>Ga0209376_1000025_pt1 | contig 149905 bp, 149 predicted proteins | sample GraSoiAngelo_134_FD_185891 | JGI IMG/M metagenome (GOLD analysis project Ga0209376, IMG submission 185891) | Grasslands soil microbial communities from the Angelo Coastal Reserve, California, USA - 14_0929_05_30cm (SPAdes) (version 2) | ecosystem: Environmental > Terrestrial > Soil >... | reverse complement strand
TTGCGCGCCGCCCGCGGTGATGGCGCGGCGCTACGCCTTGCCCTCGAGGGCGCGCCTGAGCTGATCGAGGTGGTTGTCGTCGTGCCACGCCATCAGCGTGAGAAACGCGTCCAGGGTGACCTTGCCGCGCACGGGATGCGTGCCGCCGCGCTCCCAGTCCGCGGAGGCGAGCTTCTTCATGAAGGCGAGCGTCTCCTCGCGGCGCCGGCGGAAGGCGCCCGCCGCCTCGCCCGCGTCGTTGCGCAGGTACTGCCGCTCCTCCGCCCAGCGGTCGGGATCGGGCGGGGCGATCGGCGGATTGTCCGTGGCGAGGATCGTGTCGAACCGCGCCTTGAACAGCTCCTCCGTGTCGCGGAGGTGGCAGACGACTTCCTTGGGCGCCCAGTTCTTGGCGTCGGGCCGCCGCGCGAGCGCGGCGTCGCTCTGGCCGCGGATCGCGCCCGCCAGCTCGTCGGCGGTGCGCTCGAGGCGCTTCAGGCGCTGCTCGCGCGGCTGCTTGGCGTACTCCTCCATGGTCGGCATCGCGCTCCTCCTCAGATCGGTGACCAGCTGGTGAAAGAGGCTCGACTCGCGCTTGTAGAAGCCCTCCGTATGATATGACTCCTCCAGCCGCAGCACCGTGTAGTCGAGGTGGTGGCCGACCTCGTGCAGCAGCGTGCGCAGATACGTCCGGAACGCCACCACGCGCTTCTGCTTGGCCGTGCGCATCCAGAGCTGGATCTTCGGACGCCGCCCGCGCTCGGCCGTGTAGAGCCCGTGCAGCTCGCCCCAGCGCGCGTGCGGCCGCGCCGCCAGCACCTCGACCCTGACCGGCGGCGCGCCGAGCACCGTCATCAGACCGCCGATCACCCGCTCGCTGGCGGCCTGGGTGGCCGCGCGGTCCTCGGCGAGCAGCGCCGATTCCACCGCGTCCACGGCGGCGGCGAACCGCTCGGCCTGGGGCAGCCGGAGCTCCGTGATCGCGTCGCTCTTGCGGTAGACGGCCTGCTGCGCGCGCGACAGCCGCGCGTAGTACGAAAACGGCAGAGGTTATTTCCCCGTCCAGCGCGGCGCGCGCTTCTCCAGGAACGCCTTGGCGCCTTCCACGCGATCTTCGGTGGTGCGCAGCAGCGTGGATAGATCGCCCTCGAGGCGCAGGCCGTCGGCGAGCGGCAGCTCGAGGCCCTTCACCACCGCCTCCTTGGCGTAGCGCAGGGCCACCGGCGCCTTCGCCGCCATCGCGCGCGCCAGCTCGAGCGTCGCCTTCAGTGCTTCGCCCGCCGGCACCACGCGCTCGACGAGCCCGATGCGGAGCGCCTCGTCGGCCGGGATGCGAGCGCCCGTCAGGATCATCTCGAGCGCCTTGCCGCGTCCCACCAGTCGCGGCAGCCGCTGCGTGCCGCCGCCGCCGGGGATGATGGCGAGGTTGATCTCGGTGAGCCCCATCTGCGCGCTGGCGGCGGCCACGCGGATGTCGCAGGCCAGCGCCAGCTCGAGACCGCCGCCGAAGGCGAAGCCGTTGACGGCGGCCAGGATGGGCTGCGGGCAGCGGTCCATGGCCTGGCGAAAGTCCACGCGGCGGCGGTGCTCGCGGAACTGCGCGGGCACGAGCGGCGCGACGAACTCGCGGATGTCGGCGCCCGCCGAGAACGCCTTCTCGCCGGCGCCGGTGACGACGACGACCTTGACGTCGTCGTCGGCGACGAGCCCGTCGAAGCAGCGCGTGAGCTCGCGCCGCATGACGTCGTTCATCGCGTTGTGCACCTCGGGCCGATTCAGCGTCACCGTCGCGATGGCGTCGGCGACGTGGTACATGATCGCTTCGTACTTCGTGCTCATGGGATGATCCCTTGCGTCGCGGTGTCGGGAGCGGGCCGCGCCCTGCTCGACCACGCACATCGACACTGCGCTGCGCCTGTCATGGGGCCACGATGACCAGCCGGGCCCGACGCAATACCCAGAAGACACGGGTCTCGCAGGGCACGGCCCACCCCCGACACCGCGCTCACCGGATCACTTTTCTGGCGCGGAGGTCCGTGAGCTCGGCCTCGTCGTAGCCTGCCGCGCGCAGGATTTCGTCGGTATGTTGCCCGAGGGTGGGCGGCGGGCCGACGTCCCGCGTCGGCGTCCGGGAAAAGAGCAGCGGCGAGCCCGGCAGCGTCAGGCGGCCGACCTCCGGGTGGTCGTACTCGCGCGCCATCCCGTGGTGCCGCGTGAGCGGATGGCGCCGGAACTCGTCGATCGTGTGCACGGGGCCGGCCGGGATGTCGTGCGTGCGCAACTCCTCCAGCCAGGCGTCGCGTGGCCGCGACCTGAAGCGAGCCTCGAGGATCGGCAGCAGCACCTCGCGATTGTCGAGGCGCAGCATCCAGGACGCGAAGCGCGGATCGTGCGCCAGCGCCTCGAGCCCCAGCGCCTGGCAGAGCTTGACCCAGAACGACTGGTTGCCGCACGCGAGGAAGAGCCACTCGCCGTCGCCCGCCTGGTAGAGCCGGTACGTCGGGTTGTCGCGGAAGACCGATTGCTTGCCCGGGTAGTCGACGAAGTTTCCCGCTTGCAAGGCGGTCACCGCGTGCAGCAGCGACGTCTCGACCTTCTGGCCGACGCCGGTGCGCTCGCGGACGAACAGCGCCGCGAGCACCGCCTGCGCGGTGAGCGCCGCGGCGTAATAGTCGACCAGCGCGACGCGGATGTATTGCGGAGGGCCGCCGAAGCCCTGGAGCGCCATGATCCCGGCCATGCCCTGCAGCACCGGATCGAACCCCGGGCGGTCGACGAACGGGCCGGTGGAGCCGAAGGCCGTGGTGGAGCAGTAGATGAGGCGCGGATTCAGCGCGCGCAGCGCCGCTTCGCCGACACCGAGCCGGTCCGCCACGCCCGGGCGCATGTTCTCCATGACGACGTCGCCGTCGCGCGCGAGCCGCTCGACGACGGCGCGCCCCTCGGGCGCCTTGAGGTTGAGGGCGATGGACCGCTTGCCGCGGTTCCAGGCGAAGAAGCCCGGCAGCTCGCGGAACGAGTCGCCCTCGAGCGACTCGACCTTCACGACGTCGGCGCCGAGATCGGCGAGCATCGTCGCCGCGTAGGAGCCGGCGATGTAGCTCGTCAGGTCGACGACGCGGACGCCCTCCAGCGGAGTCCGGAGATCGGCCACCGGCGCCTCAGGAGGCCACGCGGCGAACGATCAGCTCGCGGTGGTGCTCGGCGTCGCCGTAGAGCGGCTCCAGCGCCTTCGCGCGCTTGAAGTAGAGGTGCAGGTCGTATTCCCAGGTGAAGCCGATGCCGCCGTGCACCTGGATGGCATCGCCGCAGACCTTGCGCGAGGCGTCGCTGACGTACGACTTCGCCACCGAGGCCGCGAGCGCGCCGTCCTCGGCGCCGCTGGCGAGCGCCCACGCCGCGTAGTAGGTCGCCGCGTGCGAGTTCTCGACCTCCAGCAGCATCTCGGCGCACTTGTGGCGGATCGCCTGGAAGGAGCCGATCGGCTGGCCGAACTGCTCGCGCACCTTCGCGTACTCCACGGCCATGTCCAGGCACCGGCGCGCGGCGCCCAGCATCTCGGCGGCGGCGCCGACGGCGCCGCGCTGGAGCAGGAACGCCAGGGCGTCCGCCGGCAGCTTCGCCTCGGCGGCGACGGCCGCGCCGTCGAGCGTCACCTGCGCGACCCGCGTGCCCGGGTCCAGGGTGGTCAGCGGCGTGACCGACACGCCCGGCGCCGAGGCCTCCACCACGTACACCGCCGGCGTCGAGCCGCTGAGCGCGGGCACCAGGATGACGTCGGCGACGTGCGCCCACGGCACGAACTGCTTGACGCCGCTCAGCGCGACCTTTCCGCCGCGCTCCTCGGCGCGCGTCTCGATCGACTGCGGGCTCCAATCGAGCGCCCGCTCCATCAGCGCCACCGTCGCCCGCGCGCCGCCGCCGGCGACGGCGGGCAGCCAGCGGCTCTTCTGGGCGGGGCTGCCGAAGCGGTCGATGGCCATGGCCGCCAGCACGGTCGACAGATACGGCGACGGGCACGCGGCGCGCCCGAGCTCTTCCTGGAGGATGGCCGTCTCCACGAGGCCGAGGGCGCTGCCGCCGGCGTCCTCGGGCAGGGCCAGGCCGAGCCAGCCGAGCTGCGCCATCTCCTTCCACAGCGCCTCGCTCTCGCCGCGCGGGTCGTCCCAGAGCAGACGCACCTGCGCCGGTTTCACGTGCTCGTCGAGGAAGGCGCGCGCGGAGTTCTTCAGGAGCTGCTGGTCGGAGCTGAAGGAAAAGTCCACGGCGCCCTCCTAGGCCTTCGCCACGCGGTCGGCGCGGATCTCCTTGGGGAGACCGAGCACGCGCTCGCCGATGACGTTCTTCTGGATCTCCGACGAGCCCGAATAAATCGTGCCCGCGCGCGCCCACAAGAACGCGTACGCCCAGCTCGAGCGCACGCCGGACGACGAGTCGACGTCGAGCGTGGTCTCTTCGAGCCCGCCGTCCGTCACCTGGCCGTAGGGGCCGAGGATCTCGAGGCAGAGCTCGTAGTAGCGCTTCTCGAACTCGCTGTAGGAGAGCTTGGTGATCGACGACGCCGCGCCGGGAGACGCGCCCTTCTGGAGCGCGGACAGCACCCGGAGGGCGGCGTACCTCTGTACTTCCATCTCCGCGTAGACGTTCCCCAGCTTGGCGCGCACCACCGGATCCTCGAGCAGCGGCTTGCCGCCGCGCTCGATCTTCTTCGCGGCGTCCACGAGACGGTCGAAGGCGGAGGCATAGCGCGTCACGCGCGCCATCGAGTTGCCGCCGCGCTCGAAGCCGAGCGTCGTCTGCGCGATCTCCCAGCCCTGGCCGAGGCGGCCGATGAGGTCGCGCTTCTCGGCGCGCGCGTTGGTCATGAAGACCTCGTTGAACTCCGAGCTGCCCGTGATCTGCTTGAGGGGGCGCACCTCCACGCCGGGCTGGCGCATGTCGAACAGGAAGCACGAGATCCCCTTGTGCTTGGCCACGCCGGGATCGCTGCGCGCGAGCAGGATGCCCCAGTCCGCGATGTGGCCGCCGCTCGTCCAGATCTTCTGGCCGTTGACGAGGAAGTGATCGCCCCTGTCCTCGGCGCGCGTGCGCAGGCTGGCGAGGTCCGAGCCCGAGTTCGGCTCGGAGTACAGCTGGCACCACATCTCCTCGGCGGTGAGGATCTTTCTCAGATAACGCTGCTTCTGCTCGGGCGTGCCGTGGATGATGATGGTCGGCCCGATGAACCCGACGCCGAGGCCGTTGATCGGCGCCGGCGCGTTGGCGCGCGCCATCTCGTCGGCGGCGATGGCCTGCTGCATCGGCGTCGCGCCCCGGCCGCCGTACTCCGTGGGCCAACCCATGCCGACGTAGCCGGCGTCGTACATCGTCCGGTGCCAGGCGCGGCGCTCCTCGAGCGTCTTGAGCTCGGCGCGCGGCACATTGCGCTGAAACCACGCGCGGGCCTGGTCGCGGAACGCGCGATCCTCGGGCGAGAGATTCAGATCCATCACGGGCCTCCAGTCGGAATGGACGTTTCTAGCACGCGCCTTCCGGCGAGGCAATCACTCGGGCGGCGGCAGACGATAGATCGCGGTGTGCAGGAGGTGGGCGACGAGCCGCGCGGGCTCGCCGGCGGTGATCACGAGGTCCAGCTCCACGAACTCGCGGCTCTTCTTCTCGAAGAGCGAGCGCACCTTGCCGCGCGTGGTCAGCCGCTCGCCGACGCGCGCGCCGCCGAGGTGGCGCACGGTGGTGCCGGCGTGGATCCACGGGCCCATCGTCACGTTGCGATCCACCGCGCGGTTGCCCTGCTCGAGCAGGAAGCCGGGGTGCACCCAGCCGCCGGCGCCGCGGTAGAGCGGCAGCGGCTCGCTCACCTTGGCGACGTACGCCTCGGCGGCGGCGACGTCGTAGTGCGCGCGCGGCGTGCCGAGCGTGGCGAGCGAGGCCCAGTGAGCGCGCGTCGCCTCGGGCCGCGGCTCGGGCAGCAGCGCCTCGCGGTAGCCGGCCAGGTTCACCGGCGTCGGGAGGCCCGCCGGAATGGTCGCCGTCAGCGTCGCGCACTCGGGCGTGGCCGCGGTGGACGCGGTCAGCGTGGCCGTCACGCCCGTCGCGTCGCGCGCGGTGACGACACCGCTCACGACGACCTCCTCGCCGTCGAGGACGGGCTTCACGAAGCGGACGCTGGCGGTGCCGCGCCTCAGCCAGGCCGGGCCGAACGCGATGGCCAGCGGCTGCGTCATGTAGGCGTACACGGTCACGCCGGGGACGAGGGCGCCGCGGAAGCCGTGGCGCCGCGCGGTGGCGTCGTCGTGGATCTTGTTCTCGCCGGTCGACGTGTTCTTCGCGGTCACCCGATAGACGGGCAGGGTCTCGGACACGGCGTCGAGTATAATCCGGCCAGGATGCGTGCGGTCCTGGTCGTCCTCGCGGTGGTGGCCGTCCTCGTCATCGCCCTCGTCGCATGGTACGTCTCGGTCGCCAACGACCTCGTCCGGCTCGATCAGAACGTGAACGCGAGCTGGGCGCAGGTGCAGACCCAGTACCAGCGCCGCCTCGACCTCATCCCGAACGTCGAAGAGACCGTGCGGGGCTTCGCCAAGCAGGAGCGCACGGTGCTGACCGAGGTCACGCAGGCCCGCGCCAACGCCGCCGGCAGCCTCAAGCTGACGCCCGAAGCGCTCAACGATCCCCAGGCGATGCAAAAGTTCGCGGCCGCGCAGGGCCAGCTGTCCGGCGCGCTCAGCCGGCTGCTCGTCACCGTCGAGCGCTACCCGGAGCTGAAATCCGACCGGGTCTTCCAGGGTCTGATGACCGAGCTCGAGGGGACGGAGAACCGGATCGCCGTCGCGCGGCGAAACTTCAACGAGGCCGTCAAGCAGTACAACGGCCGCGTGCAGTTCATCCCGGGAAGTCTCGTGGCCTCGATGCGCGGTTACCGGCCCAAGCCGTTCTTCGAGGCGGCGCCCGGCGCCGAGACGGCGCCCAAAGTGAAGTTCTAGGCTGCTCCTCGGCGTCGTCCTCGCCCTCGCCCTCACCCTTCCCCCGGCGCCCACCGCGCGCGTCAACGACCAGGCCGGCGTCCTGTCCGCCGCCGACCGCCAGCGGCTCGAGAGCAAGCTGGCCGAGCGCGAGCGCGCCACCGGCGCGCAGATGGTCATCGCGATCTTCCCCTCGCTCGAGGGCGAGAGCCTGGAAGACGTCTCCATCCGCCTCGCCGAACAATGGAAGGTCGGCCGCAAGGGCGTCGACAACGGCGTCGTGCTCGTCGTCTTCTTGAAGGAGCGCAAGCTGCGGATCGAGGTCGGCTACGGCCTCGAGCCGGTGATCACCGACATCGTGTCGGCCGCGATCATCCGCGACGCGATCGCGCCGCGCTTCCGCGAGCAGCGCTACGCCGCCGGCCTCGACGCCGCGGTGGACGCGGTGTTCGCGCGGATCGGCGGCGGGCCGCCGCCGAAGTCCGCCGCTCGCCGTGCCCCGCCGGGGCTCAGCCCCGCGGCGATCGCGCTCCTGGGCCTGATCTTCGGCGTCTTCGCCGTGGCGGTGCTGGCGGCGATCCGGAACGCCCAGGGGCGCGGCTACACCGTCGACCGCCGCGGCTGGAGCTCGCAGCCGCCGATCGTCTGGGGCGGCGGCGGTGGTGGCGGCTCGTGGAGCGGCGGCGGGGGCGGCGGCGGGTTCTCGGGCGGCGGCGGCAGCTTCGGCGGCGGCGGCGCGAGCGGAGACTGGTGATGCTCGGACGCCATCCGGGCTGGGCGCGGCGGGTGTTCACGGAGGCCGACCTCGACGCCATCGCGGCGGCGGTGCGCGACGCCGAGCGGGGGACCTCGGCCGAGATCCGCGTGCACGTCGAGCGCCGGGTGGGGCACGGCCTGCGCCGGCGCACCACCGACCCCATGGAGCGCGCGCGCCAGGTCTTCGCGGCCCTCGCCATGCACCGCACCGCCCATCGCGCCGGCGTCCTCGTCTATCTCGCGATCGAGGACCGCAAGCTCGCGATCGTCGGCGACGAGGGCATCCACGCCCGCGTGGGCGACGACTACTGGACTGGCGTGCGCGACCGGATGGTCGAGCGGCTCCGCGCGGGCGCCGTCCGCGGCGCCGTCATCGGCGCCGTCTCGGAGGTGGGGACCAGCCTCGCGCGCTTCTTTCCGCGGGGTCCCGACGACGTCGACGAGCTGCCGGACGACGTCAGTCTGGGGCGCTGATGGAGTCGGCGGCACAGCGTCTGCAACTCCTGCATCCAGAGTCGACGTCCGCGCGTCATATGGGTGTAGGTTGGAAAGCCAAGGGAGTCGGCCGATGAGACGGAATATCGCGGCGGTGATCGCCCTGGTCGGGGCGCTCGTTCCCGTGGTCGCGCTCGCGCAGGCCGCCGGCCCCGGGCGCGACACGCAGCTGCAGCAGGAGATGCGTCACCGCCGCGTGATCGTCCGCCCGCTCACGCCGACCGACCAGGTGCAGCAGGACCTCAACCGCGCGGCCGCGGAGATCCAGCAGCCGGCGCGCCAGCAGGCGATCGTCCGCGATCTCACCCGTCCGGCCCCGCGGTCGCCGCAGACGGACACGGACCTCAAGGGCGGGATCCAGTCGCGCAGCCTGAACAACGTGCTGCGCCGCTAGGCGAGCAGGAATTCCTCGGCGGCGGTGACGCCGGCGCCGAGGCGGATCGGCACGCCGAAGTCCTTCAGCATCAGCTCGACGCCAGCCAGCCCGCCCAGCAGCTCCAGCTCGTTGAGACTGCCGAGGTGGCCGATCCGGAAGACCGTGCCCTTCACCGCGCCGAGTCCCACGCCGAGCGACATGTCGAGCCTCTGCGCCGCGTGCCGGATGAAGGCGTCCGAGTCGAAGCCGTGCGGCATGACGACGGCGGTCAGCGTGTTGGAGTACTCTTCCGGCTTCCGGCAGAGGATGGCGAGGCCGAGTGCCTGCACCGCGCGCCGGCACGCCTCGGCCAGCCGCGCGTGGCGCGCGAAGACGTTGGCCAGCCCCTCCTCGTGGAGCATCGCGAGCGCTTCGCGCAGGCCGAAGAGGAGCACCGTCGCCGGCGTGTAGGGGAACTCGCCGCGGCGGTTGCGCTCGAGCACCGGCTGCCAGTCCCAGAACGCGCGCGGACACTTCGCCTTCTCGGACGCGGTCAGCGCGCGCTCGCTCACGGCGAGGATGGCCATGCCCGGCGGCAGCATGAGGCCCTTCTGGGGGCCGGTCAGCGCGACGTCCACGCCCCACGCATCGAACTTGAAATCGATCGAGGCGAGCGACGAAACGGTGTCCACGAGCAGCAGCGCGGGGTGCCCGCTCCCGTCGAGGGCCGCGCGCACGGCCGCGACGCCGGACGTCACGCCGGTGGAGGTCTCGTTGTGCACCACGAGCACGGCGCGCAGCTCGTGCGCGGTGTCGGCGGCCAGGCGCGCGGCCACGCGGTCGGCGGGCACGCCCTCGCCGTACGCGACCTCGAGCCGCTCGACCTCGATGCCATAGGCGGCGGCCGTCTTCGCGAAGCCGGTGGAGAAGTGGCCGTTGACGCACGCGAGCGCGCGGTCGCCGGGCGACAGCGTGTTGACGAGGGCCGCCTCCCAGGCCCCGGTTCCCGAGCCGGGATAGAGCACGATCTGCCCGCGCGTCGTCTGGAACACGTCCTTCAGCCCCGCGAGGCAGTCGTGGACGAGCGCGCCGAAGGTCGGGCCGCGGTGGTCGATGACGGCCTGGGCCATCGCGCGCATCACGCGCTCGGGGACGAGCGTCGGCCCCGGGATCTGGAGGAACGGCCGTCCGGGCATGGTGCTGCGAAGTCTAGTGAAGGGGCTCGGCCCCGTCAAATCCGTGCTAGGCTCCGAATCCCGATGACGCGTGACGAGATCCCGACGCCCGCGCTGCTGCTCGACATGGATCGCTTCGAGCGGAACCTGGAGCGCATGGCCAAGCACGTGCGCGCCGCCGGCAAGCAGCTGCGCCCGCACGCCAAGACCCATCGCTGTCCCGAGATCGCGCGCAGGCAGATCGCCGCCGGCGCCCTCGGCGTCGCGTGCGCGAAGCTCGGCGAGGCCGAGGTGATGACGCGCTTCGGCATCCATGGCCTCCTGATCACCACGGAGGTGGTGACGCCGAGCGCGATCCGGCGGCTCACGCGCCTGGTGGCCGAGGCGCCGGACACGATGGTCGTCGTCGACAACGCCGAGAACGTGGACGCGCTCGCGCGCGCGGCCGTCGAGGACCGCGTGACCCTCAACGTGATGATCGACGTCGACGTCGGCAACCGGCGCACCGGCGTGCAGCCGGGAGAGGCCGCCCTCGCCCTCGCCCGCGCCGTGGTCCACCGTGGGGCGCTGAGGCTGCGCGGGCTGCAGGGCTACGCGGGTCACTGCGCGCACGTGACGGGCTGGGAGCAGCGCCGCGAGGCCTCGCGCGCGGCGATGGCGCCGCTGATGCAGACGCGCGCTCGCTTCGAAGCCGAGGGGCTGCCGGTGGAGATCGTCGCCGGCGGCTCGACGGGCACGCACGACATCGACGTCGAGCTGGCCGGGCTCACCGAGCTGCAGAGCGGCTCCTACTGCGTGATGGACCTCGACTACCGCCGCATCGGCGGCCGCGCCGACGACGCGCTGACGGAGTTCGAGATGGCGCTGACGGTGGCCACCACGGTGGTGAGCGTGCCGACGGCCGATCGCGCGATGGTGGACGGCGGGCTGAAGGCCTTCTCCACCGACAAGCCCTTCCCGCCCGAGGCCGTCGAGTGTCCCGGCGTCACCTACGGCTTCGCGGGCGACGAGCACGGGCGGCTGACGATCACCGATCCGGCGCGCGCGCCCCGGCTGGGTGACCGCATCGAATTCTTCCCGCCCCACTGCGACCCGACGTTCAACCTCTACGACCGCGTCTGGTGCGTGCGCGGACCCCGGGTGGAGCAGGTGTGGGACGTCGCCGCCCGCGGGCGCTCCGACTGAGCGCCGCCGCCGGCCGTTCCTGCGTCCCAACGTCATGCGCTGGCTGATCGGCGTCGCGGGCGCGCTGTGGATCGCGGTCATCGTCTGGGACGCGTTCGAGGCCATCGTGCTGCCGCGCCGCGTGACCCGGCGGCTGCGGCCCACCCGCCTCTTCTATCGGGTCACCTGGTCCACATGGTCGGCGCTCGCCCGCCGCCTGGCCGCGGGCGGACGGCGTGAGACCTACCTGTCGTTCTACGGCCCGATGTCCGTGCTGCTGCTGCTCGCGGCGTGGGCCCTGAGCCTCATCGTCGCCTTCGCGCTGGTGCAGTGGGGCCTCGGCACCCGGCTCACCGCGCCCGACGGCGGCACCTTGTTCGAGTACCTCTACCTGAGCGGCGAGACGTTCTTCACCCTCGGCCTCGGCGACATCGCGCCGACCTCGCGCGTCGGCCGCGCCGTCATGGTCGCCGAAGCCGGCCTCGGCTTCGGGTTCCTCGCGCTGGTGATCGGCTACGTCCCCGTGCTCTACCAGGCGTTCTCGCGCCGCGAGATCGAGATCACGCTGCTCGACGCGCGCGCGGGCTCGCCGCCGAGCGCCGAGGCGCTGTTGCGGAGCCATGCCGGCGACGACCTCGAAGAGCTGGCCGAGCTGCTCGACGACTGGGAGCGCTGGTCGGCGGAGACGATGGAGTCGCACCTGTCCTATCCGGTGCTGTCGTACTTCCGCTCGCAGCACGACAACCAGTCCTGGCTCGCCGCGCTCACGACCATCCTCGACACGAGCGCCCTGGTGATGGTCGGCGTGCAGGGCGCCTGCGCGCGGCAGGCGGAACTCACGTTCGCCATGGCGCGCCACGCGGTGGTGGACCTCGCGCAGGTCCTGCGGCGCCGGCCGCAGCCGGCGGCGCGCGACCGCCTGCCGCGCACGGAGCTGCGGCGGCTGCGCGTGGCGCTGGCCGCCGGCGCCGTCGTGCTCGACGACTCCGATGCCGCGGCGGACAAGCTCGCCGAGCTGCGGAAGATGTACGAGCCGTACGTGATCGCGCTCGCGGACCACCTGGTGATGCCGCTGCCCGCGTGGCGCGCCGCCGGCCACGGCCAGCACAACTGGCGTGCCAGCGCGTGGCGGGACGACTGATGGAGCGGCGGCGGCTCGGACGCACCGACATGGAGGTCACGGCGCTCGGCTTCGGCGGCAGCGAGATCGGCTACGAGGGCGTGAGCCAGAGCACCGCGACCCGGCTGCTCAACGCCGCGCTCGACGCCGGCCTGAACGTGATCGACACCGCCGAGTGCTACGCCGACAGCGAGACGCTCATCGGGCGCGCGGTGAGCGGCCGGCGCCGCGAGTTCCATCTGTTCACCAAGGTCGGCCACGCCGGCGGCTGGGGCCGCGACGACTGGCGGCCGCCGGCCATCCTCAAGTCCATCGAGCGCAGCCTCGAGCGGCTGCGCACCGACGCGCTCGACCTCGTGCAGCTGCACTCGTGCTCCGAGGGCGTGCTGAGGAAGGGCGACGCCATCGCCGCGCTGGAGGCGGCGAAGCAGCGCGGCCTCACGCGCTACATCGGCTACAGCGGCGACGGCGCCGCCGCGCGCCACGCCGTCGAGAGCGGCCGCTTCGACACCCTCCAGATCTCGGTGAGCGTCGCCGACCAGGAGGCCATCGAGGCCGTCCTGCCCGCCGCGCGCCAGCGGCAGCTGGGCGTCATCGCCAAGCGGCCGGTGGCGAACGCCGTCTGGGCGTCCAGCCGCCGGCCCGGCTCGTATTACGTCGACTACTGGGAGCGTCTGCGCGCGCTCGACTACGACTTCCTCGGCCGGCCGATGGACGAGGCCGTCGCCGTCGCGCTGCGGTTCACGCTGAGCGTGCCCGGCGTTCACACCGCCATCGTCGGGACCACGAAGCCCGCGCGCTGGCGGCAGAACGCCGAGCGCCTGGCGGCCGGTCCGCTGCCGGCCGCGGAGTTCGAGGCGATCCGCACGCGGTGGCGCGAGCGCGCGAAGCGCGGCTGGACGGGGCAGACCTGAGGCGCGGCCGGTCGGCCGCGCGACGGGACGCGTGTGAGGCCGTTACGGCGACTGCGGAGCGATCCCGGGCACGCGGCCCCGCTCGCGCAGCTCGAAGAGCATCGCCCGGGCACGCGGCAGATCGCTCATCGCCCAGCGTGGCCGATCGGTCGGAGTGGTCTCGTCCATGACGGCCTGGAGCTCTCGCGCCGCATCGGTCCACCGGCGCAGGCCGAGGTAGAGCCGAGCGAGCTCGAGCCGGCCGCCCGTCTGGTGCGGATCGAGGTCGAGCGCGCGGGTGAAGAGGGTCTCCGCTTTCGCGCGATCGCCGCCCATGAACGCGGGCAACTCGGCGGCCATGCCGGCGGCGAGGATGAGGCCGTCCACGCTCGACGGATTGAGCCGCAGCACCGTCACCGACTCCTCCCGGATCGTTCCAAGCATTCCGAGCGCGCGCATCACGCCCGTGATCTGCGCCGAGCGGCCACTGTTGAACGCGAGCAGCAGGTGGGCGCGCTCGTTGCGGGGTGCGGCGGCGATGGCGCGCCGCGCGGCGCGGCCGCCCTGCTCGTAGGCGGCCAGCCGATCGGGCTCCGAGCGCGCGCGGAAGTCGCCGGTGAGGAACCACGCGCGCGAGAGCTCGACCAGCGTGTCCGCGCTGGGATCGGCCGCCGCCTCCGCCTCGAGCAAGACGCGCGCGCGGTCGATGCGTGCGGGATCGTCGTGCCAGGCGGCGAGCAGCCCGCGCGCGGCCTCGAGCGGTGGCTGGGCCGTCGCCGGCCTCGCGAGCGCCGCGACGAAGAGCAGCGGCACCAGCGTGGCCACCGCGCGCATGGCGTCGCACTCTACGGGACGGGCGGTGGAGCGTCAATGGTGCCTGTTGAAGCGGGGGCGCGACCGAGGCATTCTTGACGGGCCTATGACGGTCCTCGTTACCGGCGGCAGCGGACATCTCGGCGCGAACCTCGTCCGCCGCCTGCTCGACGAGGGCCAGGCGGTCCGCGTGCTGGTCCGTGGCGACAGCGACAACCGGGCGCTCGACGGCCTCGACGTCGAGCGGGCCTGGGGCGATCTGCGCGACGCGCGCGCGACGCGCGAGGCGGTGCGCGGCTGTCGCCGCGTGTATCACTGCGCGGCGAAGGTGTCGAGCGGCGCGGGGCAGCCGCGCGAGATCCACGACTGCAACGTGCTCGGTACCCGCCACCTCCTGCGCGCCGCGCTCGACGTGGGCGTCGACCGGATCGTCGTGACCGGATCCGTCAGCGCCGTCGGCTGGGTCCCGGGCCGCCCGTGCGACGAGAGCATGCCGGTCGATCCGTTCGAGCGGCTGCTGCCCTACGCGCGCAGCAAGGTCGCGGCCGAGCACGAGTGCCTCAAGGCGGCGGCCGACGGCCTCGACGTCGTCATCGCGACCTCGTGCGCCATCGTCGGCCCCAACGACTTCAAGCCGTCGCGGATGGGCCGGGTGCTGCTCGACTTTGCGCGCGGCCGTCTGCGCGCCTACATCCCGGGCGGCTTCGAGTTCGTGGCCGCGCGCGACATCGTCGAGGGCCATCGGCTCGCGATGGACAAGGGCCGCGCCGGTCAGAAGTACATCTTCTCGACGGCGTTTCACACCGTGGACGAGCTGATGGCGATCTTCGAGCGCGTCACGGGGCGCCCGCGTCCTCGGCTGCGCCTGCCGTCGGGGCTGATGCTGGCGCTGACCGAGGTCGTCGACGCGGTCGCGCGCCGCGTCGCCCCGCGCGCGGAGCCTCGCTTCACGCCGGGCGCGGTGCGCCTGCTGCGCTCCGAGCGCCGCGCCGACGTCACGAAGGCGCGGAGCGAGCTCGGCTACCGGCCGACGTCGGTCGAGGACGCCGTCCGCGAGGCGTACGAGGACTTCGTCCGCCGCGGCCAGGCGCCGACGCGCCGATGACGACCGCGACCCGGCGGGACCGGACGCCGCCGATGCTGCCGGGCGGTCTGCCGCTGCTCGGTCACGCCCTCGACCTGCGCCGCGATCCCGTCGGTCTGCTGCTCGGCGGCCACGCGCGCTTCGGCGAAGTGTTCTCGCTGCGTCTGCCCGGCACGCGCGTCACCGCGTTCATCGGCCCGCGCGCGCAGGCCGCGGTCTTCGGCGCGACCGAGGACCGGCTGAGCGCGCGCGAGGTCTACCGGTTCACGGTGCCGATCTTCGGCAAAGGCGTCGTGTACGACGCGAGCCCGGAGGTGATGGACGAGCAGATGGGATTGCTCTTTCCCGCGCTGCGCGACGATCGGCTGCGCGCCTACGCGCGCGTCATGCAGGAGGAGGCGGAGGCCTACGTCGCCGCGTGGGGCGACGAGGGAGAGGTGGACCTCCTCGCGGCCCTCAACGAGCTGACCGTGTTCATCGCGAGCCGATGCCTGGTGGGCGCCGAGTTCCGCGCGCGTCTCTCGCGCGACCTCGCCCATCTGTTCCACGACCTCGAGCGCGGCATCAACCTGGTGGCCATGGTGAACCCCTACCTGCCGCTGCCCGCCTTCCGCCGCCGGGACCGCGCGCGGGCGCGCATGGCGGAGCTGATCACGCGCATCATCGCGGAGCGGCGCGCCGGTGGCCGCGACGGAGAGGATTTCCTCCACGTACTCATGGCCGCCCGCTACGCCGACGGGCGCGCGCTGAGCGACGACGAGATCGTCGGGCTGCTGATCTCGACGATCTTCGCCGGCCAGCACACGAGCACGGTGATGGGCGCGTGGACCGGCATCCTGCTCCTCGAGCACGAGCGCTGGCTGCCCGCGGTGCTCGACGAGCTGGCGAGCGAGGTCGGCGACGGCGAGATCACCCTGGAGGCGCTGCGGCGCCTCGCGGCGCTCGAGCGCTGCGTCAAGGAGGCCGAGCGCATGCATCCGCCGCTCGTGATGCTCATGCGGCGCATCGTGCGCGACTTCGAGTACGACGGCTGGGTGCTGCCGGCCGGCGGGCTGGCCATGGTCTCGCCGGCGGCCGCGCACCGGCTGCCGCAGGTGTTCGCGAATCCCGACCGCTACGACCCCGACCGCTTCGGACCTCCGCGCCAGGAAGACCGGCGCACGAAGCACGGCCTGATCGGCTTCGGCGGCGGCCACCATCGCTGTATCGGCGCGACCTTCGCCCAGCAGCAGATCAAGGTGATCTGGTCGGTGATCCTGCGCCGTTTCGAGCTGTCGCTCGCGCGCACCGGCCACCGCCCGGATTACACCACGTTCGTCGTCGGCCCGCGGCGTCCGTGTCTCGTCCGCTATCGACGGCGGCGCGCCGGCGTCACGTTCGCCGCGCCGGCGCTCGTGGGGACCCCGCCGTGAGCGCGCCGCCGACCTTCGCCGACGCGCGGAACCGGCGGCAGAAGGCGCGCGTGGCGGGCCTCCATCCCGACTACTGGTACGCGGTCGAGCACGCGCGCGCCCTGCCGCGCGGCCGCGCCGTCGAGGTGAAGTTCTGGAACCAGTCCATCGCGCTGTTCCGCGGCGACGACGGTGGCGTGCGCGCGCTCGAGAACCGCTGCGCGCACCGCCACCTGCCGCTCACGCTGGGCAGCGTCGAGGGCTGCCGGCTCACCTGCATGTATCACGGCTGGTCGTACGACGAGTCGGGACGGCTCGCCGACGTCCCGCACGACCGCTTCGGCCACCCGATGCCGGCCGTCGGCCTGCGCGCCTATCCGGCCCGGGTCCGCTACGGCCTGGTGTGGATCTTTCCCGGCGATCCGGCGCGCGCCGCCGAGCGCCGGATCCCGGACATCCCGGAGCTGGAGGGGCGCGACCGGTGGGCCTGCGTGCCGCTCGACTTCACGTGGCGCGCGCACCACTCGCTCATCGTGGACAACGTGAGCGACTTCAGCCACGCCTGGCTGCACCGCAAGTACCGGCCGTTCTCCGACGCGCGGCTCACCCGCTGCGAGGCGATCGGGGACCGCGTGTACGTCGGCTATCAGACGAAGGTCGGGCGCGGGAAGATCTCGGGCCTGTTCGTCGATCGCCGCCGCGTCAACACCGACGCCATGGACCTCTGCTACGAGTATCCCTACCAGTGGTCGGACACCGGCGGCAAGATCAAGCACTGGTGCTTCTTCCTGCCGATCGACGAGCGCACCACGCGGACCTTCTTTCTGTTCTACTTCGAGTCGCTGCGTGTGCCGCTCACGCGCGTGCGCATCCCGCGCGCGCTCATGACGCCGCTGCTCCGCGTCGCCAACCGGCTGCTCGTCGCGCCCCTGCTCCGGCAGGACGGCGCGGCGGTGGAGGCCGAGCAGCAGGCGTACGAGACGCATCACGCGCTGCCCGTGCCCGACCTCAATCCCGCCGTCGCCCTCTTCCAGCAGCTCACCGTCCGCAAGTGGGAGGAGCATCTCGAGCGCGCCGGCGGCGTGTGAGCGCGCCCTCGAGCATCTGCTGAGCCTGCAGTCGCGGCGCGGCGGCTGGGAAGGCGAGATGGTCTGGTGTCCCATGATCACCGCCCAGTACGCGATCGTGCGCCACGCCGTCGGCCGGCCGGTGGACGCGGCGACGCGCGCCGGCCTCGTGCGCTACTTCCACGCCTCGCGGTCGGCGGACGGCGCCTGGGGGCTGCACCCGGAATCCGGCGGCTACGTGTTCGTGACGGCGCTGGTGTACGTCGCCCTGCGCCTGCTGGGCGTGGGGCGCGACGAGTCGATCGCGAAGGAGGCACGGGGCTGGCTCGGGACTCCGCCCGGCGTGCTCGCGATCCCGACGTGGGGCAAGTTCTGGCTCGCGCTGCTGGATCTCTACGACTGGCGCGGCGTCAATCCGTGTCCGCCCGAGCTCGTTCTGCTGCCGCGCGCGCTGCCCTTTCATCCCTGGCGCTACTACTGTCACACGCGCTACATCTATCTGGCGATGGCCTGCCTCTACGGCGGGCGCGTGCGCGCGCCTCTCGGGCCGCTCGCCGACGAGCTGCGCGACGAGCTCTACGGCACGCCGTGGGCGACGCTGGACTTCGCCGCCCATCGCGACGACGTCGCGCCCTCGGATCTCTACGTCCACCCGACGCCGGCGCTGCGCGCCGCGTGGCGCGCGCTGCGCGTCTTCGAGCGCGCCGTCCCCGCGCCGCTCCGACGGCGGGCGCTCGATCGTTGCTTCGAGCGGGTCGTCTACGAGCAGCGGGTCACCCGGCACCACGCCCTGTCGCCGGTGAACGGGCTCCTGAACTGCCTCGTCCTCTGGTCGCGCGCGCATCCCGATCTCGACGCGAGCCTCGCCGGGCTCGAGGACTGGCGCTGGGAGGACGCCGAGCAGGGCATCCGCTACGCGGGCGCGCGCTCGACGGCCTGGGACACGGCGTTCGCGCTGCGCGCGCTGGCCGCGGCGCCGTCGGCGTCAGCGCCCGCGCACGCGGGCGTGGCGCGCGGGGCCGCGTTCTTGCGCGGCGCCCAGCTGACCGTCGAGCTGCCGGGCGGCCGTGAGCAAGGGCGCGATCCGATCCGCGGCGGCTGGTGTTTCTCCGACGGCGCGCATCGCTGGCCGGTGAGCGATTGCACGGCCGAGGCGGTGAGCGCGCTGCTCGAGGTCGCCCGGGCCGATCCCGCGCCGCTGGGCCTCGCCCGCGACTTCATCCTCGCGCGCCAGAACGCCGACGGCGGCTTCGCCACCTACGAGCGCCGCCGCGGCGGCGCCTGGCTCGAGCGGCTGAATCCCTCGGAGATGTTCGGGCGGTGCATGACCGAGCGCTCGTACGTGGAGTGCACCGCCTCCGCCCTCGGCGCGCTGTCGCGGCTGCGCGCCGCGCGGCCCGAGCTCACGTCGGTGCGCCTGGACCGCGCGATCGACCGGGGCGTGCGCTTCCTGAGGTCGACGCAGCGTCCCGACGGCTCGGTGCCGGGGTTCTGGGGCGTGAACTTCACCTACGGGATCTTCCACTTCGTCGAAGGTCTGCGCGCGGCCGGCGTCGGCGCCGGCGATCCCGCGCTCGTCCGCGCGGCGGCGTGGCTGATGGTGCGCCAGCGCGCGGACGGAGGCTGGGGCGAGCATCACTCGGGCGCGCGCGACGAGCGCTACGTCGAGCACCCCGAGAGCCAGCCGGTGATGACGGCGTGGGCGCTGCTCGCCCTGCTCGGGGTCGTCCGGCCGCACGCGCAGGCTGTCCGCCGCGGCGTCGACTGGCTGATCGCGCGCCAGCGTGCCGACGGCGGCTGGCCGGCCGGCGCGGTCAACGGGGTCTTCTTCGGCTCGGCCATGCTCCACTACCGGCTCTATCCGGCGTACTTCCCGGCGTGGGCGCTGGCGCGCTACGTCGCGGCGAGCGGCGGCGTCACATCGCCGCCATGAGGCGCGCGAGCGCGGTCTTCACGGCCGGGCGCTGGACGGCGGCGACGACGCGATCGAGCGCCGACGAGGTCACGGCGGCGCGCCACAGCCGCGCCGCCGCGAACGACGCGCCGAACGCCCGACGACAGCGCGCCTCGTAGCCGGCGCGCGCCGCGCGCTCGTCGAGGCCGCCGAGGGCCGCCGCCACCGCCTCCGCCGCGAAGATGCCCGAGCGCATGCCCTGGGAGATGCCCTCGGCCGTCGCCGGGTGCACCATGCGTCCCGCCTCGCCGACGACGAGCCGGCCGGGCGCGGAGAGTCGTCCGATGCGGAACGTGTACGCGATGGGATGCCCCTTGAAGCCGCCCACCTGCGTCGCTCCGCGCAGCCGCCGCGCGTAGTGCTTGTCGAGAAACGCCTCGAAGACGTGGCGCCCGTTCCTGGCGTGCGCGGGATCCTCGTAGCAGATGCCGATGTTGACGCGCGTGGCGCTCTCGGGAAAGAGCCAGCCGTAGCCCGGCGTCACGAGACGGTCGAAGACCATCTCGACGTGGTGGCCGCGGAACGGCGCGCCCTCCCACCAGCCCATGATCGCCTGCAGCGTGCGCGGCGGCCGCGTGTCGACCGCGAGGCGCGAATGGGCGCCGTCGGCGACGAGCGTGAAGCGAGCGGCGATCTCGCGGCCGTCGCGGCCGACGACACCGGCGACGCGCTCGCCCTCGGTGCGGAGCGCCTGCACGGTGACGCCGGGCCGGAAGTCGACGCCCAGCGCGCGGGCGCGCTCGAGCAGCGCGTGGTCGAGCGTGCGTCGCAGGCAGACGACGGCGGCGGCCGCCTCGCCGCCCGACACGACGACCTCGCGGTCACCCGGGGTCACCAGCCGCAGCCCGGTGACGCGGTAGGCGTGAGGCTCGATCGCGTCCCACGCGCCGAGCTCGCGCAGCGTGCGGATGCCGCGGGGAGACACGCCGCTGCCGCACGTCTTGTCGCGCGGGAAGTCGGCGCGGTCCACGAGCACGACGTCGCGAACGCCGAGCTGGCCCAGGCGCAGCGCGGCCGCCGTCCCGGCGGGCCCCGCCCCGACGATCGCGACGGCCGCGCGCCTCACGACAGCAGGCCGCGCAGCGCGCCGCCGGCGTGGCGCAGGGTCGAGACCGACAGCCCGAGGGCCACGCGCGTGCGCGCGGCCAGCGGCCGGCGCTCGGCGCCACGCCGCAGCAGCGTGGGCAGCGCGTGGCGCACGACGTGCGCGTACTCGCGCACCATGATCGACATGCGCCCTTCCTGCGTGGACAGCAGCGCCATCGACACGGCGCGGCCACGCGGACTGCGCTTCCAGTAGCGCAGCAGCGCCGTTCGCAGCACGCGCGTCTCCGGCGTTCGCGCGACGAACACCGCGTAGAGCGCCTGCGCGAGCGCCACGCGGGTGCGCTGTGGCCCCGCCCGGTGCGCCGCGTAGCGCCGCACCGCCGACGGCACGTCGGGCTCGGCGCGCAGGGCGTCGCGCAGGCGGATGGCGTCGCGGGTCGAGACGCTGAGACCGGTGGCGGTCAGTGGATGGCAGCAGCCGGCGGCGTCGCCGACGAGGGCCACGCGGCCACGCGCGACGGCGTCGGGCTCGACCGAGTGGCTCGCGGAGACGAGGCCGCGCTGCGCGTCCATGGCCTCACGCACGTCGGTGCGCAGCGGCTCGGGCAGCGCCGTGAGGTAGGCGCGGCCGCGCGCGGAGACGTCGCTGCCTTCTGTGTCGTCGGGCAGGTCGAACATGACGCGCACCGCGTCGGTGGCGATCTGGTAGGCGAGCGCCGGCGCGGGGCCGCCGAGGAGCACGCAGCCGAAGCCCGGGTGAGGCAGCCGGCCGCACGGCACGACGAACCCCAGCATCGTCGAGATCCGCCGGCGCCGCGCCCCGATGCCGGCCAGCCGGCGCACGCTGGACGCCGCGCCGTCGGCGCCCACCAGCAGCCGCGCGCGGAGCTGGACGGCGCCCGCGTCGTTCGCGACGGTGACGCCGACGTGGTCGGGGGCGCTCGCGTCGAGCGCGACGACGCGCGCGCCGTGCCACACGGCGACGTGCGGCCGCCGTGCGATCGTGCCGCGCAGGGTGGTGGCGATGGCGCCGTGCTCCATCGCGAAGCCCGCCGGCCGCATCCCGACCACCGGGGCGTACGGCAGCAGGTGCGCCTGCCCGTCGGCGAGCACGGCGAAGCCGCGCACCGGCGCGCCCCCGACGGCCTCGAGCGCGCCGAGCAGCCCGAGCTCGGCCAGATCGGTGGTACCCGGGGGATGGATCAGCTCGCCGGCGAGCCGCTTGCTGCCGTCGAGGCCGGGCTCGACCACGAGCGTGGAGAGCCCGAGGCCGTCGAGGCCCGCCGCGACCGCGGCGCCGGCCATGCCGCCGCCGGCGATGACGACGTCGAACGCGCGCGCGTCGCTCACGTCAGTACACCCCCGGCACGATCCGCCACCGGACCTTCCGGCAATACGCGTCCCAGTCCGCGCCGTATTTCGCCCGGCAGACGTCGTGGTCGCGGCGCTCGCGGTGGACGAGCAGGACGATCATGTAGGCGAAGTAGAAGTACGGCAAGGGGTGCTCCAACCCCGTGGGCAGACACCAGGCGAGGGCCATCGCGAGGTCGCCGAGGTAGTTCAGGTGGCGCGCGATGCCCCACCAGCCGGAGGTCAGCAGCAACGAGCCGACGGCGGTGCGGATGTACTCCGGCGGCCGTCCCCACACCGGCCGCGTCGGATCGCGGCGGAACCGATGCTTCTGGATGTTCGAGGCGCGGAAGATGGCGTAGCCCGCCATGTTCAGGGCGACCATGCCCGCCGTCGCCGCCGGCGACAGCGCGTGCGTGTGGTCCACGAGGTAGTAGGCCTGGATGGTGTACGTGAACGGCACCCAGACGAGGTCGCCCCACGCGAGCATCCAGCCGAATTTCTCGTGCTTGATGTCCCAGGTGGTGAGGATCGCCTCCTCGTGGAAGAAATAGTCGGCGACGTAGAGGAACTGGAACGCGTTGACGAGCAGCATCGCCGTCGTCACCGTGCCGTGCCGCTCGTACTGCGCGGCCGCGAGCGACAGATCGAAGAGGACCCAGAGGATCAAGCCGGGGCGGCTCTCGCAGAAATACTTGAGGTCGAAGCCGCGGAGGCGCGGGTTCAGCGTCGTGCCCATGAAGTAGTCGTGGATCGGATCGCGCGTCGTCGACCCGGCGCGGCGCCCCTGCGCGTAGAGGCCCAGCGCCAGTGCCCCGGCTATCAGGTTAGCGGTCGTGAGGAGCGGCCCGAACTCGTCGAACGCCACGCCGGCCGGGATCACGCCGGCGGCGCCGGCGACGAGCGCCGCCGCGAGCGACACCCAGAAGGACACCCAGCCGTTCAGTCGATACGGCAGGCGCGAGCCGTCGGCGAGCGGGACGCCCGCCTGCACGCGCCCGGGCGCCCACAGCTGGAGCACGATCTGCGACGCGAGCCACGCGCCATAGAGCGCAAGCGCGCGCGGCGTCGGCGCCGGCACGTTGTGGATCAGCTCGCCGAGGGACGGCGCGACGAGCGCGCCGTCGTGATCGCGCAGGCAGAGCCAGAAGTAGTACGTGAGCGGCGGCAGGACGAGCATCAGTCCCAGGGGGCCGAGCGTGCGTCGCGACACGCTCAGATCTTGCCCCGGAGCAGCTCGCGTACGACGAGCCGGCCGTAGACGCCGATGGTTCGCGCGATCGTCCGCAGCTCGAAGGACGCGAGGGCGCCGCTCAGACCGAACGGGAGGACGGTGGGAACGGGCCCGCGGCCGTACTCGAGCATCCACGCGTCCTCGAAGATCCTCACGCCCTTGGCCTCGCGACGCGCCAGGAACGCGGCGTCGCCCGCGCGGTAGACGCGGCGCTCGGCGAACTCGGACTCCGTATAGGTCCACATCTCGCCGGCGAGCATGAAGTCGTGGATCTCGATGCGGTACCGGCCGGAGAAGCCCTCGCTGCCCACCGGCGAGCCGAAGATCAGCACGTACTCCGAGAGCGAGCCGTGCAGGACCGTCATGATCCCCATCACGCCGCCGGCCAGGCTCAGCATCCAGTTGGGCCGCGTCTCGATGTGGCCGGGGTAGAGGCGCGCGAGCTCCTCGCTGACGTGGCGGACCATCTTCTCGTGCGACAGGCCCAGGGCGCTCCGGGCGACGGCGTGGAGCACGTGCGGCTCGAACAACGGGGCGGTGCGCGGCCGCCAGGACACATGGGACGTTCTACACGGGAGCCCGAGGCGCGGTCAAGGGCGCCGTGAGCTGTGCGATCATGCGGCGCCATGGTGGACCTGGCGCCCGCCCGCTGATCAGACCCGCGGGGAGAGCGCGCTCTCGACGCCGGGCTGGGTCGCCTCGCGCAGGCGCTCGCCGAGCATGCGCGCGATGTTCCGGAACAGCTTGGCGGAGGTGTAGGGCGACCACTTGCGGACCCGCTCCAGGGCCGCGAGGTCGAGGCGCAGCAGCTCCGAGCGCGCCTCCGCGACCACGGAGGCGCTGCGCACCTGCTGCGTCAGCACGCCGATCTCGCCGATGACGCCGCCCGGGCCGAGCGCGGTGAGCGTCCGCTCGCGGCCGTCGGGGAGCGGGTCGAAGACGCGGATGCGGCCGGTCACCACCATGTACATTTCGGTGCCGATCTCGCCCTTGACGATCACGGGCGCGCCGGCCTCGTACTCGTGCAGGCCGCCGAGCAGGACGACCTTGCGCGCCTCCCACCGGGAGAGGCCCGCGAAGAGCGGCGCGCGCCGCACGTCGCCGCTCATGCGGAGCCTGACCATGTCCCACACCGTCAGCAGGGGGATCGACACCATGAGGATCGGCGTCAGCGTCAGCTCCGCGAGCATCGCCACCAGCATGACGAACGCCGCCAGCACGCCGAAGTACACGGTGGCCACGAAGTTCGACGCCACCAGCGTGAGGAAGCCGGCGGCCAGCGCGATCGAGACGTAGATGATCGGCCGTCCCTCGATCCGCAGGGTCTCGAACATCGCGCGGCGCTGGTCGTGGAGCTCGTTGAGCTGACGGCTGTACGTCACCATGTGGTGCACGGTGTCGTCCACGGCGATGCCGATCGCGACGGTGGCGATCATGGCCGTGCTGGTGTTCAGCGGGATGCCCACCAGTCCCATGAAGCCGTAGAGCATCAGGATCGGCACCACGTTCGGGATGAGCGACAGGATCCCGGCCTTGAGCGACATGAAGAGCAGGGCGTGGATCACGCCGATGATGACGAAGGTGGAGGAGAAGCTCGTCAGCTCGTTGATGGCCATGTAGTCCGAGGCGTTGTTGAACAGGACCTCCTCGCCGGTGGCGCGCACGATCACCGTCGGCGGGAAGTCGCGCGCCACGTGGCGCTCGATGTCGCGCAGCAGGGCCGAGAGGTCGCCGGAGCCGGTGAGATGGTGGCGCACCACGATGTTGGCGGCCGCCGCCTTGAAGTCGACGAACTTCTCCAGCTCCCGCCCCTCCAGCATCAGGAGGTACTGCGCCACCTGGTCCGACGTCTCGGGGATCGTCTCGAAAGCCGGGTCACCGCCGTGCATCTCGCGGTGCATCTTGCGGACGTAGTCGGCGACCGAGACGGTCTTGTCCACGCGGCCGGTGGCCGCCAGGTGGTCCTGCAGCCCCGCGATCCGCCGCAGCACCGCGGGATTCTTGATGCCATCGTCGTGCCCGGTGTCGACGACGACGTAGAAGGCGAGGCCGCCCGCCAGCGAGCGCGAGAGATCGGCGACGCGCTGGCGGATGGCCGAGCGCTCCGGGAAGAACGAGATGAGATCGGTGTTGACCCGCAGCGTGAGCCAGCCCGCCAGCGAGGCGAGCGTGAGCGCGCCCCACGCGACGAGGATCGGCACGCGCCAGCGGAGGTTGAACTCGCCGAGCCGCTGCATGAGGCGCGGGATCCCGCCGTGCGGCGACTCGTCGACGAGGGCGACGCGCCGCAGGCGTCGCGGCACCGCCCACCAGCGGAGCATGGGCGGCAGCAGCAGCATCGTGACCACGTAGTTCGCGGTGAGGGCCATGGCGGACGCGTAGCCGAACTGGATCAGCATCGTGATGTCGGTGGTGATCAGGCTGCCGAAGCCGAGCACCGTGGTGGCGGTCGTCACGAGGATCGGCATGGCCGATTCGCCGAGCATCGTGCGCAGCGCGGTCAGCTTGTCGTCACCGTGCTCGAGCCGATGGTGGTACTCCGAGATCATGTGGACGTCTTCGGTGAAGCCGATGGCGAGCATCAGCGAGGGGATGATCGCGGTGAGGATCGTCAGCGGGATGCCGGTCACGGCCATGAGGCCGAGCGACCAGACGATGCTCACCACCGCGGTCACCACCGGAATGACGACGCCCTGGAGCGTACGGACGGCCAGGAAGAGCGTGACGATCAGCACGACCGTGGACAGCGGAATGATCGTGCGCTGGTCGGCCTTCAGATACTGCGCGTAGGTCGCCTTCGTCATCGGCGCGCCGACCTGGTAGATGGTGAGGCCCGGCCGCGTCTCCCGCGCGACGAGCGCGTCCACGTCCGTCGTGAAGCGCCGGTTGAACGCGGTCTCGCCCGGCCGGGCGTCGGCGTAGACGACCAGCGCGGTGGCGCGGCCGTCGGCGGCCACGAGGTTGCCGACGAGCACGCGGCTGCCCAGCGCGTCGGCTCGCAGCCGCGCCAGCTCGGCGGGCGCGGTCGGGATCACGGCGCCGACGAGCGGATCGGTGGTGAGGGCGTCGCCCTCGCCCTTGATGTTCCGCGTCGTGGTGAGGCTTTCCACGCGACTCACGCCGGCCACCCGCTCGAGCCCGTCGCTGAGCCGCCGCACGGCGGTGAGCGCGGCCGGCGTGAAGACGTCGTCCGCCTTGACGAGGACCACGGTGAGGTTGTCGCTGCCGAAGCGCTGCCGGGCCTGCTCGTAGAACGCGCGCGCCGGGTCCCGCTCGACCATCAGGCCTTCGGCCGACTCGTCGATCCGGAGTCGGGGCAGCTGCGCGCCGAGAGCCAGCGTGAGGAGGAGGGTCAGGACGACGGCGGCGACCGGATGGTCCGCCACCCAGAGGAGCGGCCGCCTCAACGGATCAGCTCGGCCTCGCTGAAGAAGTCGTCGCGGAGGCCCCGGTTGATCGCGCGGGACTCGATCGTCACCAGCGTCCGCGTGCCGTTCTGGACGTCGTGCATCTCCAGCTCGTCGGAGCGCCAGATCGTGCCCGCGACGTTCACGAGCTTGCGGCTGGTCTCGACCTTCTCCAGGCGGTCCTGCCGATCGTAGAACTCGCGCTTGACGGTGACGTAATGGTCCTTGCGGATCCAGATCTTCCGGTGTGAGTAACCGCTGTCGGCCGCCTGCCGCTCCGTGGCCGGCTTCGCGTCGACGACGAAGCAGTCGGCGCCGTCGACGACATCGGCGCCGAGCAGCGTGTAGGTGTGGACGGCCAGCGGCTCGGACCGGAGGTCTTCGTAGGCGAAGTCGGTGCCCATGAAGCGGTTCTTCTTGCTGCTGGCCGCGATGCGCTTGGGCTTCTTCACCGAGGGCAGGTACAGCCACTGGTCGTCGTTGCCGTCCGCCGCCTCCCAGGTGAGCAGCGCGGTGTTCTCGACGTCGCGGGGAGCCTGGAAGCGCACGAGGATCTTGTCGAGATCGTTCGGACCGCTGAGCACCCAGCGCGTGACCCGGCGCTCCTTGGTCGCGCCCGACTTGCTGACGAGCCGGAGCACCTGCCGCTCTTCTTCGTCGCGGACGTGCTGCAGCTCGCGCTGGCGCTTCATGATCTCCAGGCCGGACTGCGCGGCGGCGGGGATCGCACCGGCCGCGAGGAGCACGATCGAGAGGAGGGCGACGACCGCGCCAGGCGACGTCACGCGGCCTCCGTCAGAACAGATAGCGGAGCACGGCGAAGAAGCGATCGTTGTCCCCCCAGCGGCCCCAGAAAGTGTCGGGCTTTCCCGTCAGGAAGTCCAGCCCGGCCTCGACGTGCAGCGCGTCGGTGATCCGGTGGGTGCCCTTGAACTGGATGTAGTGGCTCGGCGAGCCGCCGAGGTCGGCGATGCCGCTGAGCTTGAGCACGGTGTCCTCGCTGAGCTTGGCCTGGATACGGCCGACCACCGCCTCGCGGAAGGCGTTGTTCGACAGCCGCGCCCCGACGAGCGGCACGCGGTCGCTGTCCAGGATGTCGGCGTGCCGATGGTGGCGCAGCACGGTCTCACGCGCGTACTCGACGACGAAGAGCATCTGGTCGAGCCAGGGGCGGCCGACGTCCAGCGTGTAGTTGAGTCCCGCGATCCCCTGGAAGCGGTCGTCGCGGCCGTTGGACTCCACGAGCCGGGCCACCGCCTCGCCGTGAACCTCGAACTTCCCGAAGGTCGTGGAAAAGTCGGCGCCCGGCACCTTCTCGCGCGTGTACACGGGCGTCAGCCGCGGCAGGGTGACGCCCGGCGCCAGCGCGATCGTCGAGCCGCGAAACACCGGCGTGTGCTCGAAGCCGTCGTAGTAGCTGACCGAGAGATCCCAGCCGGCCACCGTACCCTTCAGGCGCGCGGCGTACTGCGTCGCGCTCGCGTCCTGCTCGGGCCGCTCCGCGTGGTCCACGACGGCGAGGAACGTCGACGGCACCGCCGGCGTCCAGCGGCTGTGCGCCAGGGGTAATCGGCTCGGTGTGAAGTACGGCACGCCGACGACGACGAGACTGACCCGCGGCACGCTGAGGCGGGCGGAGGCCGACCACACGCCGAGCTTCTCGTTGTCGAGCACGTCGAGATAGTCGTAGGGGTTGAGCCGGTCCGTCGGATTGAAGGCGTCGGCCGTGCCCCAGGCGAAGATCTGCTTGCCGACGGTGACCTCCAGCGGCCCCCGGCGCGCCGCCAGCGTCGCCTCCTTCACGCTCAGGTAGGAGCGGCGCGGATGCGCCTCGGGGATCTGGAAGTGCAGCCCGCGCGCGTAGCCGAAGTCGTCGTCGCGCGCCTCCACGACCGCCTTGGCCGCGCCCCACTCGGCGAACCGCCGGCTCCACTCGAGCTGCAGCAGGGCGAGGTCCACGAACGTCTGATCGTCGGTTGCGGCCGCGGAGAAGTGCGAGAAGTTCTTGAAGACGGCCTGGCCCTTCAGGCCGAAGTCGGCCAGGCGCAGCGACTCCTCGGCGGCGGCCGTCGAGGCGACGAGCAGCAGCGCCACGGCGAGAGTGGCCGCGCGGCTCACGCGCCCGGGCGGTACGCGATCAGGTAGCGGTGCTCGCCCTCCAGTACGGTCTCGCCACGCTGGTTCTCGAGGGTCACCCGCAGCGTGAGCAGACCGGCCGAGCGCTTGCGCTCGAGCGCCGTGACCTCGTGGCGCGGCTTGAGGGTGTCGCCGACGAAGGCCGGATGCCTGAAGCGCGTCGTCTGCTCGACGAAGGCCACGATCGACGCCTCGATGACCGGCGCCAGGGTCGAGGCGCCGACGGCCGTCAGCGAGGTCAGCATGAGGCCGTGAGCGAGCCGGCGGCCGTAGCGCGTCGTCTTCGCGTACTCGTCGTCGTAGTGGATGGGATGCGCGTCGCCGGTCATGCCGGCGAAGAACATGAAGTGCGCGTCGGTGAGCGTCTTCGACGGGCTCTCGAACCGGTCGCCGACCGTGAAGTCGCCGAACCAGCGCTGACCGGTCACCAGAGCCGCCAGAACAGGTCGGCGACCTCGGCGGGCGTGCGCGCGGCGAAGATGGCCGGGCGCGAGCGCGCCGCGAACGGCAGGCCGTCGGAGTACCACGCGAGATGCTTCTTGAGCTGGACGAGCGCCGCGCGCTCGGGCAGGTGCGCCTCGATCAGCGCGCAGTGGCGCCGGATGATCGTCGCGCGCGCGTCCCGCGGCACGTCCACGCCCCGGAAGATCCACGGCCGGCCGAGGGCGCCGCGTCCGATCATGACCGAGGCGCAGCCGGTGGCGGCGACCATCGCGCGCGCGTCGTCCACCGAGCTCACGTCGCCGTTGCCGACGACCGGAATGCGCACGGCGTCGACCACGTCCGCGATCACGTCCCACGGCGCGCGCCCCGTGTACTGCTGGCTGCGCGTGCGCGGGTGCACGGTGACGCCGTCCACGCCCTCGCTCTCGGCGAGCCGCGCGATCTCCGGCGCGTTCACGGTGCGGTCGTCCCAGCCCCCGCGGATCTTGATGGTGAACGCTCCCGCGACCGCCTTGCGCAGCGTGCGGAAGATCACGGCGGCCCGGAGCGGGTCGCGCATCAGGGCCGCGCCCTGCCCCTTGGCGACGACCTTCGCCACCGGGCAGCCCATGTTGAGGTCGATCCCGTCCGCCCCCGCGGTCTCCAGCCGGCGCGCCGCCTCGGCGAGCAGGTCGGGGTCCTCGCCGAGCAATTGCATCGCGAGGGGCCGCTCCTCGGGCAGGTACGCGGTGAGGGCCACCGTGCGCGCGTTGTCGCGCACGAGCGCGCGGGCGTCGATCTCCTCGCTGGTGAGCCGGCCGGCGCCGCACTCGCGGGCGACGAGCCGGAACGGCGCGTTGGTCACGCCGGCCATGGGGGCGAGTCGGAGGTCGGGCGCGCTCACCCCGCCATTCTATCGCGGCGCGCGGCGCGGGCGACGAGCCGCACCACCGCGAGGGCCGCCAGCGTCGGCGGCGCGAAGGAGAGGAGCAGCGCGTGGATCGCCTTGAGGTAGACGCCGGGGAGCGCCGAGAACACGGGCTCCAGCCTCGGCACGACGATCCACATCGCCAGCACCCAGAGATAGCCGACACCGCAGAAGGTGACGACGCCGCCCAGCGCGCGCACGGCGCCGACCCGGCGCGGCACGCCGCGCATCGCGAGCGCGACGACCACCGCCGCGCAGGCGACGGCGATGGCGAACTGCACGTCAGCGGCGCGCGGCGAGCACGGCCACGGGATAGCTCAGGCGGATCGTGCCGCCGACGCGATGGGGGGCCATGTCGAGCCCGTCGTCGGCGAGCGAGCGCTGGAACGTCTCCCGGATCCTGTCGGCGTCACCCGGATTGGGGAACGAGCGCGACAGCAGGCCCTCGAGGTCGGACGGCAGGCGGTAGAACGTCTGGCGGGGCTCGCCGAGCCCGGCCTTCGCGAAGAGCGCCAGGTGCTCGACCAGGGGCAGCGCCCGCACGTGGGACGGGTCGCGCAGCGCTTCCATCGCGTTGAAGGCGTCGGCCTTCTCCTGCGCCGGCGCGCTGTCGATCACCATCACGGTGCCGCCGGGTGCGCAGACACGCCGCATCTCGCCCAGCACCGCGCCGGGGTCGAGCAGGTGGTGGAACGCGAAGCGCGAGACGACGAGCGTGAACGCGCCGTCCGTGAAGGGCAGCGGCAGCACGTCCCCCTGCCGCCACGTGAGGTTCGTCAGGCGCGTCTCGGACTGGAGGGCCCGAGCCCGCTCCAGCATCGCCGGCGTCAGGTCGATGCCCGTGACGTGGCGCGTGACCTTCGCGAAGGCGCAGGCGAGGATGCCCGGCCCGCACGCGACGTCGAGCACGGTGTCCCCCGGCCCGCAGCCGCTGAACGCGATGACCGTCTCGAGCGCGGCCTCGTCCCTGATCGAGGGCGCTGTCGCGAACGGCACCGCCTGCCGCGTGAACTGGTCGAGGATCGCCTCGCGATGCGCGTCGCTCACGCCATCCTCTTGTAGAGCCGGCCGCCCTTCATGATCACGCGCAGGTTGTCCTGGACCTGGAAGACACGGAGGTTCTTGAGCGGGTTGCCCTGCACGACGATGAGGTCGGCCAGCTTGTTCGGCTCGACGCTGCCGATCCGGTCGTGCATGCGGAACAGCTCGGCGTTGACCTTCGTCGCCGAGAGCAGGACCTCCATCGGCTTCATCACCTGGCCCTTCAGCTCGAACTCCACCGCGCGCTGGGTCATCATGTCGCCGAGCAGGTCGGAGCCCGAGCCGATCTTGCAGCCCGCCTTGTAGGCGTAGGTCAGCCCCTGCACCGATTGCTGGCGCGCCATGTCGATCTTGGCGACCTGGTGGTCGCCGATGCCGTAGCGCTTGCCCTCGCGATAAATGGCCTCGTACGTCACCATGGTCGGCACCAGGAACGCGTCCGCGTCCTTGATGGCCTTGGCGGCGGCCTCGCGGATCAGGTTGCCGTGCTCGATCGAGCGCACGCCGGCTTCGATGGCGCGGCGGACGGCCGAATCCGAGTAGGCGTGGCTGAGGACGTACTTGCCGACCGCCTGGGCTTCTTCGACGGCGGCCCGCATCTCGGCGACCGTGAATTGTGTGGTGTCGAGCTCGTCCGACGGCGACATGGCTCCGCCCGACGCCATGATCTTGATCTGGTCGACGTCGCGGCGGATGTTCTCGCGCGCGGCCCGGCGCACCTCGTCCGGCCCGTCGGCGATGAAACCGATCATGCCGACACAGCCGTCGATCGGATCGGTCCACTCGGAGCGGCGCCGCTTGTCGCCGTGGCCGCCGGTCTGCGAGATGTAGCGGCCGGAGACCAGCAGGCGCGGTCCGGGGAAGTGGCCCTCGTCCAGCACCATGCGGAAGCCGTAGTCGGCACCGCCGGCGTCGCGCACCGTGGTGAAGCCCTGCATCAGGCACTCGTGCGCGCGCTGCATGGCGCGGGCGGCGATGTACGACGGCGGATAGAACCGGTGCTGGTCGGTGATGTTCTCGGTCACCGCGCAGATGTGCACGTGGGCGTCGGTGAGGCCGGGCATGAGCGTGGCGCCCGCACAGTCGATCGTCGTCACCGGGCCCGGCAGCGCGCCGGATCCGCCCTTGGCGCGGACGTCCTTGATACGGTCGTCCTCGACGATCACGGTGGCGCCCTCGACGGGATCGGCGCCGGTGCAGTCGATCAGGAACGCGTTGGTGAAGACGGTGAGGCTCATCGCGCGATCACCTTCGCCTCGTACATCCAGACCTTCTCGTCGGCGCGCGGTGTCCACTCCACCGTCTGCGCCACGCCGTAGAGGTCGTGCTGCTGCCAGAGGAACACCCACGGCGCCTCGTCGTGGACGAGCCGCTGCAGCTCGGCGTACGCCTCCGCGCGCGCCTTCGGATCGAGCAGGGTCTGGGCGCGCGAGATCTTCTCGTCGATCGTCTTGTTGTTGCCGTACGACGAGTAGGTCTGGTCGGCGAGGAAGAGCGGCTGCATCGTGCCCTGGCCGTGGAGCGCGGGGCCCCAGCCGAGGAAGAACATCTCGCCCGTGTTCCGGTTCTTGATCTTGTCGAGGTGCGTGCCCCACTCGTTCACGACGACGTTGGTCTTGATGCCGAGGCGCTGCAGCTGCGCGGCGATGGCGAGCGACACGTCCTTGTCGAGCGGATAGCGGCCGGACGGCGTGTCGAGCGTGAGCGCGAGCGCCTTCGGATCGACGCCGGCCTCCCGGAACAGCGCCTGGGCGCGCGCGGGGTCGTGCTTGTAGCATTCGACGGGCGCGTAGTCGACGTTGGCGGGCGACAGGGGGCCGCACATGCGCGTGGCGCGGCCCTTGAGCACCTGCTTGATCAGCTCCTCCACGTCCACCGCGTGGTTCATCGCCCGCCGCACGCGAACGTCCTGCATGGGGCCGGGCTTGAGGTTCACCAGCGCCAGGTAGTTGATGCGCGAGGACACCGTGGCGCGCAGGCGCGCGCGGCCGCTCCGCTCGACCGCCTCCACCGCGTGCGGTGGCACGTCCTTCATGATGTCGATCTCGCCCGAGAGCAGCGCGGCCATGCGCGCGCTGAACTCGGGGACGAAGCGGAAGGTCACGCGGCTCACGTCGGCCGGGCCCTGCCAGTAATCCGGGTTGCGCTCGAGCACCAGCCGCTCGTCGCGCCGCCACTCGACGAACCTGAACGGTCCGGTGCCGATCGGCTTCTCGGCCAGCCTGGCCGGGCCCAGCTCCTTGAGCGCCTTGGCCGGCAGCATGAGCGAGTTCGTCAGTGACGCGCTGTCGACGAGGTTCGGCCACGGCTGCTTCGTCACGAACCGCACCGTGTAGTCGTCGACGACCTGCACCTCTTTCACGAGGCCCCAGTACGCCGCGGTCGCGAAGTGGCTCTTGGTGGCCGGATCGAGCGCGTAGTCGATGGTCGCCTTCACCGACGCCGCCGTGAACGGCTCGCCGTTGTGGAACTTCACGCCCTTTCGCAGCTTGAACTCCCACGTCGTGTCGTTGACGATCTTCCACTCGGTGGCGAGCATCGGCTTGGGCTTGAAGGTCTTCGCGTCGCGGTCGAGCAGGCGGTCGTAGATGTGCTCGAGCATGTTGTTGGTCGTCCAGTCCACGATGGTGGCGGCGAGCATGGTGCGCGGCTCGGCGCCGAGGCCGACCACGACCTCCTTCGTCTTGCTGCGGTCCTGGGCGTGGGCGGAGGCGACGGTGACGGCCGCGACGAGCAGCGCGGCCAGCGTGGCGACGCGGAACGCGATCCGCATGAGTTCCTCCTGGGTCCTGCTCGGGTGCCGGTCTGCGCCGCCCGGCTCGGCGGCCAGCAGTGTACTACGCCGTATCCGGGTCGTGACGTTGACCCCGATCGCGTGCCGGCCGATAATCACAGCCGAGATGAGCGAGCACGCGTTTCAGCAATTGATGCTGGGGATCGTGTGCGGCGAGGTCGCCGTCGTCATCGTGGCGTTCCTCGTGTTCTGGTACAAGACGCGGAAGAGCCTGGACCAGATCGAAGGCATCAGTGCGGCGGTCTACCTCGAGGTCAAGCGAACTCTCCGCGAGCATCGGACCTAGACCCGCAGCTTCGGGTCGAGCGTGTCGCGCAGCCAGTCGCCGAGCAGGTTCACGCCGAGCGCCGTCAGTGCCAGCGCCGCCCCCGGAAACGCCGCCAGCCACCACGCCACGTAGAGGAAGTCGCGGCTCTCGCTCAGCATGCTGCCCCACGCCGGTGTGGGCGGCTGCACGCCGAAGCCGAGGAACGAGATGGCGGCCTCGGCCACCACGAACTGGGAGAACTGCAGGCTGGCCACCACGACGATGGAGGGCGCGACGTTCGGCAGCACGTGGCGGAAGAGCAGCCGCGGCCGGCCGACGCCGAGCGCCGCCGCGGCGTGCACGTAATCGCGCTGCTTCACCGACAGCACCTCGCCGCGTACGACGCGGGCATAGACGACCCAGCCCGCCGCCGACAGGCTCAGGATGATGTTGCGCAGGCCGAGGCCGACGATGGCGTTGATGGTGAGCGCGAGCAGGATGAACGGAAACGAGAGCTGCACGTCGGCCAGCCGCATGATCGCCGTCGCCGGCCAGCCCTCGACGAAGCCGGAGACGAGGCCGAGCAGGCCGCCGACCACCGCCGTCACCGCGACCGTGCACGCGCCGATGAACAGCGCGAGCCGCGCTCCATAGAGCACGCGCGCCAGCAGATCGCGGCCGAGCTGGTCGGTGCCCAGCGGATGACCCGGCGAGCCCGGTGGCTTGAGACTGCTCGCGAAGTCGGTGACCATCGGGTCGATCGCCGCGAGCCAGGGCGCGGTCAGGGCCGCGACGACGACGCCCACCGTCAGCGCCAGGCCGAGCCATTTCTTCATATGTGCCGTCGGAGCGCCTTCGCAGGGCGCCCACAACATTTCAGCGCTCGCCTCGGCCGTCGAACGGCCTGCGGCTCGCACTGCGGCTCGACGGTCGGGCGTCGAACGGTCATCGGTGATCTCACGCGCGTGATCTCACGCGCGGGTCGAGCCAGCCGTAGAGCAAGTCCACGACCAGGTTCATCAGCGTGTAGACGATCGAGGTGAACGACACCGCGGCCATGACCAGGGGAAAGTCGCGGTTGAGCAGCGCCTGCACGGTGAGCCGCCCGAGCCCCGGCCACGCGAAGATCGTCTCGGTCACGACGGCGCCGCCGAGGAGCTGGCCCGCCTCGAGCCCCGCCAGCGTGACGATCGGGATCGCGGAGTTGCGGAGGGCGTGCTTGCCGACCACGCGCCGCTCGGCCAGTCCCTTGGCGCGCGCGGTGAGCACGTAGTCCTCCCCCAGCGCGTCCAGCACCGCCGAGCGCGTGAGCCGCGCGACGCGCGCGGCGTAGAAGGCCGCGAGCACGATGGACGGCATGACCAGGTGCGCCAGCCCGCCCATGCCGCCCGTTGGCAGCCAGCGGAGCTGCACGGCGAAGACGTAGATCAGCATGAGGCCGAGCCAGAAGCCCGGGATGGCCTGTCCGAGCACCGTCAGCACGGTGCCCGCGTGATCGACCGCGCGGTCGCGACGCACGGCGGTGACGACGCCGAGCGGCACCGCGACGGTGAGCGTGAGCAGCATGGCCGTGCCCGCCAGCAGCAGCGTGGCCGGCAGCCGCTCGAGCACGAGGCCGAGGGCGTCGCGCCGGTAGCGCAGCGACTCTCCGAAGTCGCCCCGCACGGCGCCCTGCATGAAGCGGGCGTATTGCACGAGCACCGGGTCGTTGAAGCCGAGGCGCTGGCGGTACTCGTTGACGTCCTTGGCCTGGATGTCCATCGGCATGAAGAGCAGCACGGGGTCGCCGGCCAGGCGCACCATGCCGAACACGGCCGTGAGCGAGAGGACGACGACGAGCACGGTCTGCGCCAGACGGGCGGCGATCCAGGCGCGCATCCTCAGCCGCGCTCGTAGCGGCGGCGCAGCTTCACGGGCTGCCGGCGCTTGCGATACCGCAGATTCAGCAGCTCGACGAAGAGCGAGAAGGCCATGGCGACGTAGATGTAGGCTTTGGACACGTGCTGGCCCATGCCGTCGGCCACCAGCACCGCGCCGATGAGGAGCAGGAACGACAGCGCGAGGATCTTCACGCTCGGGTGACGCTCGACGAAGCCGGCCACCGCGCCCATGCTGGCCAGCATCACGAGCATGGCGATCACCATGGCGGCGACCATCACCTCGAGCCGGTTGGCCATGCCGACGGCGGTGATCACCGAGTCGAGCGAGAAGACGATGTCGAGCAGGAGGATCTGCGCCAGCACGGCCACGAACTGCGCGCGGCCGGCGCCCGCGCGCTCGACGTGCTCGACCTCGAGCTTGTCGTAGATCTCCCACGTCGCCTTGCCGACGAGGAACAGGCCGCCGCCGATCAGGATCAGATCGCGCCCCGTGAACGCGTGGCCGAGCACGGCGAGGAGCGGCCGCGTGAGTCCCATCATCCACGAGATCGTGAAGAGCAGCCCGATGCGGATGCCGAGCGCGAGCGTGAGCCCGAGCCGGCGGGCGGATTCGCGCTGGCGCACGGGCAACCGCCCGGTGAGGATCGCGATGAAGACGACGTTGTCCACGCCGAGGACGATCTCGAGGGCGGCGAGCGTCGCGAGCGCGATCAGGCCGTCGGCGGTCAGGAACGCGTCCATCGTCGGCGGCATACTACCGCAGCGTCCGTCCGTATACTGGGAAGCCGTGCGCTCCGTCACGCTCGTTCTGGCCCTGCTCCTCGTCGCGCCCTCGTGGGCGGCGGCAGGTCGCGGACCGGAGGAGGTCGTGGCCGAGGTGCGCCGCGCGACCGCGCGCTACGCGGACGTCGCGAACGCGCGCGCCGACGGCTACCTCCAGGCGAGCGGGATGGAGGCACGGCACGGCTATCATTTCGTGCAGCCGGCGGCGCAGGCGCGTGCCCTCGCGACGGGTGCGCTCGATCTCGCGACGCCGCCGGTGCTGCTCTACGTCGAGCGTGACGGCGCCTGGCAGCTCGTCGGCGTGGAGTACGCGCTGCCGTCCGTGCCGACCGACGACCCGTTGCCCGGCGCCGTGTGGCACCGACACGAGGCGTCGTGCCACTACCGCGACTTCCGCGAGCTGCCGGCGGCGAGCGCGCGCGCGTGCCCGGCGCGACATCCGGCCAGCGGCGAGCCATTCGTCGGCTGGCACCCGGCGCTCGCGGTCGCCCACGTCTGGGCGTGGTACCCGAATCCCGACGGCGTGTTCGCGGAGAGCAACCCGTGGCTCGGGCCCTACGGCGGTATCGCGGCGCCCGCGCACCACGCGCGGAACCCGGCCGAGACGTTCTACTCGCAGCTCACGCACCGCGTGGCCGGGGCGATCTTGTTGACGCTGGCCGCGCTCACGATCTGGGAGTCGTGGCGGTCGCGGCCCTTCCCGTGGAACGCGGTGTCGGCGCCGCTCTGGATGGCGTTCGGCGTCTACCTGATCCCCAGCAGCGATCCCGAGTCGTGGCCCTACGGGCCGCAGCGCTTCGCCGAGATCTTCGTCGATCCGCTCGTGCTCCAGCACAAGCTGCTCGCGCTGCTGCCGATCGCGATCGGGGTCATCACGGCGCTGCGCGGCGCCGCGGTGCTGCCGGGGCGGCGGCTGGCGCGCGCGCTGGGCGTCCTGGCCCTCGCGGGCGGCGCCACGCTCTTCTTCCACTTCCACGAAGGGCGGCTGCACGTCGACTCGATCTACCTGCAGCACGTCCTGATGGGATCGACGGCCGTCGGCGTCGGCGTGGCGCTGCTGATCGGCACCCGCACGGCGCGCGTGCGGCCGTGGCTCGCCTGGGCGTGGCCCGCCTTCCTCACCGCGATGGCCACCGTGCTGCTGTTCTACCGGGAGACCTGATACACTCCGCGCGCCATGCTGGTCACCGGCCTCTTCCACTGCGCGATCAAGACCAACGATCTCAAGGCCACCGTCGGCTTCTACACCAGGGTGCTCGGCCTGCGCGAGGTCGCGCGGCCCGACTTCGGCTATCCCGGCGCGTGGCTCGCGTGTCCCGCGCCGGGCGGCGACGCGATCGTGCACATCTACGCCGGCGGCCCCGCGCTCGGTCGTGAGGGCAAGGCGCCGTCCGGCACCGGCGCCATCGACCATCTCTCGCTCGCCGCGCACGGCTTCCACGAGTTCCGCGAGCGATTCCGCGCGGCGGACCTCGACTGGCGCGAGTTCCTCGTGCCCGGCACCACGCTCTGGCAGCTGTTCGTGTACGATCCGAGCGGCGTGCAGCTCGAGCTGACCTTCGACGGCAGCGTCGAGGCTGGCCCGCCTCCCGACATGCGCGACGGCCGCCGCTACGTCGCGGGCGACTCCTTCTTCACGCCACGCGTCTGACGGCTGCCCGCTCTTTCGGCGATCGCGTCCCGCCTGCCCAAGACGGAGGCAGCGGGCCCGCAGCGCCGTCGGCCGCTCAGCCGATGTTTCGGCCACTTGCGCCGTGGCGTGCTTCTTGCGGCGACGGCGCGCGCCGTCGCCAGCCGACGAGATCGAGGAGGTCTGTCATGCTCAAGCGCATCGTCGCCGTCGCCGCCGTCCTCGTCGTCGCCGCGGGGTCGCTCGGTCCCGTGACCGCGCAGGGCGGCAAGGTCGCCATGCTCCTGCCCGGCTCCATCAACGACCAGAGCTGGAACGCCGCCGGCTACGGCGGGCTCCAGAAGCTCAAGGAGCAGGGGATGGAGACCGCGTACTCCGAGAACGTGCAGGCCGCGGACCACATCGAGGCGATGAAGGACTACGCGCGCCGCGGATTCAGTCCCGTGATCGGCCACTCCGGGCGCTTCCTGTCGGCGGCGCAGCGCGTGGGGCCCGAGTTCGAGAAGACGCTCTTCGTGGTCGGCTCGGGCTCGGGCGGGCAGGGCAAGAACGTGATCTCGCTCGATCTCGCCAACGAGCAGTTCGGCTACCTCGCGGGCGCGCTCGCCGCGCGCATGAGCAAGACCGGCAAGATCGGCGCGGTGGCCGGGCTCGAGGGGCTGCCGAACATGGTGGCGAGCATGGGGGGCTTCCGGCTCGGCGCGAAGAGCGTGCGGCCTGACGTGGAGGTCCGCATCGTGTATCTGCAGTCGATGGAGGATCCCGCGGCGGCGAAGGAGGCGGCGTTCTCGCTGATCGGCGCCGGCGCCGACGTCGTGGGCGGCAAGCTCAACGCGGGCCACGCGGGGCTCGTGCAGGCGGCGAAGGAAAAGGGCGTGTGGACGATCGGCCGCTCGTTCGGCCACACGCAGATCGCCCCCGAGCGCGTGCTCACCAACATCAACGAGAAGTGGTCGGAGGTGTATGCGACCGCGGTGCCCGAGCTGATCGCCGGCCGGCTGCACGGACCATACATCGCCTTCGGATACGACACCAGGGGCACGACGGGCGGCGAGCTGCGCTACTCGCCGGAGCGTGAGTTCAACGCCGGCGTCCCGCCCGCCGTCGTGGCGGAGCTCGAGGCCATCAAAAAGAAGCTCGCCTCGGGCGCGCTGAGGGTGAAGCCCACCAAGGACGACGCCCGCAGCGGTGCCTGAGCCCGCGCGCGCGCCCGGCGCCATGCTGGCGATGCGCGGCATCGTCAAGAGCTACGGCGCCGTGCGCGCGAACCGCGGCATCGACCTCGACGTGCCCGCCGGCGCCATCGTCGGCCTCCTCGGCGAGAACGGCTCCGGCAAGACGACGCTCATGAACGTGCTGTACGGCCTCGTGCGCCCGGACGCAGGCAGCGCGACGTTCAGGGGCCGGCCGCTGCCGCTCGGCTCGCCGCGCGCGGCGCTGGCGGCGGGCATCGGCATGATCCACCAGCACTTCATGCTCGTGCCCGCGATGAGCGTGACCGAGAACGTCATGCTCGGCTGGCGGGCCGCCGGCTCGTGGCTACGCGCGGCCGCCATCGCCGAGCGCATCGTCCAGGCGAGCCGCGCCTACGGCCTCGAGCTCGATCCCGGCGCCGTGGTCGGCATGCTGCCGCTGGGACTGCAGCAGCGCGTGGAGATCCTCAAGGCGGTGCTGCGCGGCGCCGACCTCCTCATCCTCGACGAGCCCACGTCCAGCCTGAGCCCGCCCGAGGTCACGGCCCTGCTCGCCGTGCTGCGCCGGCTGCGCGACGAGGGGCGCTCGGTGATCTTCATCTCCCACAAGCTCGGCGAGGTGCTCGAGGTGTGCGACGAGGTCGTGGTGCTGCGCGACGGTGAGGTGGCCGGCCGGCGCGCGGTGGCCGGCGCCAGCCGCGAGGACCTCGCGCGGCTCATGGTCGGACGCGACCTGCCGCCTCCAGTCGAGCGCGCGTCCCGCGCGCCCGGCGCCGAGATCCTCGTGGTCGCCGACCTCCACGCCTGCGACGCCGCCGGCGTCGAGCGGCTGCGCGGCGTGAGCTTCTCCGTGCGGGCGGGTGAGATCTTCGCGATCGCCGGCGTGGACGGCAACGGGCAAGCGGAGCTGGCCGAGGTCGTCGGCGGCGTGGCGCCGCCGACGCGCGGCAGCGTGTTCGTGGACGGCGCGGAGATCGTCGGCGGCGTGGCCACGCGCCTCGCGGCCGGCGTCGCGCACGTGCCGGCCGACCGCGCGAGCGTCGGGCTCGTGCGCGACATGACGATCGCCGACAACGTCGTGCTGCGCGACGTCGACCGGCCGCCGTTCTGCCGGCGCGGCTGGCTCGACCGCGACGCCGCGCGCGAGGCCGCCCGCCGCGGGATCGAGGCCTTCGACATCCGCGCCGAAGGCGTCGACGTCCCCGTGCGCACGCTCTCCGGCGGCAACCAGCAGAAGGTGATCCTCGCGCGCGAGCTCGGCCGCGGGCCGCGCGTGCTGCTGGCCGTGCAGCCCACGCGCGGCCTCGACCCCGGCGCGACGCGCTTCGTGATCGACCGGGTGCGGGCGCTGCGCGACGGCGGCGCCGCCATCCTCTACGTCTCCACCGAGCTCGAGGAGATCCTCGGCGTCGCCGACCGGCTCGCCGTGATGCACGCGGGGCGGCTGGTGGGCGTCATGCGGCCGGCCGATGCCGACCTCACCCGGCTGGGGCTGATGATGGCCGGCGCGCTCGAGGAGCCGCCCGACGCCGCCGCGCTGTACGGCGTCCTCGCATGACGGCCGCTGCCCTCGCCCGCTCCTTTGCCGTCGGCGGCGCCGCGCGCCCGCTCGCCTCGGCCGTGCTGGGCATCGCGGTCGCGCTCGGGACCGCCGCCCTGCTCGTGCTGCTCTCGGGACGCAACCCGGTCGTCGCCTATCTCGCCCTCCTCGGCGGCGCCGTCGGCACGCCCGACCGCGTGGCCGTCGCCCTCAACAAGGCGACGCCCTATCTCTTGACGGGCGCCGGCGTCGCCCTCTGCTTCCGCGCGCGCATCGTCAACATCGGCGCGGAGGGACAGATCGCGCTCGGCGGGCTGGCCGCCACGTGGCTCGCGCTGCGATTGCCGCAGGCCCCGGCCGTCGTGCTGCCGGTGCTCTGCGCGCTCGCCGGCGCGGGCGCAGGCGCCGTCTGGGGCGGGCTCGCCGCGCTCGTGCGGCTCAAGCGCCGCGTGCACGAGGTGCTCGTGACGCTGCTGCTGAACTTCGTGGGTGTGCTCATCGTCGGCGAGGTGCTGCACGGCGAGCTGGGCGAGCCCGGCGCCGGCTTCCCACAGTCGCCGCTGCTGCCGGCCGCCGGGTGGCTGCCCAGGCTCGTGCGCGGCACCGACCTGCACGTGGGCATTCTCGTGGCCGTCGCCGCCGTCGTGGCGTGTCACCTCGTGCTCTGGCGCACGCCCTTCGGCTTTCGCCTGCGCGTGCTGGGCGCCAGCGAGGGCGCCGCGCGCTACGCGGGGATCGGCGCGGCGCGCGCCACGCTCTCGGTGATGATGCTCGCGGGCGCGCTCGCCGGCGTGGCGGGCGCCATCGAGGTCCTCGGCGTCCACTACCGGCTGATCGAGGGCTTCTCGCAGGGCTTCGGCTTCGCCGCCGTCTCCATCGCGCTGATCGGCGGGCTGAGCCCGCTGGGCGTGCTGCCGGCGGGGCTCTTCTTCGGCTTTCTCGAGTCGGGCGCGCTGGCCATGCAGCGCGCGGTGGGCGTGCCGACGCCGCTCGTCTCGGTCATCCAGGGCTTGACGATGATCTTCGTGCTGGCGGCGATGGCGCTGTCCGCAGCGCGAGCGCGCGTGTGAGCGTCGAGACGGCGCTCGTGGAGCTGCTGGCCGCGGCCGTGCGCATCGCCACGCCGCTCTTCTTCGCCGCCCTCGGCGGCATTCTCTCGGAGCGCGCCGGCGTCTTCGCGGTGGGCCTCGAGGGCATGATGCTCGCGGGCGCCTTCGGCGGCGTGCTCGCCGGCCACCTCGCCGGCAGCGCCGCCGCCGGCCTCGCCGCCAGCGTCGCCGCCGGCGTGCTGCTCGCCCTGCTCGTCGCCGTCGCGACCGTGCGGTTCGGCGCCGACCAGATGGTGACGGGCCTCGCCGTCAACATCCTCGCCGTCGGTCTCACGAGCTTCCTGCTGCGCGGCTTCGCCGCGCGCGGCGAGGCGGCGACCCTGCGCGTGCCCGTGCTGGCCGCGTGGCCGGTGCCGGGGCTGGCCGAGGTGCCGGTGCTCGGCGTCGTGCTCTTCCGCCAGCCGCCGCTGACCTACGCCGCCGTCGTCTTCGGCGTGCTCATCGCGGTGTTCCTCGCGCGCACGCGCGCGGGGCTCACGCTCCGCGCGGTCGGCGAGAACCCGGCCGCGGCGTTCGCGGTCGGCGTGGAGCCCGCGCGCGTGCGCCTGGCGGCGGTGCTGGCGTGCGGCGCGCTGGCGGGCCTCGGCGGCGCCGTGCTGAGCCTGCAGCAGGTCGGCACGTTCACCGACGCGATGACGAACGGCCGCGGCTACATCGCGCTGGCGGCGATCATCGTCGGCCGCTGGCTGCCCGGCGGCACGCTGCTCGGCTGCCTGCTGTTCGGCGCCGCCGACGCGCTGCAGCTGCGCGTGCAATCGCTGCGGCTCCCCGTGTCGTCGTACGTGATCCAGATGACCCCGTACGTGGTCGCGCTCGTCGTGCTCGCGGGGCTGGGCCGCTCGGCGCGGCTGCCGGCCGCGCTCGGCACGCCGTTCCGTCGCGAGTAGACTCGATCCTCGCCACGAGGTCCGGCAGCGCACTCCAACGACGGAGGGTGGTCCCGTGCAACGCGTCGACGTCCACATCATCCCGACCGCCGCGCCCGACGATGTCACCGGCTTCGACGCGCTGATCCGCGCGGGCACGGTCGATCCCGCCCACGTGATCTGCCTGCTCGGCAAGACCGAGGGCAACGGCTGCGTCAACGACTTCAGCCGCGGGTTCGCGACCCGCGCCTTCAAGACGCGGCTGGCGCAGGCACTCGGCCGGTCGGAGGCCGAGGTCGCCGCGCGCGTGCTGTTCATCATGTCCGGCGGCACCGAGGGCGTGATGGCCCCGCACATGACGGTCTTCACGCGACGCGAGTCGCCCGGCGCCGCGGGCGCGCCCGGGCTCGTGGCCGGCATCGCGAGGACGCGGGCCTTCGCCCCCGAGGAGCTCGGCACGATGGTGCAGGTGACGGAGGTCGAGCGCGCGGTGGGCGAGGCGATGGCCTCGGCCTCGATCGGCGGCGCGGGCGACGTGCACTTCGTGCAGATCAAGTGCCCGCTGCTCACGGCCGAGGCGATCGGCGAGGCCGAGCGGCGCGGCAAGAAGGTCGCGACGTCGAGCACGTACGCGTCGATGGGCTACTCGCGCGGCGCGTCCGCGCTCGGCGTGGCCCTGGCGTTGGGCGAGGTCGACCGCGCCGCCGTCGCCGACGGCGCCGTCTGCCGCCGCTGGGATCTCTTCTCGCGCGTCGCCTCGACGTCGGCCGGCGTCGAGATCGACCACTGCGAGGTGCTCGTGCTCGGCAACGCGCCGTCCGCGAGCGCGCTGGTGATCGGCCACGACGTGATGCAGGACGCGATCGACGCGGCGGCCGTGCGCCGGGCGCTCGGCAGCGCGGGCTGGCGTCCCGACGCGGCGGCGGGCTCAGCGGGCAGCGCGGTCGGCGTGTTCGCGAAAGCGGAGGCGTCGCCGTCGGGCCGCATCCGCGGCCGGCGCCACACGATGATCGACGACTCCGACATCAACCACACGCGGCACGCGCGCGCGGCGGTCGCGGCGGTGGTCGCGTCGGTGATCGGCGATCCGCTGGTCTACGTCTCGGGCGGCGCCGAGCACCAGGGCCCGAGCGGCGGCGGACCGGTGGCGGCGATCGTCAGGCGAGGTGCGTGAGCCGAGCTCGCAGGCGTATGCCGATGGCACCGTGCTGCTGTTCGCGAGGGCTGGAAGCAGGATCGAGGAGCGCCATGGGTTCCCCGGGGCGCTCCGAGCGTTGGCCGGGGGAGTCCGAGGGGGGCGTAGCCCCCTTCGCTTGAACAGGCTGGGGGCCATTTCGGGGCCCCCCATTTTCAGCAGGCGTACGCCTGGCCGGGCGTCCAGAAGGGCTCGTAGTAGCCGGAGGAGTAGGGGCGTGACTCCCAGTGGCTGTCGGTCCATGTGTCGTCGGCGGCCCACGACCCGGGCACCCAGACCGTCTGCGTCGTGGTGTACGGAACCCAGGCGTACGACCAGTAGCCCGGCGTCACGCACTGGCTGGGGGCGGCGGCCGTCTGGTAGTACACGGGCTGCTGCACGACGACCACCTGGGTCGGCGGCGCGGCGACGAAGATCGTGGCGGGCCGGTGGTGACGCGACTCGGGAACCGGCGTCGTCACGAACGGCAGCGGCGCGCCGACCGCGCTCGACGCCGCGAAGGGCCTGGTCGTCACCGCGAAGGGCGAGCTCGCCGGGAGCACGGTCGTGGTGGACCGTGGCACGAACGATCCGAGGGGCATCACGACGGACGGCGCCGCGGCGGTGACCCTTTCGCCCCCCGCCCACGCGGGTGCGGCCAGGGCCAGCAGCGCCAGGATCGCGAACAGGCCGTTCCGGAGCATGACGCCACGTACGACCGGGACTCCCGCCGTCCTATTCAGGCTCACGAGCGAATTCTGCTGCGGACGGCGTCCCACATCAACTCCGCCCACCGGGCGTAGCCGAGGTCCGACGGGTGGTAGCCGTCGCGGGCCACCAGCTCCGGCCGCGCGGGGACTTCCCGGCGGCTCGCCGCGTACAGATCCACCACCTGCGCGCCGTACCGCCCGGCCGCACGGGCTAGCGCCTCGTTGAACTCGATCGAGAGCCGGCCGACGGTGGCTTCCTCCGGGCGACCACGGAAGCGCGGCGTCACCGCGAGGTCGGGCAGGAGGTTCACGACGATGACCGCCCGGGTGCCGGCGGCGAGCCGGCCGAGGATCGTCCGCATGTTGCGCGCGTAGTCGCCCAGCACGACCTGCCCGGTGATGTCGTTGGGCCCCACCGACAGCGTGACGAGCTCGGGTTGCAGCGCGACGGCGCGGTCGAGCTGGCGCGCGAGCACGTCGGCGGACGTCGCGCCACCGACGCCGAGGTTGACGAGCCGCGCGTTCGGATAGATCGCGCGAAGGCGAGCGTGCAGGAGGCTCACGTACGTGGACTCCGGGCGGCTCGCGCCGACGCCCTCGACGGTGCTGTCGCCGAGCGCCACGTACGTGATCTCGGCGTCGCGATCGGCGGGCAGCGTGCGCGCCGCCGCCCCGCGCGTGGACGAGCAGCCCGCGGCCAGCGACAGCACGACCGCCGCCGCCAGCGCGCGTCTCACCAGGCGGCGGCCTCCTCGACGGTGCGGCGATACCACGGCGCGTCGGGGAACGTGATCGGTCGCACGGCCGGCAGCGTCACGCCGGCCTTGCGGTACGCCTCCACGTAGGCGCGCGCGGCGCGCGCGTCCCCGATGCCCCCGAGCGCGTCCGCGAGGCTCTCCGGCGCCTCGCCGCCGCGATCGAAGGCGGTCACGCCGTCGCCGAGGCCCGCCGCCTGCATCATCGCGCGATAGAACGGCTGCTCCAGGTAGCGCTTGAGCTCGGCGCGGAAGGCGGCCATCGCCGCCGCGCGAGCGTCGGTCACCGCGAGCGGCACCGCGGCGACGACCTCGAAGCCGGCGAGCGGCTTGCCCGCGCGGCGCCGGCCGCGCTCGAGCGCGGGCACCGCGACGTCGCGCACGTAGGCGGGCGGGCAGAGCCAGAGCACGACGCCGTCGGCGATCTCGCCGGCGAGCTCCAGCATCTTCACCGAGAGCGCGGCGAGATAGATCGGCGGCGCCGGCGGCCGCGTCGGCACCGCCATCGCCCAGCGCACGCGGTAGTGGCGGCCCTCGAACTCGCTGCCGGCGCCGAGCGCGCCGCGCAGCACCGCGACGTACTCGCGCATCACCGCGAGCGGCTCGACGAGGCGCAGGCCGAGCATCGCCTCCATCGAGGTCTTGTGGCTCACCCCGATACCCAGCCGGAAGCGGCCCCCGCTGACCTCGTTGAGCGTGAGCGCGGATTGCGCCATGGCGACGGGATGGCGCGGATAGACGGGAACGACGCCGTTGCCGAGCCCCACGCGCGTGGTGGCGGCGGCGTAGGCGGCGAGCAGCACGAACGAGTCGCGGCCGGCCCCGTGCGTGACCCAGACGCTGTCGTAGCCCAGCCGGTCGGCGGTGCGCGCGAGGTCGACGGCGGCGCCGAGGTTGGTGCCGGGATTCAGGTACGCGGCGAGCGGTATAGGCTGACCTCCATCGCGTCGTCGTCGAACTCGTGCTCGCGGCTCGTGTAGTCGGCGGAGCCGCGCACGTGCTCGAGGTACGGCGTGACCTCTTTGCGGTAGATGCCGGTGTTGTCGGCGATGACGACGGAGCCGGCGACGAGCTTGGGCTCGAGCGAGCGCAGGTAGTCCAGGTAATCCTCTTTGGCGGCGTCGATGAAGACGAAGTCGAAGCGCCCGGGCAGCAGGGGCAGCAGGCGCAGCGCGTCGCCCTGGATCACCTTGACCCGGCCTCCGAGCCCGGCTTCTTGGGCGTTGTGCTTCGTCATGCGCGCGAGGTAGTCGCTGGTCTCGATGCAGGTGAGTCGTCCGCGCGGCGGGAGCGAGCCCGCGATGAGAATCGCCGAGTAGCCCAGGAGGGAGCCGATCTCCACCGCGCGCGTCGGGCGGTGGCGGTCGATGAGCCGGCGGATGATGCGGCCCTTGGCGCGGCCCACGTTGGGGATGTGCCAGAGGCGCGTGGTGCGGTCCATCAGCGCGAGCATGCGCTGCGCTTTCTTGGTCACGAGCTACCCGGCCCTGGGAATCCGGCCTGCCACCGTGTCGGGCACCGGATATTTCCGCGTCGAGGGCCCCGCCTTCACGATCTGGCCGGGCAGCGCGCGGCCCACGATCTCCTGCACGCGGCGGCTGACGCCGACGAGCCGGTCGAGGTCGATGCCCGTTTGCACGCCCATCGCGTGCAGGCAGTGCACGAGATCCTCGGTGCAGACGTTCCCGGAGGCGCCGGGTGCGAACGGGCAGCCGCCGAGCCCGCCGATGGAGGCGTCGAAGTTGGTGACACCGTGCTCCATCGCGGCCAGGATGTTCGGGATCGCCATCGCGCGCGTGTCGTGCGTGTGCAGCGTCCACTCGACCCCGGGGAAGCGCGGGATCAGGTGCTCGAGCACGCGCCCGACCTGACGCGGGTTGGCCATGCCCGTCGTGTCGGCGAGGCCGACGGCGCGTGCGCCCATCTCCACCAGGCGGCCGACGACGCGCTCGAGCCGCGCCAGCGGCACGTCGCCCTCGAACGGGCAGCCGAACGACGTCGAGACGCCGCACCCGACGTGCAGCTTCGCGGCAGCGGCCACGCGCATCACCGCGCCGAGCCGGTCGAGCGACTCTGCGATCGTCATGTTCACGTTGGCGAGGTTGTGGCTCTCGCTCGCCGACAGCACGGTGTGGATCGCGTCCACGCCCGCCTCGATGGCGCGCACCGCGCCCTTCTCGTTGGGCACCAGCGCCGCGTAGCGGATGCCGCGCCGGCGCGTGATGCGCGCCATGACCTCCTCGGCGTCACGCAGCTGCGGCACGGCCTTGGGGTGGACGAACGACGTCACCTCGATGCGGGGCAGGCCGGCCGCGGACAGGAGATTCACGACCTCGACCTTCTGCTCGGTCGGGATGAAGTCGGGCTCGATCTGGAACCCGTCGCGGGTCCCCACCTCGCACATCGTCACGCGCTCGGGCAGCCGCATGGCGTCGCCTCCCAGCTCGAAGTGGTCAAAACTCTACCACGGCCGAAGCCGAAACCCCGGCCCGTGAGGAGACATCCCAAGGTCATGAAAATCGACATCGCGATCCCCGAAGGCGCCCGTCAGACGGTCGTGGAGATCCTGAACACCCTGCTGGCGGACGAGTATCTGCTCTACACCAAGACGCGCAATTACCACTGGAACGTGACCGGCCCGCAGTTCAACGACCTGCACAAGTTCTTCGAGGCGCAGTACGAGGAGCTCAACGAGTTCGTCGACGAGGTCGCGGAGCGCGCGCGCCAGCTCGGCGGGCGCGCGTATGGCACGCTGGCGGAGTTCGTGAAGGTGGCGCGCCTGACGGAGGCGCCGGGAGCGGTGCCGGCCGCGAAGGACATGATCGCGACGCTGCTCGCCGACCACGAGGCGGTCATCCGCTCGCTCCGCGCCGACATCGGGCCGGTGGCCGACACGTACCAGGACATCGGGACCAGCGACTTCCTGACGGGCCTCCTCGAGAAGCACGAGAAGATGGCCTGGATGCTCCGCGCGTTCCTCGCCTAGCACAATCGAGGAGCGGGGAAATCGAGGAGCGGAAATCGAGGAGCGCCACGGTTCGAGGAGCGCCCCGATTCACTCGGGGCGCGACGAGCGCTGGGGGGGTATGGGGGGCCATATCGGGGCCCCCCATTACGGACGTCGTCCGAAGAGGCCGAGGCCGCGCACGGTCATCACGATCTCGCCGTGCTGGTTCAGGATTTCGGTGAACGTGCGCACCATGCCGCGGTCCGGCTTGCTCCGCGAGGGCACGACCTCGGTGATCGTGAAGCGCGCGCGCAGCGTGTCGCCCGGCCGCACGGGCTTGAGCCAGCGGATCTCGTCGCAGCCCGGCGAGCCGAGCGACGCCGTGTCCTTGAGGAACGTGTCCCACAGCAGGCGCATCATGATCCCGACCGTCTGCCAGCCGCTCGCGATGAGACCGCCGAACACGGAGCGCTTGCCCGCCTCCTCGTCGGTGTGGAACGGCTGCGGGTCGTACTCGCGCGCGAAGGCGACGATCTCGTCCTTCGTCAGCGTCCGCGGCGGCGACTCGCGCACCTGTCCGGGCGCGAAGTCCTCGAGGTAGAGGGGCACGCGGCGCCGATCAGTAGGAGCGCGGCATCCCGAGGACGTGCTCGCCGACGTAGGCCATGACGAGGTTCTGGTTCACCGGGGCCGTCTTGTAGAGCCGGGCCTCGCGGAACTTGCGCTCGACGTCGTACTCCTCGGCGTAGCCGTAGCCGCCGTGGCAGTCGATGCACGCGTTGCCCGCCTCCCACGCCGCCTCCGCCGCCAGGAACTTGGCCATGTTCGCCTCGGCGCCGCACGGCTCGCCGGCGTCGAAGAGGGCGGCGGCCTTGTCGCGCATCAGGGCGGCGGCCTCGACGCTCATGTGGGCCTTCGCGATCGGGAACTGCACGCCCTGGTTGGCGCCGATCGGCCGGCCGAAGATCACGCGCCCGCCGGAGTACGCGACGGCCTTCTCGGTGAACCAGCGACCGTCGCCGATGGACTCCGACGCCACGAGGATGCGCTCGGCGTTCATGCCGGAGAGGATGTACGAGAAGCCCTTGCCCTCCTCGCCCACCAGGCTGTCGGCGGGAATCTCCATGTCATCGAAGAAGAGCGCGTTGGTGGAATGGTTCATCATCATGCGCAGCGGCCGGATCTCCAGGCCCTTGATCCCGCGGATGTCGATGAGGAAGACGCTCAGCCCCTCCGTGCGGCGCCTGACCTGCTCCGCCGGCGTGGTGCGCGCGAGCAGCAGCATGAGATCCGATTGCATGGCGCGCGAGATGAACATCTTGCGGCCGTTCACCACGTAGCGGTCGCCCTTCCGCAGCGCGGTGGTCTTGAGCTGGGTGGTGTCGGAGCCGGCGTCGGGCTCGGTCACGCCGAAGGCCTGCAGGCGTAATTCCCCGGTGGCGATCTTCGGCAGGTATTTCCGCTTCTGCGCCTCGCTGCCGTGCCGCAGCACGGTGCCCATGATGTACATCTGCGCGTGGCACGCGGAGGCGCTGCCGCCGTTGGCGTGGATCGTCTCGAGGATCAGGGCGGCGTCGCGGATCGGCAGCCCGGCGCCGCCGTACTCCTGGGGGATGAGGGCGGCCAGGTAGCCGGCCTGCGTCAGCTCGTCGACGAACTTCTCCGGGTACTCGCGGCGCGCGTCGAGATCGCGCCAGTACTCGCCGGGGTAGCGCTTGCAGATCTCCGTCACGCCCTTCTCGAGCGCGCGCTGCTCATCGGTCAGTGCGAGCGATATCGTCGCCATCTCCGTCCTCTAGCGCCCTTTGAACTCGGGCTTCCGCTTCTCGTTGAACGCGCGTACGCCCTCGAGCCGGTCCTCGGTCACCACGGTGGCGTTGTACGCCTCGATGGCCAGGACCAGCGCGGTCTCGAGGTCCGTCTCGCTGCCGTACGCGATCGCCTTCTTCGCCTGGCGCACGGCGATGGGCCCGTTCTTCGCGATCGTTCCCGCGATCTCCGTCGCCTTTGCTTTTGCGTGTCCGGCCGGGACGAGATGATTGATCAGTCCCGAGGCCCGTGCCTCGTCCGCCTTCATTCTCCGGCCCGTGAAGATCAGCTCCTTGGCGAGCGGCGCGCCGAGGATCCGCGGCAGCAGCTGGGTGCCGCCGATGCCGGGGAAGATGCCCAGCGTCGTCTCCGGCACCCCGAACACCGCCGTCTCGCTGGCCACGATGAAGTCGGACAGGATCGCCAGCTCGCAGCCCCCGGCCAGGGCGAAGCCCTCGACGGCGGCGATCACGGGGACCGGGCAGCGCAGCACGCGCAGCGCGCCCTGCTCGAAGATCACGTGCTGGGCGCGCCACGCCTCGTCGGTCATCCCGTTGCGCTCCTTGAGATCGCCGCCCGCGCAGAACGCCTTGTCGCCCGCGCCCGTGAAGACCACGGCGCGCGCGTCGGGATCGCGCGCGAGCGCGTCGAAGCAGGCGAGCAGGTCCTCGCCCATCGCGGTGTTCATCGCGTTCATCTGCTCCGGGCGATTGAGCGTGACCGTGACGACGTAGCGGTCCGGCGAATACTCGACGAGCAGGTGCCGATAGGTCACTGCACGACTCCTCGCGTCTGGAGACTGCGGACGTCGTCGAGCGTGTAGCCGAGCCACGTGAGCACGTCGGCCGAGTGCTCGCCGAGCAGCGGCGGCACGCGCCGCACGCCCGGGCGGTGGCGGTCCCAGCGGATCGGCAGGCCGACGGCGCGATAGTCGGGCACGCGCGGGTGCGGCGCCGCCACCAGTATCCCGCTCGCCGCCGTCTGCGGCTCCTCCAGCACGCGGTCCACGGTGAGGATCGGCGCCGACGGCACGCCGGCCGCGCGCAGCCGCTCGAGCAGGTCCGCCGTCTTGAACCGGCGCGTCGAGGCGGCGATCGCCTCCACGAGCGCCGCGCGGTTCAACACGCGTGCGGGATTGTCGGCGAAGCGCGGGTCGGCGCCGAGATCCGGATCGCCCAGCGCGTCGGCGAGGCGGCGGAAGAGCGCGTCGGAGCCTGCCGCGATCATCGCGTAGCCGTCGGCGGTCGGGAACGCCTGGTAGGGCGCGATCATCGCCGTGCCCGAGCCCTGCGGCTGCGGCACCTCGCCGTCGCCGAAAAACCCCGCCGCGTGATACGAGACCCACGTGAGCGCCGTCTCGAAGAGCGCGGTGGTCACCTCCATGGCGCGTCCCGTGCGATCGCGCTCGCGCAGCGCGGCCACGATGCCGAGGGCGGCCCACATCCCCGTCCCCATGTCCACGATCGACGTGCCGACGCGCGCGGGCTCCTGGCCCGGGTGGCCGTTGATCGACATCAGCCCCGCGTAGGCCTGCATGAGCGGATCGTAGCCCGGCAGCGCGGCGAGCGGCCCCTCGGTCCCGAACGCGGTGATCGAGCAGTAGACGAGCCTCGGGTTGAGCCGCGCGGCGCCCGCGAAGTCGAGTCCCAGCTCCTCGATGACGCCCGATCTCAGGCTCTGAACGAAGACGTCGGCGCGCGTGACGAGCCGTTTGAGGATCTCGAGACCGCCCTCGCTCTTGAGATCCAGCGCGAGGCTCTTCTTGTTCCGGTTCAACGCGATGAAGACGGCGCTCTCGCGGCCCCAGAAGGGCGGGCCCCACGCACGCGCGTCGTCGCCGCGTCCCGGGCGTTCGACCTTGACCACGTCGGCGCCCATGTCGCCGAGCGTCTGGGTGCAGAACGGACCGGCGACGTTCTGGGTCAGGTCGACGACGACGATTCCGTCGAGCGGCAGGGCCACGGACGCGAGTGTAGCAGCGCCGGTGGCGGCGGGCGAGTCGCCGAGCCGCTCAGCGGCGGTACCGTGTCTCGAACAGCAGCGCTCCGCCCGGGCAGGCGTACGGGCCGTGGCGCATGCCGGGCGGACGGCACGCGTACATGCCCGCGCTGAACGTGCGGCCGAGCCCGAGGTCCTCGAGGCTGCCCTCGACGATCAGGACCTCCTCCCAGAAGTCGTGCGCGATGGTCTCGGCGGTACGGACGCCGGGCGCGAAGCGGAGCAGGCGCGTGAGGTCGCCGGTGGCCGGATCGCGGCCTTCGCCATCAGCGCGGCGCGGAGAGGAGCGCCTCGATCAGCGCACGCGCGGCGGGCGACTCCCACGCGCGCGGCCCCGCCGCGCGGCCGACGAGCCGGCCCTGGCGGTCGAGCAGGTACACCGTCGGCGGGCCCCACACGCCATACATGCGGCCCGTCGTGTCGCCGCTCTCGTCGAGCAGCACGGGGGCGGTGTAGCCGCGCTCGGCGACCGCTTTGCGAACGACGTCGGGACTCTCGCGGAAGTCGATCAGGCGGACCTCCAGACCCCGGGCCTTGTACTCCTTATAGAGGGCGTCGACGGAAGGCAACTCCTTCCGACAGTCCGGTCACCAGGTGGCCCAGAAGAAGAGGAGCACCACCTTGCCGCGCAGCGACTCGAGCGTCTGCGGCGTGCCGTCGAGCCCGGGCAGCGAGAACGCGGGCGCGGGCTTCGGCGGCTCGTAGGGCTGGATCTGGAGGCTCGCGAAATCGGGGGCGGCGGCCGCGACCGCCGCGACCGTCAGGGCGACGGCGGCGGCGAGCGCGACGATGGAGGACCTCACTTCGCCCCCGAGTCTTTGAGCGCCTGCAGGACTTCCTCCGGCTTGAGCAGCTCGAGCGGGTTCTGCTGAACCTTCATGTCGCGAAGGACACCCTGGCGATCGACGATGAAGTACGCACGCTTGGCGTAGCGGAAGATCGGGCTCGCGGGGTCGGTGATGACCGCGTCGTACGAGCGGGATCCTGTCATGGGGTGTCCCTCCATCGGGTACCAGCATCGCACACGGCCCAAACCCCGCGATGGGATCCCCGGTTCCCGCGTCACTTCTTGCCGGTCAGCTCCGCACGGACCAGGGCCGCCCCCGCCGCCAGCCCTGTCAGCTTCTGGTTGCACATGTAGCGCGGCGACCAGCCGAAGCCGCAGTCGGGGTTCAGCGTGAGCTTCTCGGCCGCGCAGACCTGGAGCACGCGGCGGATGCGCCGGGCCACGGAGTCCGCGGTCTCCTCCTGGAAGCCCTTCACGTCCACCACGCCCGCGCCCAGCTCGCGCCCGTCGCCGTATGTCTTCCAGAGGTCGACCTCCGACAGCTCGCGGCTCGCGAACTCCAGCACGAACTGCTCGGCGCGCGCCTTGAGCACGCCGGGGAAGTACGGCTCGTAGGACCGCGGAAAGCGTGAGCGGCCGAAGCGGTTGCCGAAGCAGATGTGGAAGGCGAGCTTCGCCTTCACGCCGTCGGTGGCCAGGTTGAAGAGCCGCGCCATCTCCTCGCCCGAGACGTTGCCGCGCGCGGGCTCGTCGAGCTGGATCAGCTCGGCGCCGGCGGCGGCGAGCCCCTTGAGCTCGGCATTGATGACCTCGGCGAAACGCTCGGCGACCTCGACCACACCCTTGTAGGCGCTCCCGGGATGGATCCGCGAGCCGAATGTCAGCGGGCCCGCGCACGTGGCTTTCAGCGCGCGCTCGGTGTTCGCGCGCAGGAACTGGAAGTCCTTGACGAGGCCGAAGCCGGTGGACGGCACCTCGATGCGGCCCACGGCCTCGTAGCGCTGCTGCTGGTCGTAGCCCCACGGCCCGGCCTTCCGGCGCACCGGCAGCGGCGCGATGTTCTTGATGATCTTGTAGTAGGTGTCGACGTACCCGTCGGTGCGCCGCACCTCGCCGTCGGTGATGATGTCGATGCCCGCCGTCTCCATGTCGCGGATGGCGGTGTGCACGGCGTCGTCGAACATCTCGTCCATGTCGCCGGGGCCCATCTCGGCGCCCTCCCACGCCTTCACAGCGGTGAACCACCAGCCGGGCTTGCCGTGGGATCCGACGACCGAGGTGGGCAGCAGGGGGAGCGTGGCCATGGGCGTGATCATAAGGCCTGCCCGACGATACGCGCCAGATCGGGCCGGCCCCGCAAATCTTGAAGGAGGCCGGCGAAGACGATCTCGCCGCGCTCGATGACGTAGAGCCGGCTCGCGTACACCGGCACGTGGTGGATGTTGGATGCCGCGAGCACGATCGCGGGACCCAGGCGCGCGATGGCGGCGATCGACTCGCCGAGCTGCGGGATGATGGCGGGCGACAGCCCCTCGAACGGCTCGTCGAGCAGGAGCAGCGCGGGGTCCAGCGCCAGCGCGCGGGCGATCGAGAGCATCTTGCGCTCACCGCCGGAGAGCTGCGTGCCGCCGCGCGTCGCGAAGCCACGCAGCCGCGGGAAGACGTCGTAGGCGCGCGCCACGCGCTCGGCGGCCGGCCGCCCGCCGGGGCGCGTCCACGTCGCCAGCTCGATGTTCTCGGCCACCGTGAGGTCGCCGAACACGGCGCTCTCCTCCGGCGCGTAGCCGACCCCGCGCGCGGCGATGGCGTGCGTCGGCAGGCCGCCGATCGGCTGCCCGGCGAGGGTGATGGTGCCGCCGGCGGGGCGCAGGTAGCCCATCACCGCGCGCAGCGTCGTCGTCTTGCCGGCGCCGTTGCGGCCGACGAGGCAGACGAGCTCCCCCGGCGCCGCTTCGAGCGAGACCTTGCGGAGGATGTGGCTCGCCTGGATGTAGACGTCGACGTCGCGCAGGGCGAGCATGGCTAGCGGGGGCGTCCGACGACGGTGGCCACGACATCGGCGTCGGCGCGGATCGCGTCGGGCGTCGCGTCGGCCAGCACGCGCCCCTGGTGGAGCGCGACGATGCGATCGGAGTAGCCGAACACGATGTCCATGTCGTGCTCGACCTGGACGATGGCCCGGATGCCCATGCGCCGCGCCGCCTGCACCAGCGTCTCCATGACGGCCGTCTTGTCGGCGGTGCTCACGCCGCTCGTCGGCTCATCCATCAGGATGACGTCCGGGTGGAGCGCGAACGCGCTCGCGACGTCGAGGAGCTTCTTGTCGCCCTGGGGCAGCGTGCGCGCCAGGCGCCCGAGCTTGTCGGCCAGGCCGAAGAGCACGGCGACCTCCTCCACGGCCGCGCGGACCTCGGCGTCGCGCGCGAGGGCGGTGAAGGGCCGGGCGCTGCGTCCCAGGCGCGACAGCGCGGCCACCGCCAGCGTGTCGGCCACGCTGAGCCCGGGGAAGATCGTCACGAGCTGGAACGAGCGCGCCATCCCGAGTCGCGCCAGGCGGACGGGCGTGGCGCCGACGACGTCGACGCCCTTGAAGCTCACGCGGCCCGACGACGGCGGCGCCAGCCCGGTCAGCACGTTCACGAGGGTCGTCTTGCCGGCGCCGTTGGGACCGATGATCGAGACGAACTCGCCCGCGTCCACGCGCAGGCTCACGCCGTCGAGCGCGCAGGTGTCGCCGTAGAACTTCCTCACGTCCGCCGCCTCCAGCAGCGTCACGGCGCGGGCGCCCGCCGCGGATCGAGCAGGCCCATGAGCCCGCGCGGAAAGAAGATGACGACGACGGCCAGGATCGCGCCGAAGAGGAAGCGCCAGTAGGACGTGAGCGACATCACCTGGTCTTGCAGCAGGATGAAGACCACGGCGCCGAGCACGGGGCCGAAGAAGTGGTCGAAGCCGCCGAGCAGCAGCATGAAGACCAGGTTGCCGGAGTGCGTCCAGTAGGCGAGCCGCGGATCGGCGAGGCCGGTGGGCACCACCAGCAGGGCGCCGCCGACGGCGCCGAAGACCGCGGCCACCACGAACGCGGCCAGCCGGTAGCGGCGCACGCTGACGCCGAGCGACTCCGCCTTGGCGGCGTTCTCGCGGATCGAGCGCAGCGAGAGCCCGAGGGGCGAGGCCACGAGGCGGCGCATGACGAGGGCGGCCAGGGTCAGCACGGCGAGCGCGTAATAGTAGAAGGGTCCCGTGAGGAACGCGACCGTGTCGAGGTGCTCGAGCGGCCGGCCGAGGAGGACGGGGCGGAGCACGCGCATGCCCTCGTCGCCGCCGGTCAGCGCGTAGAACTTGTAGAGGAAGGAGTAGAAGAGCATGCCGAAGGCGAGGGTCAGCATCCCGAAGTAGATCTTCACGTAGCGCACGCACACCAGGCCCACGGGGCCGGCGACGACGACGGCCGTGGCCGCCGCCGCCAGCAGGACGATCTCGAGACTGCGCACACCGAGCCGGCTCGTCAGCACCGCCGCCGTGTAGCCGCCGAGCGCGACGAAGAGGGCGTGGCCGAACGAGAGCAGGCCCGTGGTCCCGAAGAGGAGGTTGAGGCCGAGGAGCGCGATCGCGTAGCCGAAGGCGGGCAGCAGCAGCGTCGTCGTGTAGGGCAGACCGGCCAGCGGCAGCAGCAGCAGCGCCGCGCACGCGGCCAGGCCGAGCGCGCGCACGATCACGCGGTGGCCCGGGCGAAGAGTCCCGCCGGCCGCAGGACCAGCACGGCGATGACGATCACGTAGATGGCGAGCATCTCGACTTCCGGCCAGGTGGCGATGGCCACCGCCTTCACCACGCCGACGATGAGCGCGCCCGCGAAGGCGCCGCGCATGCTGCCGAGCCCGCCGATGACGACCACCGCGAACGCCTCCACGATCAGGTCGATGCCCATCTCGTTGACGGCGGCGGTGGCGGGAATCACGAGCGCGCCGCCCACGGTGCCGAGGGCGACGCCCAGGGTGAAGACGCGCGAGTAGACGCGCGCCATGTCGACGCCCATCGCCTCGGCCATCTCGCGGTTCTCGGCGGTGGCGCGCACGATGCGCCCGAAGCGCGTGCGCGCGAGGAACCACCCCATGCCGGCCGCGATGGCCGCGCCGCAGGCGATGACGACGAGGTTGTAGGTGGGGACGGTGAGTGCGCCGACGCGCACCTGGCCGTACGTCAGGTAGACGTTGCCGAGCTGGTGCGGCGCGGTGCCCCAGACGAAGCGGATCACGTCCTCGAACATGAGCACGAGCGCGAAGGTGAGCAGGAGCTGGAACGACTCGTCGCGATCGTAGATCGGGCGCAGCAGCCGCTCGATGGCGGGGCCGATGACGGCCAGCGCGAGCCCGGCGCCGAGCAGGACGGGGAAGAAGAGCGGCGCCGGCAGCCCCGCGGCGAGCGCCGCGCGCACGGCGGAGACCCCCGCGTACGCCCCCAGCGCGTAGAACGAGCCGCACGCGAGATTCAGGATCTTCTGGACTCCGAAGACCAGCTGCAGCCCCGCCGCCACCAGGAACAGCACGGCGGCGTGGAAGACGCCGCCCAGCAGGATGCCGACGAGCGTCAGACCTTCCAGCCGTTGATCCAGTCGTAGAGGCCGACGCCCGACGGCTTCTGGATCTGCTTCGTGCCCATCGACTCCACGGGATCGATGGTGACGAAGTCGTGCTTGTTCTTGTGGGTGGTGAAGCCCTGGAAGAACGTCGCCTCCATGATGTGGTCCTCGCGGTAGCGCCGCGGTCCGGACAGCGACTCCGCCTCCACGCCCTCGAGCGCCTGGATGATGGCGTCCTGCGTCGGCCACTTGCCGCCCCCCGCCCTGGCCGCGCGCTCGACGGCCGCCTTGAAGGCCGCCACCGTGAAGTAGCCGTGGTCGGACTCGTAGTTCGGCCACTCCTTGAACTTGTCGTGGTGCCAGCGCGTGAACTCCCTGGCCAGCGCGCTCGCCTTCGTGTTCTCGAAGTAGAAGCAGTTGTAGCCGAGGAGGGCGCCCTCCGGCGTGAAGTCCTTCTTGAGCGACTCGTGGACGCCGCCGCCGGTGGTGAGCACGAGCTTCGTCGACCTGGTGAGCCCGGCCGCGTGCGCCTGCTTCATGAAGATCGGCGTGTCGCCCGCCCAGAAGCACGAGAAGATCAGGTCCGGCCTGGCCTGCGCCAGCGTCGCCACGTGCGAGGTGAAGTCCGTCGCGCCGAGCTTGGGCCAGAGCTCGCTCACGACCTGCGCCTCGATCCCGTACTTCTTCATGATCGCCAGGAAGGCCGCCCAGTTGTCGCGGCCGTACGAGTAGTCGGGGTTGATACCGGCCACCGTCTTGAATCGTCCCTTCCAGTGCCGGGCGGTGAGGATCGAGGCCATCACCGCCTCGCACTCGTTGTCCGTCGAGCGGAACGAGTACTTCGGCTTGGGCATCGACTCCTCGACGCCCTTCTGCGTGGTCGCGTCCCACGAGAGCCAGATCGTCTTCATCTCCTCGGCGGCGGGACCGAGCGCGAGCCCGACGCCCGTGGAGATCGCGCCGCTGACCGCGTCCACCTTGTGCTGCAGCGCGAGCTTGCGGAAGCGCTCGACGGTGTCCTTCGGGCTCGACTCCTCCTCGATCACCAGCTCGAGCTTGCGGCCGAGGATGCCGCCGGCGCCGTTGATGCGGTCGGTGGCGAACTGCACGCCACGCAGCCCCGATTCGCCGACGGGGGCCAGCACGCCGGCCTTGGCGACGAGGATGCCGAGCCGGACGGGTCCGCTCTGCGCCAGGACGGGAGCGACGTCGAGCGGGAGGGCCGCGGCGGCGGCGCCCGCAGCGGACAGCTTTAAAAAGTGGCGGCGGGTACAGCGCATGCGATCCCTCCTTGGTGGTCCGACCGGCCTCGCCGGGCGGCATTGTAGCCCGCCGCCGCGCGTTGGTGCTATATTCGCCGCGTTCCACGTCACGACAGCTGGAGGCAGCGTGTACGTCAGGTTCTGGGGTACTCGCGGCTCGATCGCCGCGCCCGGCGAGCACACCGCGCGCTACGGCGGCAACACGTCGTGCACGGAAGTCCGCGGGGCGGACGGCACCGTGATCGTGCTCGACTGCGGGACCGGCGCGCGCGAGCTCGGCCTCCACCTCACCCAGACGCTGAAGCCGCCGGTCCACCTGCACCTCTTCATCGGCCACACGCACTGGGACCACATCCAGGGCTTTCCGTTCTTCGTCCCCGCGTTCATTCCCGGCGTCGAGCTGAACGTCTACGCGCCGCTCGGCTTCCAGCAGAGCCTCGAGGAGGCGATGGCGGGGCAGATGGAGTACTCGTACTTCCCGGTCAAGCTCCGGGACCTGCGCTCGCGCATCCACTTCACCGAGCTCGAGGAGGGCTTCTTCCGCGTCGGCGACGTGCTCGTGGAGACGCAGTACCTCAACCACACCGCACCGACGATCGCGTACCGCATGACGAGCGGCGGCGCCACCGTCGCCTACTGCACCGACCACGAGCCGTTCTGGAAGCCGGAGGAAGGGATCCTCCATCATCCGGGCGACCAGCGCCACGTCGCGTTCATGAAGGGCGCCGACCTCGTCATCCACGACGCGCAGTACACCGAGGAGGAGTTTCTGCAGCGCGTGGGCTGGGGCCACTCGACCTTCGAGTACGCGGTGGACGTCGCCATGGCCGCTGGCGCCAAGCGCGTCGCGCTCTTCCACCACGACCCGACCCACGACGACGCGGCGATGGAGCGCCTGGAGGCGAGCGCCCGGGCGCGCGCGCAGGCGGCGGGCTCGCGCATGGAGGTCTTCGCCGCGCGCGAGGGGATCGAGCTGACGATCAGCGGCGACGGCGGCTCCGCGCCGGTGTCCGACATCTCCGCGCTGCGGCGGCGGCTCGTCGCCGGCGCGCGCGTGCTCGTCGTCACCTCCGACGAGACACAGGTGATGACGATCGAGGACGTGCTGGCGGAGGACGGCATGGTCGCGCTGCCCGTGCCCGACATGCACGCGGCGCTCACGCGCGGCACCGAGCACCTGCCCGACCTCGCCATCGTCGACGCCGACCTGCCGCCCGCCGACGGCATCGACCTCATCCCGGCGTTGCGCGCGCGCCTGAACCGCCCGAACTTTCCGATCCTCCTGCTCGCCGACCGGCCCGACGCCGCCGCCGACCGCGCGGCGACCGGAGCCACCGACTACCTCGCGAAGCCGTACAGCCCGCCGATGCTCCGCGCGCGCGTGCGCTCGTGGCTGGCGCGCACGGTGGTCTCCTTCGACGGCCAGGCCGAGGGCGAGGAGTCGCCCGGGCGGCCGGAGACGATCGAGGACCACGCGACGACGCAGACGCTCCTGGCCAGCATCCTGGCGTCCGTGCCGTTGTTCAGAAAGTGCACGCCCGAGCAGCTGAACATGCTCGTACGGCGCGCCAGCGAGCAGGTCTATCCCTCCGGCCACATCGTCACGCGCCAGGGCGAGCCGCCTGAAAACCTCTGGGTCCTGCTCTCGGGCCGCGTGCGCGTGGTCGAGGCCACCGCCGACGGGCAGGCGGAGATGCTGCTGGGTGAGATCGGCAAGGCGGAGATCTTCGGCGAGCTCGGCATCCTGCGCGACCAGCCGCGCTCGGCCACCGTCATCGCGGTGGACCGCACGCACTGCCTGGTCCTGCGCCAGCGCGACTTCCTGGCCGTGCTGGAGGATTCCAGCGAGCTCTCGAACGCGCTCCTGCGCGTCGTGGCCGGCCGGCTGTACGACGCCGACCGCAAGCTCGCGCGCTACGCGCCCGACCCCCTGACGGGTCTCGCCAGCCGCCGCGCGTTCCACGAGCAGTACCGCAGGCTCGCGGCCGGCGCGCGCCGCCGCAAGACCGGGCTGCTCCTGCTCGCGCTCGACGTGCTGAATCTGAAGTCGGTGAACGACGGCTTCGGCTACGCGCTCGGCGACGAGGTGCTGCGAACGGTGGCCGACGCGCTCGTCGAGTCCACGCGGACCACCGACTTCATCGCCCGCTACGGCGGCGACGAGTTCGCGGTGCTGCTGCTGGACGCGCAGCCGAAGGACACCGAGATCGTCGCCGCCCGCGTGCGCGACAAGCTGGCCGCGCTCGGCGTCCAGCGCCGCCTGCCCGTTTCCGTCGAGTGCTCCACCGGGCTCGCGTGGAGCCAGTCCCCGCCCGACACCGCCGAGGAGTTCCTCCGCGACGCCGACCGCAACATGCAGGACAAGAAGAGCTCGCGCGGAGAGTAGTCGCCGCTGAACGCCGTCGAAGTCTCCATTGATGGGAAATCAGCTGATAGGAAATCAGCCGCGGCGTTTGCGCTCGACGAAGGCGCGGATGCGCTCACGGGCGGCGGCGCCGGTCCTGAGCGCCGCCCCATACGCAGCCGGGTCGCCGCCCGGCTGGCCGCCGCGGATGGCGGCCACGATCTCCTTCGTCGCGGCCAGGCCCTCGCGCGGCGACTTCGCGATCTCCGTCGCCCACGCCACGGCCGTCTCCGCCAGCGTCGTCGCCGCCACCACGCGGTTCACCAGGCCCATGCGCAGCGCCTCGGTGGCGTGCAGCGTGCGTCCCGTGAGCAGCAGGTCGCGGCCGTGGCCGCCGCCCAGCACGTCGAGCAGCCGCGCGATGCCGTAGGCGGGGTTGAAGCCGAGCGTGACCTCCGGCAGGCCGAAGCGCGCGCGGTCGGAGGCGATCCTGAGATCCTGGGCGACGGCGAGCATCAGGCCGCCGCCGAGCGCGTGACCGTCCACGGCGGCGATCGTCACCTGGGGCAGCGCGGCGAAGCGCTCCATGATCGCCGCCCAGCGCCGCGCGAGCGCCTCCGCCTCGGGGCCCGCGATCTCGCCCATCTCGGCGATGTCGTTGCCCGCGCAGAAGGCGCGTCCGCGCCCGGCCACGAGCAGCACGCGCGCGTCGTCCATCGCCGCCGCGCGACCCAGCGCGTCCTCGAGCGCGTCGGCGATCGGACGATTCAGCGCGTTGAGCGCCTCGGGACGGTTGAGGGTCAGTCGCGCGACGCCGTCGCGCGGGTCGTCGAGCAGGACGAGGTCGCTCACGCCGGCGGGGGACGGCGACGCAGCAGAAAGCCCGCGACACCGACGGCGAGCGCGCCGAGCCCGGCGGTGACGCCGGCGGCCGCCGGCCAGAAGTTGGTGCGGAACAGCGGCACCCTCGAGAACGGCGAGCGCCGCGCCGAGTGCGACAGCGTGCCGTCGAGCAGCCCGTCCACGATGGCCATCGCCTCCGTCATGAGCACGTCCGTCGTTGCGCGCGCGAAGGCCGGATCGGCGAGCGCGGGATGGCCGACGTAGCCGAGGCCGCCCTTGCGCAGCGCGTAGTTCGGCAGGATCCGCTCCGGCCACGAGTAGCGGGCGGGCGGCAGCGTGCGATAGGACTCGTCCACCAGGTCGGGCCGCAGCAGCAGCATCAGCGACGTTTCCCACCAGCCGCCGTGCGCGTCCTCGGCGAACGCACGCCGCTCCTCGTCGCTCATCGAGCGGCCGAGGACCGCCTCGATCTTCGTCGCGTAGTGGCCGCGCATGAACTCCCAGGCGAGGTGGCCGGTGAACGACGCCATGGTGATGCCGTGGCGTCGCGAGACGAGGGCGGCCGCCTCGTCGAGCGCCGCGAGGTGGCCGGGCCCGGCGTGACCGTTCGCGATGAGGATGTAGCGGAAGCCGGCGCGCGCGAAGGCGCTGCCGTAGTCCACGAGCGCGTCGCGCACCACGCGCTGGCGGACGGTCACGGTGCCGACGCTGTCGAAGGTGAACGAGCCGAGGTGCAGCGTCGGCACCAGCACCGCTGACCAGCCCGGCCGGGCGGCCACGAGCCGGTCGGCGATCGTCTGGGCGAAGTGACGCGCGGTGAACGCGTCCACGCCGACGGGCAGGTGCGGCCCGTGGGTCTCCAGCGGGCTGATGGTCAGCAGCACCACCGTCTTCGCGCGGTCGAGGGCGTCGACGGCGGGCGTGGACATCTCCTCCAGCAGGTGGACGCTCAAAAGCTGCTCCCTTTGGTGGCGGTGAGCCACTCGGTCTTGGCGCGCTCCAGCTCGGCGACGATCGCCTCGCGCTCGACCACCAGCCGCCGCGCCGCCGCCGCTTGCGTCGCCGTCAGCACGGCGAACCGGAGGCGACTGCCGAACCGCCCGGCGCCAGCCAGATAACGATACGCGATCATCCCCGAGAGCGGCAGGGAGAGCGCGAAGAGCGCGGCGGCGAGGCCGCCGGCGGCGCGGAAGACGAGCCACGTCTCCAGGCCATAGAAGACGGGGACGGCGACGATCGACGCGAGCAGCCGCACGGTGGCGTAGTCGGTCTCCTTGCGCGCCGTTCGCCGCGCCAGCCAGCGCGGCACGAGATACGGCAGCAGGTTCACGAGCGTGCCGTACAGGAAGAACGGGAACCCCACGATGGCGTCCCAGGAAGAGACGATCCGTCGCCGCGCCGGCAACCGCTCGAGCCGCGCGCGCACCGTCTCGTCGCGCAGGTGATATTGCGCGAGCAGCGCGCGGTAGGCGCGGATGCGCAGCCAGATCGCCTCCACGCGCTCGGGCTCGCGCGCCTTGAACCAGCCGATGGCCTCGACGATCGAGCGCGAGAGCCGCACCAGGTCCACGTCGCGGGGGCCGACGCCACGCGCCTCCATCACCGCGCGCGCGAGGACGTCGCGGTAGAGCGCCTCGATCGACTGCAGCAGCCGCGCGTCGTCGATCCGCTCGACGTTGACGACCTCCGCCTCCATCGCCTCTTGCAGGTGGCGCGTGAGCGCGTCCACGGCCTTCACGGGGTCCTCGCGGTACGCGTCGGCGTACGCGTGAAGCGGCAGGGGCGGCCCGAACGACACGAGCACGCGCGCGCGGAACGACTTACGCGCCTCGAAGGTGAGGCCGACGGGCAGCACCCTCAGCGTGCGCGGGTGCGCGGCCTCCCACGCCAGCGCGATGCGCGCGGCGCCCGTCTTGATGCGCTGCACGCGGGCCTCGGCGTGGGTCGTGCCCTCGGGATAGATCGCGATGAGCGCGTTGTGCTCGAAGCCGGCCGCACACGCCGCGAATGTGTCGCTGTTCTTGTCCATCTTCCCGGGATCGTCCTGCTTGCGGTAGACGGGGATGGCGCCGGCGGCGAGCAGGAAGCGCGCGACGAGCGGGTTGCGGAAGAGGGCGGCGGTGGCGAGGTAGTGGACCTTGCGCCGCACGGCGGCGCCGACGACGAACGAGTCGATGAAGTTGTTGGGGTGATTGATGCAGAGGAGCACCGGCCCCTCGCGGGGCACGCGCTCCGGGTGGCGCACGTCGACCGCCTTGAAGAAGAACCAGAGCCAGAACCGCGCGACGGCGCGCACCGCGCGGTAGAAGCGATCCATGCGCTCCCGCGCGCTCATGCGGCGCGATCCGCGCGCGCGGCGGAGCGCATCAGAACGAGCGCAGCCGCCACACGCCGTCGCCGTCGATCACGAAGCGGACGTCGTAGGACAGCCGTCCGTGCGGCGGGTCGGTCCGGAGCATGTGGTAGACGGCGATGACGAAGACCTCGTCGAAGAGCCGCGCGTATTCCGCGCGTCGCGTGCTATGGATGCAGTCGAGCGCGCCGGCGACGTCGCCGCGGCCCAGCCGGGTCTTCAGGGTGTCCCAGCGCGACTGGAGCTCCGCCTCGAACGCGGCGGGCGACAGCACCTCCACGGGCGACGAGTAGCGCTGGACGCCGCCGCCGCGCTCGTGGACCCAGACCGTGAAGTCGTAGCGGCCGGCACGGTCGTAGGTGTGATCGATGTGTCCGTAGCCCGGCCCGAGCGTCTGCTGTCGGCCGTCGCCGGCGTCGAGCTCGATCTTCGCCGGATCGGCGACGGGGTCGTACAGCCAGCGTGCCCGCACCGACAGCGGGGCTGGGCCGCTCGGCGGAACGACGCCGATCGGCGGGATGTTCTCGCGGCGGAGCCAGTCGTGCAGCTCGGCATCGGAGGGCGGCGCCGCGCGCCCGCCCCGGCTCGCCGCGAACCGCTCGAGCCAGTTACCGCTGCCGCCGGTGAAGGGCGGGCACGTGGCCAGCGCCTCGCCGCTCGCGAGCGCGACGAGCGCGGCCGCGAGCCACAGCGCCCGCGCCGCACGGCTCACCCGCCCTTCTCCGAGAACCGCTTCAGCAGCGCGTCGAAGTCGCCGATGGGGAGCGTCTCCGCCCACTCGATGCCTTCCGACTCCGCGCCGTACGCCTCGCGCATGAAGTCGATCGCCTCGCGCTTCGTCTCGAAGCGACGCCACACGTGCCCGGCGCCGCCGCCGGGGCGGCGCAGGTGGAACACGGGATCGGCGGGCGACTTCGGCTCGTAGGACACGCGCTCGCCGAAGCGGTCGAGGGTGATCCAGGCGACCGCGATGCCCTGCATCGAGAGCACGCGCGCGCGCAGCGACTCCTCGCGCGGCAGCGACTCGACGTCGCAGAGCCGCGGGCCGTAGAAGACGGGCACGCCGTCGTCGGGGACGGAGAGCCGCGCGGGCATCGGCGCCTCGCCCGCCTCGTCGAGCAGGCGCTTGGAGTCCTCGCCCACCCAGAATGCGCTGCCGCCGCGGCGGTCCGCCCACGCCTCGACCACGAAGCCCTTCGGGATGCGCGCGCGGCGCCGCACCATCTCGTCGCCGTCGGCCATGAAGTAGAGGCGCCCCATCGCTCAGAGCGCCGGCGCGCGCGTCATGGAACGCGGACGAAGCCTTCCATCAGCCGGCGCGCCGTGCGATACACCGTCACGCGCTCGGCCCACGGCGCGCCGTCTCGCGTGGCGACCTTGGCGTCGAGCGGCAGCACGCCGGACGCGTGGCCCAGGCGCACGTCGCCGGCGTGCCGGCGCGCGACCTCGTGCACGAGGGTGCCCTCGATGCGCGCGGCCACGGCCAGGCACATGGCGGAGGTCAGCGGAAACGCGCGGTGGCAGTTGCCCATGGAGATCGCGCGGGCGAGCACGTCGTAGTCGCCGGCGGCGTGGCGCACGCCGTCGAGCGCGACGTAGTCCGCGGGGGCGGCCACGAACGCGATCTTCGGCGCGGAGGCGCTGGTGGGGAGGCCCATGCGCATGGCCGCCTCCACGCGGATCTTCTCCAGGCGCGCCATGACGTCGGCGTTCGCGTCGACGGCCGACGGTGTCTCGCCGGCGGTGAGTCCGACGTCACGCGCGCGCACGAACACCAGGGGGTTCGTGGCGTCCACGCACGAGGCCTCGACGCCCGCGATGACGTCGCGCGCGGATCCGGTGGGCAGCAGCCGGCCGGTGCCGGCGCCGCCCGGTTCGAGGAAGTCCAGCGCGATGCGCGCGCCGCGCCCCGCCACGCCGGCCAGCTCGAAGTCGCCCTCGATGGCCGCCTCGCCGTCGCGGGTGGGCACGTGGGCGACGATCACCTTCTTCGTGTTCGTGTTGTGGACGCGGACGATGGTCTCGCCTTCCTGGGCGGCGACGAGGCGCTCGTCGATGGCGAAGGGACCGATGGCGGACGAGCAGTTGCCGCAGTTGCCGTGGTATTCCACGACGGGCGATCGCACGTCCACCTGGGCGAAGGTGTAGTCGACGTCGGCCTCGGGATGGGACGGCGCGCCGACGATACAGGCCTTCGACAGTGAGGAAATGCCGCCGCCGAGGCCGTCGAGCTGGCGGCCGTAGGGGTCGGGACTGCCGAGGGCGGCCAGCAAGATGCGATCGCGCGCCGGGCCGGGGTGCGGCAGGTCGCCTTCGCGGAACACGAGGCAGCGGCTGGTGCCGCCGCGCATGTAGACGGCGCGGATCTTCCGCTGGCTCACGGGTGACCTTTGGTGTGGGCGAGCAGGCCGCCGGCCAGGAGGATCTCGCGCTCGCGCGGCGTGAGCACGCACGACGCCGTGAACGCGGCGCCCGTCCGCTCGTTCACCACGCGGACGCGCGCGCCGGCGGCCACCGACGCGCGCAGGTCGTCCACGCGCAGCCGGTCGTCGCGCTCGATCCCGTCGTAGGCGGTGGGATCGTCGAAGGTCAGCGGGACGACGCCCCAGTTGACGAGATTCGCGCGGTGGATCCGCGCGAACGACTTCACGATGACCGCGCGCACCCCGAGGAACATCGGCGCGATGGCGGCGACCTCGCGCGAGGAGCCCTGGCCGTAGAGCTCGCCCCCGACGATGAGGCTCGGCCCCGCCGCTCTGGCGCGCGCCACGAACTGCGGATCGACGTACTTGAAGCAGAACTCTGCGATGGCGGGGACGTTCGAGCGGAACATCAGCGCGGCCGCGCCCGCCGGTGAGATGTCGTCGGTGGAGACCTTGTCGCCGAGCTTGAGCAGCACGGGCGCCTCGAGCCGCTCGGCGAGCCGATCGCCGAGCGGCACCGGCTTGATGTTGGGGCCGCGCACGACCTCGCCGAGACCGTCGGGCGGGACGAAGCCGACGTCGGAGGTCGCGAAGCGCTCGGGCAGCCTCACCGGCGCCTCCGCGCCGAGCGTGCGCGGGTCGGTGATGACGCCGGTCACCGCCGAGGCCGCCGCCACCAGCGACGAGCAGAGGTAGACCTCGTCGTCCTTGACGCCGCTGCGCCCCGAGAAGTTGCGGTTGAACGCGCGAAGGCTCTTGCTCCCCGTCGCGGGCACGTGACCGAGGCCCGCGCACGAGCCGCAGCTCGGCTCGGAGACGAGCACGCCCGCCGCGAGGAGGTCGGCGAGCAGCCCCTCGCGCGCCATCGTCTCGAGGATCCGGTGGCTGCCCGGGAAGAGCACGAACGACAGCGACGGATGCACGCGCCGGCCGCGGACGACGCTCGTCACCGACGCCATGTCGTGCCACGATCCGTTCGTGCAGGAGCCGACCATCACCTGCTCGATGGCCGTGCCGGCGACCTCTTCCACCGGGACGACCTTGTCCGGCGACCCGGGCAGCGCGACGAGCGGCGTGACGGCCGAGAGGTCGAGCTCGATCTGCGCGTCGTACTCCGCGTCGTCGTCGGCCTGCGCCGGTCGCCAGTCGTCCCCACGCCCGAGCCGCGTCAGGAACGAGCGTGTGACCTCGTCGCTCGGGAACACGCTGGTCGTCAGCCCCAGCTCGGCGCCCATGTTGGCGATGGTCATGCGCTGGGCGGCGAGCAGGCTCTTCACCCCGGGGCCGGCGTATTCGAAGATCTTGCCGCTGCCGCCGCGGACGGAGTAGCGGCGCAGGAGCTCGAGGATCACGTCCTTGGCGGTCACCCACGGCTGCAGCTGTCCGGTGAGCCACACGCGCACCACCGTGGGCATGGTCAGAAAGTAGGGCCCGCCGCCCATCGCGACCGCGACGTCGAGACCGCCGGCGCCGATCGCGAGCATGCCCGCCGCGCCGCAGAGCGGCGTGTGGCTGTCGCTGCCGAGCACCATCTGGCCGGGAATCGAGTACGTCTCCATGTGGACCTGGTGGCAGATCCCGTTGCCCGGCTTGCTGAACACCGCGCCGTACTTGCGCGAAGCCGTCTGCATGTAGCGATGGTCGTCGGAATTGCGCGAGTCGACCTGGAAGACCTGGTGGTCGATGTAGGTGACCACGCGCGGCGGCACGACGCGTGGAAAGCCCATCGCCTCGAACTGCAGCCACGACTGGATCCCGTTGGTGTCCGTGAGGAGGATCTGGTCGGCGCGGACGCCGATCTCCTCTCCCGCCACGGCCTTGCCGGCCACGAGGTGGGCGTCGATCAGCTTCCGAGTCAGGCTCTGGGGCATGTGTTGTCGCGGGGTCCGCTTACACGGTTAAGGCCGTGGGTGGCCCGTTCAAGAAGGTCCCCGGTCCCGTGCGCTTTCAACGCTTTGTGATGTCCACGAAGGCGCGGCGGCCGGGCCCCACGTACTCGGCGCGCGGCCGGATCAGTCGGTTGTCGTCGTGCTGCTCGATGATGTTGGCGCTCCAGCCCGCGATGCGTCCCGCCGCGATGACCGGTGTGAAGAGATCCACCGGGATGGCGAGCGAGTAGAAGAGAGGAGCGGAATAGAAATCGACATTGGGAATGAGGCCTTTTGCGCCACCGATGCGCTCGTGGAGCTTCACCGCGATCTGATACCACTGGAACTGGCCCGACTCGCGGCACGCCTGCTCGGCCATGCCGCGCAGGATCGCCGCGCGCGGATCGCCGGCCTTGTACACGCGATGGCCGAAGCCCATGAGGCGGCGCTTCGCGGCGAGCGCCTTCTCCGTGAACGCGTCGACGCTGGCGACCTCGCCGATCTCCATGAGCGTGCGCATCACCGCCTCGCCCGCGCCGCCGTGCAGGGGACCCTTGAGGGCGCCCACGCCGCCGGCGACGGCGGAGTGCATGTCCGACTGGGTGGAGACGATCGTGCGCGTGGTGAAGGTGGACGCGTTCAGCTCGTGTTCGGCGTAGAGGGTGAGGCTCGCGTCGAAGGCCTTGACGGCGGCGCCCCCCGGGCGCTGGCCGGTCAGCATATAAAGGAAGTTCGCCGCGTGCCCGAGCCCGGCCGCCGGCGCCACCGGCTCCTGCCCGCTGCGGACCCGGTGGTGCGCGCAGATCGCGGTGGCGATCTGGCTGGTGAGGCGGATCGCCTTGCGGACGTTCGCGGCGTGGGAGTTGTCGGTCGTGTCGGGGTCCGACATGCCGAGGGTCGCGACGGCGGCCTGCAGCACGCGCATCGGGTCGGTGGCCTTCGGCATCAGCCTGAACGCCTGCGTCAGCTCGCGCGGGATCTCGCGGGCGGCGGTCAGCGCGACGGTGAAGGCGTCCAGCTGAGCGGCCTTCGGCAGCTCGCCGTACAGCAGCAGGTACGTGACCTCCTCGAACGTGGCCTTGCGCGCCAGCTCGTCGATGTCGTAGCCGACGTAGGCGAGGCGACCGTTCTTGCCGTCGAGGTCGCAGAGGCGGGTCTCGGCGGCGACGACGCCCTCGAGTCCGCGGATCAGCGCGCTGTCTTCCTTCGTCATGGCCGGCCCTCTCGCGGTCGCGAAATAGGTCTCGACGGTATACCGCGGGACGGGGCGGCCGCAAGCGCGGCGCGGTGCGGCCTGTTGGATTCGCGGGGCCGCGGTGCGAGCCGCAGCCGACAGGCGAGGCGAGCCTGTGATCTAATCCCCGCCGTCCGGGGCGAGCCTAGAAACAGGCGAGGCTAGCGACGCTTACGGTCGTTGTCGTCGGCGCGGTCGAAGTCGGTGCGGCCGCCGCGGTCGGCCTGCGTGTCGTCCGGCGAGAAGCAGGTGCCCTGGGTCGGCATCCGGCCGCAGTCTTTCTTTGCGGCAGCGGCGGCGCGCCCCTTGAGGCCGGCCGCACGCGCCAGGCACTCCGCCCGGGGGTTGCACGCGTACGGCTTGCCGTTGCGCGGCTCGCGACCGGCGGCGTAGGCGAGAGGCGGGGTGGCCACCACGAGGGCGAGGGCGACGGCGGTCAGCACGACTCTCATGCGCTCATTGTCCTCGAAACGTCTGACGCCTGTCGAGCGGGCGATATTCAGCCGGCGTGCGCGCTAACTCGGCGGCCGGATTGCAAAAACGGGGAACACCGTCTCAGCGAACGCGTGCAGCGCGTCCCAGTCGTACGGTCCCTCGCGGAAGGCGATGTTGACGCGCACGCAGCCCGCGTCGCGGAAGCGCGTGAGCATCGCGAGCGTCTCCTTCGGGGTGCCGCGCAGGAAGCCGTCGCGAGGGTCCTTGCCGAAGTGCGATTGAAAGATCTGTTCTCCGCGCGCCGCGCCCTTGGCGTCGGCGCCGAGGTAGAAGCCGAGGTTCACGGTTTTCAGGATGGTCCTGGGATCGCGCTTCTCCGTCTCGCACCACTGATCCAGGACCTTGCCCTTGTGGATCCATTCGTCGGGTCCGATGTAGGGCGCGTTCCAGCCGTCGGCGAACCTCGCGGCGGCGCGGAGCGTGCGCTTCTCCCCACGGCCCCCGATCCAGATGGGCACGCGCGGCTGGAGCGGCTTGGGATTGTTCGGCGCGTTCTCCAGCCGGAAGTGCGTGCCCGAGAAGTTCGAGCGGCGCGACTCGGTGTCGAAGAGCATGCGCATCACCTGCGCGTACTCCTCCAGCATGTCCTCGCGCACGCCGATGCGCGGCCACGGGTAGCCATACGCCTTCGCCTCGGCCTCGTGCCAGCCGGCGCCGAGGCCGCAGTCCACGCGGCCGTTGGACAGGTGGTCGATGGTCGTGAGCGACTTGGCGTGCAGTCCCGGGTTGCGGTAGGCGACGCAGTAGACGAGGGCGCCCAGGCGCACCCGCGTCGTCTCCACCGCGGCCGCGGTGAGCGTGGTGATCGCCTCGAAGCAGTCGGAGTCGCCGCCGCGCGGCGGCGACTCCTGGAAGTGATCGGAGACGGAGAACCAGTCGAAGCCGGCCGTGTCGGCGAACTTCCACAGGCGCCGCATCTCCTCGAGCGGCCCGCCCATGTGGCCGATGTGAATGCCGAAGCTCATGGCCATGGGCGGCTCCTACGTGAACGAGGGGTCGATGCGCACGTCGATCAGCGCGGGGGCGCCGCTCGCCAGCGCGCGGCCCACGGCCGGGCCCACGTCGGCGGCCTTCTCCACGTGCTCGCCCACGACGCCGAGCGACTTCGCGAGACCGACGTAGTCGATCAGCGGGTCGACGAGGTCCATGGCCACGTACCTGTCGTCCTCGGCGGAGAAGCCCTTGAGCGCCTTCGTGCGCTCCTTGAGGATGCGGTACGACGCGTTGTTGAAGATCACGTAGACGACGGCGAGCGACTCGTGCGCCGCCGTCCACAGCGCCTGCGCCGTGTACATGGCGCTGCCGTCGCCGACGAGCGCGACCACGGGCCGCCTGGGCAGCGCGAGCTTCACGCCGAGCGCGGCGGGCAGGCCCCAGCCGATGCCGCCGCCGCGCAGGCTGAAGAAGGACTTCGCGTCGGCGCAGCGGAAGAAGTTGCGGATGCCGGCCGACGACGAGATCGCCTCGTCGACCACGACGACGTCGTCGGGCACCACCTGCGACACGGCGTGCACGAGGGCGAGCGGCCCCATCGGCGACTTCCTGGCCTCGTCGGCGGCGCGACGCGCGAGATCGTCACGCTCGCGTGCGTGTCTGGCCGCCAGCGCCTCGCGGCGCCGGCCGGCATCCCTGTGACCGGCCTTGCCCGCGTGGCGGCGCACCGCCTCGATGAGCTCGGGCAGCGATGCCTTCGGATCGCCCTGGATCGCCACGGCGGCGGGATAATTTTTGCCCAGCTCCCACGGGTCCACGTCGAGGTGGACGACGTCGAGACCCGGCGGCATCGGATCCACGTCGGAGGGCAGCGAGAGCGTGAAGAGATCGCCGCCCACGGAGAAGAGCAGGTCGTGGCGCAACAGCAGGCCCTTGATGCCCGGGCCCAGGCGCGGCATCGAGCCCGCGTAGAGCGGGTGCGTGAACGGGAAGCTGCACGTCGACGACACCCCCTCGAGCATCACGGGCGCGCCGATCAGCTCGGCGAGCTCGACCAGCTCCGCGAGGGCATCGCTGTGGGCGACCGCGTCACCGGCAACGATGAGCGGCTTGTCGGCGGCGACGAGCCGCTTCGCCGCCGCGTCGATGGCCGCTCGGTCGCCGACCAGCCGCGGCGCCACGCGCGTCGGCGCCAGCAAGTCGAGGTTGTCGCGCTCCGCGTTGAGGACGTCCACGGGCAGCGAGAGGAAGACCGGACCGCTCGGCTGGGCGAGCGCCGTCTTCACCGCGCGGCGCACGATGCGCGGCAGGTCCTCGAGCCGGCGCGCCTCCGTCGCCCACTTCACGAAGGGCGTGGCCACCGGCGGCAGATCGGACCAGAGGATCGGCTCCGTCACCGTGAAGGACTGGTCGTGCTGGCCCGCCGTGAGCAGCAGCGGCGAGTGGGCCTTGTACGCGTCGTACAGCATGCCCATCGCGTTGCCGAGGCCGGGCGAGACGTGCACGTTCACCGCGGCGAGCCCGCCGTGCGCCTGCGCGTAGGCGTCGGCCATCGAGATGGCCACCGCCTCCTGCAGCGCCAGCACGTAGCGGATGCCGGGCTCACGCGCGAGCCCGTCCATGAGCGGCAGCTCGGTGGTGCCGGGGTTGCCGAACATGACGGAGACGCCTTCGGTCTTGAGGATCTGGAGGAACGCTTGCTTGCCGGATAGGTAGGCCATGGCGGAGGATCATAAACCCCGCCGTGAGTTGATTCCAGCCCGGGCGCCTGCGATGCTTCGGCCGTGCCCGACCCGCCGCTGCTGCTCGCCGCGCGCCGACGGCCGACGCCCTTCACCCCGGTGTGGCTCATGCGTCAGGCAGGACGTTACCTGCCGGAGTATCGCGCGCTGCGCGCGCGTCACGCGTTTCTCGAGCTCGCCAGGACGCCGCAGATCGCGGCCGAGGTCACGCTGCAGCCGATCGAGCGGCTCGGCGTCGACGCGGCGATTCTCTTCGCCGACATCTTATTGGTGGTCGAGCCGCTCGGCGTGGGGCTCGAATTCGCCAAGGGCGAGGGACCGGTCATCCACCGTCCCGTGCGCAGCGAGGCCGACGTCGCGCGGCTCGCTCCCGTCGACGTCGCGAGCGCGGTCGGGTTCGTCTTCGAGACCGTGCGGCTGGTCAAGCGCGCGCTGCCCGCGCACGTGCCGCTCATCGGCTTCGCGGGGGCGCCCTTCACCGTCGCCTCCTACGTCGTCGAGGGCGGCGCCTCGCGCGACTACCTCGCCACCAAGCGGCTCATGCGCGAAACGCCCGCGGCGTGGCGTCGCCTGATGACGATCCTCGCCGATGCCACCGCCGCGTACCTGAACGGGCAGATCGCCGCCGGCGCCGCCGTCGTGCAGCTCTTCGACTCGTGGGTCGGCGCCCTGTCGCCCGACGACTATCGCGAGTTCGTCCTGCCGCATACGCGCGCGGTGATCTCGGCCCTCACGCCCGGCACGCCGGTGATCCATTTCGGCACCGGGACCGCCGGGCTGCTGTCGCTGATGCGCGAGGCGGGCGGCGACGTGATCGGCCTCGACTGGCGCGTGGACCTCGACGCGGGCTGGCGCGCTGTCGGCGAGGACGTCGGCGTGCAGGGCAACCTCGACCCCGGCGCCCTGCTGTCGCCGCCCGCGGCCTTCGAGCCCGCGGTGCGAAGCATCCTGCGCCGGGCGGGCGGCCGGCCGGGCCACATCTTCAACCTCGGCCACGGCGTGCTCCCGTCCACGCCGGTCGAGCACGTGAAGGCGCTCGTGGAGATGGTCCACGAGCTCTCCTCGCGGTGAGCCCTACCTTCGGTAGGACAAGCTCGAGCGCGATCGACTCCGTCCTGCTGATCGCCTTCGGCGGGCCGACGGCGCCCGCCGAGATCCGGCCGTTCCTCGCCAACGTCGGACGCGGCCGCAACATTCCGCGCGAGCGGCTCGAGGAGGTGGCGCGCCATTACGAGGCGATGCCGGGGGGGCGCTCGCCGCTCAACGCGCTCACGGAAGCGCAAGCCGCCGGGCTGCGCGCGGCGCTCGTGCGCGGGGGCCGTCCGCTCCCGGTCTACGTCGGCATGCGCAACTGGCATCCGTTCTTGCACGAGACCCTCGCCGCGATGGCCGCCGATGGCCGCCGCCGCGCGGTCGGGCTGATCCTGTCGGCGTTCCGCTCCGAGGCGTCGTGGGAGCGCTACGCGGCCGACGTCGCCGCCGCCCGCGCGCGCGTCGCCGGCGCGCCCGAGGTCGTCTACGCGCCGCCGTGGTTCGAGCACGAGCACTTCATCGCCGCGGCCGCCGACCGCGCCGCCGCTGCGCTCGGCGAGATACCGCCCCAGGCGCGCGAGCGCACACCGCTCGTCTTCACGGCGCACTCGATTCCGCGCGCGATGGCCGCCACCTCTCCCTACGTCGCCGACTTTGGCGCGGCGGCGGCCGCCGTCGCGCGCCGGCTCCGACACGCGCGCTGGCTGCTCGCGTACCAGAGCCGGAGCGGCGGCCCGCGCGATCCGTGGCTCGAGCCCGACGTCGGCGAGGCGATCCGCGACCTCGCCAAGGCCGGCGAGCGGCGCGTGGTCCTGGCGCCGATCGGCTTCGTCGTCGATCACGTCGAGGTGCTCTACGACCTCGACACCGAGGCGCGCGCGGTCGCCGCGCAGCACGGGGTCGCCTACCACCGCGCGGCGGCCGTGAACGATCACCCCGAGTTCGTCGAGATGCTCGCCGAGCTCGTGCGCGAGGCCGCGTGAAGCTGGTCGTGGTCGGCGGCGGCGTGACCGCGCTCGCCGCCGCCCACCGCGCGATGGAGCTGGCGCGCGAGCGGCGCGTCGATCTCGACGTGCGCGTCGTCGAGGCGCGTCGGCGGCTCGGCGGCACCATCGTGACGGAGCGCGCGGACGGCTTCCTCGTCGAGGCCGGCCCCGACTCGTTCCTGTCCGAGAAGCCGTGGGCGCTCGCGCTCTGCCGGCGGCTCGGTGTCGAGGACCGGCTGGTCCGCACCGACGATCGTTTCCGCAAGGTCTTCGTCTGGTTCCGCGGCCGGCTGCACCCGCTGCCCGACGGCTTTCAGCTGCTGGCGCCCACGCGGCTCGCCCCGTTCGCGACGTCGTCGCTGTTCTCCTGGCGCGGCAAGGCGCGGATGGCGCTCGATCTCGTGTTGCCGCGCGGCGGCGGCGCGCTGGGCGGCGGCGACGACGAGAGCCTCGGCGCGTTCGTGCGCCGCCGGCTCGGCGCCGAGGCGCTCGAGCGCGTCGCCCAGCCGCTGGTCGCGGGCATCTACACGGCCGACCCGGAGGAGCTCAGCGTGGCGGCGACGATGCCGCGCTTCGTCGAGGTCGAGCGCCGTCACCGCTCGGTGATCCTCGGGCTCCGGCGCGGGCTCGCGCAGGCGCCCCTGTCCGGCACGAGCGGCGCCCGGTGGAGCCTCTTCGTCACGTTCGCCGACGGCATGCAGACGCTCGTGAGCACGCTGGCCGACCGCCTGCCGGACAGTGCGGTCGTCCTCGGCCAGCGCGTGGCTGCCCTCGAGCGCGAGGGCGCGCGCTGGCGGGTGACGACGGCCGACGGCGTGCGCTTCGACGCCGACCGCGTGATCCTCGCCGCCGAGGCGCACGTCTCCGCGCGCCTGCTGCGCTACGTGGATCCGGCGCTGGCCATGCTGCTGGGCGAGATCGAGTACGCGGGCGCGGCGACGGTCTCGCTCGGCTATCGCCGCGCCGACGTTCCGCACCCGCTCGACGGCTTCGGCTTCGTGGTGCCGCGCAGCGAGGGCAAGGCGCTCCTGGCCGCCACGTTCTCGAGCGTGAAGTATCCGGGGCGCGCGCCGGCCGGCCACGCGCTGATCCGCTGCTTCATGGGCGGCGCGCTGGACGCGGAGACTCTGCGCGAGGACGACGAAGGTCTCGTCGCCCGCGCGCGGCGCGAGCTCGGTGCCGCGCTGGGCGTCACCGCCGAGCCCGTCCTGGTGCGCGCGTCGCGCTGGCCGGCGTCGATGCCGCAGTACCGCGTGGGCCATCTTGCCCGCGTCGAGGCGATCGAGCGCTGCGCCGCTGCGCTGCCGAGTCTGCACCTCGCGGGCGCCGCCTATCGCGGTGTCGGCATCGCCGACTGTGTGCGTTCCGGCGAGGCCGCCGCCGAGGCCGCCGTCTGTTGAATGTGGGGGGCCCCGAAATGGCCCCCCACACCCCCCAGCGCTCGTCGCGCCCCGGCGGAGCCGTGGCGCGCCTCGGTCTCGGGTCTAAACCGTCTCGATCGCGCCCGCTTTGCGCAGCGCCTCGATCTTCTGCGCGTCGTAGCCCAGGAGGCCGCTCAGCACCTCGCGTGTGTGCTCGCCGGGACGGTACGGTGCGGGGCCCGCGGGCGCCGGGCGTCGCCCGTCCACCACGAAGGGCACGCCGGTGACGCGCACGCCCTCGCGCGCGGGATGCGGGACGGCGGGAAAGAACTCGCGCTCGACGAGGTGCGGGTGCGCGATGACCTCGGCCGGCGTGAGCACCGGCGCCGCCGGGATGCGCGCCGCCGTGCACGCCTCGAGCGCCGCCTGCGCGGACGGGAAGGCGTCGACCCAGGCGACGATGAACGGCCGCAGCTCGGCCCAGTTCTGGCGCCGCGCCAGCGGCGTGGCGAAGCGCGGGTCCTGGCCGAGGTCGGGACGCTTCATCGCGGCCAGCAGCCGCGCCCAGAGGTCGGGCGCGCCCACGCTCTGCACGGTGAACCAGTGGCCGTCGATCTGGTGGATCAGCATGCCGGCGCGCGGCCCGGGGTACTCGGCGCCGCCGTTGAGCATCGCGCCGTACGTGATGTCCTCGGCGGCGACGAGGCACTCGAGCATGGAGACGTCGAGGTGCGCGCCGCGGCCGGTGCGCCCGCGACGCAGGAGCGCCGCGCAGATCGCGCCGAAGGCGTGGGTGCCGGCGAGCACGTCGGCCGCCTGCAGATAGCTCACGCGCGGCTCGGCGTCGGCGTTGCGCTCGAGGTGCATGAGGCCGGAGACCGCGCTGATGATGTGCGCGAACGCCTGCAGCGTCCGCCACGGCCCCGACTGGCCGAAGCCCGAGATCGAGCAGTAGACGAGGTCCGGCTTCACCGCCGCCAGCGTGGCGTGGTCGCAGCCGAGCCGCGCGACCACGCCCGGCACGAAGTTCTCGACCACCACGTCGCTCGCCCTGGCGAGATCGAGCACGACCGGACGCGCCTCCGGGCGCGTGAGATCGAGCGCCACGCTGCGCTTGCCCACGTTGATGCGCACGAAGTACGTCGCCTGATCCTCGCGCCCGGGCTCGAGCTGGACGTAGCCGCGGCGCGTGTCGTCGCCCTCGCGCCGCTCGATCTTGACGACGTCGGCGCCGAGGTCGGCGAGCAGGCGCGTGCAGTACGGGCCCGCGAGCACGCGCGTGAGGTCGAGGACCCTGAGGCCGGCGAGCGGAGCGGACGGATCGGTCACGGCCGCCTAGTCTACACGCGATGCCGCCGCGATCTCGCGGCGGCGCGGTCGAGGAAGCGCGCGCGGACGTCGGGATCGGCGAGCCGGCCCTCGTCCTCGATCGGCAGGTCGGGGAAGCGCGCGCGCAGCGCGGTGGCGAACACCCCGGCGCCCGCGCCGCCCATCGCGCCGTGCACGGGCACGCCGGACCCACCGGCACCCACTCGACGCGCGGTCCGAGGGTCTCGACGCCAGGACCTTTTCTTCCGGCATCGCGTCGAGTAGTGTAACGCCCGATGCCGATCGTCCCCGCCGCCGAGCTGGAGCGGCTGACCGCCGAGATCTTCGCCGCGCGCCACGTGCCGCGCGCCGACGCGGACTGGATCGCGATGCTGCTGGTGCGCGCGAACCTGCGCGGCCACGACTCGCACGGTGTCATCCGCGTGCCGCAGTACTGCGCCGCGCTGAAGAGCGGGCACCTGAACCCGACCCCCAAGATCCAGCTCGCGGTCGACACGCCGACCATCGCGGTGCTCGACGGCGACCACGGCTTCGGTCAGGTCGTCGCGCGTCGCGGCACGGCCCTGGCCATCGAGCGCGGCCGGACGCACGGGCTGGCCGCCGTCGCATTGCGGCGCACGAGCCACGTGGGCCGGCTCGCCGACTACGCGGAGACGCTCGCGGCCGAGGGTCTGGTCGGCATGCTGTGGGCGAACGCCAAGAGCGGCCTGAACGTCGCGCCGTGGGGCGGCAGCGGCAAGCGCCTCGGCACGAATCCCCACGCCATCGCGATTCCCGGTCCCGGCGGCGCGATCGCGATGTCGCACGACTTCGCCTCCAGCGTCTGGGCCGAGGGCAAGCTGCGCGTCAAGTTCAACCGCGGCGAGACGGTGCCGTCCGGGATCATGCTGAACGGGCGCGGCGAGCCGTCGACCGATCCGAAGGAGTTTTATGGCGAGCCGCCGGGCTCGCTGCTCACCGCCGGCGCGCACAAGGGGTACGGCCTCTCGCTCGCCATCGAGATCCTCGGTGGCATCCTGTCGGGCACGGGCGCGGCCAGCGCCGAGAAGGGAAAGTTCGCGAACGGCACCCTGATCGTCGCGCTCGATCCCACGCGCTTCCTGCCGCCGGCCGAGTTCCACGCTCAGGTGGCGGCGTTGTTCGCGTGGGTCCGCGGCGCCTCGCCCGCCGCCGGCGCCTCCGAGATCCTGGTGCCCGGCGAGCCGGAGGCGCGCACCGAGCGCGCGCGCCGCGCCGAAGGCGTCGGCGTCGAGGACGAGACGTGGCGGCAGATCACCGCGTGCGCGAGCGAGGTCGGCGTCCGTGCTTGAGGTGGTCACGATGAAGGAGATCGACGCGATCTTCGGGGTGACCGACGCCCTCGGCATCCACCGCGAGTCGCTCGTCATCCCGCTCGGGCCCGCCGCGCCCGGCCGGGTGCGCCGCCTGCCGAACGGCAAGCTCGAGATCACCGTGGACGCCGCGCGCCCCATCGGCGAGTGGCTCCAGGAGCTCCCCGCGCTGATCGCCGCCGTGAGGTGAGCCTCCGGCGGGAGCTCGGCGTGGTGTCGCTCGCCGCCATCGTCTTCTTCAACGTGAGCGGCGGCCCCTACGGCATCGAGGACACGGTGCCGTCGTTCGGTCCCGGCCTCACCCTCGTGCTGCTCCTGCTCACGCCGCTGCTCTGGAGCCTGCCCGTCTCGCTCGCGATGTCGGAGCTGGCCTCCGCGATGCCCGACGAGGGCGGCTACGTGACGTGGACGACGCGCGCCTTCGGGCCGTTCTGGGGCTTCCAGGTCGGCTGGTGGTCGTGGCTCGACAGCTTCGTCGACGTCGCCGTCTATCCGGCGCTGTTCGTCGAGTATCTCCGGTACTGGCATCCGACGCTGGCGCCGCTCGAGCGCTGGCTCCTCGCGCTCGCCTTCATCGTCGCGCTGACGACGCTCAACCTGCTCGGCGTGCGGCCGACCGGTCGCGCCGCCGTCGCGCTCGCCGTCGCCGCCCTGGCGCCCGTCGCGCTGCTGGTCGCGGTCGGGCTGCCGCGCATGGCCGCGGCGCCGTGGACGCCGTTCACGATCGAGGGCCCCACGCTGGCGAGCGGGCTCGGGCTCGGGCTCGCGGTGGTGATGTGGAACTACGCCGGCTGGGACACGCCCTCAACCGTGCTCGGCGAGACGCGCGCCCCGGAGCACGCGTTCCGCCGTGCGCTGCTCCTCGCGGTGCCGCTCGTCGGCGTGTCGTACGTGCTGCCGGTCGGCGTGGTGCTCGCGAGCGGCGCCGCCGACTGGACGACGTGGACCACCGGCGCGCTGCCCGCGCTGGCGGCGCGCGTCGGCGGCGCGTGGCTCGGCCACGCGGTGGCCGCCGGCGCCGTGCTGAGCACGGCCGGCCTCTTCATGGCCTTGCTCCTCACGAACTCGCGGCTGCCCTACGTGCTCGCGCGCGCCGGCGTGCTGCCGCGTGGCCTCGGCGCCCTGCACCCGCGCTTCGGCACGCCGTGGCCGGCGGTGCTGGTGTCGGCGGCGGCCTACGCGGCGTGCGCCGCGTTTTCGTTCAAGGCGCTGATCGTCCTCAACGTGTGGCTCTACTCGCTGGCGCTGCTCGTGGAGCTGGCCGCCTTCCTCACCCTGCGCGCCACGGCGCCGCAGCTGCCGCGGCCGTGGCGGGTGCCGGGCGGGCGGGCCGGCGCCCTCGCGGTGACGGTGCCGCCCGCGCTGTTCGCGCTGGGGGCGATGGCCACGGCTGGCTGGGGCAACACGCTCGCCGGGCTCGCGGCCGCGCTCAGCGGGCCGCTCGTCTGGTGGCTCGCGCGCCGGGCAGGTTCTCGTCGATGACGTCGGCGAGGCTCGCCAGCGTCGGCAACGAGTAGACATAGGTCTTCCAGCCGAGCGCCACGTGGTCGGGACGCTCGCCGGGCGCGGGGGCCGCGTAGACGCGCACGTCGACGTTCGGGCCCGCGCCCCAGCAGCCGCCCGCGCAGCCGTCGCGCACGTGCACGCGGTCGTCGAGGCCGCGCCGCGCCACGAGCGCGCGCAGCGCGCCGAGCACCCCGGTGGCGTCGAGCCGCGCGGCGCGGCCGCCGCGCTCGACCGGCAGGACAACGACGCCACGCTCGCGCGGGCAGACGGTGACCACGAGCCGGCGCGCCGCGCTCATCGTTCTACGTGGGGGGCCCCGAGATGGCCCCCCAGATCCTTCAAGCGAAAGGGGCTACGCCCCCCTCGGACTCCCCCGGCCAGCGCTCGGAGCGCCCCGGGGGACCCGTGGCGCTCCTCGATCCCGCGTGTGCTCATCGGCCGCCCGCGGCGAGCGCCGCCGCCAGGCGCGCGGCGGCGTCCACGGGCGCGCCGCCGGATTCGCGCCAGTGCGCCCGCACGCCGGCGCGCGCGAGCGCGCTGCGCACGCCCGCCGCGAACCAGCGGTCACCCATCACGCTGCCCGCCCCGCCCACGACCACGGGCGGCGGCAGCCGCAGCGCGCGCGCCACCGCCGACGCCTGCGCGGCGAGGTGCGCCTGAGCGGCGCTCACGATGCGCCCCGCGACGCGGTGGCCCCGACGCGCGCGGGCCACGACGCGCGGGGCGAGCGCGGCGACGGTGCTCACCGGCTGCGGCGCCGTCGCGAAGCGGCGCCGCGCGCGCTCGTCGGCGGTCGCGCGCAGCCACTCGCGGCCGATCCAGAATGCGGAGCCCTCGTCGCCGAGCAGTGGTCCGAGCCCGCCCGCGCGCGCCCAGCGTCCGCGCGCGTCGCGGCCGAGCGCGATGGAGCCCGTGCCGGCCACGACCAGCACGCCGCGCTCCGCGCCGAGCGTGGCGTGCCACGCCGCCTCGACGTCGGCGATGACGTTCACGCGCCGCGCCAGCCCGGAGAGCCGCCGCCGCAGCGCCCGCCGCTCGCGCGGCAGCCACACGCCCCGCGAGGCGACGACGAGCGCGTCCACCCGCGCGCGGGTCCACCCGCGGCGGCGCCACAGGTTGTGCAAGAACGTCGCGAGTTCCGGTACGGCGCGCGCCGGGTGCGCGACGCTGGCGACCGGGCGCGCGTCGGCCAGCGCGCGGACGCGCACCCAGGTGCCGCCGGCGTCCACGCCCACCACGATCCCGGCCGAACGGTGTTGGCTTCGCAACATGGCTGACAGTGACGCATTATCCGCCGGCGCCGCCCGGCCGCGCGAGAGGCCCGAAGTCCCGGTAAACGACGAGCGCCACGGCTCCGCCGGGCCGCGTGGCAGTGCGAAGCCGCAGGCCGTTCGACGGCCGAGGCGAGCCTGCGATGGAGCGTTTGGCCGGGGGGAGGCCGAGGGGGGCGTCCCCCCCTTCGCTTGATGAGCAGGGGCCATGTCGGGGCCCCCATGTATGTATGATGAGGCGTGTCCGGCACGCCGGCTCCGTCGCTGACCTGGCCCGACTACACCGTCCTCATCGTCTCGCTCGGCGTCCTCGTCGCGATCGGCTTCGCGTTCACCGGCCGCCAGCGCGACACCACCGACTTCTTCCTGGCGCGCCGCCGCGTGCCGTGGTGGGCGGCGTGCCTGTCGTTCCTCGCCACCGAGATCAGCGCGGTCACCATCATCTCGGTGCCCGCCACCGCCTACAGCGAGAACTGGGAGTACGTGCAGTTCTTCATCGGCTCGAGCCTGGCCAAGCTGGCCGTCGCCTTCCTGTTCATCCCCGCCTTCTACCGGCACGACGTCACGACCATCTACGAATTCCTGCGCGACCGCTTCGGCCGCGCCACGCAGGTGACCGGCTCGCTCTTCTTCTTCCTCACGCGGCTGACGGGCTCGGGCGCCCGGCTCACGGCGACGGCCATCGCCGTCTCGCTGCTCGTCGGCTGGCGGATCGAGACGACGATCGTGGTGACCGTGGTCGTGTCGATCGCGTACATCGCCACCGGCGGCGTCTCGGCCGTGGTGTGGACGAACGTGTTCCAGGCGCTGATGTTCCTCGGGGCCGGCGCCCTCACGCTCGGCTTCCTCGTCTCCCAGATCGACGGCGGCGTCGCGGCCATCGTGCAGCTCACGGAGGCCGCCGGCCGGCTGCGCATCGTCGACTGGGGCCCCGCGCCGGGCGCCCCGGACTTCTGGACGCGGCTGGCGACCGATCCCAACATCGTCTGGGTGGCGGTGCTGAACGGGTTCATCGGCTCGATGGCCGCCTTCGGGACCGATCACGACCTCATGCAGCGGCTCCTCACGGTCGAGACGCGGCGCGACAGCCAGCGCACGCTCGCCCTCACGCCGCTCGCGACGCTGCTGACGCTGGCGATCTACCTGAGCCTCGGGGCCGGCCTCTTCGCCTTCTACGCGCAGCAGGGGGCGCCGGCCATCGCGCGCAACGACGAGGTGCTGCCGTACTTCGTCGGCCACACGATGCCCGCGGTGCTTCGGGGCCTGATGCTCGCCGCCATCGTGCTCGCATCGATCGACTCGCCGCTGGGCTCGCTGTCCGCATCGTTCGTCACCGACATCTATCGGCCGCTCCTGGCGCGCGGGCGCTCGGAGGACCACTACCTCCGCGTCTCGCGCGCGTGCGTCGTCGTCTCCGGCGTCGTGCTCGGGATCATCGCGTGGGTGTTTCTCGGCTGGCGGCAGCAGATCCTCTGGCTCGTGTTCAAGATCGCGGGCGTCCCCTTCGGCTCGCTGCTCGGCGTGTTCCTGCTCGGCCTGCTCTCGCGGCGCCGCGTGGCCGACGTCGCCAACGTCGTGGCGATGGTGATGATGACGCTGATCAACCTGACGCTGCTCTACCTCGCGGAGACGGGCCGGATCAGCTTTCCGTGGTCGTGGCTCGTGATCGTCGGCACCGTCGGCACCATCGCGATCTCGCTCGCGCTGACGCCGCTGCTGCCCGCGCGAACGACCCCTCAGGGATAGGCGAGGCGCGCCACCACCGCCTCGAGCTGGCAGCGCCGCCAGCCGAAGGCCGTGATCCCGTGCACGCCCGGCGCCAGCAGCGCGGCGTCGTAAGGATCGCGCAGCAGCACGACGGCGAGGCGCCGCGCGCGCGCCTGCACGGCCTCGAGCAGCGCGCGGTTGGACGGATAGAGGTGCGCGTCGTAGAGGAAGAGCACGGTGGCGTCTGACGACGCGGCGCGTCCGGCCGCGTCCTCGATCTCGGCCGCCGACGGCTCGATGCCGACCACGCGCGGCTCCGGCGTCACCCCGGCGGGGAAGAAGGCCGCGCGCACCCAGCCGGCCTCGTCGCACACCTCCGGCTCGATCGTGATGCGCGCGGCCAGCTCGGAGAAGCGCGGGAAGACGACGAGCACGCGGCCGTTCAGCGCGCGGGCGAACGCCTCGCGGCCGGGCGTGAGCTCGGTGACCGCGCGGCTGGCCATGGCCATCGCGAGCGGGGCGCCGTCGCGCTCCGGCGCGGGCGGTCCGCCCTCGACCCGCGCGCTCCGCCGCTCGCGCAGCGCGCGGACGCGCGCCGCGGCCGCCTCGAGCCCCGCGCGCGGCAGCCGCCGGGAGCGGTACGCTTCAACGAGCGCCGTCGCCGCCGCGCGCTGCGCCGGCTCGGTGTGGCAGACGAGCAGGAGGTCGTGGCCGGCCTCCGCCGTCCGCACCGTCGCCTCACCGATCGGACACGTCTCCGCGACGGCGCCCATCTCGAGGTCGTCGGAGACGATCACGCCGCGGAAGCCGACCTCGCCGCGAAGGTACTCGTCGACGATCCGGCGCGAGAACGTCGCCGGCACGCCGGAGGGATCGAGCCGGGGGTACACGGGGTGCGACGTCATCACGCACTCGACGCCCGCGGCGATCGCCTCGAAGAACGGCACCAGGTGCACCGCGTGCATCTCGTCCCAGTCGGACGTGATCGTCGGCAGCTTCAGGTGGGCGTCGAGCGGCGAATGACCCTTGCCGGGGAAGTGCTTGGGGCATGCCGAGAGCCCGCCCTTCGTCATGCCGCGCAGCCGCGCGACGCCGTAGCGCGCGACGAGCTTCGGGTCCTTGCCGTAGGAACGGATGCCGATGTTGGGGCTGTAGCGATCGGTCAGGACGTCGAGGCAGGGCCCGAGGTTCAGGTCGATGCCCAGCCGCCGCAGCTCGCGCGCCTCGAGCAGTCCCTGCTTGTAGGCGAACGTCTCCTCGCCCGCGGTGCCCACCGCGAGGTTGTCGGGAAAGATCGTCACGCCGCGCCCGAGCATCACGATGCGTCCGCCCTCGTGGTCGGTCGCCACGAGCAATCGGCGGCCGAGCGCGCCCTCGAGGCGGCCGAGGACGTCGAGCAATTGCGCCGGGCTCTCGAAGTTGCGGCGATAGAGGATGAGCCCCGCCGCGCGCGTGTCGCGGAACACGCGGAGGTCGGCGTCGTCGAGCGTCGCGCCCGGCAGACCGATCATGAGTCGCTCGCCGACGAGATCTTCGAGGCTCGTCACGCCGCCATTCTAGCCACGACGTCTCGATTCGTAGGGGCACGCCGCGTCACGGACCCCGGTGGGAAAATATGCACGAATGCCAGTCTGACTTGTAAAACCTGGCGAGACGTCAGAGCGCGGACACAAAAACGGGGGTGGCGACTCTCCCTGGTCGTAGCCTAACTCGGCATTTTATTTGACGAGAAGACAATTCTCCGAGGCCTGGCACGGGTGGTGCTGCTCCTTCGGGCCCGGAGGGCGTGCGCGCAGGTGTCTTTTCCGGCCGCCACCAGGCGGTACTGACCGCGTGCACGACCCGGGAGGCCTGACATGGGCGACGCATCTCACGTCGCAGCGATTCTTCTGTTGTTCGGAGCGGCGACGGCTGACGCGCAGATCACGCCGCCGCCGAACGCCGCCGGCGCCTATCAAAAACTGTCGCCCGGCCACCAGAAGGTCGCGCGGGCGCTGTTCGAGGCGCAGACCATGCCGACGACGACGACGACGACGAAGGGCGCCCGCAAGACGACGACCCCGTCGCCGTCGGGCGCGCCCTCCGCGGGGAGCGCGAACGGTCCGAAGCCGCTCACGCTCGACCAGATCGCCGCGATGAAGCAGAGCGGCACGGGCTGGGAGCAGGTCTTCCGGCAGATGCGCGCCCAGGGCCTCGTTGCCGACAAGAACATCGGGCAGGTGGTGACGCGCTACAACCAGTCGTCGCGGCCGCCGAGCGCGTCGGTCGTCACGACCGGAAGCGAAGCCGCGCGCAGCAGCGGGGCCCTCGCCGGCAACGCGGCTCGCCCGAGCGATGGCGCATCGCCGCACGGCAACGTTGACGCGTACGGCCGCAGCGGTAACCTCAGGTAGCCCACCGGGCCTGGGAGGGACAGACGAATGAATCCATGGAAAGTGACGACGATCGGCATGGCGGTGGTGATCGCCACCGCCCTCGTGACCGGCCTGGTCGTCGCGAACTGGACCGGCGGTGACCGTGCCGCGCAGGAGCAAAAGACGCAGCAGAAGGTGCAGCAGGCGACCCCCGCGCGGGTGGCGAGCGCTCCCGCCGCGCCGAGCCAGAGCGCGATCGACGCGTGCAACAAGTACGCGGCGAGCGAGACCGGCTCGAAGGACAAGACGATGGAAGTCGTCAAGGACGGCGCGATCGGGGCGGTTGTCGGCGCCGCGGTCGGTGCCGCGGGCGGAGCGATCGCCGGCGGCGGCAAGGGCGCCGGCAAGGGCGCGGCCATCGGTGGCGTCGTCGGCGCCGGCGGCGGCACGCTCTACGGTCTCAACGAGAACAAGAAGCACGACGAGCGCTATCGGGCCGCGTACGCGAGCTGCATGCGCGCGCGTGGCTTCACCTCGTAAGCGAGAGAAGACAGGCATGAAGGTGCTGGCGGCGGTTCTGATCGTCACCGCGATCTGGCTCGTGCTGGCCTCGGTTCGCGAGGGCCGGGGCTCGGCGCGTGCGGCCGTGGGCGGCGACGCCTGGATGATCGAGCAGCACGATTCGGTCGTGCGGCTTGGCCACGAGGCCGTCATCCCGGCCGGCCATCCGCTGGCGCGATTGTCGACGGACCTACCCGACCGCCGGGGCTGAGTCGCCGGACCCTCCGCCGGCGACCGCCCCGCGGTACCCTGGGGGCGTGAAGCACACGAGGAGGCAACCCACCGTGACCACCAAGAGACTCCTGGCCGTCGCGATCCCGCTGGCGGCCCTGATCGGCTGGATGGCGGCGCCGGCCACGGCCGCCGACGAATCGAAGGTCAAATCCGCCACCCGCGAGGTCGAGACCGGCGCGAAAAAGATCGGTGAAGGCAAGCTCGGCACCGGCGTCGAGGAGACCGCGAAGGGCATCGGCCACACCGTCGTCGAGGGCGCGAAGTTCAGCGGCGAGAAGCTCAAGGAGTCCGGCCAGGCGGCGAAGCCTCCGGCCAAGAGCGCCTGGGGGCACCTGAAGGACGGGAGCATCAGGGAGAGCGCCGACGCGTTCGGCGCGAGCGTGAAGAACTTCTTCACGCGGCTCTTCTCGAACTAGGAAATGGGGGGCCCCGAGATGGCCCCCCAAACCCCCCAGCGCTCGGGGCGTCCCGGCGGAGCCGTGGCGCCCCTCGATCACCGGTAGGCCAGCACGCGTTCCCGTCGCCGCCGCCAGCGCGCGAGGTCGGCTGTCCAACTGCGCTCGATCTCTCGCAGGGGACGACCGCGCTCGAGCGCGCGGCGGATCCGGTCGGTGCCGAGCAGGATGTCGATCGGCAGCCGCCGGCGCTCGAACTCGTAGGGCGGACGCTTCCACGCGAAGCGCCGCGGGCGCAGTCGACGCGCGGCGCTGATCACCGCGAGCCCGGTCAGGAACGGCTTGAACGTCGCGCGGTCGGTGACGTGGATCTGCACGCCGCCGCAGAGCCGTCCCGCCCACTTGTGGAAGGTCGGCGTGAAGCGCGCGGGACGGAAGGCGACGCCGGGCAAGCGGAGCGCGTCGAGCGCCGCCGTGTAGTCGTGCGCGTCGAGGTAGGGCGCGCCGACCCACTCGAAGGGCCGCGTCGTCCCGCGCCCCTCCGAGAGGTTCGTGCCTTCGATCAGACAGCCGCCGGGATACACGCGCGCGGTGTCGGGCGTCGGCATGTTCGGCGACGGCGCCACCCACGGCACGCCGGTGTCCTCCCACAGCATCGCCCGCCGCCAGCCGCGCATTTCGACGACGCTGAGCCGGCCGCCGAGCCCGTGCTCGAGCGCGAGCCAGCGCGCGAGCTCGCCGAGCGTGAGGCCCGGCCGCGCGGGCAGCGGGTAGAGGCCGACGAACGACGCGAAGGCCGGATCCGGCACGTTGCCCTCGACGACGGCGCCGCCGAGCGGGTTGGGCCGGTCGAGCACGACGACCTCGACGCCCGCCCGCGCGCAGGCGCGCATGGCGAGGGCCAGCGTCCACTGAAACGTGTAGTAGCGCGCGCCGACATCCTGGAGGTCGACCACGAGCGCGTCGAGCCCGGCCAGCATCGCCGGCGTCGGCTCGCGGCGCGCGCCGTAGAGGCTGATCACCGGGAGCCCGGTGACGGGATCGCGGTCGCTCGCGATCGTCGCGTGGTCTTGCGGCGCGCCCCAGAGCCCGTGCTCGGGAGCGAAGAGCCGCGTCAGGCGCACGCCGCGCGCGTCGCTGAGCAGCGTCACCGCGTGCTCGAGCCGGCGATTCACCGACGCCTGGTGCGTGAGCAGCCCGATCGCGCGGCGGCGCAGGCTCGAAAGACGGTCGCGGAGGAGGAGGTCGAGACCGGTCAGGACGGCGGGCACGCGCAGATGGTAGCGCAGCCGGTGATACCATGCGCGCCATGGCGCGCGGCCTCCGCTACGAGCGGCTCGCCACCGAGCGGGCCAACCGCGCGAGCGCGCGCCTCGACCGTCTCGACGCCCGCCGCATCGCGGCGCTGATGAATCGCGAGGACGCGCGCGCGGTGCGCGCGGTCGGGCGCGTCGCGCGCGAGATCGCCTCCGCCGTGGACCTGATCGTCGCCGCGCTCGGCGCCGGCGGGCGGCTGATCTTCGTCGGCGCCGGCACCAGCGGCCGGCTCGGCGTGCTCGAGGCCGCCGAGTGCCCGCCGACGTTTGGCACGCCGCCGAGCCGCGTGCAGGCAATCATGGCCGGTGGCCGCGCGTCAGTGTTCCGCTCGCGCGAGGGCGCCGAGGACGACACGCGCGCGGGGGCGCGCGCGGTGCGGGCCGGCGTCCGGGGCGGCGACGTGGTCGTCGGTGTCTCGGCGAGCGGCGTCACGCCGTTCGTGCAGGGCGCCCTCGCCGCCGCGCGCCGCGCCGGCGCGAAGACGGTGCTGGTGTCGTGTAATCCAGCGCGCGCTCTCTTGGGCAGACCGTCGGGCGCCGGAGGCCCTGCGAAGGCGTCCCGACGGCAAACCAGAAAGACGGCGAACGTGATCATCGCGCCAGCGCCGGGGCCCGAAGTCCTCGCCGGCTCGACGCGGCTCAAGGCGGGCACCGCGACCAAGCTGATCCTCAACACGCTGACGACGGCGAGCATGGCGCGGCTGGGGAAGGTGTACGGCAACCGCATGGTCGACGTGCAGCCGCGCTCGCGCAAACTGCGCGAGCGCGCGGCGCGCCTGGTGGCCGAGATCGGCGCGGTGCCGCCCGCCCGCGCGCGGCGCCTGCTGGCCGCCGCCGGCGGGCGCGTGCCCGTCGCGATCGTGATGGCGCGCAGGGACTTGCCGGCCGATGCCGCTGCCCGCGCCTTGCGGGTGGCGGGGTCCCTGCGCCCTGTCATTGAACGCGGCGGCGGGGAGGCTCGGTTCGCGCGGCGCTAGCTGCGGCGAGTACGGGCATCGCATGTGCTCTCTCGAGGGGCGTGCTGCTGATCCGGTGCGCGTGGCACTCGCGATATCACGGCTATCCACGCTTGCCTGGCGTCGGCTCGTGGCGTGGCCTGCGTGTGAAATTCTCTGACGGCATCTGTCCGACCTGTGCAACGCGGGTCATGTCCGGCTACACCCAGGCCGTCCCGCCGCCGGAGACGACCCGTCGGCCGGGCGCGCCGCCGCACTCTTCGTCGGCGTGCCGCTGACCGCCGCGCTCGTGCTGGCGGCGACGCCCCTGTCAGAGCCGCCACCGACGCCGCCGGCCGTCTCCGCGTTGCCGTCGCGCGTGACCGCACCGGCGGCCATACCCGTGCCGGCCGCGGCGCCGCGCGCGTCGCGCGAAGCCATCGGATGCGACTGCGACGAAGTCGTGCGCCGCGCCGTCGCCCCCGCGCGGCGACGGGGCGCGACGCCGGCCCTCGTCAGGGCGCCGCGCATCGTGACCGCCTCGCGCCTCGCCACGATCGTGCCGTCGCGCGCCGTCATCGCGGCGCACGCCGCCGGACGTCCACTCGCGCCGCTGTCCATCGTCGCGGTCGCCCGCGGCGTCAACCGCGTCGAAATTCAATCGCCTTGATGTCGGGGGGCCCCGACCTGGCCCCCCAAACCCCCCAGCGCTCGGAGCGCCGCGGCGGAGCCGTGGCGCTCCTCGATGTCGCGCTCACGCGTGGGACGGGCCGGCGCTGTCCTCGAAGCGCACGGGTGTCCTGCCGCGGAGGTAGTCGAAGTCGCATCCCTCGTTGGCCTGCAGCACGTGATCGAGGAACAGCCGGCCGTAGCCGCGCGCGAAGTGCGGCGGGCGCGGCTTCCAGACCGCCTTCCGCTTCGCCAGCTCCTCGTCACCGACGCGCAGCGTGAGCGTGCGCCGAGGGGCGTCGAGCTCGATCTCATCACCGTCGCGCACGAGCGCCAGCGGCCCGCCCACCGCCGACTCCGGGGCCACGTGCAGCACGACGGTGCCGTACGACGTGCCGCTCATGCGCGCATCCGAGATGCGCACCATGTCCTTCACGCCACGCTGGAGCAGCCGCGCGGGCACGGGCGCCGCGCCCCACTCCGGCATGCCCGGCGCACCCTTGGGGCCGACCTGCTTGAGCACGAGCACGGAGTGCTCGTCGATCGGGAGCTTCGGATCATCGATGCGCTCGTGGAGATCCGCATGGTCCTCGAACACCACCGCGCGCCCACGATGCGTGAGGAGCTGCGGCGAAGCCGCGGAGACCTTGATGACGGCGCCGTCGGGGCAGAGGTTGCCGGTGAGGATCGCCAGGCCGCCCTCGGACGCCAGCGGCACTCCGAGCGGACGGATGACGTCGTCGTTCCAGCAGTGCGCGTCGCGCACGTTGTCGGCGATGCTCCGACCGTTGACGGTCGGCGCCTCCGCGTGCAGCAGCGGCAGCAGCTCCTTCAGCACGACCGGCAGCCCGCCCGCGTAGAAGAAGTCCTCCATCAGGTATTTTCCCGACGGCCTCAGATTCAGGAGGAACGGCGTGGTGCGCGAGAGCTCGTCGAAGCGCGCGAGGGTGAGCGGCACGCCGGCGCGCCCGGCCACGGCGAGCAGGTGGATCACCGCGTTCGTGGAGCCGCCCACGGCCATCAGCGCGCGGATCGCGTTGTCGAAGGCGCGCGCGGTCAGGATCTCCGACGGCTTCGGCCCGCCCGCCTTCGCCATCTCGACGGCGCGGCGGCCGGCCAGCTCGGCCTGCGCGAGCCGCCGCGAATCCGGCGCGGGGATCGCCGCGTTGCCCGGTAGCGTCATCCCGAGCGCCTCCACCATCGACGCCATCGTCGACGCGGTGCCCATCACCATGCAGTGGCCTGACGATCGCGACATGCACGACTCTGCCTCGCAGAGCTCCTCGTCGGTGAGCCGGCCCGCGCGCCGCTCGGCCCAGAGCCGCCACAGGTCCGTGCCCGAGCCCAGCTCCTCCTGGCGCCACTTGCCGCGCAGCATCGGCCCGCCCGTGACGATGATCGCCGGCACGTCGGCGGACGCGGCGCCCATCAGCATGGCCGGCGTCGTCTTGTCGCAGCCGGAGAGGAGCACCACGGCGTCGAGCGGATAGGCGCGGATGCACTCCTCGACGTCCATCGCCATGAGGTTCCGGAACAGCATCGTCGTCGGCTTCATGAGGACCTCGCCGAGCGAGATCGTCGGGAACTCGAGCGGGAAGCCGCCCGCCGACAGCGCCCCGCGCTTCACGGCCTCGGCGACCTGCCGCAGGTGCGCGTTGCAGTTGGTGAGCTCCGACCACGAGTTCGCGATGCCGATCACGGGCCGGCCGTCGAACATCAGGTCGCTGAAGCCTTCGGTCTTCAGCCACGAGCGGGTGGCAAAGCCGTCGAGGTCCATGCGCCCGAACCAGTTGCGGCTTCGCAAGGTGTGTGTTGTCATGTGTCCCTCCGAGACACCGATTATATCGACGGAGGAGTGCATGGCCCGGCTCGAGGGGAAGGTCGCGATCGTCACGGGCGGCGGCAGCGGCATCGGACGCGGCATCGTCCTCGCGATGGCGAAGGAAGGTGCCGACATCGCGATCCCCGACATCCAGGTTCTCAACGCCGAGAAGACGGCCGACGAGGCGAAGGCGCTCGGGCGCAAGGTCCTGGCGATGAAGTGCGACGTCACCAGCAGCGCCGACGTGAAGCTCATGGTGGATCGCACGCGCGACGTGCTCGGCCGCATCGACGTGCTCGTGAACAACGCGGGGATGGCCTCGCCGCCCGGCATGCCGTTCATGAACAACACGGAAGAGGACTGGGACCGCACGTTCGCCGTGAACACGAAATCGGTGTTCCTGACCTGTAAGGCGGTGACGCCGTACTTTCTCGAGCGCAAGGCGGGCCGCATCATCAACATCGCGTCCATCGCGGGGCCGCTGGCGGCGGTGACGATGCCCGCCTACAGCGTGGCCAAGCAGGGCGTCATCACCTTCACGCGCGTGGTGGCCAAGGAGCTGGCGCCGCACCGGATCACCGTCAACGCGATCTGCCCCGGCGTCCTCTACACGGAGTTCTGGCAGAAGCTCGCCCAGCACATCGCCGACACCAACCCCGCCTTCAAGGGCATGACCCCGCGCCAGGTCTTCGACAAGCGCGTGAGCGACATCGTGCCCATGAAGTGCGAGCAGACGCCGGAGGACATCGGCAACGCGGCGGTGTTCCTGGCCTCCGACGAGGCGCGCTACATCACCGGTCAGGCGCTGATGGTCGATGGCGGCTGCGTCATGTGGTAGGCCACGGGCGACTGCGCCCGGTACGCGAATGACCGGCAGGCGAGGTAGAGGAATGGATTTCGAGTTCAGCGAGAAGGAGGAGGCGTTTCGGAAGGACGTGCGCGCGTGGCTCGAGGCCAACGTGCCGGACGACCTGCGCGGCAAGGCGTTCGCGTCGTCGCGCGCGGACGTCGATGAGGTCCGGCGCTTGCGCGCCTGGCAGAAGACGATGTGGGAGGCCGGCTACGTCGGTATGAGCTGGCCGAAGGAGTTCGGCGGCCGCGGCGCCCCGCTCACCGAGCAGATCATCCTCTTCCAGGAAATGGCGCGCGCCGAGTCGCCCCAGTTCGTCAACCGCGGCGGGCTCTCGATGCTCGGCCCGACGCTGATGAAGTACGGCACGCCGGCCCAGCAGACGCGACATCTGCAGAAGATCCTGACCGCCGACGAGCTGTGGTGCCAGGGATTCTCGGAGCCGAACGCGGGCTCCGACCTCGCCAACCTCCAGACGCGCGGCGTGCTGGACGGCGAGCATTTCGTCATCAACGGCCAGAAGGTCTGGACGTCGATGGCGCACGTCGCCGACTGGTGCTTCCTGCTCGTGCGCACCAACCCCGATGCGCCCAGGCACAAGGGGATCAGCTTCCTGCTCGTCGACATGAAGACACCGGGCATCACGATCCGGCCGCTGCGCCAGCTCACCGGCGAGGCGGAGTTCAACGAGGTGTTCTTCGACAACGTGCGCGTGGCCAGGGACAACCTCGTCGGCACGCTGCACGAGGGCTGGGCGGTCGCCATCACCACGCTCGCCTACGAGCGCGATCTCTTGACCTTCATCCGCCACATCGCGCTGCGCAACGCGCTGCACCGCTTCGTGCGGCTCGTGAAGGAGCGCAGGCGCGGCGGCGACCCGCTCGTGCGCCAGAAGGTGGCCGCGCTCTGGATCGGCGAGCAGGCGCTCCAGATGAACGCCTATCGCAGCCTCACCAAGATCCTGCGCGGCGGCGAGCCCGGCCCCGAGGGCTCGACCTCCAAGCTCTTCTGGAGCCAGCTCGACTCGGACCTGGCGCTCGCGGCCACCGAGGTCATCGGGCCGTACGCCCAGATCGCGGAGGGCTCCGAGTGGGCGCCCGACGACGGGCAGTGGGAGTTCTACGAATTGCTCGCCCGCGCGAGCGGCATCCGCGCCGGAACGACCGAGATCCTCAAGAACATCCTGGGCGAGCGCGTGCTCGGCCTCCCGAAGGACTGACGATGAGTGACCTCCTCTACGAGAAGAAGGACAGGATCGCGACGATCACGCTGAACCGCCCCGACAAGCTCAACGCCTTCACGGGGCCGATGATCGAGGCGTGGGCGAAATCCCTCGCCGACGCCCAGGCCGATCCCGACGTCAACGTCGTGATCGTCACCGGCTCCGGCCGCGCGTTCTGCGCGGGCGGCGACGTGGCGCGCATGGGGCAGGGCGAGCCCACCCAGCTCGACCACAAGAACAACCTGTGGGAGGGCGTCCACCGGGTGCCGAAGACGCTCGAGACGCTGGACAAGCCGGTGATCGCGATGGTCAACGGCCTCGCCGTCGGCGCCGGCATGGGCATGACCGTGATGTGCGACGTCCGCTTCGCCGCCGCCTCCGCGCGCTTCTCGACGGGCTACGTCCGCGTGGGGCTCGTGCCCGGCGATGGCGACACGTACTTCCTGCCGCGGCTCGTCGGCCCGGCCAAGGCGCTCGAGCTGCTGTGGACGGCGGACTTCATCGAGGCGCCGGAGGCGCTCCGCCTGGGCATCGTGCAGCGCGTGGTGCCCGACGCCGAGCTGCGTGACGCCACCTACGCGTTCGCGCGGCAGATCGCCGACGGGCCACAGGTGCCGATCCGCATGATCAAGCGGCTCGTCTACCAGAGCATGAAGCTCGACCTCCGGACGCATCTCGACCTCGTGTCCTCGCACATGGCCATCGTGCGCCAGACGGCGGACCACAAGGAAGGCGTGGCGGCGTTCACGGAGAAGCGCGCCCCGAAGTTCCAGGGGCGGTAGCTAGACGACGCGGTAGGCCGTGTACTCCTGCTGCGCGGCGATTGTCTCGCGCGCGGCGGCGCCCCAGTACTTCTCGACGAGGTAGAGCCCGAGGTCGAGCGACGACGCCACGCCGCCCGCGGTCACCACGCGCCCATCCTCGACGATCCGCCGATCGGTGACGACCTCGCGACACAGCGGCTTCAGCGCGTCGAACGCGTTGTGGTGCGTCGTCGCCCGGAGCGCTTTCAGATATCCCGCTGCGCCCAGCAGCAGCGAGCCCGTGCACACGGAGGCGAGCGGCCGGGCGTCGCCCCACGTCGCGAGATATTGCAAGAAGCGCGCGTCGTGCATGAGCGGGCGCGTGCCGACCCCGCCCGGCAGGAACAGCAGGTCGTAGCCCGCGAGATCCTCGTACACCGCCTGGGCGCGGACGGCGAGGCCGCTCTCGTCGACGATCTCGGGCTCGGTGCCGATGATCGTCACGCTCACGCCCGGCGCCACGCCCATCGGCGTGACACGGCGGAGCGCGTCGTAGACGCCGATGAGGTCGAGGAACGTCAGCTTCGAGAACGCCAGCAGCGCGAACCGCCGCGGCGTCATCGCGGAACCTCGGCGATGCCCGCCAGGTGGCGCTGGGCGAGCTTCTGGTACCCCTGCGGGTTCGCCTTCACCCAGAACTCGGCCGGCGTCCCCGCCAGCGGGCCCTTCACCTTCGCGGGCGTGCCCATGGCGAGCATGCCGTCGGGGACCTGCGTCTCCGGCGTGACCAGCGCGCCGCCGGCGACCATCGCGCCCGCGCCGATGCGCGCGCCGTCGAGCACCGTGCTGCCGTTGCCGACGAGGGCCTCCTCGCCGAGCCACGCGGCGTGCACGGTGCAGTTGTGGCCGACGGTGGCGCCGCGGCCGATCTCGACGCCGGCGCGCGCCGTCACGTGCACGACCGAGCAGTCCTGCACGTTGGCGCCGGCGCGCACGACGATGGGGTTCAGGTCACCGCGCAGCACGGCGTTGTACCAGACCGACGCGCGCTCCTCCACGGTGACGTCGCCGATGAGGACGGCGGTGGGCGCGATGAAGGCGGTTGGATGCACGTTGGGGCGCTTGCCTTCGAAGCTGAAGAGTGGCATGGGCTCGATCCTCGCAGTATGCTCGACGTTGAGTCTCCATCTTATATGACGCCCCGGATTGCCGCTGTCGCCACCGCCGTGCCGCCGTACCGTTACACGCAGGCGCAGATCCTCGCGCTCGCCGGCTACGCCGACGCGCGCCGCCGCGGGTTCTTCGCGGCGAGCGACATCGAGGGCCGCCACCTCTGGATCGACCCGGCGCGCTTCACGCCAAACGAGACGGTGGACGACCTGAACGCGCGCTTCCGCGAGGGCGCCCTGGCGCTCGCGGAGTCGGCCGCGCGCGCCGCGCTGGAGCGCGCCGGATGGTCGGCCGGGGAGGTGGACTTCATCGCCACCACCACCTGCACGGGCCGGCTCACGCCGAGCCTCGACGCGCACCTCGTCGCGCGCCTCGGCGGTCGCAGCGACATCCAGCGCGTGCACGTAGGCGACACGGGCTGCGCCTCCGCGATGGTCGCGCTGCAGCAAGCGTGGAATCACCTGCACGCGTTTCCCGGCCACCGCGCGCTCGTGATCGCGGTGGAGATCTGCTCGACCGCGTATTTCCTCGACGACCGGCTCGAGAGCGCGGTCGCCCATGCGATTTTCGCCGATGGCGCCGGCGCCCTGGCGCTCGGCGGCGACCACCCGCGTGGGCCCGCGATCATCGGGCACCGCACGCTGTTCAGCTCCGAGCACCTGTCGGCGATGGGATTCGAGTATCCGGGCGGCCGGCCGCGCGTGGTCCTCTCCAAGGACGTCCGGCGCATCGGGGCCACGATGATGGGCGAGATGGCGCGCGTGCTCATGGAGACGCAGGGCCTCAAGCGCGCCGACGTCGCGCACTGGGTGCTGCACTCCGCGGGCCGTCGCGTGCTCGACCGCGCGCGCGAGCTGCTCGACCTCACCGACGCCCAGATGGCGCATCCGCGCGCGGTGCTGCGCGAGCACGGCAACATGTCGTCGGCGACCATCCTGTTCGTCCTCGAGCGCCTGCTGGGCCTCGAGCATCCCGTGCCGGGCGACTGGGGGCTCATGATCGGCCTCGGCCCCGGCTTCGCGGCCGAAGGCGCGCTGCTCCGCTGGTGATGCGGCGGGCGGCCGGTGCGCGCGAGTACCTCGACGGCCGCGTGCCCCCGGCCGACCTCGCCTCCACCCTCGCCGACCTCGATCGCCTCAACGCCTGGTTCGGCGGTCACGCGCTCTCGCTCGCGCGCGTGCGGCGCGTCGCGGCGGCCGCACCGCATGAGCGGACGCTGTGCGTCGTGGACGTGGGCGGCGGCGACGGCGCCTTCGCGCGGCGCGTGGCCTCCTGGGCGCGCCGCGCCGGCCGCCGCGTGCGCGTGCTGGTGGTCGAGGACGACGAGGCGACCGCGCGGCTGGCCACGGCCGAGTGCGCCGCGTACCCGGAGATCGTCGTCCTCCGCGCCGACGCCACCGCGCTGCCGCTGGCCGCGGGCGCCGCCGACGTCGTCCACGCCGCGCTGACGCTGCACCATCTCGAGCCCGCCGATGCCGTCGCGGCGCTGAGCGAGATGCGGCGCGCGTGCCGCGGCCGGCTGGTGGTGAACGACCTGGCCCGCACGCCGCTGACGCTGGGCCTCGTGTGGCTCGCCACCCGCGTCCTGCCCGTGCATCCGATGTCGCGCCACGACGGGCCGCTCTCCGTGCGGCGCGCCTACGCGCCCGCCGAGCTGGGTGACCTCTTCGGCGCCGCCGGCGTCACGCGGACCACGGTGACGCGCTACCCGTGGCTCGGGCGGCTCGTGGTGGAGGCGACGTCGCCCCACGGGGGGCATCCATGACGCGCGCGGCCGACGTCATCGTCGTCGGCGCCGGTCCCGCCGGCGCGGCCACGGCCATCCTGCTCGCCGAGCACGGGCTCGCGGTGACCGTGCTCGAGCGCGTGCGGCGTTCACGGCCCAAGATCTGCGGCGAGTACCTGAGCCCCGAGGCCGGGCGCGTGCTGGACCGGCTCGGCGCGCTGAAGGCGGTGGACGCGGGCGGCGCCGTCGCGCTGGCGGGGATGCGGATCACGGCGCCCGACGGCACCGTGCTCGCCGCCAGGTACGGCGTCGTCGGCGGCTTCCGTCCCTACCGCGAGCACGCCATCGGCGTCTCGCGCGCCACCCTCGACGGCGCGCTGCTCGACCGGGTGCGCGCGCTGCCGGTGGACCTGCGCGAAGGCGTCCGCGTCACCGACGTCGTCGTCGAGGACGGGCGCGTCGTCGGCGTCCTCGGCGCGGACGCCGGCGGCGCCCGCGTCGAGGCGCGCGCCCGCGTCGTCGTCGCCGCCGACGGCCGCGCCTCGGCGGTCGCGCACGCGCTCGGCTGTCGCCATCCGCACCCGCTCGCCCGGATGGCGCTCGTCACCTACGTGGCCGGCGTACCGGACTGCCGCGACGTCGGCGAGATCTTCGTCGACCCGCCGGACTACGCGATCCTCAACCCGCTCGCGCCCGACCGCGTCAACCTGAGCCTCGTGGTGCCGCTCGCCCACGCCGTCCCGTGGTGCTCGCGCCTCGAGGACTTCTTCGCCGCGCGGGTGAAGCACCTGCCGCACCTGGCGCGGCGGCTGGCGGAGGCACGGCGCGTGGCGCCGCTGCAATCCATGGCGCCGCTCGCCTATCGCGTGACGCTCCCCCGCGAGGGCGGCGTCCTCTTCGTCGGCGACGCGGCGGGCTTCTACGACCCGTTCACGGGCGAGGGGATCTTCACCGCGCTGCGCTCCGCCGAGCTGGCGGCGGACACGCTCGTGGCCGCGCTGCGCGCCGGCGACGTCTCGGCGGCGGCATTGGCCGCTTACGGGCGCGCCCGGCGCGCCGCGTTCGCGGACAAGGAGCGCGCGACGCGCGCGCTGCAGGCGCTGATCGGCCGCCGCCGCCTGGCCAACCTGGCCGCCCGCTGCCTGGCCGCCCGGCCGCGTGTGCTCGACGCGCTCCTCGGCGTGATCGGCGACTACGTGCCGCCGCGCGCGCTGCCCCGTCTGCTCGTGTCGTAGAATCGCGGGCCATGGCCTCGCGACGCTCCGACAACCTGCCGCGCCGCTTTGCGAAGATCTACACCGCCGCCATCACCGACGTCATGGACGAGATGGGCCTGCTGCGCCAGACGCTGCCCCACGCGATCCAGCCCCTCACGCCCGACATGCGGGTGGCGGGTTACGCGTTCACCGCGCGCGGCCGCACCCACCGCGGCTCGCCGCGCGACCGCGACGCCACGCTGCGGAAGTTCCTGGCCATGCTCGGCGCGGTGCCCGCCGACTCGGTGCTGGTGCTGGCCGCCAACGACCAGGAGGCCGCGCATTTCGGCGAGCTGTCGGCGGAGTGGTTCCGCGCGCGGAAGGTCCGGGGCGCCGTGATCGACGGCAGCACGCGCGACGCCGCCTCCATCGCGCGCACGCGCTTTCCGACCTTCGTGCGCTATCGCAGTCCTCAAGACTCGGTGCCGCGCTGGCGCGTGACCGACTGGGGACAGCCCCTGACGGTCGGCGGCGTGCGCGTGAGCCTCGGCGACATCGTGGTCGGCGACCTCGACGGCGTGGTGGTCGTCCCGCGGCGTGTGGCGCACGAGGTGCTGGAGCGCTGCGAGCGGCTCGTGAGCACGGAGAGCAAGGTGCGCACGGCCGTCAAGCGCGGGATGACGCCGCTGGCCGCCTACGAGAAATTCGGCGCGTTCTAGCGCGCGCGCCGGCGCGCGGCGCTGACGGGGCGCGCGGGCCCGTCCCTGGCGACGCCGCCCGCGTTGCCGATCTCGGGCAGACCCGCTTCCTTGAGCGGCCGGTTGACGCGGTCGCGGATCCACTTCGCGTCCCACCACTCGAGCGGCGTCACCGACACGCCGGAGACGAGCACCTCGAAGTGCAGGTGGTCGCCGATGGCGAGGCCGGTCGCGCCCGTGCGTCCCAGCTCCTGGCCCTTCGTCACCCGGTCGCCGACCTTCACCTCGATCGACGAGAGGTGCGCGTAGAGCGTCTGCAGCCCGAGCCCGTGGTCGAGGATCACCACGTTGCCGTAGATCGTGAGCGGGCCGGCGAAGGCGACGACACCGGCGTTGGCAGCCGGCACCGGCGACTGCTTGGTGGAGGCGAGGTCGTAGCCGTAGTGGACCTGCGTGTCGACCGCGCGGCCCTCGTACACGTAGGTGCGCGTCTCCGCGAAGTTGGAGAAGACCTTCGTGTTCCGCGGCTGGGTGAACGGCCCCTCCCAGAGCGGCGTCTCCGCGGTCCTGGCGCCGACCTCGCGCTTCGTCGTCTCCGCCTGCTTGCGCTGCTCGCGGTTGATGACGAGGAAGGCGTCCAGCAGCGGCTGCGAGGGCGGCCGCTGCGGCAGCAGCTCGGGGACCTTGATCTGTAAGAATGCGTCGCTGATCTTGATGGTGTCGCGCGGGAAGGCGCGCGGCTTCAGCTGGCCGGGCACGCCGCGCGCGGCCACGTTGCCGGCCTCGTCGCGCGCGGTGATGGCGATCGGCGTGCCGGCCGCGTGATCGTACGGCAGCGCGACCAGCGCGACGCGCGCGCCCTTGTCGGGCGGGCCGTACGCGAACGAGGGGAACGCGCGCTGGCCGACGGTGACGTCGGTGCGCTGGGCGTCGCTCACGCGGAAGGCGACGAGCTGAACGCCGCCGGGCGACACGTAGCGCGTCGCGGCGAGGATCTCGACCTTCGGCGGCGTGAGGTCGATGGTGACGGGTGTGCTCACGATGGGGCGCTCGGCGCCGCGGAAGGGCCGCCAGAAATCGTCGCGCGCCCACACCTCCAATGTGGCCGCGCCCTCGCGCAGGCCGAGCGACGCCGTCTCGAACCTCACGGGCAGCTCCGCGCGCGGCCCGAGCGGCGCGTCGGACTTCGCGACGGTCACCGGACGCCCGCCCTGTACCACGCGCACCTCGGCGCGCGTGACGTTGCCGCGCGACGCTTCCAGCGTCACCGTGAACGCGGGCGTTTGGCCGATGAAGCGCGGGAGGGCGCGCGACGCGCGCACCCCGGGCACCGTCTGGCGCCAGCCGAGATACGAGATCGGCGCGACGATGGCGAAGATCACGAGCAGGACGGCGAGCAGACCGGCCTTGAAGCGCGAGCGCGGAGGCACGACGCGAATGATACCACGCCGTTGCTTGACACCCCTCCGACCCCCCGCTAGATTGGCGCGGTGTCCACCGTCTGGTTGATCCCCGCCTTCCCGCTCGCGGGCGCGCTCGTCAACATGGTGTTCGGACGCGTGATCGGACGGTCCGCGCACTGGATCGCGGTGCCGGCGCTGGTGGCCTCGTTCCTCGGCTCGTGCGTCGTCTTCGCGCGCGTGTGGTCCGGCCAGGCCTTCACCACGACGCTCTTCACGTGGATCGTGGCCGCCGACTTCGAGACGACGGTGGTCGCCCTCGTCGATCCGCTCACCGGCGTGATGCTGCTCGTGGTCACCGGCGTCGGCATGCTCATCCACGTCTACTCGATCGGCTACATGCACGACGACCCGGGGTACGCGCGTTTCTTCGCCTACCTCAACCTGTTCGTCTTCTCGATGACGATGCTCGTGCTGGCCGGCAACTTCCTCTTGCTCTACGTCTTCTGGGAGGCGGTCGGGCTGTGCTCGTATCTGCTGATCGGCTTCTGGTACACGCGCGACTCCGCCGCCCAGGCCGGCAAGAAGGCCTTCATCGTCAACCGCGTGGGTGACTTCGGCTTCGGGCTGGCCATCATGTGGATCTGGATCGCGTTCGGCACCCTCGACTATGTCGCCGTCTTCAAGGGCGCCGAGACGCTGGCCCCGGCCACCGCCACCGGCATCGCGCTCCTGCTCTTCATGGGCGCGTGCGGCAAGTCGGCGCAGGTGCCGCTGCACGTGTGGCTGCCCGACGCCATGGAGGGCCCCACGCCCGTCTCCGCCCTCATCCACGCCGCCACCATGGTGACGGCCGGTGTGTACATGGTCGCGCGCAGCCACGCGCTCTTCGAGCGCTCGACCGTCGCCCTCGACGTGGTGCTCTGGGTCGGCGTGATCACCGCCGTCTTCGCGGCCACCATCGGGCTCGTGCAGACGGACATCAAGCGCGTGCTCGCGTACTCCACGGTGAGCCAGCTCGGGTACATGTTCGCCGCCCTCGGCCTCGGCGCCTACACGGCTGGGATCTTCCACCTCGTCACCCACGCCTTCTTCAAGGCGCTGCTCTTCCTCGGCGCCGGCTCGGTGATCCACGGCCTGCACGGCGAGCAGGATCTCAGGAAGATGGGCGCCCTCGCGCCGCGCATGCGCGTGACGGCGATGACGATGACGATCGGCGCCCTCGGCCTCGTCGGGTTTCCCGGCCTCGCCGGCTTCTTCTCCAAGGACGAGATCCTCGCGGCGGCGTTCTTCGGTAGCCGCGCGGCGTGGGCGTTGCTGCTGGCCGGCGCGTTCATGACCGCCTTCTACACGTTCCGGCTGATCTTCCTCGCGTTCTTCACCGGCCCCCGCATGTCGAAGGACGTCGCGCACCACGCGCACGAGTCGCCGCGCGTGATGACGTGGCCGCTGATCGCGCTGGCCGCGCTCACGGTGGTGGCCGGCGCCGCCGTCGGCATCCCGTCCGAGCACGGCACGCCGTTCGCGCGCTTTCTCTCGCCCGTGCTGCCGGTGCACGAGGGTGAGCACGGCGGCGCCGCCGGCGTGATGCTGCTCGTGCTCTCGGTGATCGTGGTGGCCGCCGGCATCCTGCTCGCGTGGTTCATGTACATGGCGGCGCCGGTGAAGGCGGAGACGATCGGCCAGCCGCGGACGGTGCTCGTGCGGCTGCTGCTCAATGCGTGGTACGTGGACTGGCTCTACGATCGCGCGATCGTGCGGCCGCTCTACGCGCTGTCGGTGTTCCTCGCGCGCGTGTTCGACCTCGGCGTGATCGACGGCCTCGTCAACGGCCTCGGCCGCGCGGTGGTCTGGTGGTCGGCGGGGCTGCGGCGGCTGCAGACGGGTTACGTCGTGAACTACGCGCTGACCATGCTCGCCGGCGCCGTCATCTTCGTGGCGTACTTCCTGGCGCGATGAGCACGCGGATGATCGAAGAGCGCCACGGGTTCCCCGGGGCGCTCCGGGCGTCGGCCGGGGGAGTCCGAGGGGGGCGTAGCCCCCTTCGCTTGAAGAGGCTGGGGGGCCATCTCGGGGCCCCCCACATAAACAGATGAGCCTGCCGCCGATCGGCCTGCTGACCGTCGTCACCTTCCTGCCGGCGGTCGGCGCGCTGCTGATCCTCCTGCTGGTGCCGCGCCGCCACGAGGAGGCGCTGCGCTGGGGCGGCCTCGTCGTGAGCCTCGCCACCTTCGCGGCGTCGGTGCCGCTGTGGACGGGCTTCGACGCCGGCGATGCCGACATGCAGTTCGAGGAGCTGCTGCGCTGGATGCCGGGACTCGGCGTCGGCTACCACGTCGGCGTGGACGGCATCAGCGTGCTCCTCGTGCTCCTCACCACGTTCCTCATGCCGGTCGCCCTCGCCTCCGCCTGGCACGCCATCGAGGACCGTACGAAGGAGTTCGTGATCGCCATGCTGCTGCTGGAGGCGGGCATGGTGGGCGTGTTCGTCTCCCTCGATCTCTTCCTCTTCTTCGTGTTCTGGGAGGCGATGCTGATCCCGATGTACTTCGTCATCGGCGTGTGGGGTGGCGCCAACCGCGTGTACGCGGCGGTGAAGTTCGTCCTCTACACGATGGTCGGCTCGGCGCTGATGCTGGTGGCCATCCTCGCCCTCTACTATCAGCACGGCGCCGCCACCGGCACCTACACGTTCGACCTGCCGACGCTCACACGCTACGTCCTGGCGCCGGGGCTCGCGCAGAACCTCATGTTCGTCGCCTTCGCCCTGGCCTTCGCCATCAAGGTCCCGCTGTTCCCGTTCCACACGTGGCTGCCCGACGCGCACGTGGAGGCGCCGACGGCGGGCTCGGTGATCCTGGCCGGCGTGCTGCTGAAGATGGGGACGTACGGCTTCCTGCGCTTCTGCCTGCCGCTCTTCCCCGACGCCAGCGTGGACTTCGGCCCCTGGGTGTACGCGCTGGCCGTGATCGGCATCGTCTACGGCGCGTTCGTGTCGACCGTGCAGCCGGACCTCAAGAAGCTCGTCGCCTACTCCAGCGTGAGCCACCTGGGCTTCGTGATGCTCGGCCTGTTCACGCTGACGCCGCAAGGCCTGGTCGGCGGCGTGATCCAGATGGTCAACCACGGGCTCTCGACGGGCGCGCTCTTCCTCATGGTCGGCATGATCTACGAGCGACGCCACACCCGGCTGATCTCGGAGTTCGGCGGACTGTGGGCGGTGATCCCGGGCTTCTCCGCGCTGCTCCTCATCGTGTGTCTGTCGTCCCTGGGCCTGCCGGGCCTGAACGGCTTCGTCGGCGAGTTCCTCATCCTCGTCGGGACCTTCTCGGTCAACAAGTGGCTCGCGGCCGCCGCCACCACCGGTATCATCTTCGCCGCCGTCTATCTGTTGTGGATGTACCAGCGCGTGGCCTTCGGCGAGATCCGGCACGAGGCGAACCGGCGACTGGCCGACCTCACGCCCCGCGAGTGGGCGGTGCTCGTCCCCGTGGTCGTGCTCATCGTCTGGATCGGCGTCTACCCGAAGGCGTTCACGGCCAAGACGGAAGCGTCGGTGCTGGCCCTGATCGCCCAGGTGGAGAGCAAGGCCGCGGTCGCGCGCGCGCCGCTGCCGTGGTGGGCGTCGCGATGATCCCGGCCCCGCCGGTCGCCCTCGGCGCGCTCCTGCCCGCGCTCATCGTCTTCGGCACCGGCGTGCTGGTGCTGCTGCTCGACCTGGTGCCGCCGCGCACGAAGGACCACCTGGGCGGCGTCGCGCTGGCCGGGATCGTGATCGCGCTCCTCGGCTCGATCTCGCTCTGGAACCACGAGACGCGCGCCTTCCGCGACATGGTGCTGCTCGACAACTACGCGCTCTTCTTCCACGTCGTGATCTGCTATGCCGCCGCGCTCGCCGTGCTGCTCTCGATCGACTACCTCCGGCGCAACGGCGTGGAGTCGGGCGAGTACTACGCGCTGCTGCTCTTCTCGACCGCCGGCATGATGCTGCTCGCCTCCGCGGGCGATCTCCTGATCGTCTTCCTCGGCATCGAGCTGATGTCGCTCTCGCTCTACGTGCTGGCCGGGCTGTTCAAGATGCGGCTGGCCTCGGGCGAGGCCTCCATGAAGTACTTCCTGCTCGGCGCCTTCGCCACCGGCTTCCTGCTCTACGGCATCGCGCTGATCTACGGCGCCACGGGCTCGACCAACTTCGACCGCATCGCCGCCGCCGCCGCCGCGCGCCCGCGCGACACGCTGGTGACGATCGGTCTCGGCCTGCTGCTGGTCGGATTCGGCTTCAAGATCTCGTCGGTGCCGTTCCACATGTGGGCGCCCGACGTCTACGAGGGCGCCCCGACGTCGGTGACGGCGCTCATCGCCACCGGCTCCAAGGCCGCGGCCTTCGCCGCGCTCATTCGCGTGCTGACGGTGGCGCTCCGGGCCGCGCAGCCGGACTGGAGCGTCCTGCTGTGGGCGGTGGCCGCGGTGACCATGACCGCCGGGAACGTGATCGCCATCGCGCAGTCGAACCTCAAGCGCATGCTCGCGTACTCGTCCATCGCCCACGTCGGCTACATGCTGGTGGGGCTGGTGGCGGGCGGCGTGCCCGGCGCGGGCGCCGTCCTCTTCTACCTCCTCGCGTACACGTTCACCACCGCCGGCGCCTTCGGCGCCATCCTGCTCGTCGAGCGCTCCGACGGCGAGGCGGTGGAGGTGGGCGACTACGCCGGGCTCGCGCGGCGCCATCCCGTGCTGGCGGCGACCCTCGGCCTCTTCCTGCTCTCGCTCGTCGGCATCCCGCCCCTCGCCGGGTTCGTCGGCAAGTTCTACCTGTTCGGCTCCGCCGTCCGCGCGGGCTACCTCTGGCTGACCGTGATCGGCGTGCTGAACTCCGCGATCGCCGCCTACTACTACCTGCGCGTGATCGTGTACATGTACATGCGCGAGCCGGAGGGCGTGGAGGTGCGTCTCGTGCCGTCGTTCGCGGGCGGCGTCGCGCTCGCCATCGCCCTCGTCGGCATCGTGCTCCTGGGCGTGATGCCCGCGCCGTTCGCCGATCTCGCCCAGGTCGCCGTCGCGCCGCTCCTCCGCTAGTGGCGCCTCGCCTGCCGCACCGCGGCTGGCTCTTCGACCTCGACGGCACCGTCTACCGCGGCGAGGCGCTGATTCCCGGCGCCGCCGAGACCCTCGCCGCGCTGCGCGCCGCCGGCCGCCGCGTGGCGTTCCTCTCGAACAAGCCGCTCCAGACGCGCGCGGACTACGCCGCCAAGCTCACGCGGCTCGGCGTGCCGGCCGCCGCCGAGGACGTCGTCAACTCCTCGCTGGTCCTCGCGCGCCACCTGGCGACGCTCGACCCCGGCGCGCCCGTGTTCGTCATCGGCGAGCCGCCGCTGGTCTCCGAGCTGGCGGCGCACGGCTTCGAGGTGCGCGCCGATCACCGCGTGCGCTGGGTGGTCATCGCCTTCGACCGCACGTTCGACTACGCCAAGCTCAACACCGCGCTCCAGGCGGTGCGGCAGGGCGCGCGGCTCATCGCCACCAATCCCGACCGCACGTGCCCCGTCGAGGGCGGCGAGATCCCCGACTGCGCCGGCATGACGGCGGCGGTCGAGGCGGTGACCGGCAAGACGGTGGAGGTGATCGTCGGCAAGCCCTCGCCGATCATCCTCGAGGTCGCGCTCGGCCGCCTCGGCGTGCCCGCGCGCGACGCCGTCATCGTCGGCGACCGCATCGAGACCGACATCGTCATGGGCAAGCGGCTCGGCCTCGGCACCGTCCTCGTCCTCTCGGGCGTGACGCGCGCGGACGACCCGCGCGTGGCCGAGATCGCGCCGGACCTCGTGCTACCATCGATTCGAGAGTTGATCCGATGACGTCGCGTCCCCAGCCGCTCACCGACGCCGACTTCGACGTCGTCATCATCGGCGGCGGCATGGCGGGCGCGGGCGTCGCGCGCGACCTCGCCATGCGCGGCCTCGCGGTGGCCCTCCTCGACCGCGGCGACTTCGGCGCCGCCACCACCTCGCGGTCCTCCAAGCTCGTGCACGGCGGCCTGCGCTACCTCGAGCTGTTCGACTTCGCGCTCGTCCGCGAGTCGCTCACCGAGCGCGAGCGGCTTCGCCGGCTGGCCCCGCACCTCGTGAAGCCGCTGCCGTTCCTGGTGCCGATCTACCGCGACTCCACGCGCGGGCTGATCAAGGTGCGCATCGGGCTCACGCTGTACGACTGGCTCACGCCCGGGCGCGACCGCGAGCGTTACCGCGTGCTGCCGCCGATCGACGCCCTCAGCCTGGAGCCCGGGCTGCGCTCGGACGACCTGCGCGGCGCCGGCTATTACTTCGACGACCTCCTGCTCTCGCCCGAGCGGCTGTGTCTCGAGAATGTGCTGTCCGCCTGCCGTCACGGGGCGCGCGCGTTCAACTATTGCCAGGTCGAAGAAGTCACGCGCGACGCGCGCGGCGCCGTGGCCGGCGTGGCCGCGCGCGACCTGCTGAGCGGCGAGACGGCGCGGCTGGGCGCGCGCGTGGTGGTGAACGCCTCCGGCCCCTGGGTGGACGCCGTGCGCGCGGCGGCGGGCATCACCGAGCGCGGCACGCGCATCCTGCGCCGGACCAAGGGCATCCACTGCCTGCTGCCGCGTCTGACCGACCGCGCGATCTACCAGTCGACCAGCGACGACCGCATGATCTTCATCATCCCGTGGCGCGAGTTCTCGCTGGTGGGCACCACCGACACCGACTTCGACGGCGACCTCGACCGCGTCCAGGCCACGCGCGACGAAGTGGACTACCTGCTCGGGGAAGCCCGTAAAGCGCTGCCCGATCCGCGCGTGCGCCGCGAAGAGGTCCTCTATACGTACGCCGGCGTGCGGCCGCTCTCCTACGAGGAGGGCACCTCGGCTCCCAAGGTCTCGCGCGCCCACCGCATCGTCGAGGAAGAGGGCGGGCGCTTCCTCTCGATCACCGGCACCAAGCTGACGTGCTTCCGCAGCCTCGCCGAGGCGCTGGGCGACCGCGTGTCGCGCGCTCTCGGCCGTCCGCGGCCGAGTCTCACCGCGCAGCGCACGCTCGACGGCGTGGACGAGGAGGTGGGCCAGGTGGAGGCGCGCGCGTGGCTCGACCTGTCGGGCGAGATGGCGGCCACGGGCCTCGATCGCAGAACGCTCCAGACGCTGGTGACCACGTACGGCCGCGTGTACCCGCGTGTCGTCGAGCTGGCCGGCAAGGTGCCCGGCGGCACCGAGCGTCTGTGCCCGCGCAACGCCGACATCGTGGCTGAGCTGCACCACGCGGTGCAGGAGGAGCTGACGGTGTCGCTGCAGGACTTCCTGCTGCGGCGCACGGGGATCGGCACCAGCCGCTGCCAGGGCGAGGACTGCGCCGACGCCATCGGCCGGCGCATGGCCACGCTGCTCGGCTGGTCCGAGCGGCGCCTCGACGCCGAGCTGGAGGCCTACCACACGCACGTGGCGCGCTCGCGCCGCGCTCTGGCGTGAGGGTCCTCCTCACCTTTCACAGGCCGTCGCCTCCGCGTCGCGTTCGGGTCGCGCTCGCTGTGCTATATTGCGGCACCGCCGTGGTCGAACTCTCTCATGGAGGCACGCATGAAGGCGCTCCTCGCGCGCACCGTCGCGCTCCTCGCGGTCGCCGTCCTCGTGAGCCCGTCCGCCGCGCTCGCCAGGACCGACATCCAGTGGTGGCACGCCATGACCGCGGTGCTCGGCGAGCGGATCAACGAGATCGCCGCGAAGTTCAACGCCTCGCAGAACGACTACGAGGTGAAGGCCGTCTACAAGGGCTCCTATCCCGACACACTGAACGCGGCCATCGCCGCCTACCGCGCCAAGCAGCCGCCGCACATCGTGCAGGTATACGAGGTCGGCACGCAGACGATGCTCTCGTCGGGCGCCGTGTACCCCGTCTTCCAGCTCGTGAAGGACCACGGCGTGACCATCGACTGGAACGACGTCATCCCGCCCGTGAAGAGCTACTACGCGTCGGGCGGCAACCTCTACTCGATGGCGTTCAACTCCTCGACGCCCGTCCTCTTCTACAACAAGGACCTCTTCAAGAAGGCCGGCTTGCCGGACCGAGCGCCCACCACGTGGGACGAGGTCGAGGCCGCCGCCAGGAAGCTCGTCGCCTCCGGGGCCAGGTGCGGGTTCAGCGCGGCGTGGCCGTCGTGGACGCTCATGGAGAACATGCACGCGCTGCACGACCAGCCGTTCGCCGATCACGCCAACGGCTTCGACGGGCTGGCGACCACGCTGAAGATCAACGGCCCCTTCGGCGTGAAGATGATGGAGCTGCTCCAGCGCGGCGCCAAGGAAGGCTGGTTCACCTACAACGGCCGCCTCAACAAGGCCGAGGCCAACATGGGCAACGGCGAGTGCGGCGTGTTCCTCAGCTCGTCGGCCTACATCGGCAACCTCACGCGCGCCTCCGAGGGGAAGTTCACGTGGGCGACCGGGCCGCTGCCGCGGATGGGCGGCTTCCCGCAGGGCAGCTCGATCATCGGCGGTGCCACGCTCTGGGTGCTCAAGGGCGCCAAGCCCGAGGAGTACAGGGGCGTCGCGCAGTTCTTCAGGTATCTCGCGTCCACCGAGAACCAGGCGTGGTGGGCGGGCGTGACCGGCTACCTGCCGATCTCGAACAGCGCGGTGAAGGCGATGGAGGCTTCCGGTCACTTCCAGAAGAACCCGCAGCAGCGCACGGCCATCACGCAGATGCAGCTCGGCAAGGTCACGCCCAACAGCCAGGGCATCCGGCTCGGCAACTTCCCGTCCGTCCGCGACGCCATCGAGGAGCAGATGGAGAACATCTTCAGCGGCAAGAAGACGGCGAAGCAGGGCCTCGACGACGCGGTGGCGAAGTCGAGCGACATCCTGAAGGAGTTCGCCGCGCTCTATAAATAGAGGCGTCAAGGGCGGCCACCGGCCATGAAGCGCAGCGTCTTTCCGAACCGGTGGCTGCCCTATCTGCTCGTCGGTCCTCAAGTCATCATCACGCTCGTCTTCTTCTTCTGGCCGGCCTTCGAGTCGCTGCGGCTGTCGCTCTACCGCGCGTCGCCCTTCGGCGACCGCCTCATCTACGTCGGGCTGACGAACTTCGAGCGCCTGTTCCGCGACGACGCGTATCTGCGCTCGGTGATCACGAGCTTCGTCTTCTCGTTCGTGGTCACCTTCGCGGGGCTGGCGCTGGCGCTGCTGCTCGCCTCGATGGCCAACGCCAGGATCCGCGGGCTCGCCGTCTACCGCTCGCTGCTGTTGTGGCCGTACGGCATCGCGCCGGCCATCGCCGGCATCATCTGGCTGTTCGTCTTCCACCCGTCGTACGGGATCCTGCCGTGGCTGCTCTCGTTCGTGACCGCGTACCAGTTCAACTGGTTCCTCAAGGGTTGGGTCGCGATGGCGCTCATCATCGTGGCCGCCATCTGGAAGCAGTTCGGCTACAACCTCGCCTTCTACCTGGCCGGGCTGCAGGCGATCGAGAGCTCCGTGCTGGAGGCGGCCAGCGTGGACGGGGCGGGGCCGATCCGGCGCTTCTTCGCGATCACGTTTCCGCTGCTCTCGCCGGTGACGTTCTTCCTGTTCACGCTCAACATGACGTTCTCGTTCTTCGACACGTTCGGCCTCGTGCACGCGGTGACCCAGGGCGGCCCCGGCGACGCCACGTCGATCCTCGTCTACCGCGCGTGGCGGGACGGCTTCGAGGGCCTGCAGCTCGGCTACTCCGCGGCGCAGTCGGTGGTGCTGATGGCGCTCGTGATCATGCTGACCGCGTTCCAGTTCCGCTTCGCGGAGAAGAAGGTGACCTACTGATGGCGCGCACGCTGGCCCAGCCGGCGACGCTGGCCGCCGCGCAGGAGCGTCCGCGACGGAGGGACTGGCACGGCTTCACCGCCCACGTGATCCTGATCGCCTCGGTGGCCCTGCTGGCGTTTCCCCTCTACTACGCGTTCGTCATCAGCACGCAGACGCTGTCGCAGGTCACCACCACGCCGCCGAAGCCGTGGCCGTCCACCGCGTTGCTCGCGAACTACGCGGAGGCGTGGCACCGCGCGCAGATGGGCCGGATGCTGGTCAACAGCGCGATCGTGGCGCTCGGCGTGGCCATCGGCAAGATCGTGATCTCGCTGCTCTCCGCGTTCGCCATCGTGTACTTCGACTTCCGCGGCAAGAACGTCGTCTTCTGGATGATCTTCGTCACCCTGATGCTGCCCGTGCCCGTCCGCATCGTCTCCACCTACCAGGTCGTGAGCGTGCTCGGCTGGGTCAACACGTACTGGGGGCTGACGGTGCCGCTCATGGCGTCGGCCACCGGGACGTTCCTGTTCCGCCAGTTCTTCCGCACGATCCCCGACTCGCTGGCGGAGGCGGCGCAGCTCGACGGCGCGGGGCCGATGCGCTTCCTGTGGACGATCTTGATTCCGCTGTCGAAGGCCAACATGGCCGCGCTCTTCGTGATCCTGTTCGTCTACGGCTGGAACGACTACCTGTGGCCCCTGATGATCACCAACACGCCCGAGATGCGCACCGCCGTGATCGGGATCGAGACGCTGGTGCCGCGCACCTCGCAGCTGCCCGAGTGGAACGTCGCGATGGCGGTGGCCATGATGGTGCTGGCGCCGCCGGTGGCCGTGATCGTGGCCATGCAGCGCTGGTTCGTGAAGGGCCTGATCGAGACCGAGAAGTGAGACATTCTGTGTCAACCCCGAGGCGCGCCACGGCTTCGCCGGGGCGCGTCCGAGCGCTCGCCGGGGGAGTCCGAGGGGGGCGTAGCCCCCTTCGCTTGAAGAGGCTGGGGGGCCATGTCGGGGCCCCCCACGGTGACCAATGACGCGGCTGGCCGCGCACCGCGGCGGCGCGCGCCTCTGGCCCGAGAACAGCCTGCGCGCGTTCCGCGAGTCGCTGGCGCTCGGCGCCGACCTCGTCGAGCTGGACGTGCACCTCACCGCCGACGGGGCGCTCGCGGTCATCCACGACGCGACGCTGCGTCGCACCACGGACCGGCTCGGCCGCGTGCGCACGCGCACGGCCGCCGAGCTTCGGCGCGCGCGGCTGCGCGGCCCGGACCGACGGCTGACGGCCGAGCACGTGCCGATGCTCGAGGACGCCCTCGCGATCGTGGCCGAGGCCGGCGGCGGCGTGCTCGTGGAAGTCAAGGCGCCGGGCCGGAGCCTCGGCGTCCGCTACTTTCCGCGCTCCCGGATCAGGCCGGGCGCGCGATACCAGGGACTCGAGGAGCGGGCCATCGCCGCGCTGTCGAGCGCGAGGCTCCTCGAGCGCGCCAACCTCATGTCGTTCAACCCGGCGGTCATCGAGCGCGCCCGGACGCTGGCCCCCAGGCTGAGCACGACGCTGCTCGTGTCCGCGATGCACGTCCGGCTGGCCCGCGCCCGGCCGGCCGACACGGTGGCGTGGGCGCTCCGGTACGGCGCCACCGACGTCGGGCTCAAGTACACGCTCGTCGACGAGCGCGTGATGGCGGCCGCGCGGGCGGCCCGGGTGAAGGTCGGCGTGTGGACCGTCAACGACGAGCCGGAGATGCGCCGGGTGATCGCTCTCGGCGTGGACGTGCTGACCAGCGATCGTCCGGACCTCGCGCTGCGCGCGCTCGGGCGGGCGTGATCCGGCGCGTCGCCATCGCGGGAGTGCTGCTTGCCCTCGCGAGCTCCGCGTCCGCCGGGCCGGGACCGCTCATCGCCGCGCATCGTGGCGGGGCACGGCTATGGCCCGAGAACAGCCTCGCCGCGTTCCGCGGCGCCATCGCGCTCGGCGTGGACGCGCTCGAGTTCGACGTCCACCTGACCGCGAGTGGCGAGCCCGTCGTCATCCACGATCCCACGCTCGATCGCACCACCACGGCGCGCGGGCTCGTGCTCGAGGCGACGCGCGACGCGCTCTCGACCGCGCGGCTGCGCGACGCGACCGGCGCGCCGACGGACGAGCGCGTGCCGACGCTGGCCCAGGTCCTCGATCTCGCGGCGTCGTCGAAGGTCGACGTCTTGCCGGAGATCAAGCCACAGGTCAACGGCGCTCCCTACGACGGTCTCGAGGTGCTCGTGCTCGAGGCCCTTGCCGCGCGCGGTCTCTCGCCGCGAGCGGTCGTGCAGTCCTTCGACCCGGCCACGCTGGCGCGCGTGCGCGCGCGGACGCCGTCGGCGCGAACGATGCTGCTCGTGAGCCGAACGCGCCTGGGTGTCGAGGGCATCAGCGCGGTGGACGCCGTGCGCCGGGCCGCCGGCGTCGGGACGACCGACGTCGGCATCGACCACCACCTCGTGGACGCGCGCGTCGTCGCGGCCGCACGGGCTGCCCGCGTGCGCCTCTCGGCCTGGACCGTGAACGCGGAGGCCGACCTGCTGCGCATGCGCACATTGGGCGTCGATGTCGTGATGACCGACCGCCCGGACCTGGCGCTCCGGCTATTCGGGAGACGCTGACTCGATCAGCGTGATTTCAGCCGCACGTCCTCGTAGGGCGACGAGAAGAAGGCGTAGCCGGCCACGAGGCCGATCCCCGACTCCTCCACCCGCGGCCCGACGCCGCTCATGGCGGCCAGCTGCCAGATCGGCGCGAAGATCACCTTGTCGTGCATGAGCTGCTGGATCCGGTGCAGGGTCGCCTCGCGCCGCTTGCGATCCAGCTCCGTCGCCTGTTCGCGGAACAGCCCGTCGATGTCCGGATAGCTTCCATACACGTAGGTGCCGCCGGAGGCGACGAAGGCCTCGATCCGCGTGGCGGCGTTGCCGAACGCGCCGCTGCCACCCTGGACGAGGTTCTTCAGCTTCTTGTCGCCGAACGCCTTGAAGAACGCGGCCCGCTCGAGCGGCCGCACCTTCGCCCGGATGCCGGAGGCCTGAAGATAGTTCACCGTCGCCTCGGCCACGTTCACGAACGCCGCGTCGACGAAGTAGTCGCCCGCGTCGAAGCCGTTCGGGTAGCCTGCCTCCGCCAGGAGCTGCCGGGCCCGGGCGGGATCGTACGCGTACGCCGACGGCTGCCAGTAGAAGTCGAAGCTCGTGGGGATGAGGCTCCCCGTGATCTTCGCGTGTCCCAGGTTCTCCGCCTCGTTGATCGCCTGCCGATCGATGGCGTGGTTCGCGGCCAGACGCACGCGCCGATCGTGCCACGGTGATTTCGGATCCCACTGGTCGGCGAAGTACACCCAGAACGTGGTCGGCACCACGGTCGCCTTCAGCGTGAGCCCGGGTGTGCGCCGGGCTTCTTCGGCCAGCGCGCCGAAGAACGCGTACCCGATGTCGACCTCACCACGCTTGAGCGCGGCCAGCCGCGTGGAGTCGTCCGGGATCGCTCTGAAGACGAGGCGCTTCACGCTCGGCGTCTTGCGCCAGTACTGATCGAACGCTTCCAGCACGAGCTCCACGCCCGGTGTGAACGAGACGAACCGATAGGGCCCGGCGCCGATCGGCGCCTTCTTGAAGCCGTCCTCGCCGACCTTCTCGACGTACTTCTTCGGCACGATCCAGCCCGCCCCGGTGGCGATCGAGTAAAAGGTCATGAAGTCGGGCCATGGCTGCTTCAGGCGGATGCGGACCCGCCCCGGATCCGGAGTCTCGATGGCCAGCACACGGTCCTTGAGCATCCTGTTGGACGCCCCGCGATAGCGCTCCAGCGAGAACTTGACGTCCTCGGCGGTGACCGGCTCGCCGTTGTGGAATCGCACGCCTTTGCGGAGCACGAACTCGTAGACGAGCCAGTCCGTCGACGCGCTCCACGACTCGGCCAGGCTCGGCGCCATGGGGTTGCCCGGCAGCGGCTTCACCATCGCGTCGTGCAGCGCGTACAGCACCACGAACGGCGTGATGATCCCGGACGTCTCGGCGGGGTCGAACCAGGTCGGAGCGAGCGAGAAGTGAACCGCCCAGGTCATCTGGCCTTCGGGCGAGGCGTGGCTCGGCGTCGCGCCGAGGGGCGGGATCGCGAGCAGGAGCAACGCGAGGAGGAGTCTTCGAACGAGTCGCATCGCGCGCGCCTCCTTCAACGAGGCCCTATGATAGCCTCCCGCTATCATGGTCGGCGGCTTCGTGCTCGCGCTCGACCAGGGAACGACCGGCTCGACGGCGCTCGTCGTCGACGTCACGGGCGCCGTCCGGGCGCGCGGCTACGCCGAGGTCCCGCAACACTATCCGCGGCCGGGCTGGGTGGAGCACGACCCCGAGGACCTCTGGACGACGGTCGAGCGGGCCGCGACCCAGGCGCTGAAGACGGCCGGCATCACCGGCGACGACGTCGCCGCCATCGGCATCACCAACCAGCGCGAGACGACGACCGTCTGGGACCGCGCCACCAGTGCGCCGATCCACCGCGCCATCGTCTGGCAGTGCCGCCGCACCGCCGCCGTCTGCGATCGGCTGCGCGCCGACGGCCACGAGGCGATGGTGCGCGAGCGCACCGGCCTCGTGCTCGACGCCTACTTCTCGGGGACGAAGATCGCGTGGATCCTCGATCAGGTGCCCGACGCGCGCCGCCGCGCCGCGCGCGGCCAGCTGGCCTTCGGTACCGTCGACACGTGGCTGCTGTGGAAGCTGACGCGCGGTCGCGTCCACGCGACCGACGTCAGCAACGCCTCGCGCACGCTGTGCCTCAACCTCGCCAGCGTCGACTGGGACGAGCGCATGTGCGCGCTGCTCCGCGTGCCGCGCGAGGTGCTGCCGACGATCGTCGATTCCTCCGGGCCGTGCGGCGAGACGTCGGACCTCGGCTGGCTGCCGGGCGGGATCCCGATCGCAGGCATCGCGGGGGATCAGCAGGCCGCGCTCTTCGGCCAGGCGTGCTTCAAGCCGGGCGAGGCCAAGAACACCTACGGCACCGGCTGCTTCGCGCTGGCGAATACCGGCGAGCGGCCGGTGACGTCGTCGCACGGGCTGTTGACGACGATCGCCTGGCGCATCGGCGGCCGCACCACCTACGCGCTGGAGGGCGCGGTCTTCGTCGCCGGCGCGGCCGTACAGTGGCTGCGCGACGGCCTCGGGATCATCGCCAGCGCCGCGGAGACCGACGGGCTCGCGCGCTCCGTGCCCGACACGGGCGGCGTGTACTTCGTGCCGGCATTCGTCGGGCTCGGCGCCCCCTACTGGGATCAGCACGCGCGCGGCACCATCGTCGGCCTCACGCGCGGCACCACGCGCGCTCATCTCGCACGCGCGGCGCTCGAAGCGATCGCGTTCCAGAGCCGCGATGTGCTGGAGGCGATGGCCGCCGATGCCAAGTCGACGCTCCGGCGGGTCCGGGTGGACGGCGGCGCTGTCGCCAACGACTTCCTCTGCCAGTTCCAGGCCGATGTGATCGGCGCGGCGGTGGACCGGCCCGCGGTCATCGAGACGACGGGCCTCGGCGCCGCCTATCTCGCCGGCCTCGGCGTCGGGTGGTGGCGGTCGCTCGACGCGGTGGCCGAGCGCCACACGGTCGAGCGCACGTTCACGCCGACGATGGCGGCCGGCGAGCGGACGCAGCGGTACGACGCCTGGAAGCGCGCGGTCGAGCGGTCGCGCGGCTGGGCGACGACCTAGGTTGCCTGTCGGGATAAGGAGGGCCGTCACGGCTGCGCCGGGGCGGCCCGAGCGCTTGGGGGTTTGGGGGGCCATATCGGGGCCCCCCATCACACTAGTCGGGCGTGGGGTGATGGAGTGGTGACGTGGAAGGAGTTCGCGAGCGCCAGGCGGGACCTGGCCGAGACCGGCCGCTCGCTGCTCCTCCACGGGCCTGGTATCGGACTGGCCTTTCTGGCGACGGTGCGCAAGGACGGCGCGCCCCGCCTGCATCCGGTATGCCCTGTTCTCTCCAGCGATCGTCTCTTCGTCCTCGTGACGCCAGCGTCACCGAAGCGACACGACCTGGTACGGGATGGCCGATACGCGCTGCAGACGTTCCCGCAGCCCAGGGCGGGAAGCGACGAGTTCTACGTCGCAGGCAACGCCAGGCTGGTCGAGGATCCGGCGGTGCGCGACGCAGTCTTTCGAGACGCCAAGCACATGGCGGATGCGTCTGAAGTCCTGTTCGAGCTGTGGATCGATCGGGTCATGCATACGCGATGGGAGAACGTGCTAACGCCACAGATGCGACCGGTGCACAGCACGTGGCGCGCGCCGGGAGCCGCGACAGGAGGAGCGTGACGATGACGCGACGAATGATGGTGCTGACCCTCGCCGCGCTGGCGGCGGTGGCCGCGGCGAGCGGGGCCGGCGCCCAGGCGCCGATCGAGAGCGAGCTGAATCTCATCACGCCGGTGTCGAAGTTCATCCACGACGCGGCGCTGAAGGCGTTCGCCGAGTACGCGAAGGAGAAGTGGAACGTCGCGGTGAAGGTGAACGCGATCCCGGCGGGGACGCCGATCGCGTACGGCCGCATCGTGGAATGGAAGGGCAAGCCCGAGGTCGACATCTTCTGGGGCGGAGAGTCGGCGCTGTTCGAGAAGCTCGCCGACCAGAAGCTCCTGCAGAAGGTCGAGATCTCACGCGACGCCTGGGAGTCGGTCCCGGCCTCCATCGGCAAGCCGAAGCCGATCCCGCTCAAGGACAAGGAGGGCTACTGGATCGGCACCGCGCTGGAGCCGTACGGCCTCGTCTATCACCCCAAGAAGATCCAGCGCCTCGGCATCGCCGAGCCCAGGGAGTGGGACGACCTGCTGAACCCCAAGCTCAGGGGCGAGGTCGCGCAGTGCGCGCCCACGCGCTCGTCGTCGTCGAACGCGACGTACGAGGTGATCCTGTCGATGTACGGCGAGGACAAGGGCTGGGAATGGCTCAAGAAGCTCGCCGCCAACACCGGGCACTTCACCGCGCGAAGCCGTGACGTTCCGACCGTGGTCGCGAAGGGGGAATACACGGCAGGATTCGCGGTCCCGTCGTATATGGCGTTCGAGGAGAAGCTCGCGGGCTTCGATCTCAAGTTCGTGGCGCCGAAGAACGCGTTCGTCACCCCGGAGCCGATGGCCATCCTCGCCGGCGCGCGCAATCCGAAGGCGGCGCGCGCGTTCATCGAATTTCTGCTGACCGAGCGCGGCCAGAAAGTGTTCATGGAGCGTGGTCTCTTCCCGATCACCCCGAGGTACAAGGTGCAGGGACCGCTCGGCTCGACGGCGGAGATGGCGGTGGAGTTCACGGGAGGCGTGCGCTCGTACTTCGACCGCGAGGTATCCAACGTCTACGACGACGCGGGGGCCGCCCGGCGCTCGGAGGCGCTCAAGACGAAGTTCCGCAGCGACATCGAGGCGGTGTGGAAGAAGCCGTAGCCATGTCGTGAGGATCGAGCTCCGCGACGTCGTCAAGCGGTTCGGCGCGGCCACCGCCGTCGACCGCGTCTCGCTCGGGGTCGGCGACGGCGAGCTGTTCACGCTGCTCGGCCCCTCCGGCTGCGGCAAGACGACGCTGCTGCGGATGATCGCGGGCTTCTATCCCGTCGACGGCGGCGAGATCCGGTTCGGCGAGCGTCGCGTGGACGGCCTGCCGCCGTACGAGCGCAACATCGGCATGGTCTTCCAGAACTACGCGCTCTGGCCCCACATGACCGTGCGCGGCAACGTGACGTACGGGCTGCGTCTGCGCAAGCTGGCCGCCGCCGAGATCGGACGGCGGCTGGCGGCGGGGCTGGCCAAGGTGAACCTGACCGGCCTCGAGGACCGCTATCCCGGCCAGCTCTCCGGCGGCCAGCAGCAGCGGGTGGCGCTGGCGCGCGCGCTGGTGCTGAGCCCCGACATCCTGCTGCTCGACGAGCCGCTCTCGAACCTGGATGCGAAGATCCGCGTGCAGGTGCGCGGCGAGATCCGCGCGCTCCAGAAGGACCTCGGCATCACGACGGTGTACGTCACCCACGATCAGGAGGAAGCGCTCTCGCTGTCCGACCGCGTGGCCGTCATGCGCGACGGCCGCGTGCAGCAGGTGGCGCCGCCCAAGGCGCTCTACGAGCGCCCCGCGAACCGCTTCGTGGCGGACTTCGTCGGGACCAACAACTTCATTCCGGGCGTGGTCAAGGAGCGCGCGGGTGCCCACGCGCTCGTGCAGACGGCGCTCGGTCCCGTGCGCGCCCGTCCGGCGGCGGAGCTGGCGCCCGGTGCCGCGTGCGTGCTCGCCGTGCGCCCGGAGAACGTCGCGCTGGACGGCGCCGGCGAGAACGTCGTCGAGGGGCGGGTGCGGCTGGCCGCCTATCTCGGCAACACGCTTCGCTACGACGTCGAGACGACGACGGGGCTGGTGCTCAAGGTGGACGTCGGCGACCCGTGGCATCACGAGGTGCTGCCGGCGGGGCGCGCCGTGCGCGTCGCGTTTCCCGCGTCGGTCACCCTCGTGCTGCGCGACGACTGAAGAGGAGGACGTCATGAAGGTGTTGGTCGTCCGGTGACCGACGGCGCCCTCGCGGCCGCACCCGCGCGCCGGGCCCTGGCGACGGCGCTGCCCGCGCTGGGCGTCGCGCTGATCTGGGCGTTCCTGGCCCTCTTTCTCGTCTACCCGCTGCTGCGCGTCTTCTACGACGCGTTCAGCGACGAGGCCGGACGGCTGACGCTCGCGAACTTCACGGCGTTCGCGGGCGACGCGTTCTATCGTCGCTCGCTCTGGAACTCGCTGGTGCTCGGCGCCGGCACGGTGGCGGCGACCTCCGTGCTCGGCTTCGCGATCGCGCTGCTGCTGGTGCGCTACGACTTCCCGGGCCGCGGGCTCTTCGGCTATCTCACGCTCATCCCGATCATCTCGCCGCCGCTGGTGGGCGTGCTCGGCTTCACCTTCATCATGGGCAAGGCGGGCACCGTCAACATCCTGCTCGAGGACTGGTTCGGGCTGGCGAAGCCGATCAACTTCGTCTACGGCGTGCACGGCGTGCTGCTGGTGGAGACGCTGCACCTCTTTCCGATGATCACGCTCAACGTGGTGGACGCGCTGAGCAAGATCGACCCCTCGCTGGAGGAGGCGGCCGAGAGCGTCGGCGCGCGCGGCTGGCGCAAGCTGCGCACGATCACGCTGCCGCTGACGACGCCGGGCTACGTGGCAGGCGCGCTGCTCGTCTTCATCTGGACGTTCTCGGACTTCGCGACGCCCCTCGTGCTGGGCGTGCATGACCTGCTCGCCTCCCAGGCCTATCTCAACATCGTGCAGTTCGTGGACCGGCGCCTCTTCCGCATGGGCCTCGTCATCTCGGCGCTGATGGTCGCGCTCGCGGTCGTGTTTCTGGTGGCCGCCCGGCGTTACGTCGCGATCAAGGACTACTCGTCGCTGTCCTACTCGCGCGTGGCCCGACGGCGTCTGGGCCCGCTCGGCGCGACGGCGGCGGTGACCTTCCTGTCGGCCGTGATGGCGTTCTCGTTCATCCCGTATCTGGGAGTCGCCCTCGCCTCGGTCGGCAAGGGCTGGTCGATGACGCCGTTCCCGGTGCGCTACACGTGGCTCTTCTTCGAGCGCGTGATCGTCGAGACACCGAAGTACATCGTGAACAGCCTGCTGTACTCCGTCCTGGCCGTGGTGATCTGCATCGTCGTCGGCGTGCCGATCGCGTGGATCCTCGCGCGCACCCGGCTGCCCGGGCGCGACACGCTCGACGGGCTCAACACGCTGATCCTCGCCGTGCCCGGCACCGCCATCGGCATCGCGTACATCCGCGCCTTCCACGTCGAGCTGCCGTGGCTCGGGGTGCCGCTCACGAGCCTGTGGATCATCCTGCCGATCGTGCTCGCCGTGCGCCGGCTGCCGTACACGGTGCGCGGCTCGTACGCGTCGCTGCTGCTCGTCCACCGCTCCATGGAAGAAGCGGCGGCCAGCGTGGGCGCGACGGGCGTCCGCTCCTTCCGCGACGTGACGCTGCCGCTGATCTGGCGCGGCGTGCTCGTCGGCTCGCTGTTCTCGTTCATGACGTCGCTGCAGGAGGCCTCGGCCGTCCTCTTCCTGTCGCTGGGCGGCTGGGAGACGATTCCCGTCGGCATCTTCGCCTTCTACATCGCAGGCAGCGCCAACGAGGCGGCCGCGCTCGGCGTGATCCTGATCGCCGTCGCCACCGTCAGCGTGCTCGCGATCAACCGCATCGCGGGCACGCGCATGGGCGGCATGTTCGGTTAAGGGCCGAGGAGTCGGGGCAGCTCGCGCATGTCCTGGAACACCACCGTCCCGCGTCCCTCGAGCCAGTGCCTGGGCGTCAACCCGCCGGCATAACCGAACGCGCGCATGCCGGCCGCGCGCGCGGCCTCGATGCCATAGCGGCTGTCTTCGACGACGGCGCAGTCTGCGGGGCGCACGCCCATGCGATCCGCCGCGTGGAGGAAGAGATCGGGCGCCGGCTTGCCCCGGACGACATCGCCGGCGCCGAAGATTCGGCCCGCGAAGCGGCTGTAGAGCCCGGTGAGGCCCAGCGTGTAGCGAATCCTCTCGTGGGTCCCGCTCGACGCGACGCAGGTCGGAACGACGATCGCGTCGAGCGCCTCGAGAATCCCGGGCACCGGTTTGAGGTCGGCTTCGAACGCGTCCCGATACAAGCGCTGGAAGGGCTCGTCCCAGTTCGCGGCAAGCGGCCGGCCGAGGTGGGCCTCGATCTGCGACGCCATGTACTCGTCCGTCCGGCCCAGGAATCGCTCGAGCACTTCCGCCTCCGTCAGCGTCCACCCGAGTTGCGCGAGCACGGCGACGTCGATCCGCACGGTGATCCGCTCGCTGTCCACCAGCACGCCGTCGCAATCGAAGATCACGAGCCGGACGGGGTTGCTCACGGGCGCGACTCTACCCGAGCGAGCCGCGGTTGTGCGATCTCTTCACAAGCCCCGGGGGCTGTGCTAGTGTTTCGCGTCACATGGCGCCGCCCGGGAAGAAATCGCCCTGGACCGCGCTCGCCGAGCTGTCCTCGATCGGCATCGCGATGGTGCTCGCGACCGTGATCGGATTCGTCGGCGGCTACTATGCCGACACGTGGCTCGGCACCGAGCCGTGGCTCCTGCTGATCGGGCTCGGCCTCGGGATCGCCGCGGGGTTCGTGATGTTCTTTCGATCGGTCAGCAAAGCCGGACGGGAGATCGATGACTCCAAGTGACCTGACGTCGCGCGTGTCGCGCGACGCGTGCGTGCTGGGCGCGGCCGTGGCCGGCCCCGCCGCGTGGCTCGGCGGGCTCGACGGCGCGCTGGGCGCCGCCGCCGGCGCCGTCATCGCCGTCGGCAACTTTCGCTGGCTCGCGTCGCGGGTCACGGGAGGGCTCGACGCCGGGTCCACGATCCGCGCCCTGTGGACGCTCGCCGCCGTGCTGCGGCTCGCCGCGCTGGCGGCGGCGGTGGGGCTGGTGCTCGTCAGCGGTCACGCGCATCCGCTCGCGGTGGTGTGCGGGCTGAGCGTGCTGCCGGTCGCCGTCGTCGCGCACGGTCTGCGCGGCGCGCGCGCGGAGGCCTGAGTGGAGGCCATCGAGCACCCGCCGATTTTCCATCTGCCCGGCATGCCGGACCACGTCACCTACACGTGGCTGGTGATGATCATCCTGGCCGGGGTCGCGTTCATGGCGACGCGCCGGCTGGAGCTGGTCCCGCGCGGCGCGCAGAACGCGCTAGAGATCGTGCTCGAGCAGTTCCAGCAAACCATCGAGGACGTCATGGGCGCCGCCGGGCGTCCCTACCTGCCGCTGATCGCGACCCTCGGCCTGTTCATCTTCACCGCGAACCTCATGAGCCTGGTGCCGGGCCTGGCCGGGCCCACCACGAACCTCAACACGACGGCGGCCTGCGCCCTGATCGTCTTCTTCACCTATCACGCGGTCGGCATCCGCAAGCAGGGCGTCGTCAACTACATCAAGCACTTCATGGGACCGGTGTGGTGGCTCGCCTGGCTCATCATGCCGATCGAGTTCATCAGCCACCTCGCCCGGCCGCTGTCGCTCACGCTCCGGCTCTTCGGCAACATGGTGGGCGGGCACATCCTGCTCGCCGTCATCTTCTTCCTGATGGGCCTGCAGGGATTGCTCGGCTGGGCGCTGTCGGGCAGCGTGGTCGGCGCGCTCGTCGGCGGCCTCGGCGCGGCCGTCACCATCGCGTTCACGGTGATCTTTCTCTATCCCTTGAAGCTCCTGGTGTCCTTCCTCCAGGCGTTCATCTTCGTCATGCTGACGATGCTGTACATCTCGGGAGCGATCGAAGAGGCGGACCACGGTCACGGTGCGGAGCACCACGACGCGGGCCATCACTAGCCGCAGATCACACGTACAGAGGAGGACGGTCGTGCGACGTTCACTGATGCTGGGAGCTTTGTTCGTTCTGGCGTTCCCCGGCCTGGCGCTCGCCGCCGACGCCCCCGCCACCGGCGGGTGGCTCGCCCCGTTCACGGTGATCGCCGCCGCCATCGGCATGGCGATCGCCGCCGGCCTGTGCGGACTGGGGCAGGGTCGGGCGGTGGCCGCGGCCGTCGAGGCGATGGCGCGGCAGCCGGGCGCGGCGGCGCGTATCCAGCTGGCCATGGTCATCGGTCTCGCCCTGATCGAGTCGCTGGCCATCTACACGCTGGTCATCGCCTTGATCCTGCTGTTCGGGAAGGGCATCAACTTCGCGTGATGTCACTCGGGTAGGCTGACTCGGCCGGGCGTCCGTCTCGACGGCGCCCGGCCTTTTTCACATGCCACGTCGGTCCGCGTACCGCGCGTCGAGGATCCCGGAGATGACGATTCACCGTCTCTCCGTCTACACGCGCTGCCTGCTCCAGCTCGAGGAGGACGGCGTCAAGACCATCTCCTCGCAGGAGATGGCGGACCGTTTCAATCTGAACTCCGCCCAGGTGCGCAAGGACCTCGCCTACTTCGGCGAGTTCGGCGTGCGTGGCATCGGCTACTACGTCGCCGGCCTCAAGGCCGAGCTGCAGCAGATCCTGGGGCTCGACCGCCAGTGGCCCGTCGTGCTGGTCGGCTTCGGCAACCTCGGCTCCGCGCTCTTCCACTACAAGGGCTTCGGCCGCCAGGGCTTCCGCATCGCCGCCATCGTCGACGACGACCCCGCCAAGGTCGCGCGCGAGGTGGAATCCGTGCCCGTCGTTCCGAGCCGCGACCTCGCGCGCGAGGTGAAGGCGCGCGGCATCCAGATCGCGATCGTCGCCGTCCCCGCCGAGTCGGCGCAGGCCGTCACCGACCGGCTCGTCAGCGCCGGCATCCGCGCGATCCTGAACTTCGCGCCGGCGCGTTTGAAGGTGCCGCGCGAGGTGCGGCTGAAGAACGTCGACCTCTCGATCGAGCTGGAGACGCTGTCGTTCTACCTGGCGCAGGGGGCGCGCTAGGGCTGACGTCCGCCCTCCCCGTGGTACCGTAAGCCGTCGAGATGTTGAGGGACTGGCAGGCGTTTGGGGACCTGGCAAAGAGGTTCGCCGAGGGAGACGTCTGCCTCCGCGTGGCCGGGCTCGCCGGCGCGGCGCGCGCGCTCGCCGTCGCCGAGCTTCTGCACGCCCATCCGCGGCCCGTCGTCATCGTCGTCGCGTCGCTCGCCGACGCCCACCGCTTCGCGCAGGACCTCAAGTTCTTCGGCGCCCCCGCGTTCGAGTTCCCGGAGCGCGAGCCGCAGCTCTGGAAGGGCGGCCACCATCGCGAGGCGGAAGCCGAGCGCGCGATGATCGTGCGGCGGCTGACGGCGGGCGAGCCGATCGCGGTCGTGGTGACGCCGGCGGCGCTGGACACGCCGCTGCAGGCGCCGGGCGCGTTCCGCGAGGGCACGCTGCGCCTCGCGACGAAGGACAGCCTCGACCGCGAGCTGCTGCTGGAGGCGCTCGAGAAGGCCGGCTACGAGCGCGCCGACACCGTCGTCGAGGTCGGGCAGTGGAGCGCCCGCGGCGGCATCGTCGACGTCTTCTCGCCCATGCATCCGAGCCCGGCGCGGCTGGAGTTCGACGGCGACGACATCGAGTCGATCCGCCTCTTCGATCCGACGACGCAGCGCTCGACGGGGACGCTCGACGAGCTGCTCGTGCTGCCGCTGGTCGCGGTGCCGGAGACGGCTGACGCGGGCGCCACGCGCCTCCTCCAGTATCTGCCCGCCGGCGCGCCCGTCATCGTGGACGCGCCGCGGCTGCTCGACGAGACCTCCGAAGACGCGCCGGGCCGCCGGCCGCTGGTCGAGATCATCGCCGGCCGTCCGCGCGTCGAGCTGGAAATCCTCGCCGCCGGGGAGGCCGACGTCACGCTCGAGGCGCTCTCCGTGGATCCGTACTCGGGCAAGTTCGACCGGCTCGTCGACGACGTCAACCGCTGGCGCGGCGAGGGCTTCACCGTCCGCCTCGTCGCCGCCGATCCGGGCCAGGCCGAGCACCTGCGCGAGATCCTCCACGACCATGATCTCGCCACGCGCGTGGTCGCGGGGCTGGAGGCGCCGGACTCGATCGCCATCGTGGTGGGCGAGCTGTCGAGCGGCTTCGCGGTGCCCGCGGTGGGACTGGTGGTCCTGGCCGAGACGGAGATCTTCGGCGCGCGCCGGCGCACGCTGCGGCGGCCCAAGTACCAGCGCGGCGCCGCCCTGACCGCGTTCACCGATCTCGCCGTCGGCGACCTCGTCGTCCACGAAGATCACGGCATCGGGAAGTATCTCGGGCTGCGCACGATGCGCATCAGCGACAAGGACGCCGACTTCCTGCTGCTCGAGTACGCCGACAACAACCAGCTCTACGTCCCCGTCGACCGCCTCGACCTCGTCTCGAAGTACCTCGGCGCCGACGCGGGCGCCGCGCGCCTGGACCGCCTCGGCGGCGCGTCGTGGCAGCGCGTCAAGGAATCGGTCCGTGCGGCGCTGCGCGAGATGGCCGAGGAGCTGCTGAAGCTCTACGCGCGGCGCTCGGTGGCCCAGGGCCACACCTATCAGCCGGACACGCCGTGGCAGCGGGAGTTCGAGGCGTCGTTCCGCTTCGAGGAGACGCCGGACCAGCTGCGCGCGATCAAGGACGTCAAACGCGACATGGAGAGCCCGCGGCCGATGGACCGGCTCGTGGCCGGCGACGTCGGCTACGGCAAGACGGAAGTCGCGCTGCGTGCGGCGTTCAAGGCGGTGGCCGACGGCATGCAGGTCGCGGTGCTGGTGCCGACGACGGTGCTGGCCCAGCAGCACTGGTCGACGTTTGCCGAGCGCTTCGCGCCGTTCCCGGCCAAGGTCGAGCTGCTCTCGCGCTTCCGCTCGCCGAAGGAGCAGAAGAAGATCGTCGAGGGGCTGAAGCACGGCACCGTCGACGTCGTCATCGGCACGCACCGGCTGCTCGGCAAGGACGTGGAGTTCAAGAACCTCGGCCTGCTGATCGTGGACGAGGAGCACCGCTTCGGCGTCGCCCACAAGGAGCGCGTGAAGCAATTGCGCGCCTCGGTGGACGTGCTGGCCATGACGGCCACCCCGATCCCGCGCACCTTGTATATGTCGCTCTCCGGGGTGCGCGACATGTCGGTCATCGAGACGCCGCCGGTGGACCGGCTGCCCATCGAGACGGTCGTGCGCCGCTTCAACCGCGCCGTCATCAAGGAGGCGCTCGAGCGCGAGCTGGCGCGTGGCGGCCAGGTCTTCTTCGTGCACAACAGAGTCCAGTCGCTGCCGTCGATGGCTCGCTTCGTTCGAGAGCTTGTTCCAGACGCTCGCGTCATCATGGCGCATGGGCAAATGGACGAACGCGAGCTCGAGGGAGCGATGGTGCGCTTCGTGGACGGCCAGGCGGACGTGCTCGTCTCGACGGCCATCGTGGAATCGGGTCTCGACATTCCCGCGTCGAACACGATCATCGTCAACCGCGCCGACCGCTTCGGCCTGGCCCAGCTCTACCAGCTGCGCGGCCGCGTGGGCCGCGAGCGCCAGCAGGCCTACGCCTATCTCCTGGTGCCGGCCGACGGGCGCGTGGACGATCAGGCCCAGCGGCGCCTGCGTGCGCTGCAGGAGCTGACCGAATTGGGCTCGGGGTTCAAGCTGGCCATGCGCGACCTCGAGATCCGCGGCGCCGGCAACCTCCTCGGGGCCCAGCAGCACGGCCACATCGCCGCCGTGGGCTACGATCTTTACGCCAAGCTTCTTGCGGAAGCCGTGCGAGAATTGGGCGGCGAACCGGCCGCCGCGAGCGTCGAGCCCGTGATCAGCGTCGCGGAGGAAGGCTTCGTCCCCGAAGACTATGTCCCCGAGGTCAATCAGCGACTCGCGTTCTACAAGCGGCTGGCCGGCGCCACCGACGACGCCGAAGTGGAGGACATCCGCGCCGAGCTCATCGATCGCTTCGGCCCGCTGCCGGAGCCCGCGCGGCGCCTGCTCGACATCGTCCGCATCCGCGTGGCCGCCCGCGCCCTGCACGTCGAGAAGATCGAGGCCGGCGAGGGCCGCGCGTTGATCACCTTCGCGGCGACCACCCGGCTGGAGCCCGCGCGGCTCGTGCACGCCATCCACGACAGCCGCGGCCGGCTCAAGATGAAGCGCGAGTTCACGATCGAGGCCTCGATCGCGAAGGGCGCGTGGCCCGCGGTGCGCGACTCCATCCTCCGTACCCTCGACGACCTCGCGCGCTCATGACGCCGGCGCTGCGCATCGTTGCCCTCGCGCTCCTGCTCGGCGGCTGCGCGGTGCCCTCGTGGGTGCCGCTGATCGGCAAGCCGAAGGGCCCGCCGCCGCCGGCGCCCGTGGCCGGCAAGCCGTTGTCGCCGGACATGCCGATGCCGGGCGACGTGCGCATTCGCCCGCCCGAGCACGACGAGGGCATCGCGGACCGCGTGGTGGCCGTCGTCAACAACGACGCGATCACGCTGAGCGAGCTGCAGGAGACCATCGTCGCCTACCGCGCCGAGAACCGGCAGCAGCGGGGCGCCGGTCCCGGCGACGACGAGCTGGCCAAGCAATTCCTGCCGAAGCTCATCGACAGTCGCCTGCAGCTGCAGGAGGCGGACCGCGAGAGGATCACCGTCGATGATCAGGAAGTTTCCGACGAGCTGACCGAGCGGATCAAGATCTACAACGCGAAGACCCTCGAAGAGTTCGAGAAGCTCGTCAAAGAGCAGGGCATCACGATGGACTCCGTCAAGAAGCGCGTGCGGGAGGGCCTGCGCGTGCAGAAGGTGATCCGGCGCAAGGTGGTGCTGCGCGTGTCGGTGACCGACGCCGAGATCGTGCAGTACGTCGAGGAGAATCGCCAGAAGCTCGAGACGGGCCTCTCCTATCATGCGCGGCATCTCCTCGTCGTCCCCGAAGGCAGCGACGACGCCGCGTGGGAGAGTGCCCGGATCAAGGCCGACCTGCTCCGCGCGCAGGTCCTGGACGGGGGCGACTTCGTGGCCGTCGCCCGCGAGTACTCCAGGGATGCCAGCGCCAAGGACGGCGGCGACCTGGGCACCCTGAAGCGTGGTGAGCTCGCTCAGGACATCGAGACCGAGATCCTTGGACTGGAGCCGGGGCAGGTCTCACCCCCCTACCGGTCCTCGCTCGGGTATCACGTCTTCCGGCTGGAGTCGAAGGAGTCCCTGGAGGGCGACGGGCTCACCCGGGTCAAGCAGCAAATCCGCGAAATCCTGTTCCGCCAGAAGTACGAGGCCCGGCTGGAGGCCTGGCTCAAGGAGATCAAGCAGCGGGCGATCATCGAGATCCGTATGTGAAAAATATTGACAGCGCCCCCCTGGCGATGCGAGGATGACATCCAACGTCGTAGCTCCAACCCCGTAGAAACCCTGCAAAAAGCGCAGAACTCTAACGCCATGCGGCCATGAGTGCCGCCCCCGGAGCCCGTTGATGAGCGCCCGCCGAGAACAACGAGGTCAAGGAAACCCGACCCAGCAGGACGCGCAGCAGAACCCCGTGAACGGGATGAACCTGTCAGAGCTCAAGGAAAAGACGATCTCCGACCTCAACACCATCGCCCGCGAGCTCAACGTGCAGAGCGTGGGCGGGCTGCGCAAGCAGGAGCTGATCTTCAAGATCCTCCAGGCGCAGGCCGAGAAAGATGGGTTGATCTACGCGGAAGGCGTCCTGGAAGTCCTGCCGGATGGATTCGGATTCCTGAGAGCTCCGGACTACAACTACTTGCCCGGACCGGATGATATCTACGTCTCGCCGTCGCAGATCCGGCGCTTCGACCTGCGCACCGGCGATACGATCTCCGGCCAGGTCCGCCCGCCGAAGGACACCGAGCGATACTTCGCGCTCCTCAAGGTCGAGGCGATCAACTTCGAGACGCCCGAGCAGGCGCGCGAGAAGATCTTCTTCGACAACCTCACACCGCTCTATCCGCTGGAGCGGCTGCGCCTCGAGTACGACGCCGAAGACCTGACCACGCGCGTGATGGACCTGCTCTGTCCCATCGGCAAGGGGCAGCGCGGCATGATCGTGGCCGCGCCGCGCACCGGTAAGACAATGATGCTGCAGAAGCTGGCCAACGCCATCGCCAAGAACCACCCGGAGGTCTACCTCATCGTGCTGCTCATCGACGAGCGGCCGGAAGAGGTCACCGACATGCAGCGCTCGGTGAAGGGCGAGGTCATCTCGTCCACCTTCGACGAGCCGCCGCAGCGCCACATCCAGGTGGCCGATATGGTGATCGAGAAGGCCAAGCGGCTGGTCGAGCACAAGCGCGACGTGGTGATCCTGCTCGACTCGCTGACGCGCTTCGCGCGCGCCCACAACGCCGTCATCCCGTCCTCCGGCAAGGTGCTCTCGGGCGGTCTCGACGCCAACGCGCTGCAGCGGCCGCGCCGCTTCTTCGCGCAGGCGCGCAACATCGAGGAGGGGGGCTCGCTGACCATCGTGGCCACGGCCATCGTGGACACGGGCAGCCGGATGGACGACGTGATCTTCGAGGAGTTCAAGGGCACCGGCAACATGGAAGTCCATCTCGACCGGCGCCTCATGGACAAGCGCATCTTCCCCACCATCAACATCGAGCAGTCGGGCACGCGCAAGGAAGAGCTGCTGCTGGAGAAGGACGAGCTGCAGAAGGTCTGGCTCCTGCGCAAGGCGCTGTCGCAGCTCAACCCCGTCGAGGGGATGGAGCTGCTGCTGGACAAGCTCAAGCTCACCAAGTCCAACAAGGAGTTCCTCGCCTCGATGCACTCGATGGGGTAAGAACCTCGGAGGGGGGCTTCGCCCCCCTTCCGACGGTCGTCGCGCGCCTCAGGCGCTCTCCCTGCCTCCCCCCCAGACTCGGATTGCGCGGGCGAAGCCCGCGCTCGAAAGCGGCGAACGCTCCTGGTCGCCGAGAACGAGCCGGCATCCTGTTCCTTGCGATCGACATCCTAAGGGCGATTAAACGCCCGCGCTTTTTGCATTTCCGGGGCGTCGCTGGTATCGTTAGGCTTCCTGAGGGAGGGCTGAGCCGTGAAGGTGGGTATTCATCCGGATTACGTCGACACCACGATCACTTGCGCGTGCGGCGAGGTTGTCAAGACCCGCTCCACGCGGCCGAACATCCACGTCGAGGTGTGCTCGAAGTGCCATCCGTTCTTCACGGGCAAGCAGAAGCTCATGGACACGGCCGGCCGCGTCGAGCGCTTCCAGCGCAAGTACAAGCGGCAGCCTGCGGCCGCTCAATAATCACTTGGGGGGCCCCGACATGGCCCCCCACCCCCCCCAGCGCCGTCTCCGCCGTGCGGAGTTGAGCCATGTTGTTCGATAAGCTCCGCCAGATCGAGGAGCGATCGCACGAGATCGCTCGCGTCCTCTCCGATCCCGCCATCTTCGGCCAGCCGGCGGAGTACGCCCGTCTGCGCAAGGAGCACGCCGACACCCTCGAGATCGTCGAGAAGTTCACCGAGTACCGCGAGGTGCTCAAGCGGCTCGGCGAGGCGCGCCACATCCTAGCCGAGGGCGGCGACCGCGAGCTGGCCGAGCTGGCCCAGACCGAGATCGACGAGCTGTCCGCGCGCCAGGCCGCGCTCGAGGAGGAGCTGAAGAAGCTCGTCCTGCCCAAGGACCCGAACGACGACAAGAACGTCTTCGTCGAGATCCGCGCCGGCGCCGGCGGCGACGAGGCGGCGCTGTTCGCCGCCGACCTCGCGCGCATGTACACGAAGTACGCGGAGGCGCAGCGCTGGAAGGTGGAGGTGATGGACTCGAGCCCCACCGGCGTCGGCGGCCTCAAGGACGTCATCCTCTTCATCCAGGGCCGCGGCGCGTGGAGCCGGCTCAAGTTCGAGCGCGGCGTCCACCGGGTGCAGCGCGTGCCCGTCACCGAGGCGAGCGGCCGCATCCACACCTCCACCGTCACCGTCGCGGTGTTGCCGGAGGCGGAGGACGTGGACGTGCGGGTGGAGGAAAAGGACCTGCGCGTGGACGTGTACCGCTCGTCGGGTCCGGGCGGGCAGGGCGTCAACACCACCGACTCCGCGGTGCGGATCACGCACGTCCCGACGGGGCTCGTCGTCACGTGCCAGGACGAGCGCTCGCAGCTCAAGAACCGCGCGAAGGCGATGCGCGTGCTCAAGGCGCGGCTGCTCGAGCGCGCGCAGGAAGAGCAGCAGGCGGCCATGGCCGCCGATCGAAAGTCGCAGGTCGGCACCGGTGAGCGCAGCGAGCGGATCCGCACCTACAACTTCCGCGAGGGCCGCGTGACCGATCACCGGATCGGGCTCACGCTGCACCGCCTGCCCGCGATCCTCGAGGGCGACCTGGACGAGATCGTCGACGCGCTGGCGGCGGCCGAGCAGGCCGAGCGGCTGCAGAAGGTCGAGTCGTGAGACGCGCGGTGGATCCGGACGCGCTGATCGGCTCGCGGCCGAGCGTCCAGGCGGCCCTCGCCCTCGGGGCCGACGCGCTGCGGAGCGCGGGCGTGGAGAGTGCGCCCGTGGATGCCGAGTGGCTGCTGGCCGGGGCCCTCCGGGTCTCGCACGGCGCGCTGAGCGCCGAGCCGCGGCGGACGCTGGAGGCGCCGGAGGCCGGGTGGTACGTGGCCGCGCTGAGGCGCCGCATGAAGCGCGAGCCGCTGCAGCACATCCTCGGCAGCCAGCCGTTCCGGCACGTCACGGTGAGGGTCACCGCCGACGCCATGGTGCCCCGCCCCGAAACGGAGCTTCTCGCCGCGTGGGCGCTGGACCTCCTGCCCCGCGGCCCGCGGCGGCCGCTCGCGATCGATCTGGGCACGGGGACGGGCTGCATCGCGTGCGCGATCGCGTCGGAGCGTCCGGACGTCGAGGTGATCGCGCTCGAGGCGGCGGCCCGCGCCGTGACGCTGGCGCGGGAGAACGTCGCCGCGCTCGGACTCTCGGGGCGCGTCAGGGTCGAGGTCTCCGAGCTGTTCTCGGCGCTGGGGGCGACCCTCGCCGACGTCATCGTCTGCAATCCGCCGTATCTGCCGACGGGGCTGATCGCGACGCTGGCGCCCGAGGTCAGCCAGTACGACCCGCGCGGAGCGCTCGACGGCGGCGTGGACGGGCTGAGGGTCATCCGGCGCATCGTCGCCGAGGCGCCGCAGCGGCTGCTGCCCGGCGGCGCGCTCGTGCTGGAGACCGCGGGGGGCGATCAGGCGCGCGCCGTCGTCGCCCTCATGGAGAAGGCGAGCTTCACCGGCGTCCAGACGAGGCGCGACCTCGCCGGCGTCGAGCGCTTCGTCGCGGGGAGAATCCTGTAATGCCCGCGCGCCTCGTGATCGAGGGCGGCGTCCCGCTGCGCGGGCGCGTCGCGGTCGGCGCGGCGAAGAACGCGACGCTGCCGGCGCTGGCGGCGGCGCTCCTCACCAGCGAGCCCGTGACGCTGACCAACGTGCCCGACCTCGGCGACATCCGTACGATGCTGAGGCTGCTCGAGACCCACGGCGCCGCCGTCGCACGCGACGGCCGCCGGGTCGAGGTGCGCGTGCCGCGCGTCGCCAACGACGAGGCGTCCTACGAGCTGGTCTCGACGATGCGCGCCTCCGTGCTGGTGCTCGGGCCGCTGGTGGCGCGCCACGGCTCCGCGCGCGTCGCGCTGCCCGGCGGCTGCGCGATCGGCGTGAGGCCGATCGACCAGCACCTCAAGGGGCTGGCCAAGCTCGGCGCCGACATCGCGATCGAGAACGGCTACGTCGTCGCGCGGGCCCGTCGCCTGCGCGGCGCGCGCATCACGACGGACCTCGTGACGGTGACCGGCACCGAGAACCTCATGATGGCGGCCGTGCTCGCGGATGGGACCACCATCATCGAGAACGCGGCGCGCGAGCCCGAGGTGGCCGACCTCGCCGCGCTGCTGACCTCGATGGGCGCCAAGCTCGACGGCGTCGGGACCGGCCACCTCGAGATCCAGGGCGTGCCGGCGCTCGCCGGCGCCACACACCAGGTGATCGCCGACCGCATCGAGGCGGGTACGCTGATCACGGCCGGCGCGATCACGGCCGGCGACGTCACGGTGACGGACGTGGCGCCCGAGCACCTCGAGGCGGTGCTGGCCAAGCTCGACGAGTGCGGGGTCGACCTCGACGTGGGGCCGGCCTGGGTGCGGGTGCGGGGGCCGGCGCGACCGGGCGCGGCCGACGTGACGACGAGCCCGTTCCCGGGCTTTCCCACGGACATGCAGGCGCAGCTCATGACGCTGCTGGGGCTCGCCGACGGGCAGTCACGCGTCACCGAGACGATCTTCGAGAACCGCTTCATGCACGCGGCGGAGCTCGTGCGGCTGGGCGCGCGCATCGAGACCGACGGCGCGATCGCCGTCGTGCGCGGCGTCGCCGCCTACCAGGGCGCGCCGGTGATGGCCTCCGACCTGCGCGCGTCGGCCGCGCTCGTGCTGGCGGGGCTCGCGGCGCGCGGCACGACCGAGGTCTCGCGTATCTACCACCTCGACCGAGGCTACGAGCACCTCGAGCAAAAGCTGGCGGCCCTCGGCGCCCGCATCGAGCGCACATCGCGATGAAGAACGGGCTGACGCTCGCGCTGCCGAAGGGCCGGCTGCTCGACCCGGCGCTCGACCTGCTCCGCGAGCTGGGCGTGAGCGGGATCGATCCCGACTCGCGCAAGCTCATCTTCCGCGACGCGGGCCACGACCTCGAGATCCTCCTGCTCAAGCCCGCCGACGTGCCGGCGTACGTCACCTACGGCGCCGCCGACCTCGGCGTGGTCGGCAAGGACATCCTGCTGGAGCAGGAGCCCGACGTGTACGAGCCGCTCGACCTCGGCTTCGGCTTCTGCCGCCTCGTGGTGGCGGAGCCGCGCGCGCTCTGGGAGCGCGACGACCCGGCCAAGTGGTCGTGGGTCCGCGTGGCCACGAAGTACCCGCGGCTCACCGAGGCGTACTTCTCGGCGCGCGGCATCCAGGTGGAGATCGTGCGGCTCGACGGCTCGATCGAGCTGGCGCCGCTGGTCGGGCTCGCCGACCGCATCGTGGACCTCGTGCAGTCGGGCGAGACGCTGCGCGCGAACGGGCTGGTCGAGGTCGCGGAGATCACGCGCTCGACCGCGCGGGTGATCGTCAACCGTGCCTCGATGAAGACCGAGCACGGCGCGGTCACCCAGCTGATCGACGACATGCGCGCGCGCCTGGGGGCGTCGCGATGATCCGCACGCTCGACGCCCGCGCGCTGGGCGTGGACGCGGTCGTGACCGCGCTCGAGCGCCCGCCCTCCCGGGCGCCGTCGGGCGTGTCGGCCGCGGTGGACGAGATCCTCGCGGGCGTGCGCGCGCGTGGCGACGCCGCCGTGCTCGCGTACACCGCGAAGCTCGACGGCTTCGCGGCGGCATCCGCACCGGCGCTGGCGATCGCCACCGCCGCCATGGACGCCGCGCTGCGCGCGCTGGAGCCCGCGGCGCGCGCGGCGCTCGACTACGCCGCCGAGCGCATCGAGCGCTACCACGCGGCCGCGATGCCGAAGTCGTGGCGGCTGACCGACGAGCACGGCTCGAGCCTGGGCCAGGAAGTCCGGCCGCTCGACCGCGTCGGCATCTACATTCCCGGCGGCCGCGCGGCCTATCCGTCGACGGTGCTGATGACGGCGGTGCCGGCGCGCGTGGCCGGGGTCAAGGAGATCGTGCTCGTCACGCCGCCCGGCGCCGACGGCAGCGTGAACCCGGTGGTGCTCGCGGCCGCGCGCGTGGCCGGCGTCACCGAGGGCTGGCGCATCGGCGGCGCTCAGGCGGTGGCCGCCCTCGCGTACGGCACGGCCACCATCCGTCGCGTGGACAAGATCGTCGGCCCGGGCAACATCTACGTCGCGCTCGCGAAGACCCGGGTCGTTGGCGAGGTCGGCATCGACATGCTGGCGGGGCCGAGCGAGGTCGTCGTCGTCGCCGACGCCGCCGCCGATCCGGACTGGATCGCGGCCGACCTGCTCGCGCAGGCCGAGCACGATCCGATGGCGCGTGCCGTGCTGATCACCGACGCCCCGGCGCTGGCCCCGCGCGTCGAGAAGGCGCTGGCAGCGCGGCTCGCCATGCTGCCGCGGCGCGAGATCGCGGCCGCCGCGCTGCGCGACCACGGCGCGCTGATCCTGACCGAGAGCCTCGAGCGCGCCGTCGAGATCGCCAACCGCCTGGCCCCCGAGCACCTCGAGCTGATGGTGGCGGTGCCGGCCGCGCTGCTGCCGCGCGTGCGCCATGCCGGGGCGATCTTCCTGGGCGCCCACACGCCCGAGGTCGTCGGCGACTACGTGGCGGGGCCGAACCACGTCCTGCCGACGGCGGGGACGGCGCGCTTCGCGTCGCCGCTCGGCACGGAGGACTTCGTGAAGCGCTCGAGCGTGCTCGAGTACTCGCCGTCGGGGCTGGCCGCGGCGCTGCCGCACCTGACGACGCTGTCGCGGATCGAGGGACTGACGGCCCACGGGAGCGCCGCGGAGGCGCGCACGAAGAAGGACCAGGGGGGGCATGCATGAGCGAGGGACGGCAGGCGCGCGTGGAGCGCAAGACCAAGGAGACGGAGATCACGCTCGCGCTGGGGCTGGACGGCACCGGCGCGTCAAAGGTGAAGACGCAGATCCCGTTCTTCAGCCACATGCTCGAGGCGTTCTCCAAGCATGGGCTGGTGGACCTTGCCGTCGACGCCCAGGGCGACGTCGAGGTCGATCAGCACCACATCGTCGAGGACGTCGGCATCGTGCTCGGCCAGGCCCTCAAGCAGGCGCTCGGTGACAAGAAAGGCATCGTGCGCTTCGGCACCGCCGCGATTCCGATGGACGAGACGCTCGTCTCGGCGGCGGTGGACGTCTCGGGGCGGCCGTTCCTCGTCTTCAGCGTGCCGGTGACGCGCGGGCGCGTCTCGAATTTCGACTGCGACCTGCTGCAGGAGTTCTTCCGCGCGCTCGCGTTCAACGCGGAGATCACGCTGCACGTCACCATGCACTATGGCCACAACCTGCACCACATCACCGAGGCGGTGTTCAAGGCGGTCGGCCGCGCGATCGCGCAGGCCACGCGCCACGACCCGCGCATCGCGGGGATCCTGCCCTCCACCAAGGGGACGCTCTAGGTGATCGCGATCGTGGCAGTGCGAGCCGCAGCCGAAGGCGAGGCGAGCCTGTGATTGCGATCGTGGATTACGGGCGGGGCAACCTCGGCTCGGTCGAGAAGGCCTTCGCGCGCCTCGGCGTGCCGGCGACGGTCACCCAGGACCCGCGCGCCGTGGACGACGCGGCGGCCGTCGTGCTGCCGGGCGACGGCGCCTTCCACGACGCGATGGCCAACCTCCAGACGCTCGGCCTGCTGGCGCCGCTGCGTCGCGCCCTCGACGGCACGCGGCCGTTCCTGGGCATCTGTCTCGGCTACCAGCTGCTCTTCACGAGCAGCGAGGAGTTCGGTGAGGGCCACGGCCTCGACGTGATCCCGGGCGTGGTGCGGCGCTTCCCGACGGGACGCAAGGTGCCGCACATGGGCTGGAACGGCGTCGAGCACGGCGGGCGGCTGCGCCTCTTCGAGGGCGTGCCCGACGGCGCGCGCTTTTACTTCGTGCACTCCTATTATCCGGAGACGCGGACGGCTGATGGCGCGACGACGGGCGCGGGGCCGCTGAAGCACGCGTGGTGCGACTACGGCGTCCGCTTCGCCGCCGCCGTCGAGCTGGGGCGCGTCCACGCCACCCAGTTCCACCCGGAGAAGAGCCAGGGCTGGGGGCTGCGGCTGCTGGAGAACTTCGCGGCCATCGTGAAGGAGTCGGCGTGATCGTCATTCCCGCCGTCGACGTCAAGGACGGCCGCTGCGTGCGGCTGCGCGAGGGTCGCGCCGACGCCGAGACGGTCTTCTCGGAGGACCCGGTGGCCATGGCCACGCAGTGGGCGGCGCGCGGAGCTCAGCGCCTGCACGTGGTCGACCTCGACGGCGCCTTCGGCGCCCCGCGCCAGACGGCGCTCGTGGCCAAGATCGTCGCGGCGGTGGCGCCGGTGCCGGTGGAGGTGGGCGGCGGGCTGCGCGACGTCGCGGCCGTCGAGTCGGTGCTCGAGGCCGGCGCGCGCTGGGTCGTGGTCGGCACGCGCGCCGCCCTCGATCACGCGTTCCTGCGCCAGGTGTGCGGGACCTTCCGCGGCAAGATCATCATCGCGGTCGATGCGCGCGGCGCGCGGGTGGCGGTGAAGGGCTGGACCGAGGTCATCGACGACACCGTGGTCGACGTCGGTCGCCGCGCCTCCGACGCCGGCGCGGCGGCCCTCCTCTATACCGACGTCTCGCGCGACGGTACGGAGCGCGGACCGAATGTCGAGGACACGGTGGCGCTCGCCCGGTCGGTGCGCATGCCGATTCTCGCCTCCGGCGGAGTTGGCAGCGTCGCGCACATCGCGGCGCTGGCGGCGGTCGCCGACGCGGGCATCGAGGGCGTCATCGTCGGCCGCGCGCTCTACACCGGGGCCGTCTCGCTGCCGGAGGCGATGCGCGCCGTCGCGCGCGGGGCCTAGCATGCTGGCCAAGCGGATCATCCCCTGCCTCGACGTCAAGGATGGCCGCGTGGTGAAGGGCGTCCGCTTCGTGGACCTGCGCGACGCCGGTGATCCCGTCGAGGCGGCGATCGCCTACGACGCGCAGGGCGCGGACGAGCTGGTGTTCCTCGACATCACGGCCTCGCACGAGGCGCGCGACATCATGCTCGACGTCGTGAAGCGCACCGCGGAGGGCATCTACATGCCGCTGACCGTCGGCGGCGGCATCCGCTCGGTGGACGACGTGCGGCGGCTGCTGCGCGCCGGCGCCGACAAGGTCTCGCTCAACACGGCGGCGCTGGCGCGCCCCGAGGTCATCCGCGAGGCCGCGGAGCGCTTCGGCAGCCAGTGCATCGTCGTCGCGATCGACGCGCGACGTGAGCACGACCACTGGGACGTGTACACACACGGGGGCCGGAACCCCGCCGGGCGCGACGCGGTCGCATGGGCGCAGGAAGCGGTGGCGCTGGGCGCGGGCGAGATCCTCCTCACGAGCATGGACCGCGACGGGACCAAGGACGGCTACGACCTCGAGCTGACGCGTGCGGTCTCCGACGCGGTAACGGTGCCGGTGATCGCCTCCGGCGGCGCGGGAACGCTCGAGCACTTCCACGAGGCGCTGGTCGATGGCCGGGCGGACGCGGCGCTGGCGGCGTCGCTCTTCCACTTCGGCATCCACACCATCGCCGAGACCAAGCGCTATCTCGCCGAGCGCGGCGTCCAGGTGCGGCGGTGACGCCGGACGAGCTGACGTACGACGCGCGCGGCCTGATCCCGGCCGTCGTGCAGGAGGCGGAGACCGGCGAGGTGCTGATGGTCGCGTGGATGGATCGCGACGCCGTGGCGAAGACGCTGACCTCCGGCGTCACGCACTTCTGGTCGCGCTCGCGGCAGGCGCCGTGGCAGAAGGGCGAGACGTCGGGCCACGTCCAGCACGTCCAGGGCGTCTACGCCGACTGCGACGGCGACACGCTCGTCGTCCAGGTCCACCAGGAGGGCGTCGCCTGCCACACCGGCGCGCGTACGTGCTTCTTCAACGCGCTGTCGGGACCGGGCGCGGCGGCGAACATGCTCGAACGCATCGAGCGCATCGTGGAGGAGCGCAAGTCGGCGCCGGCGTCCGGCTCGTACGTGGCGGGCCTGCTCGCGAAGGGCGAGGCCGCGGTGTGCCGCAAGATCGGCGAGGAGGCGATCGAGGTCGTGACGGCGGCGCTCGGCGGCGAGGGTGACGCCCGGGTCGTCTCGGAGGTCGCCGATCTCTGGTTCCACACGCTGGTGTTGCTCGGGGAGCGTGGCATCCCGCTCCGCGACGTCCTCGAGGAGCTGGCGCGCCGACACCGGGAGCGCGCGGCTTCGCGAGGCTAGCGCGTGAGCGCCGGCGCCCGGCGCGCGGCGCTCGTCACGGCCGTCGCCTTCAGCGTCCTCGCCGGCTGCGCCGGACGGCGGCTGCAGGACGGCGTCTTTCGCTCGGCGCACGGCTTCCGAGTGACCGTTCCCGGCCCCGCGTGGAACGTGGTGAACGGCTCGCGCGCCGAGCTGGAGTTGCGGCGCGCCGACGGCGGCGCCGGAATGCTGGCCCACGCGACCTGCCGGCCGGAGGCGGCGCGCCGGGACTTCGGCCTGCTGGAGCGTCACCTCTTGCTCGGCCTGCGGGATCGCGCGACCCTCGAAGAAGACGAGACCGACCTCGGCGGCCGGCGGGCCGCCCACCGGGTGGTGGAAGGCCGGCCGCGCGACGGCGAGGAGCGCATGCGCATCGAGAGCTACGTGCTCAAGGACGCGCGCTGCGTGTACGACCTGCTCTACGTCGCGCCGCCGGACGAGTTCGACGGCGGCCGCGGGGACTTCCGGCGGTTCGTGCAGAGCTTCGTGATGGAGTGAGCGATGGAGGCCTATCTCAGGCGCACGGCGATCTGGTACGGCGGCGTCGGCCTGCTCACCGCGCAGGTCGCGCGCAGCCTCGCCCTGCCGCCGAAGTACTTCCGCCTCGTCATCAACGAGATCGAGGTGATGGGGGTGCGCTCGCTCGGCGTCGCGCTGACCGCCGCGATCTTCACCGGCATGGTCTTCGCGATCCAGAGCGCGGTGAACATGGCGCGCTTCGGCGCCGAGGCCTACGTGGGGCCGCTCGCGGCGCTGGCCATCCTCCGCGAGCTCGGGCCTGTCCTCACCGCGATCCTCGTCGGCGGCAAGGTGGCGTCGGGCATCACGGCCGAGCTGGGCTCCATGCGCGTGACCGAGCAGATCGACGCGCTGCGGACGCTCGGCGTGAACTACATCAAGCGGCTGATCGTCCCCCGCGTGCTGGCGGCGCTCGTCGTGTTCCCGCTCCTCACCGTGCTGGCCGACGTGGTCGGCGTGCTGGGGGGGATGCTGATCATGTACATCGAGCGCGGCGCCGACATGTACACCTACTGGAACGTGACCACCTACTGGGTGGTGCCGCGCGACTTCCTGACCGGCATCGGCAAGTCGTTCTTCTTCGGCGGCATCGTCACGCTGATCGGCTGCTACAACGGCCTCTCGACGACCGGCGGCACCGAGGGGCTGGGCCGCGCCACCACCGCCACCGTCGTGCACGTCACGATGGGCGTGATCGTGTCCGACTTCTTCCTCACCAAGATCTTCCTGATGATCTTCTGGTGAGCCATGGCGACATTCGCGGTCGAGGTCGTGAATCTCCGCAAGTCGTTCGATCGCGCCGAGGTGCTGCGCGGCGTGTCGTTCCGGCTCGACAAGGGCGAGACGCTCGTGGTGATGGGCGGCAGCGGCTCGGGCAAGACGGTGCTGCTCCGCCACGTGGCGGGGCTCCTGCGCCCCGACGCGGGCGAGGTGCGCGTGTTCGGCCGCAACATCGAGCGGCTCTCGGAGGAGGAGCTGCTGCCCGTCCGCCGGCGCATGGGCTACGTCTTCCAGGGCGCCGCCCTCTTCGACTCGCTGTCGGTGCACGACAACGTCGCCTTCCCGCTGCGCGAGCACACGAGCCTGTCCGAGGGCGAGATCCACGAGCGCGTCGTGCACGTGCTCTCGCTGGTGGGGCTCGGCGAGGACGTGCTGCCGCTGCTGCCGTCGGAGCTGTCGGGCGGGATGCGCAAGCGCGTGGGCATCGCGCGGGCGCTGGTCATCGAGCCGGAGCTGATGCTCTTCGACGAGCCGACGGCCGGGCTCGATCCGACCAACAGCAAGGTGGTCGGCGAGCTGATCCTGGAGCTGAAGCGCGGACCGTGCGATACGTCGATCGTGGTGACCCACGACGTCGAGCTGGCGCGGACGGTGGCCGACCGGCTCGCCATCCTGATGGATGGCCGGTTCGCCACCGTCGGGCGCCCCGACGAGGTGATGACTTCGGGCGAGCCCGCCGTGCAGGCCTTCCTGGCCGGCGAAGCGAGGTGACGACGTGAACGACGAGCGCACCGAGGTCGCAAAGAAATTCCGCGTGGGCGTCTTCGTCCTGATGTCGCTCCTGGCCGGCCTCGGGATGGTGTACGCGCTCGGCGCGCGCGCCCGCCTGTTCGAGTCGCGCTACACGGTGCACGCCGATTTCACGGAGGTCGGCGGGCTCAACGAGGGCGCCACCGTGCGGCTGGCCGGCGTGCAGATCGGCCGCGTGAAGCGCGTGAACCTCCCGCCCGAGCCCGGCGGCAAGGTGCGCGTGGACCTCTCGATCGCCACGCGATTCAGCAACCGCGTGCGCAAGAACTCGGTGGCGCGCGTCGAGACCCAGGGGCTGCTCGGCGACCGGATCGTCGAGCTGAGCGTGGGCACCACGGAGGCGCCGCCGACGAAGGACGGCGACGTCGTCCTCGCGCGCGACCCCACCGACTTCAGCAAGATCGTCAGCCAGGGCGCGGAGACCGTGAAGAACGTGGCGGATCTCGCCGAGAGCCTGAGGGGGACGGCAGACAGCCTGAAGCAATCGAAGCTGATCGAGGACGCCTCGGCCACCCTCGCGTCCGCGCGCAAGGTCACCGACCAGGTCGGCCGGATCGTGACCGAGGTCGAGAAGGGCCGCGGCTGGGCCCACGCGCTGATCTACGACGAGCCGGTGGCGCTGCGGAAGATGAACGACGTGATCGCGAGCACGCAGAGGCTGCTCGACCGCGTGGAGCGCGGCGAGGGCGCGGCGGGTGTGCTCACCTCCGACGCGTCCACGGCGTCCGCGCGGCGCTTCGTGGCCGCGATGGACAAGCTCGCGCGGATGTCCGAGCAGCCGGGCAGCGCCGACGAGGGCCTGGTGCCCGCGCTGCTGTTCGATCCCAAGTACAAGAACGTGCTCGAAGACTTGAAAGTCGTCGCGCACAACTTCCGCGACGTCTCCGACCGCCTGGTGGGCGGCAAGGGCACGCTCGGCGGCCTCATCAAGGACGAGCCGGCCGACGCGAGCATCCGCCAGGCGTCGCGAGATTTGCAAGCCGCGTTGGCCAACCTCAGGGAGATCACCGCGAAGATCAACGAGGGCGAAGGCACCCTCGGCGCCCTCATCGCCGATCCGACGGTCTACGAGCGTCTCGTCACGATCCTCGAGGGCGCTCAGCGGAGCTTCCTGCTCCGCGGCCTGCTCAAGAGCCTCGGCGGCGGCGGCAAGCCGAAGGAGGGCGAGTGAGTCCGCGCGCGACCTCGGTCTACCGCTGCCAGGAGTGCGGCTTCGCCAGCCCCAAGCCCGGCACGTGTCCCGATTGTCTGCGCGGCGGCGGCGCGTACGTGCAGCTGGTGGAGGAGCGCTCCGAGGCGCGCACCGCGAGTCGTCGCCCCGGCGCTCCGTCGTCGAGCCGCCCACAGCCGCTCAAGGACGTCGTCCTCGAGGCCGGTGACCGCGTGCCGACGGGCATCGGCGAGCTCGACCGCGTGCTCGGCGGCGGCGTCGTGCGCGGCTCGCTCGTGCTGCTCGGCGGGGAGCCTGGCTGCGGCAAATGCGTCACGGGTGACACCCGAGTCTTTGACCCGGAGACAGGAGACTACCTTCCGATCACGGCGCTACGCGATCGCCGAGCATCGGTGCTCTCCATCAACGAGAATTCGCTGCTTCTTCACCCATCGTCCGTTCAGGTCTTTCACGAGCGAGGCATCCGTCCAGTCATCGATGTCACTACGCGGTTGGGGCGGAGGCTGCGCTGCACACCGGACCATCCTCTCCTCACTGAGAAGGGGTGGCGGGAGGCCGGTCGTCTGACCTGCGGAGCGCGGATCGCGTCGGCTCGCGCACTGCCTTACTTCGGGCAGGAGGCCATGAGCCCTGAAGCGATCAAACTGATCGCGTACATCCTCTCGGACGGATCCGCCCAGTCTGCGATCGACGTGACAAGCGCGCTGCCCGGTGTCGAAGAAGACCTCAAGGCGATTGCCGACGCCTTCGAAATGCGGCTTGTCGCATACGACAAGCCGGGAAACGCGGCTCGCCAGTATCGCTTCGTCACTCGTCATGACGCCAACGACCGTGTCAGCGCTCGCCGAGAACTGGCCACGACACTTCATGCCACGCGTCGCGCGCTCGGGATCAGCTGGCAAGAATGGGCACGGCGCTCGGGAGTTTCGTTCGCGCTTCTGAACGTCTGGCGGCGCGCCGAGGCGGTTCCCTCACGGGGCGCATTGAAACGTCTCGCGATGGCCGCCTCGGTCGCTTTGGATGACCTCGCCCCAGCCGCTCGAGACCGGGCCGCCGCCAGGACGCCGATCGCCGATTTCCTCGAATCACACGGCGTTCGCTTCACACGGGCCGCGAGCAAGCGCGTGCCGGCCGCAATTTTCAGGCTGCCTCGCGAAACCATGGTGGTGTTCTTGAGGACGCTGTTCAGCTGCGATGGGTCGGTGTACGTCAACAGGGCTGGGGTGCCTGGCGTGTCGTACAGCACCATCAGCGAACGACTGGCAGCCGACGTCCAGCATCTGCTGCTGAGGTTCGGCCTGGTGACGAGGTTGCGAACGAAGCATCAGGTCGTGAATGGCAAGCCGTACCGCGCGTATGAGCTCCAGATGTTCGGACCGGCCGCGGTGACCGCGTTTCTCGACGAGATCGGGATCATCGGTCGCGAGAAGGCATGCGACACGATACGCGAGATGCCACCCGCCACAACGCCATCGACCGGCATGGATACTGTTCCGACGGGTGGCGCGTTCTGGGCGCGAGTGCGGCGTGCCGCAGAGCCTCTGACCTTCGCAGGACTGCGTCGAGAGTCGGGAGTCATCATTCTGAACAGGCGTCACGACCGTCCGCTCTGCCGACGCACAGTCGCTGCGTTGACGCATACCCTGCGTGATCCAATGCTCGAGGCGCTCGGGCTCGGGGACGTCTGGTGGGACGAAGTCGTCGACGTGCGTCCGGCCGGAGAAGCGCCAGTCTTCGATCTCACGGTCGCTGGCGAGCCAAGTTTCGTCGCCAACGACCTCATTATTCACAACTCCACGTTACTGCTTCAGGCCGCGCGCGCGCTCGGGAAAACGCGTCCACCCGTGCTCTACGTCTCCGCCGAGGAGTCCGCGGCCCAGGTCAAGATGCGCGCCGACCGTCTCGGCATCGCCGGCGACGGGCTCCTGCTGTGGGCGGAGACGGATCTCATCGCCGTGCAGGCCGCGCTCGACGACGTCAAGCCGCAGGCGCTGATCGTGGACTCCATCCAGACGGTGTTCCTGCCCGACCTCGAGTCGGCGCCCGGCTCGGTCGCCCAGGTGCGCGAGTGCGCGGCGCGCCTCATGACGCAGGCCAAGGGACGCGGCCTCGCGACCTTCCTCGTCGGCCACGTCACGAAGGACGGCGCGATCGCCGGCCCGCGCGTGCTCGAGCACCTGGTCGACACCGTGCTCTACTTCGAGGGCGAGCAGCACCACGCGTACCGCGTGCTGCGCGCGGTGAAGAACCGCTTCGGCTCCACCAACGAGATCGGCGTCTTCGAGATGGCCGAGCGCGGGCTCGTCGAGGTGGCGAACCCGTCCGGCTTCTTCCTCTCCGAGCGCCCGGTCGACGCGCCGGGCTCGGCGGTGGTGGCCAGCCTCGAGGGCACGCGGCCGATGCTCCTGGAGCTGCAGGCGCTCGTCGCGCGCGCCTCGTTCGGCACGCCGCGCCGCACCGTGCTGGGCGCCGACTACAACCGCGTCTGCCTGCTGCTCGCCGTGCTGGAAAAGCGCGCGCAGCTGCCGATCGGCAACCAGGACGTCTTCGTCAACGTCGCGGGCGGCGGCCGCGTCGTCGAGCCCGCGGCGGACCTCGCGATCGTCCTCGCCGCGGCGTCGTCCTACATGGAGCGCCCGCTGCCGGCCGACGTCGTGGTGCTGGGCGAGGTCGGGCTCACCGGCGAGGTGCGCGCGGTGGCGGGCCTCGAGTCGCGGCTGCGCTGCGCCGCCCAACTCGGGTTTCGTGCGGCCCTCGTGCCCAAGAGCGGGGCCGCCGAGCTTCGCTCGGCGCCGCTGAGGGTCCGTGGCGTGACCACGGTGACCGAGGCCCTCGAGGCGCTGCTGCCCTGACGCTCGCGAGCGTCCGGCTGCTCGTGGTGGTGTGCGCGGCCCTCGCGGGAGCGGCGCTGGCGGTGGCGCTGCGGCTGCCGCTCGGCGCGGCGGCGCTCGCGGGCGCGGCGCTCGGCGCCGCTGCGGTCGGCCTCGAGCTCGCGGTCGCCCTGCGGCGCGAGCCGCGTTCCGCCGCGCGGGTTCGCCCGTCCGACGCCTCGAAGCTGCTCGACACGTCGGCCATCATCGACGGCCGGATCGCCGACGTCGTCACCACCGGCTACCTCGAGGGACCGCTGCTCGTGCCGCGCTTCGTGCTGCGCGAGCTGCAGCGTCTGGCCGACGGCGCCGATCCGCTGCGGCGCAACCGCGGCAAGCGCGGCTTCGAGATCCTCAAGCGGCTGCAAGATCTCCGGAGCGTGGAGATCCTCGACGCCGACGTGCCGGGCGCGGTCGACGTGGACGCCAAGCTCGTGGAGCTGGCGCGCCAGCGCGGCGCGCGCGTCGTCACCACCGACTACAATCTGAACCGCGTGGCCGAGCTGAGCGGCGTGAGCGTCCTCAACGTCAACGACCTCGCCAACGCGCTGAAGCCCGTCGTGCTCCCGGGCGAGAGCCTGCGCGTGCAGGTGCTGCGCGAGGGCAAGGAGCCCGGGCAGGGCGTGGGATTCCTCGAGGACGGTACGATGGTCGTCGTCGAGCAGGGACGTCGGCTGCTCGGCCAGGAGGTCCCGGTGGTGGTGACGAGCGCGCTCCAGACGTCGGCGGGCCGCATGGTCTTCGCGCGGCCGCGCGGCGACGACGAGGCTCGCGATGCGTGACGTCGCGGTGCTGATCCCGGCCGGCGGCGTCGGCGCGCGGCTCGGCGGGCGCACGCCCAAGCAGTTCCTGCGCCTGGGCCGCGAGGCGATCCTCGTGGCGACCATCCGGCACTTCCGCCGGCATCCGCGCGTCGCCGCCATCGTCGTGGCCGCGCCCGCCGCGCACGTCGCGCGCGCCCGCCGCCTGCTGGGCGCCGGCGTCACCGTCGTCGCCGGCGGGGCCACGCGGCAGGACTCGGTGCGGCTCGCGCTCGAGGCGGCGCCGCACGGCGTCCCCATCGCGCTGGTGCACGACGCCGTGCGGCCGTTCGTCACGCGTTCCCTGGTCGATGCCGTGCTCGCGGCGGCGCGCGCCGACGGCGCAGCGATCTGCGCCCTGCCCGTGGCCGAGACCGTCAAGCGCGTGCGCGACGGCCTCGTCGAGGCGACCGTCGAGCGCGCGGGGCTGTGGGCGGTGCAGACGCCGCAGGCCTTCCGCACCGAGATCCTGCGCGAAGCGCACGACAAGGCGCGTCGCGACGGGGTGGCCGGCACCGACGACGCGATGCTGGTCGAGCGGCTCGGTCACGGCGTGCGCGTCGTGCCCGGGCTCCCCGGCAACGTGAAGATCACCACGCCCGACGATCTGCGGCGCGCCCGCGGGGCCCGGCCCACCCGCCGGAAGCCACGATGACGCGGGTCGGCTTCGGCTTCGACCTGCACCCGCTCGTCGCCGGCCGCCCGCTCGTGCTCGGAGGCGTCACGGTGCCGTCGGAGGCGGGGCTCGACGGCCACTCCGACGCCGACGTGCTCTCGCACGCCGTGGCCGAGGCGCTGCTCGGCGCGCTCGCGCTCGGCGACCTCGGCCGCCACTTTCCCGACACCGACCCGCGCTGGCGCGGCGTCTCGAGCCTGGTGCTCCTCAAGGGCGCGCTCGATCTCGTCGCCGCGCGCGGCGCGCGGCTCGTCAACGTGGACGCCAGCGTGCTGGCGCAGGCGCCGAAGCTGGCGCCGCTCCTGCCGGAGATGGCCAAGCGCCTGGCCGACACGCTCGGAATCGGTGTGGACGCCGTGAGCGTCAAAGCAAAAAGCCCGGAGGGGCTCGGGCTGCTCGGGCGCCGCGAAGGCATCGCGGCCATGGCCGTGGTCAGTGTGGAAGTGCGAGCCGCAGCCGGAGGCGAGGCGAGCCTGTGAGCCTGGAGGTCGGCTGAGTGGGCGGGTTGAAGGTCTACAACACGATGACGCGCACCAAGGAAGAGCTCGTGCCGCTGACCCCGGGCGAGATCCGGATGTACTCGTGCGGGGTGACGGTCTACGACCTCTCGCACGTCGGCCACGCGAAGATGATGATCGTCTTCGACGTGATCGCCCGATATCTGAAGGCCGCGGGCTATCGCGTGACCTTCGTGCGGAACTTCACGGACATCGAGGACAAGATCATCCGGCGAGCCAACGAGGAGGGCGTGCCGGCCCGCGAGATTTCCGAGCGCTACATCGCGGCGTTTCGCGAGGATATCGCGGCCCTGGGCGTGGAGGCACCGGACGCGGAGCCGAAGGCGACCGACCACGTGGCGGAGATGGTCGCGTTGATCGAGCGTCTCGTCGCCGGCGGCTACGCGTACGTGATGGACGGCGACGTGTACTTCGAGGTCCGACGCTTCCCGGCCTACGGCAAGCTCTCGGGCAAGAACCTTGACGAGCTGCTGGCGGGCGCGCGCGTCGACGTGGACGAGCGCAAGCGCGACCCCCGCGACTTCGCGTTGTGGAAGGCGGCCAAGCCGGACGAGCCGTCGTGGCCGAGCCCGTGGGGCCCGGGCCGCCCCGGCTGGCACATCGAGTGCTCGGCCATGGCCATGCGGTATCTCGGGGAGTCCTTCGACATCCACGGCGGAGGCGAAGACCTCATCTTCCCGCACCACGAGTGCGAGATCGCCCAGGCCGAGGCGGTGACGCACAAGCCGTTGGCCCGCTACTGGGTGCACAACGGCTTCGTCAACCTGGGCAAGGCCAAGATGTCGAAGTCGCTCGGCAACACACTGACGATCCGCGACATCGTCAAGCGGCACCATCCCGAGGCGCTGCGGCTGTGGATCCTCGGCACCCACTATCGCCATCTCCTCGAGTGGTCGGAGGAGCGCGTCGAGGAGGCGGCGCGCGCCCTCGCTCGCCTGACGCGCCTGGTCGACGATGCCTCGGCACTCGGCGCGGCCGCCGGGTCGGTGCCCTCGGCCTTCGCGGGCTTCGCCCCGCGCTTCGTGGCGGCGATGGACGACGACTTCAACACGCCGCAGGCGCTCGGCGTGCTGTTCGATTTCGCGCGCGCGCTGTCCGAGCAGCGTGATCGCGGACTCGGCACGCCCGAGGCGCGCGCCGACTTCGTGGCCGGCGTCGCCGAGCTGGTGCGGCTGGCGCGCGTGCTGGGCCTGCTCCAGCGCCGCCTCGAGGGGGGCGGGCCGCCGCCGGAGGTCGAGCGATTGGTCGGCGAGCGCACGGAGGCGCGCGCGCGGCGCGACTTCCGACGCTCCGACGAGCTGCGCGCGGAGATCCAGCGGCTCGGCTGGCTGGTGGAGGACACGCCGGGCGGTCCGCGGCTGACACGCAAGAGCGGCTGATGGCCGAGGGCCGCGTCTACGGCCGCAACCCCGTGCTGGCGTTGCTGCGGAGCGGCGGCCGCCGCGCGGACGAGATCGCGGTGCTGGCCGGCGGGCGTGGTCCGCTCGGCGAGGTCGTCGCGCTCGCGCGCCGCGCCGGCGTGAAGGTGTCGTTCCGGACGCGCGACCAGCTCACGGCGATGGCCGGCTCGCCCGAGCACCAGGGCGTCGTCGCGCGCGTCACGTCCGCCGAGTACGTCGACCTCGAGGACCTCCTGGCCGAGCCCGTCGATCGCGGGCAGCCGCCGTTTTACCTGGTACTCGACCAGGTCCAGGACCCGCGCAACCTCGGCGCGATCCTCCGGACGGCCGAGGCCTTCGGGGTCCACGGGGTCGTGATCCCCAAGCACCACGCGGTGGGCCTCACCGACGCCGCCGCGCGCACGGCGATGGGCGCGCTAGAACGCGTGCCCGTGGCCCGCGCGACGAACCTCGTGGCCGCCCTCGAAACGATAAAAGAATCCGGAAGTTGGGTGTACGGCGCGGCTGTCGGCGAGGGGGTCGCCCCGTGGGCGGCGGACTTGCACGGTCCTGTATGCTTGGTGCTGGGTAGCGAGGGGGAGGGGTTACGGCCTCTCGTCGCCCGCGCTTGCGATGCTGTCCTCGCCATTCCGATGGCAGGCGCCACCGAGTCCCTGAATGTCGCGGCCGCCGCTGCGGTCCTGTGCTACGAGGTAGCCCGGCAACGCCATCAAAGTACTTGACTTATCAGGTTCTCGAAACTAAATTGGAACTTTGTCCGTGCTGGCGTAGCTCAGGGGCAGAGCAACTGCCTTGTAAGCAGTGGGTCGGGGGTTCAAATCCTCCCGCCAGCGCCAGCTTTTGTGCCGCGTTAGCCAACGAGAGGTTCTCATCGCATGCCGGCAGGTTCGGGGAGGTACCCAAGTGGCCAAAGGGGGCAGACTGTAAATCTGCTGGCGGACGCCTTCGGGGGTTCAAATCCTCCCCTCCCCACCACTGACTCAGGCGGGAATAGCTCAGCGGTAGAGCGCCAGCCTTCCAAGCTGGGGGTCGCGGGTTCGAATCCCGTTTCCCGCTCCACGAATCTCGGTCACCGAGCGGCGCCACGGGTTCCCCGAGGCGCCCCGAGCGTATGGGGGTTTGGGGGCCGTATCGGGGCCCCCATGAAGATCGGCAGCGCCCATGTAGCTCAGTTGGCAGAGCACGCCCTTGGTAAGGGCGAGGTCTCCGGTTCAATCCCGGACATGGGCTCCAGATTCGTTTCGCCGACGAAGGACGCGCACGGGAGGTAGCGGGGAATGGCGAAGGCGAAGTACGAGCGGACGAAGCCGCACGTGAACGTGGGGACGATCGGGCACATCGACCACGGCAAGACGACGCTGACGGCGGCGATCACGAAGGTGCTGCACACGAAGAACAAGCAGATCGCGGTGCGGG
>Ga0209376_1000023_pt1 | contig 150560 bp, 126 predicted proteins | sample GraSoiAngelo_134_FD_185891 | JGI IMG/M metagenome (GOLD analysis project Ga0209376, IMG submission 185891) | Grasslands soil microbial communities from the Angelo Coastal Reserve, California, USA - 14_0929_05_30cm (SPAdes) (version 2) | ecosystem: Environmental > Terrestrial > Soil >... | reverse complement strand
TCGTCTGGCCAGCAACCGGATCGCGTTTTCAACTGGCAGCCCGGAAATCAGGAAGATGTGCGGCTGGACCCCGGGAACTATCACGCCGGGCAGACGTATCATGCGAGCGGAGACGGCGGCAACATGCAGGTGGATATCAAATCGGAGCAGCCGGTCACGATTTTTCTGGCGCACTCGGAAGAGTGGAACGCAGCGCTGCAGCATCCCGAACTCCTGAACAACTTGCAACAGTTATGCGCTAGGGAACATGTGGTGGAAACCCGGTATTCTTGTTTCGTCCCGCCGGTCGGGATGACCCTCATCATTCGTGACGAGCGATATAGTCCCAGTGCCAATCACGTGGTGATTGCCGAACTCGGCGCGGTGCTGGATCCGAGCAGCAGGGTCGAGCGCGCAGTGGGCGCGGGAATCGCGGGAGTCGCGGCGGTAATGGAGGGGCGGGAGTCCGCCAAGCGGCAGTTCAAAGCGCCTAACGACGTGCACATCCAATACTTCCGCTGGTTGTGCGCGGAAAACTGTGTCCAGCCGGAGTTTCGTTGGACCTGGCAGGTCAAAGAGAAATATCAGCTGACGTCGTTCCTGAAAGTGTATGGCGGGTTCACGCCGGATCATGACGGTTCACAGGTCAGCATCAAGATCAAGTCCCCCGTGCCGATGGTGGTGGCGATGCTGCCCTCGGATGTCGCCAACCAGTTGCATGCCAAGCCGGAGATGTTCGAGCCTGCGCTGGAGAAGAATCCCTGCCAGCAGCGGGGCGTACAGTCTTTGGAGTTCCAGTGCACGTTCAATCTGGCCGACGGCCCGCAATCGCTGATCGTCGCCCCGGAAGCCACCGGCAACGTGCCTCACAAAAAGGCTGAAATCGAGATGCAGTTTGTGAAGTGCATCGAGAATTGCGAGCTTCTGCAAACCAGACGGTAGAGCGCCGAGATTCCGTTCTCTCGCTGGCTCGGTTCGATGCCGTCAGACAAGCCGTCTGAATCCTCCCCATTCGGCTGCGAGGTACCTGGAATATCCGCGTCCTCGCGATGCAGGAACTTATTTCGACGTGGTTGGAATCCCGAGCAAGCTACGAATTCCACCCCAGTGGGAAGGACCTTGCCCTATTTTCAGCCCTGCTTGCGGTCACTCTGGCCCCAGTTCCACTAAAAAGGAACAACCCCAGGGGCCAGAGTGACGAAGCAGAGTACGACCTGATCCTCTCTCGCCGTCTAAGGACCGCGCTCAAGACGGCTAATCAATGCAAAGAACTTAGGTAAGACACCTGAGGCAAATGTAGGGTTTCGCTGGATGGAACGAATTCTGTTCGCGTACTAAGAGTTAAGAATGAGGCGCGCGACGACGACGTTCCGCGTTTGCATGAGCCCGCCGGGGACTTGAGCCGACTCCCCCGATGCAGATCCCTGCGCCCCTCTGATCCCATGAAAACTGTCCGTAAGGTTGTGCTCTGTCTTTTGTTCTGTACTTCAGGTGCTTCAGCACAAATGGCACCGTCCCCGGCTGGAGTGGCGCCGGTGATGGACGTAAGCCTGGGATATTCATACATGAGGAGCACCACGCCGTTGTCAACGACGCTCAACTTGAACGGGGTGGTCGCGAACATCACCGAGGGCATCACTCCTCGCCTGGGCATAAAGGCGGACGTAGGATACTTGCGCGCTGCCAACGTCCTTGGCACAGGACGCCACGCCGATGTCCTGGACTACCTTGTTGGACCGGTGTTCTATCCCAAGAGAGACCGGCACCTGGTCACTTTCGCGCATGGATTATTTGGAGGCGCCCGGGTCACAGGCATCGCTCCCATTGGAGGCGTACTCCGACAGGGATATGTCTACGATTTTTCGTGGGCCTTCGGCGGCGGGTACGAATACTGGTTCACGGACTCCATGGCCATGCGAGCCAGCGTGGATGCTTTGCATACCTCCTACTTCAATGCCTCGGGAGCGATTCAAGGGAGATATGACATCCGGCCCGTCGTCGGAGTCGTCTACTATTTCGGCGCGCGTAAGAGATAAGGCGACGCGTTCTGGGTGGACAAGTCTCTACTAGAAGCGCACGCGGTTGTGAGAGGAACCTGCGCGATTTGCGGCGTCTATTCGTCGTCCTCGTCGGCGCGATGGGCCGCGATCTGGCCACGGATTTCGCCGCCAGGGAAACGCGTAGTGTGCATATTCGCATAGGCGGACCCGGCGCCGAGCGCGCGCAGGAAGCCAGCGAAGTCATGCTGGTCGAGGGCCTGATCGGTGGTTGCGCCAGGCGTGTTCAGAGCAATGATGTCTGCTGCAGTCGTTGTGCCCGTGATCGAACCGGATGTGGTCTGCGGGCAATCGGGCTTTTGCGGGATGTCCGGATTTCCCTTGGGGCCACCGCAGAAAAAAGTCATCACCGGATAGTTGGCGCCTTTAAGACCGAAATGAATGTGTGCGAACAAGGGCGGGCCGCTCAAGCCAGACCAGGTGAATGTCCAGCTCAGCGTGGTCCCGTCTTCGCTAAGCCCTGCCCGGAAAGTCCCGCTGGCGTCATTGGCCTTCGGCGGCACTTCATTGAACGTCGACAGCCGAGTTGAAAAGCGGAGAGCATTCCCATCATTGTTGTTGTTCGCTTGCGTCGAGAGATTGCCGATCAATAGTACAGCTATGGCCGCCAGCGCGGCGCTCAAACATAATTTTTTCATCGCTTGCTCCTTTTAAGGCACCACGAAAACGCCGGACACCGAGAGACAGGGATGTTGCCTTCTGGTCCGCCGAAGGATTATTTTTCGTAACGATATACCAGCGAGGCGTCGCGATTGTCAATAAGTTGTTAATTGTCGTCTCGGGTCGGCGGAATTTCCTCCAAAGACAAATCGAGAAATGCCAGGCAAGAACACTACATAGCGGCTTGGATTAGAAACCTCTGGATTGGCGGAAGGCGCGGACAACAGCGGCGGCGTCGTGCTGCTGCGCGTCGACGGCGTAATTAAGGCGGCGGATGTCCGCGGCGGAAAGTTTACCGGCAAGATCGGCCAGCGCGGCGCGGAGTTGCGGAAATTGCGCGAGCGTGGATTGGCGGACAATCGGAACAGCATCGTACGGCGGAAAATAGTGGCGGTCGTCGGCGAGGGCGACGAGGCCGAGGGAGTCGATGAGGCCGTCCGTTGAATTTCCGGCGACGATATCCACTTGATGATCGACGAGGGCTCGATAGATGAGGCCGAGGTCCATTACTTTGGGCGACCCAGCGAAATGCAGATTGTAACGATCGCTCCAGCCGCGAAAGCCATCGGGGCGCTCGAGGAATTCATAGCCGACGCCGGCGCGCCATTTGGGAGCAAGTGGCGCGACATCGGAAATTTTCTGAAGATGGAGATCTCTGGCGTCGTCACCGCGGATGACCATGGCGAAAGTGTTTTCAAAGCCGAGCGGCTCGGTGACTTCGAGATGAAAGCGATCGGCGTAGAGCTGCTTGACGCGGTTGTAGACGGCGGACGAATCGCCTTGCGGAGCTTCGTTGAGCACGGTGGTGAGGGCCGTGCCTGTGTATTCAACGTAGAGGTCAAGCTCGCCGGCTTGAAGAGCTTTGTGGACGAGAAGCGTGCCGCCCAGGTTGGTCTTGCGAATGACGGGGATGCCGGTGCGGGCTTCGATGTGCTGGGCGAGAAGTTCGGCAAGAACAACTTGTTCGGTGAAAAATTTGGAGCCAATGGTGATTTTGGATTGGGCAGGTTGGTGGCATGCCGAAAGGAAGTAAGTGAAGTTAAGAAGATACAGGAAACAAAGGGGTCGGAATTTAGGGCGCGACATTTCAGGAAACCTTTAGCCTTCGTTCGAGAAGGCCGAGGAGAAAATCAGCGAGGAGGGCAAGGACAGCGGAGGGAATGGCGCCGGCGAGGATGAGCGAATCGCTGACGAGCGCGACGCCGCGGAAAATGAACGTGCCGAGTCCGCCGGCGCCGATGGCGGCGGCAATGGTGGCGACGCCGATCGTGATGATGGTGGCGGTGCGAATGCCCGCAAGGATTACGGCGAGAGCCAGCGGGAAGCGGACGCGGAAAAGGATTTGCGCACGCGTCATGCCCATAGCTTCGGCAGCTTCGAGGACCGCGGGGTCAATTCCGGTAAGGCCGACATAGGTGTTGCGCAGGATGGGGAGAAGCGCGTAGAGAACGAGCGCGACGATGGCGGTGCGCTTTCCGATGCCGCCGATAAACGGAATGGGAATCAAGAAGCCGAAGAGGGCAAGACTGGGAATGGTTTGGAAGATACTCGCGGCGCCCAAGGCGATGGTGCGCAACGCGGGGCGTTGTACGATGAACATTCCGAGTGGGACGCCAATGAAAATGGCGATGATCATGGCGATGATCACGAGCGTAAGGTGATCGAGCGTGGCGCCGAGGATTTCGTCGCGATGATCCATGAAGAAGGACCAAGTGGTTTGCGGATTCACGCGGAGGCTCCGGGCATTACGGTGAGAGACGAAGTGAAGGCGCGAACTTCGGGATGCTCGAGGCGAAGGAATTCCTGCGGCGCGGCGCTGGCAACAATATGGCCAGCTTCGAGCAGGACGATGCGGGACGCGAGGAGAAGAGCTTCGCGAAGGTCGTGAGTGACGAAGACGATCGTTTTGCCAAGACGGTGGACCAGGGCGCTGAATTCGCGCTGAAGCTCCGCGCGCGTGACGGGATCGAGCGCTCCGAAGGGTTCGTCCATCAGGAGAATGGGTGGATCGGCTGCGAGAGCACGGGCAACTCCTACGCGCTGGCGCTGGCCTCCGGAGAGTTCGCGCGGGTGGCGATGCGCGAATTCGCGCGGATCGAGGCCGACAAGATGGAGCATTTCATCGACGCGGCCGGCGATGCGAGCTGCATCCCAACTTTCCAGGCTGGGCACGAGACCGACATTCTCTGCAACGGTGAAATGGGGAAACAGGCCGGCCTCTTGAATCACGTAACCGATGCCGCGTCGCAAGCGGATGGGATCCCAGGAAGTGGTCGGACGATCCTGGACCAGGATTTCTCCTTTCGTGGGAAGCAGCATACCGTTTATCAATTTAAGGAGCGTGGTCTTGCCGCTGCCGCTGCGCCCGAGGAGCACGAGCGTCTCGCCATGAGGAATCTCTAACGAAACCTGTGAAACGATTAAGCGCTTAAGAATATCGTTTATGTGGAAGGACACGTCGCGAAATTCGATCCTATTCGTGGCTGCGGGCGATATTTTCGTATTCATTTTGGTTGACAGCAACAAATCACGGAGCGAACATCTTAATCTACCTAGCCTCCCGGCGCTGAATTTTGGCGCATCCTTCGCGCGGAAGCTGCATCCAACGGAAGGGGTAGAACGCCATGGGAGCTCTCGCCACAGCTGTCCGCATCCGGCATGACTTTCACAATAGACTGCTTGACGCTCGCGCACGTACCGATGAGATATTTCGCGTGGTTCGCGAAGAGGCGATATATGACCGGCCCATCCCCGAGAGGCACCGCATTATTTTCTACGTCGGACACGTTGAGGCTTTTGATTGGAATTTGCTCGCGCAACGGGCGTTTGGATTGCGGTCTTTTCAGGGGACCTTCGACCACCTGTTTGCGTTTGGCATTGACCCGGTGGACGGCGGAGTGCCTTCGGACACAGTGGCGGATTGGCCGACGCGCGAAGAAGTCGAACGCTACAACCGGCGTCTGCGAGAGGAGCTGGATCGCGCGATCGCGCATGCGCTGGAGCGGCCGGAAGAAGGGCATCCGCAGCTGATCACCATGCTGGAAGTAGCGATCGAGCACCGGCTGATGCACGCGGAAACGCTGGCGTACATGCTGCACCGGCTGCCGAGCGACCGCAAGATTTCCGGAACGGAACGAGGAGCCTGGAAAGCGCATCGCGTGAAGTCGCACCTCGTGGAAATTCCAGCTGGAACCGCGACGCTGGGGCTGGACAGCATTCACGACGATGAGTTCGGCTGGGATAACGAATTTGGCGCTCATGAAGTCGCGGTGAACGAATTCGCAATCGACAATTACAACGTGACGAATCACGATTTTCTGCGGTTTGTACAAGCCCGGGGATATGAGAACCGTTCGCTCTGGAGCGATGAAGCCTGGGCCTGGAAAGCAAAGGAAGGCGTGCAGCACCCGATGTTTTGGGGCCGCGAAGGCAACCTCTGGGTATACCGAACGATGTTTGGCGAGATTCGATTGCCGCTGGAATGGCCCGTGTACGTAAGTCACGCCGAAGCAACTGCGTATGCAAAATGGCTGGGGCGCAAACTGCCGACGGAAGCGCAATTTCATCGCGCCGCATACGGAACGCCGGACGGCGCATCGGAGCGCAGCTATCCTTGGGGCGAAGAAGGACCAAGTGCGTCCAAGGGAAATTTCAATTTCAAGTCGTGGGATCCTTCTCCGGTAGGCGCGCATCCAGCGGGAGCGAGCGCTTTTGGCGTGCATGATCTTGTGGGGAACGGTTGGGAGTGGACGAGAACGGAGTTCGCGCCATTTCCAGGATTCACGCCCATGGCTTTCTATCCGGGTTATTCGGCAAATTTCTTTGACGGCAAGCACTACGTGATGAAGGGTGGCTCGCCGCGCACCGCGGCGTGCATGCTGCGCCGGTCTTTCCGAAATTGGTTCCAACCGCATTATCCGTATGTCTACGCAACGTTCCGTTGCGTCGAGGACTAATCAAGCCAAGCCCGGGAGAACCCAATGGCGACGCCTGCACTATCGCTCCGGCATGTGTCTGCATTCGCAGCAGATGTCCGCGAGAGCCTCACCAAAGCTGGGCAAAGAGAACTGCCGTCAAAATATTTGTACGACGAAGTGGGCTCGGCTCTGTTCGAGGCGATTTGTGTTTTGCCGGAGTATGGGCTCACGCGCGCCGACGCGCGGCTCCTGGAAAAGCATGCGGGAGAGATTGTGAGCAGGCTGCCTTCGCCGGTTCAGGTGGCGGAGCTCGGCAGCGGCTCGGGAAAAAAGACGCGATGGATCCTCGAAGCGCTTTCGCGGCGGCAGAAGACGTATTACTACCCCATCGAAATTTCGCCGTTTGCGCTGGCGGCGTGCGAAAAAGAACTAGGGCACATCGATATGGTCAGCATCGTGGGGTACGAACAACCGTACCTCGAAGGATTGCGCACGGTGGCCGAAGGGCGAGCAGAGGAGGATCATCTGCTCGTTTTGTTTCTCGGGAGCACCATCGGCAATTTTGATCGCGATGCGGGCGAAACGTTTTTGCGAGAAATGAGGGAAATTCTCCAGCCGGGAGATGCGTTGCTGCTTGGCACGGACCTGGAGAAAGACGTTGAGCTGCAAATGCTAGCTTATGATGATCCCGCTGGCGTGACAGCGGCGTTCAACCTGAATTTGCTGGCGCGCATCAACCGGGAGCTGGACGCGGATTTTGATTTGAGATGCTTCCGGCACGAGGCGCTCTGGAATTTCGCGGAGCGGCGCATCGAAATGCATTTGCGCTCGACCCGTCGGCAAACGGTACACGTTCCGGCGGCGAGCCTTCGCGTCATGCTGGACGAAGACGAAACGATCTGGACAGAAAGCTCGCACAAGTACCAAGCCGAAGAAATTCCAGAGATGGCGGCGCGCACAGGATTCCGCTGCGATGGGCAATGGATCGATACGGAGTGGCCCTTCGCGCAAAATCTGTTGATTGCGGAGTAAGTTGAGTCGTGACTTGTGATTCGCGACTGGCGACCTGGTGACTCGTGTTCCCACCCCCACGTAAGTAGGAGCGTACCCCCCCCACCCCCATTATGATTAGCAAAACAAAGGGCTTACAAAATGGGTTCCACTTAAGTGTCTGATTCTAAAGAGCCGCAAATTGCATCACCTGGTAGAGCAATATGTTAACTTCATCAAAGGAAAAGAGTTAGTCCAGAAAAGTGGGGTTGTCGTCGGTGAAAATGAGAGTTAGTGTTCTCTATTGGGACGACGTAGGTATCTACAAGTAAAATATAACATGGATTAAAGAAAAGTCAAGGAGAAAGCGGCAGATCGAACAGCCGGGTACTGGGGAGGCGCGACGACGAAAAATCAGAAGGCTTCAATGCGCCAGACTAGGCGTGTGAACCAGGTTTTTTGGGTGGTGAGGGCAGGGCGCCAGACGGCGAGAATCTGCGAGCCCTGGTAGACGCGCTCGAAACCTTCCTCGGACTCCGAAACTGTTTCAATCGGCGAGACCCAAAACTCTTCGACGAGCGGGGCGTGCAAAGAGACGCGGACGCGTTGCCAGCCGTCTTCCATCCGCAGGATTGGGCCGGGCATGCAACCACTGAAGCGAAGATTCTTTTTGCCGAGCGGCGTTTCAAAAAAGCGGTCGGGCTCCGTGGGCGCAAGGAGATTGATAACCGACTCGATGCCGACGGCTACGGGCTTCTCGAGAATATCCTTTAACTTCAGGGTGATCACGCACGTTGCTTCAAAGCCGTTCGTGGCGGGGCTGAAAGTATATTGTTTGAGTAGCAGGAGTTTGGAGGACGCGGAGTCCGTCTTGCCTTGCAGCGTCAGGGAATCCGCGCGGAAAAGCTCGGCTTCGTTGGGAGCGGAGTTTTTCACGGTGAAAACGCCGCCGGCAAATCCGGCGTCTTCGCGCAATTCGAGGATTTCGTAGTCCGCGTGCGTGCGATCGGGGTCGAAAATCATGACGCGGAAGGCGTGGCGCGGCCACCGGTCGTAACGAAGGAAGCGCTCCAGGCCGGGCTCCTTGACACGGGTCTGTTCGTGAATGGAAGCGACCGCGCCAGTGGCAGGCTTCCCCGCGGCTTCCCGCAAGCGCGTGTGATAAGCCTCTGGGCGGCGCAGGATGGAATTGACGAGTGTGGCAGCCGCGGGACGGAAATCGAGTGCGGCGATGGTGCCGCCGTCATTGGGCTTCACAAGCGCCTGAGCCTCCAGAGAGGTGAAGAGCAGTTCGTTGGCACCGTCGGCGTCGTAGTCCAAGAGTTCGACGCGCGGCGCGAGCGCGCCGGGGGTCTCCCTGTCAGCGATGGCTTCGGCGCGAATGAGATTGCGCCAGGGATCAGTGCGCAGATGCGGGGCATAGATTCCGCCAAAAATGCCGTGCCAATAGGCGTCGTTGCACTGCGCCCGCAAGAGCAGGTCGCGCGCCTGCACCAATTCATTGGAGGACTTCGCGCCGTCGCGGTGAACGGGCGCGGCGGCGATACGCGCGGAAACACGCAGCATTTTTTTGTGCAGCAGGTTGGATTCGGGATATTTGCGAAAGAAGCCGCGCCAAGAGCCTCCGCGAAGGAAGGAAAGGATTTCCGGGCGAGCGCCGAACTCTTTCACCACCTCGTGATAGCGCTGCCGGACACGCGTGGGGAGCGCCCACTCCATCATCTCCGTATAAGAAGCGGTCGGGAGATCGGCGCGGCCGAGAGGCGCATGTGATTCCAGATAGTGGCCGGGAGTGGAGACTTCCAACCAATCGGAATTTTCTTCGAGCGCTGTAAAGAAAGCGGAGAGCCAGCCGTCTTTGTAGCAATGTTCGTGTGTTCCAGGCCAGACGCCGAACTTTTCCATGTCATCGCCCATGGCAGCTACGCCACCAGGATGGACGGCAGCGGCATCGCGTAGATAAGCAATGACGTCCTCGACCTTGCCGAAAGGAATGAGATAGCGGAGAGCTTTCTGCCCGGGATAGAGCCACACGGTCTTGCCACGGTCTTCGGCGATATAAGCGCCAAAAAGTTCCTCGGGCTCGAAGCCAGCAGCGAGGAAGTGAATGTCATCAACAAGCGTGTAGGCGACACTAGCGGCGGCAAGCGCGGAGGGAAGCTGTGGCTCCCAAACGCGCTCGGCGAGCCACGCGCCGGAGGGCACTTTGCCGAAGTGCTTCTCCAGATAGGCGCCCAGACGAGTAATCTGTTCGTGCTGATCCTCGGGAGGAATCGAGACCAGAATGGGCTCGTAGAAACCGCCGCCGACAAGTTCCACCTGGCCGGCCTGGACCAACTTTTTCAGGCGAACGAAATACTCCGACCGATGTTCCTCAATCCAGGTGAGGAGCGGCCCGGAATAGTGGAGGCCGAGATGAACCTTCGGATGCTTTTCAAGGTGCTCGATGAATGGAAGATAGGATGAAGCGTAGGCCTTCTCGAGGACATGTTCGAAATTGCCGCAAGGCTGATGCGCGTGAATGAGCAGGGCAAGGTGAAATTTCTCTGGCATGGGGACAGTTTTTTCTCACTACCATCATAACCTGTCACGCGAATTTATGAATTCCGCGGTCCGAGGATGCGCGATGTGCGCACTTAATCGGTTACGGGGCAGACTCGCATAGTGCCGACTGGGCGCCTTGATCAGGGCGTGGCGTGTCTCAGTACCCAATCGGAAATAGCGTTCAGAGCGTCCGGGGCCATGGTCTCCAGAATCTCGCCATATTCATTGGGCAAACCCGCCGGGGCGTGCTGGAGGAGATGGTTCAGGCCAGGCAATTCGACGGTTTGAAAGTCTTTGTTGCCGCCGTCTTGCAAGGCTTTCTGGATTTTGGCGAGATTCTCCTTCGGCGAGACTTGCAGGTCCTTTTCTCCATTCAAGGCGAGGACTGGGCACATCGTCTTCTGCAAGGCAGGGCGAGGGTCATAATCGAGAAAGAAACGAAACCAAGGCGTGGCCATCAGATGCACTTGCGATTCCAAGGCTTCTGGAGGAAGCGACGCGCTCATGGCGCTGGAGTGCACGAGATCATTTAACTTGACTTGTAAAGCTGCGGAATCTTTCTCCTGGCGAACCAGCGCGTACGCTTGTTTGTTGAATTCGCGAGCCACGGCGATCTGGCCGTCGTTGACATCCGCAGCCTTCAAGATAAGTTCCGACTGCAGCAAGAGGGTCTCTTCGCCAGTAAGGCCGGGCCCGGCAAGAAGCACGATCCAGGCAACATCACCGGAATGCGCGGCTATCAGTGGAGCGATCATGCCGCCTTCGCTGTGGCCGATGAGGCCAATTTTCTTGGCATCAAGCTCCTTGCGAGTTTTCAAATAGGCGAGGGCCGCCTCGGCATCCGCAGCAAAGTCCTCCATTGTCGCGTTCGCGTAATCGCCAGTGGACTTGCCGATTCCTCGTTTATCGAAGCGCAGAACGGCGATGCCTTTTCGCGTTAGGTGGTCGGCGAGGACTAGAAAAGGGCGATGTCCAGCTAGGGATTCATCGCGGTCGTTTGGCCCGGAACCAGCGAGCAGAATGGCGGCGGGAAATGGACCCTGGCCCGGCGGAAGAGTGAGTGTGCCTGCGAGCGAGATTTTCGCTGTTGCGTTCGCGAAGGTGATTTCTTCTTCCTTATAGGGATAAGGCTTTAGCGGATTTTGCGGCCGAATCAGTTCAAGAAGCTTGTCGGAGCGTTGAAAATTCAGTTTCTGCTCGCCACCGTTCTGCGCCCAGCTTCCGTTGATGGCCGTTTTGGAGCCGTTGAGCGTACCGTCATAAACACCGCGCACCACGGGAATTTCAAAGTGAAAGCTGGCGTCTTTCTGGCTCACCTTGACGGCAGGAAGTCCGCTCACTCCCATGTCGGGGCTGTCAAGCGCAGCAACGAGCTGCTTGCGATAGTCATGCGAGACATGCAATTGCAAGCGCAGGCGCAGGCCGTTGCCTTCGAGCGCGCCCTGCCATACTCCTTCGGTGCCTGCGACAGCGTCGGAAGGCTTCCTTGCGCCGGTTCCCGGAGATTGACGATGAAAAATGAGCGGAAGGCTGACGCTGCCCTGCATCCAGTCTCCGTCGATGCTGCGCTGATCTGCTGCGACCTTTCCTTCATAGGAAGCGCTCACGGAAGCTACGCTGAAACGGAGAATTGCACCTTTTTGCGTAAATGAGGTCACTTCGATGCCGTAGACGCCTTGATCCAGGCTATCAATGGTGGCTTTGAGAGAACCGTCTTCGGCTTTTGTGACGTGGAGAACGAGATGGAGCATCGCTTCGCCGGCTTGAAGCGAACCGCTCCATTGGCCTTCCAGTGTAAAGGAACTCCGTTGGGGCCGCGGTTTGTGCGCGGGTGGAGTCTGGGCCGAAGCCAACGAAAAAGCAGCAAAGCTGAATAGAGAAATGGCCGAAGCCAGACACTTCCTTGCAAGCTTCAATCGAAACCTCCGGACGCCACGTTCAGGATGGTAGATGATCCCTCGGTAAAAATAGTTGGCGTGGAGGCCGGAATCAAGGAAGGCACGCACGAAAAAAGGGCGGCACACCGCAGCGTGCCGCCAAAAATTGCAGAAGACCTGTTGGAGCCTATCAGAACAGGCTACTTCCCTTGTTTTGCGTACCAATCGGCGTTGATCGGAGTGAAGCTGTTCCACTTTTCCGGCAGGTCTTCCAGCGCGAAAATAGCAGTCACGGGGCAAACAGGTACGCAAGCGCCACAATCGATGCATTCGGTCGGGTGGATATAAAGTTGAGTCTCCGACTCGAAAGCCGGCTCATCCTTGCGCGGATGGATGCAGTCCACCGGGCAGACATCCACGCACGCGGTGTCTTTTGTGCCGATGCACGGCTCGGCAATCACGTAAGCCATTAAGGGTCTCCTTTATTCGGGCAGTGGACCGGTGGCTCATCCAGCTGAACAGCTCAACCGGCAAAAAATCCTTATATCACGCGTCTGCCCGGCGCGACAAGCAGCTAAGGGAATTGTACGCGGGGGGAAGGAGTTTCTCAACTTGCAGAGGTATGGATAGAATGAGAGGAGAAGGAAGGTACATGAAAACTTGGAGTTGTCTTTTCTTAGTTATTTTGGCGGCCGCGGCGACCGCACTGGCGGCTCCGCAGACTTCGAAGACGGTTGCTCCGCGCGATCCAGAGATCATTGACGCACAGGGCTATCAGAAACTGCTGGAGCAAAATCGCGGGAAGCCGATGCTCGTCAATTTTTGGGCGACCTATTGCGAACCGTGCCGCGACGAGTACCCCATGCTGAACGAACTGGCGAAGAAATATGCGCCGCAGGGATTGCAAGTCGTCGGCGTGAGCATGGATGACGACGGCGATTTGATCCTGATGCGGCGTTTCCTGGCCCGCTATAAGCCAGTGTTTCCCAATTATCGGAAGAAAGCCGGCGAGGACGGAGACTTCCGACAATTCACACAAAAGGTGTTTCCCAGTTGGAATGGGTCTCTGCCAGCCACGTTCTTCTACGGCAAAGACGGCAGGCAGGCCGGACATATGTTCGGCGAAGGCCCGCGGGACGCGTATGAGTCAGCGATTCGAACGCTGCTGGTCCCGGGTTCCAACTAACACCGAACTGCGCAATCAAAACCCAATCACTTAGTTTTGTGAAGAATCTCTACCGGAGTTTCTCATGCTCAATACGAAGGGCAATCGCATCACGTATTTTGGCCACAGCACGTTTTCGCTGACTACGCCCTCGGGCCAGGTTGCCTTGATCGATCCGTGGGTGACGACAAATCCCTGGTGCCCGGAGGCGCTGAAGAAACTATCGCGATTGGACGCCATTTTCCTGACTCATGCGCATACCGACCACCTGGGCGATCTTCTGGCGCTGGCCAAGCAGTTCAGGCCGAAAATCGCGGCGATGTTTGAGACTTGCCTGTGGATCGAAAGCAAAGGTTTTGGAGAAGAAACTTGCCCGATGGGCAAGGGCGGCTCGCAAACAATCGGTGATTTTGAGATCACCATGACGCACGCGTTTCATTCGAATTCGATTGACGATAACGGCGTGCGGCATTATGGCGGCGAGCCCGCGGGGTATATCATTCGCATGCCCGGCGGGTTCAAGGTGTATCACGCGGGTGATACGGCGCTTTTCGGCGACATGAAACTGATCGGCGAACTCTACATGCCGGACCTCGCGATGCTGCCGATCGGCGACCGCTTCACCATGGGCCCGGGCGAAGCGGCGTATGCCATCCGCCTGCTTGGCGTGAAGCATGTCGTGCCGATGCACTACGCCACGTTCCCTTTCTTGACAGGAACTGCGGAAGCACTGCGAAAAGAGGCAAAGAAAATCAAAGGGCTAAAAATTTACGCGCTGAAGCCGGGAGAAAAACTATGATTCGCACGGAGAATTTGCGCAGCGGCTACATTCAGGACGACGTCGAGGAGTATGTTTACCAGCTTCTGCCGGAACGTGATGCGGTGGTCACCGAGATCGAAGATTACGCCGCGCAGAACCGCGTTCCGATTATTGGCCCGGCCGTGGCGCGCATGCTGACGCTCTTCGTGCAGGTGTCTGGCGCAAAGCGGATTTTTGAGATGGGCTCGGCCATTGGGTATTCCACCATCTGGCTGGCGCGCGCGGCGGGGCCAAAGGGAAAAGTGACTTACACGGATGGCGATCCGGAAAAAGCGCGGCGCGCGAAGGATTATTTCCGCCGGGCAGGCGTCGGTAAACGCATTGACGTGCGCGTCGGCGACGCGCTTGAACTGCTGAAAAAATCGCCGGGCACATTTGACCTGATCTTCAACGACATCGACAAGCGCCAATACCCTGCCGCGCTGCGGGTGGCACTGCCCAAGCTTCGCCGAGGCGGATTGTTCATTACCGACAACACGCTGTGGTCGGGAAAAGCGGCACGGCCGGCCGCGCCGGATGACCTTGACACGCAAGGAATTCAGGAATTCAACCGGCTCGTCTACGCAACGAAGCAGCTCTACCCAGTTTTGCTTCCGCTGCGCGACGGCGTCACCGTGTGCCAGAAGAATTAAACACAAGTTATGGCAACCGCCTCCGCATCCGCACCGAAAACTCTCCTGGGAAGTCCTCCTGGACCAAAAGGGCGATTCTTGCTCGGCAGTCTGATCGAAGTTTCGCGCGACTGGCTTGGTTTTTACAAAAACTGTGCGGACGAGTACGGCGACGTGGTTCGCGTGCATCTCGCCCATGTTCCGGTCTACCTGGTGGTCCACCCGCTTGACATCGAGACCGTGCTCGTCACCAACGCGGCAAAGTTCACGAAATCCGAGGACTATCGCGCGCTGGCGCGGGTCCTCGGACGGGGTTTGCTGACCAGCGAAGGAGATTTCTGGAAGCGTCAACGCGGCCTCATCCAGCCGGCCTTTCACCGCCAAAGCATTCTGTCTTACGCGGCTGCCATGACACACGCGGCCGGCCGCATGCTCGATTCGTGGAAGGAAAAGAGTGAGCGCAACATCCATGAAGACATGATGCGGGTGACGCTTGAAATCGTCGGGAAATGTCTGTACAGCGCGGAAGTCACCGATGCCGCAGAACGCGTGAGCCACGCCATGGAAGTCGTGACGGGGAGATTTATTATCAACGCGAGTCTGGCGATGCTGTTCCGTTTGGATATCCCCGTTCGATTCGCGCTCCGGGAATGGCGAGCCATCCGCGAATTGAACGGGATCATCGGCGGCATCATTCGAGAGCGGCGTTCTTCTGACCAGCGGCGCGAAGACCTTTTGGATATGCTGCTTCGAGCGCGCGACGCTGACGGAAATCCTATGAGCGACACGCAACTGCGCGACGAAGTGATGACGCTTTTCCTGGCCGGCCACGAGACCACGGCCATCGCGCTCTCCTGGGCTTGCTACTTGATTGCACGGAATCCGGATATCGAGGCGAAACTCGCCGAGGAACTGCAAACTGTCCTCGGCGGCCGTTTCCCGAAGCCGGAAGACCTTCCCCGATTGCGTTATACGGAGATGGTCCTCAAAGAAACGATGCGTCTCTACCCCGCTGTGTGGGGCATCGGCCGGAGAGCCCTGGAGGATTGCGAGCTTGGGGGATACCGTGTGCCAGCGGGCTCAAACGTTTTCATTTTGCAGTGGCGGACGCAGCGCGATGCGCGCTTCTTTCCGGACCCGGACCGATTCGACCCGGAACGCTGGAGGGACGACCCGGTTCGCTCGGGAAAAATTCCGCGTTTCGCGTATTTTCCATTCGGAGGGGGCCCGCGCGTTTGTGTTGGCGCGTCCTTTGCGATGATGGAAGCTACGTTGTTGCTGGCTATGATTCAGCAGAAGTTTCATCTCGAAATTGTCCCGGAGCATCCCATCGAAATCTTCGCATCGGTTACGCTGCGTCCCAAATACGGCATCAGGGTGATTCCACATTGCCGAGCAGCAGTGAAAGATACCGATCGGCATCTCCACTAGAGACGTAACTCAGAAATCACCGGAAGCACGAGGAACGAGGGAACTTACTTGCGGAAGAGATTACGGACTAGGAAGCCGAGGTTTGCAGGACGCTCCGCGAGACGCCGCATAAAATAAGGAAACCAGTCTTTGCCATAGGGGATGTAGACGCGGACGCGATAGCCATCCTTGATCAGCTGGCGCTGCAAATCGGTGCGCACTCCGTACAACATCTGAAACTCAAAATCGTCCTTGGAGATTTGCTTCGCCGCGGCAAAGCGAATGGTTGCGGCAATCATGCGCGGGTCGTGCGTCGCAATGGCGTGGTAGAAGCCGCTGGACAACAGGACCTGCATCAGCCGGACGAAATTGGCGTCTACGTCCTCTTTCCGCGGGAAGGCAACTTCTTCCGATTCCTTGTACGCGCCCTTGCACAACCGAATGCGGCAGCCGCAGGACAATAAATCCGCGACATCGGTTTCACTGCGGTACAGATAAGATTGAATGACCGTGCCGACCGCGGGATTGCGAGTTCGAACGCGTTTGACGAGGTCGATGGTGCGCTGCGTGTAGGCAGAGCCTTCCATGTCAACGCGCAAAAAATTTTCGAAGCTGGCGGCGCGCTCGACGATGGAGCGAAGCAAACCTTCGCAAAACTCAACGTTGATGTCCAGACCGAGCTGCGTGAGCTTGCCGGAAACGTTGGCGTGCAGCCGTTCCTCGGCGATGCGTTCAAAAATCTCGAGATAAGCATCGCGGGAGTGCTGTGCATCGGTAATCGTGGCAACATTTTCGCCGAGGTAATCGAGGCTGGCGTGCATTCCCGCGTTATTGCACTCGCGGGCGGCGGCAATGGCTTCATCCAGCGTCTCGCCGGCGACAAATCGGAGTGCCATTTGGCGCGTGGTGCCATTGGAAGTGACCCAATTGGCGAAGCCTTTGCTTTCGGAAAGCTTGAGCAGGGTCGACCGGAGCATGCAGGAACAATTATGGCAGCCTGGGAGCGGCGAAACTACTGTTTGTGCTCTTCGAGAAACTTCTCGGCATCGATCGCGGCCATGCAGCCAGAGCCCGCGGCCGTGACCGCCTGGCGGTAGCGATGATCCTGCACATCGCCGGCAACGAATACGCCGGGAATAGATGTTAGGCTGCCGTGCTTGGCGAGCAGGTAACCGTTCGCGTCCATTTCGAGTTTTCCCTTGAAGATAATGGTGTTCGGATCATGACCGATGGCCACGAATACACCGTCGAGCGGAATCTCGCGAGTCTCCCTGGTCTGCGGATTTCGCAAGTTCACGCCCTCGACGTGGCCCTGGGGAGCGAAAATCTCCTCCACCACGAAAGGAGTGACAAATTCGACTTTCTCGTTCGCCTTGGCGCGGTCAATCATAATCTTGGAAGCACGAAAATCATTCCGGCGGTGAATAAGATGTACCTTACTGGCGTAGCGAGAGAGAAAGTTGGCCTCTTCCATGGCGGAATCGCCGCCGCCGACTACGGCAATCGGCTTCCCGCGGAAGAAATAACCGTCGCAAGTCGCGCACGTGGAAACGCCATGTCCGATCAATTCTCTTTCGCCCTTCAGGCCCAGCAGACGCGCTGAAGCTCCCGCAGCTACGATCAGAGACCGCGCTTCGTAGGTGTCTTTTCCGGCGATGATCTTGAATGGGCGCTTACTGACGTCCACTTCGGTCACGGCGCCAGCCTTGAACTCCGCGCCGAATTTCTTCGCCTGTTTGCGCATGTTCTCGATGAGTTCCGGCCCCATGATGCCGTCGGGGAACCCCGGATAATTCTCAACGTGCGTGGTGAGGGAGAGCTGTCCGCCAGGTTCGTGCCCGTCCAGGACCAGGGGCTTCAGGTTGGCGCGCCCGGCGTAAATCGCAGCAGTTAGACCCGCGCAGCCGCTGCCAATGATGACCACGTTGTACATTCGATCGTTCTCCAGACATTAGATTCAACACTGCGCCCGCCGGATACAAGCAGCCCGGTATTGTAGCATCGCCTTTGACGCGATTCGGAATGCCTGCGGCCAATTTGGAGAGCCTTCTTTACGCGGCTGGCATTGACCGGCAAGAATGGCTGCCGCTATAGTCCAAGCAAATACGAAGCTGCCCGAGGAGATTGTCACTATGGATCCGCGCTACCCAATCGGAAAATTTGAAATGCCCGCGCAAGTAACGCCGGCCAGACGGCAGCAAGCGATCGAAGAGATTGCGGCCACTCCGGCCAAAATGCGCGCCGCAGCCAGGGGTCTGAGCGACTCGCAACTGGACACACCCTACCGCCGAGGCGGTTGGACGGTGCGCCAAGTGGTGCATCACGTTCCGGACAGCCACTTGAATGCCTACGTGCGATTGAAGCTGGCACTCACGGAAGACAAACCGACGATTAAGCCGTACAACGAAGCGGCCTGGGCCGAACTCGCTGACTCCAAGTCCACGCCGATTGAAGTTTCGCAGACGCTGCTGGACTCGGTGCACACGCGATTTGTCCAGTTGTGGCGCTCGTTGAAGCCCGAGCATTTTGCAAGGGTTCTCATTCATCCGGAACACGGCGAGCGCACGGTGGACTGGCTGCTGTTCCTTTACGAGTGGCATGGGAAGCATCACACTGCGCATATCACGGAACTCCGTAAACAAAAGGGCTGGTAGCAGGGTCGCGGGACTCGGCTGCAGTTGTGTGGCACGCGGCGCTCCGGCTCGTGTACGATGATGCGGTACACAAGGAGAGCGCATGAGCCGGCCTGCGGGAACTTACGCTGTTTTTGAGACTTCACAGGGAAACATTGTGGTGCGCTTGCTGGAAAACGAAGCGCCCAAAACGGTTGCGAATTTCGTCGGGCTTGCCGAAGGCACGAAAGAATTCACGAATGAAAAGACCGGCCAGAGGGAAAAGAGGCCCTTCTACGACGGATTGATCTTCCATCGCGTGATTCCACAGTTCATGATTCAGGGCGGCTGCCCGCAGGGCAGCGGAATGGGCGGGCCGGGCTACAAATTCGCGGACGAGTTTCATCCCTCACTGAAGCACTCCAAAGCAGGCAAGCTATCGATGGCCAATTCCGGACCAGGAACTAACGGCAGCCAATTCTTCATCACCGTGGCGGCAACGCCGTGGCTGGATAACCGCCACACAATTTTTGGCGAGGTTGTCGAGGGCCAAGACGTGGCAGACAAAATCTCCAATGTGCCGCGCGATTCGAACGACCGCCCGAAAACGCCGGTGCCCATCAAGAAACTTCGCATCGAACGCGTCGCCTAAGCGGACGCTATTACAATGCTCACGCCCGAGCGACTGCTCCGCCTCATGATCGAATTGATTTTTGTGTTGCTCGGCGGACTGCTGATGTGGCTGGGCCTTGCCGGCCCAGCTCACGGCCGCACCGTCGATCGGCACGGCGTGCCCTGGCTGGTCCTCAGCGTGGCGCTGATCATTTGGGGCTTGCGCGCGCTGTACAGCCCGGGCCAGTGGTGGTTGCGCTGGCAAAACTGGACACGCGGGTTGTCTCTCGTACTGCTGGGCGTCCTCATGCTCGTGATTTCGCGCGTGCCATTTCCCTGGGTTGGTTCAATGCTCGCGGCCGGGGGCGCACTGCTCGCACTGCGCGGCATGATTGCCTCCTATTTGATCTTCCGGCCACGGTGAGTGAAACTGGATCTCTTCAACTTTTCGAAGCTTTCTTCTTCTGGTTGGCTTCGAGATGCTGGCGCAGGCGGCTGACCACGATGTCTTCGTGTCCCTCTTCCATCTCTTTTTGCACTTCTTCCAAGGCAAAGTGCACGACGTCGTGATGATGCATTTCCAGAGGCGCTACGGCGTCGCTGAAGCGCAGCCACAGCCGGTGCAGCAGATTGACCTCGTTGGCAGTCAGATTTGGCGCGTGCGGCCCGAGAACTTTGTAGAGCTTGTCCCCATTGGGTAGATGGATTTCCAAATTGAATTGCGGCTTGGCATCACCGAGTTTTTCCCAGGCTTCACCGATCTGCCGCGCTTGCTCCTCGTTCGATTCCCTGTTTGAACGTCCCGCAACAATGGTGCTGGATTGGAGTGAAGTGGCGGCGCGCAGGATGCCGTCCCACAAATCGTTTGCGGCGACCACGGCGAGGCGAATCGACTTGCCTCGTTTTTCGGCCATGGAAAGCGCCTGGGAAAAGAGCTGTTGCTCGATACTGCCGAAAAGCTGGTCGGCCTCAAGCTCGTTTTCACCCGAAGCCGAACGGCGCAACAGGCGGACATGGAGCACGACAACGTCGCGGCGTCCGGGCTTAATGCGGTCCAGCACGTTTCCAAGATGATAGAGCGCGTAGTGGTTGCTTATGGGAACGAGGATGTTGCCCGGGCGGGCGCCCACAGCTTCAGGCGTTAATTCCGATTCCAACTCGAGATTGAACTGGTCCATCTCGACGGGGGATGCGCCGCCGTGTCTGCCCCGTCGTTCCGAGATCGTGAACACGATGTAGAGCAGAACGGAAAAGGCTCCGCCCGCCATGGTGGCGATGGGCTTGGTGAATAGGTTCACGACGGCGATCAAAAACAGCATTAACGTGATTAACCCGAGTCCCACGGGAATCTGCACGCCACGAATCGTGAAATTGAGCGGAACCTGAAATTCGCGCTGGCCTGGACTGGTGTAGCGCAGAACCAGGACCGCGAGGCCGTTCATCGCGAAGCTCCAGATCACGCCGAACGCGTAAAGGTTCGCAAGAAACGTCACGTCGCCGCGGCTGATAATGATAGTGATGACCTGCAGCGCCACGACGATATTGATGATGCGGTAGCTAGTGCCAAACTTTTTGTGCGGCTGCCGGAACCAGGAGCTGAGCACACCGTCTTCTGAAACGCGGTTCAACACTCCGTTTGAGCCGACGATCGCCGTATTGACGGCGCCTGCCAAGATCAAAGTGCCCACAACGACAACAAAGCCATGGAATATCAGACGGGCGACAAATGGCCCTTCGAGACTCATCGCCAGACCGCCGATCAGGTTCTCGAGGAAATGCTGGCGGACATCGTCCGGAATGATCATCACGGCAAAGAACGAGACCAAAGACGTAAAAACCAGGCTGTAGACGAAAATGACCGCCCCGGCTTTTTTCAGGTTAGGAAGTTTTGGGCTCTCGATTTCGCGATAGACCTGCGCCAGGGACTCTTCTCCGCTCATCGCCAGGACGGAGTGGCCCAGGGCGATGAAGATAGCGATGATGCCGAACATGTGGGGAAGACTGCTGTGCGCGAGCCAGCCGAGGGCGCCGGGGCTCAGCCGGAGGTTGCGCGGTTGCGGCCAAGGAGGTAGGACGGAATGGCGCACGGCAATCGTGTAACTGCACCAGACAATAAGCATCACCACCATAACGGTGACCAGCTTCATGATTTGCAAAGCTTTTTCGCTGGACTCGGCCACACCTTTGGTGTTCTGCCACCAGAAATAAAGAGTGACGGCAATGGCAAAGCTCGCGGCAATAAAACTGATTGTCCCGGAAGCAAGCGGGTCACTCAGATGAAGATACTGCAGGAGTTCATCGATCAATCCGGCAAGATACCGGCCGGCGGCGACGCCGCTGATCGGGCCCGTGAGGATGTAGTCAAACATCAGCGCGGAAACGCTGAATTTGGCGAGCGTCCCGCCCAGCGACATCTTCACGGCTCGATACACGCCGCCGCGCACGAACATACTGCAGCTTTCCACGTAAACCGCGCGCACGGCGTACGAAAACAGCATGATCGCCAGGATGAACCACGGCGCGGTCTTGCCGACATAGCCTTCCGCTTCGCCGCCGGCGTAGTACGCCGAGGAGGCCAGGTCATTCAGCACGATGGCCGCCGCCCGCCAGAACGAAATGAATGTCAGGAGGGCTGTGGTGGCGACGATGACACGCGGAATACCGTTGCCGCGGCTGCCTGCGGCAGCAGGGCTATTGGGAGTGCTGCTCATGTATGGGTTGCGCTAACTTGCAGGTTGAAATGCTCGCATTTTTAGGGCACTAAGTCTAGCCGGACATCCCTGTAAATTGCCAGAAAGGTTCTAGTGCGCGACCGTGCGGAAGGCTTTGGCGCATTCGGCGCAGGGGCAGATATTGCGGAGATGGTCGTAGCTGTAGATCCCGGTCGAGTGGCCGTCGGTGAAGCTGATCTGAATGGCGTAGTTGCCTACCTGCGTGGCAGCCTGTGCGCGCGGCTTGGGCTTGAACATTGGCAGTGCGGGAGACGACTTGAGAGCTGAACCCATCTCGCCAATGAAGGCCTTCTTCTCTCGCGCGTCGTTGCAGGTGGCGCAGGGACACTCGTCGCGCAAGTAAGCAAACTCGTAATGGCTGGCGTGGCCGTCGGCCCAGGTGACGTCCACACCTGCGCCGTTCGAAACGTGAATCTTGACGCTCGTTGGTTTTTTCCGCGGGTCGGGAGGAGTCGGCATGGTTTGCGAGGGCGATCAGCTCTTGGACTTGCCGTCGCAACAGTCGCCCGGTGGAATCGGGTTCCCGTGCGGGCAGGTCTTGGGGTGTCCAAGGAACGTGCAAATGCGCTGGTCCAGTTCCGGGCTGATGATGTGCTCGAACTTGCAGGCTTGCGTATGCGCTTCGGAATCGTCGACCGAAAAAGTGTCTTTGAAGAGGCGCTCGGCCAGGCGGTGGCGACGTACCACGTCGCGCGCGCGCTGGCTGCCTACCGATGTGAGTTGCACTTCCCCGTTTTGCATTTGCACCAGGCGCAAGTCGGACATGCGCGAAAGCACCCGCGCGGCAGGCTCTTCCGTAACGGCCGGCAACTTTCCCGCTGGTCCGGACGCGTGCAAGTGTTCCGGCTGAGCGGGCTTCCCTTCCTCGCCGCAAACCCAAATTTGCTCGAGCAGATGGTCGAAGCGGATTTCGTCGTCAGTGGAAACAGGTGTGCAACAATCCGCAGTGTCGGCAAGCGGGCAATTCAGCGGATGGCTCGGCCCGTGCTGCGCGGTGTCAAAGTGCAGATGCCCGTGCGCCAACTCGATGCGCCGGTCCGCCTGGCGCGCAATGTCCGGGTCGTGCGTCACCATCAGGATCGTATGGCCAACTTTGTGCAGTTCACGGAAAATCTGGATGACGATGGCTTCGTTGGCTTCGTCGAGATTGCCGGTGGGCTCGTCGGCAAGAATGATTTTCGGCTGATTGATCAGCGCCCGCGCGATGGCCACGCGCTGCTGCTCGCCGCCGGAGAGTTGAACGGGGAGATGCGTCAGACGATCGCCGAGGCCGACGCGCTTCAGCGCTTCTTCGGCCTGCTTTTCGTCCGTGACGCTATGGAAATACTGCGCGAGCATGACGTTTTCGAGCGCCGTAAGATACGGTACGAGATGGAATTGCTGAAAAACGAAGCCGACTTTTTCCGCCCGATAGCGGACCAGCTCGTTCTCGCGAAGTTTCGAGAGATCGACGTCATCAACGACGACATGTCCGGAAGTGAGCGAGTCCAACCCGCCAAGAATATTTATGAGCGTTGTTTTCCCGGAGCCGGAGGGACCCATGAGCGCAACCCATTCGCCCGTGTTCACATCGAAGCTCACTCCACCAAGCGCGCGGAGGGCGCCGTATTGCTTGACCAGGTCTTCGATGACCACTTGCTTCGCCGCCGTTCGCGGCGGCGCTGCAACGAGGGTACTCACGCTTCACCCCTGAAAACCGACGCCGGGCGTATGCCGGCCAGCCGTCGCAATGGAAATGCGCTAAGAATCGCGACTATCACTGTGAGCGCCACAGATACAGGATACACAATCAACCGCGGCCGCGCCGCCACGCCAAAGACTGCTTTGCCTAAACCGATCGAAAGAAAAATTCCCGCCGCGGCGCCGATGATGCCGCCTGCAAACCCAAGCAACGCCGCCTCCACAAGGAAAAGCCGCAGCACGCGGCGCATCGAGCCGCCGATCGCCTTCATCAAACCAACGTCCATCTTCCGTTCCATCGCCACGTTGGTCATCGCCGCCATCACGCACAGTCCCGTAAGCAGCAACACAATCGCCACCGTCGCCGTCAGCAACCCACTAATCCGGTTGTAGATTTTCGCTTCCCCTTCCGTGAATTGCCGAATTGGGCGGGCGTCAACATCGGGAAGCAGGCGTTGAAGATCCGCGATGTAGTTTTGGATTTCACCGGGAGTGCCCGGAACGATCAGCTCGATTGTGCTGATGCGACCCGGAAGATCGGCCAGGCGCTGTGCCGCTCGCAAGTCGATCTCGAGACGGTCGTCTTCCGGTCCGCCGGTCTCGGCAAGCCCTGCAGCAAGGCACGTCTCCTTTTGGTCTCCGCTGGCTAAATTGAGCCGAGAACCTTGCTCGGCTTCCACTTGTTCACCGATTCGTCTTCCCACCATACAGATTGGCTCAGCGGGGATCATTGGGCGACCCATTGGAAGAGAAAGAGCTGACTGGGAGCTGATCCAGCCGACGAGCCTGGGACTCGCTCCCACAACCACGGCGGATAGAGATCTGCCCGACTGCGCCGAAGAAACAGTTGCGATAACGAAGAGCGAGGATGCTGTCGCAACGTGAGCGTTCCCGACACTTCGGGGCACCCAAAGAATTGTCGATTCGGGCAATGTCCCCGTTCCGGAAAACGATGAACCTTTCGGGAGAATTAGCACGTTCGGTCCAAAAGCCCGAAATTCGGTGGTGAGGCGGCGCTTGGCGTCCACTTGCAAATTGAGCAGCGCGGCGGTCACGGCGGCACCAGCTCCGAGCGCGAGCAGCATCACGAAAAGGCGTCCGCGGTTGGCTCCAAGCAATCGCCTAATGATCCGCCAGAACATGGCTTTGTTTGTCGCGCGAGAGCCTGGCATCATTCGCCTCGCAGGATTGGCGCCGGCTCGTATTGCGAAGCGCGACGCAGCGGAAGCGCGCTGCCCAGAAAGGTGACACCGGCAGCAAGCGCAATAACCACAAGAAAGACAATCAAAGATGATTCCGGTGCCGCGCCAAAGATTTTTTGTCCCAGGAGGCGCGCCAGAACAATCCCCAGCGAGTAACCGACTCCCCCGCCCACGAACGCGAGCAAAAGCTGTTCTGCCGCAAGCAGGAATCCCACGGTGCCGGAGCCCGCACCCAGCGCCTTCATTAAGCCAATTTCCGTGCGCCGTTCAATCACCGAAGCCGCCGAAGACGCCCCAACGGCCTGCACCGCAGCGAGCAGCGCCGCGCCTGTGACCAGCCACAGCAGCATGCGCATACGCGTGAGAATCTGCCCTTCACCTTCCGCCACGCGCCGAATCACGCGAACATCGGCCCCGGGCAGGACCTGTTTAATAGAATAGGCAATCGAGGAGACATAGGGACTGCAGGACCACTTCTCGAATTCGCCAGCGCTCATCGTCTTCGGATCGCGCCGCGCGAAATCGTCTTCCGGTTTAGTCAGCGCGCTCACATACAATTTGCGATACTGCTCCGGTTTGCCCGCAAGTTGTTGCGCAATTGAAAGTGGAGCGAGAACACTCTCATCCTCGGACCCGCCTGACGAAAGAAGACCTACGACTTTCAAGGTGACCCATTTTGCGTGGTCTCCGGAACTTACGTTCAAATCATCGCCTATTTTTGCTCCAATTCTTCTTGAGAGATTCACTCCGACAACACATTGCAGCGAGTCTTCGCCAAACCACTGTCCCTGGACACCCCACCAAGGATTTGTTTTCACCACTCCAGTGAGAAATGTCGCGCCGTCGGGAATTTCGACACGGTGTTGCGCCCAGGTCCCAATCAAGGACGTATGGCCTGCGACAGCGGGAGTAATCCAAGTCTGGGAAGCCGGCGACCAAGCCTCAATCGGAACTTCGAGAATTGGACTGAAGCCCATAATATTGTTGTGCCAGAAAATGGTCTTCAATTTTGGCAGGTCTGCTTCCGGCAGGTAAGCGCCCGCATTCACCGGCCGGAAGTCCACGCCGCCAATCTCCAATGGCAGCGAATCCGCTTGCGGCGTCACCACAAGATTCGCGCCCAAACTCCGGAATTCTTTCGCCAGCCGGTCGCCCACATCCAACGACACGCTCAAGGCCGCAGTGACTACTCCCATGCCCAGCGCCAGCGCCGCCCCGGTAAGGAGCTTATGGCGCGGACGGCGTCCAAACGAATCAGCAACAATTCTTAGAAACATGATGTAAAAGACAGCCTTAGGCGCGCGGTCGTTCGTGCCCCTACTGCGGAATCTCCTTTGCGGCCTGCGTCAACGACGAAATATCGATTACCAACTCTCCGCCATCCAAGTGTGATGGCACGCCGATGGGATTGCATCCGCCCTGATCGCCAATCGACGGAATGTAAATCGCCGAAGCGCAGTGCCGGCAGATCACGTTCTGTCCATCTTGCCGGTAGCCTTCCGCCCCGCAAATCCGGCAGGCGTCCAGCGCCACTCCCCATCCGTTCGGTTTCTTGATGATCATGAACCGCAGCGATTGCCCGCCCGCATTCACGGTGAAAAGATGCATGCTCCCATCCTGAACTTCGCTGACCGGCACGCGCACGACGTCGCCACCGGCATTGATCGGTCGCGCCGCCGGCGGCGCCGAATTCGCCCGCGCATAAATGAAATCCGCCGTCAGCACCAGAATCACTGTGAGGGACGCGATTGCCGCAGCCATCATCCAATTCCGCTGCCGCCGGCTTTGCGATTCCAGCAAACGCTTCTCTGCGTCGTTCATTGTCTCTTGAGCGCTCTTGTCACGCTTCGCCGACTGCCATTCGCGCAGAATCAACAGCGCCGCGGCTCCGAAGATGAACACGAAAAAGAACAGCTCGTTCCGCACAATTGGTCCCAGAATCGCCATTTCCGCCTTGCTCGAAGGCAGCCAGCGCGCTTCGCTCAGCTCATGCAGCCCGGTAAGCGCCAGTTGAAACGCCACCAGCATCAGAATGACGCTCGTCGCCGCAAAAAAACGGTGCAGCGGAATCCGCAGCGTGCCCTTGAAAAAGAAAAGCCCCACCGCGACAGCCCCGGAAATTCCAATAATCGTCCCAATCCACGTTTGCAAGCCTTCGCTCGAAAGCTCCACGGCTCGCAGAATCAGCGCCAGCTCCGCCCCTTCGCGCAGAACCATCAGGAAAACAAAAAGAAAAATCCCCCAGCCCGCCGCCCTGCCGGCCTTCCCCGCATAGGCCTCCACCTTGGCCTCAATTTCTTTTTTCAGGTGGCGCGCAACGCGGTTCATCCATACGATCATCGTAACAACGAAGACCGAAGCAACAAGGAGCATTAGCCCCTCGAAGCCGTCTTCGCTGATGCCCCAGCGTTCCAGCGCCACGGCCACTCCCAGGCTCAGCGCCGCGGCGGCCGCAACGCCGTACCACACGAACCGCGCAAGGTGCTCGCGGCCTGTTCGCGAGAGATAGACAAGAATGATGCCGACGACGAGCGAAGCTTCGACGCCTTCACGGAGTGCGATAAGGAGAGCCGAAAGCACGAGAACTCCAGTTGTAAATGAATTGCAACTACGATTTAAGTCTACCGCAACCAGTGACTTCCGTCAACCGGACCAGCCTAGTCCTATATGCTCTGCGAAGTTAGGTTATCCTATTCTGACGTTTATGCGCATCCTCCGCCTCAGCGCGTTTCTGGTCTTGTCGCTATTCTTGTCTGCGCAGGTTCCCGCCCACAAGGCACAGATGCCCTCTCCCTTGCATGCTCAAGACAATATAGGGCGCCCTGACCCCAAACGTGCTCAGAAAGCCGCCGAGCGAGGCGACAAGGCTGCAGCAGCTGGCCGTTTCGAGGAGGCGCTCGCAGCCTACGAGGAAGCCGCACGTTACGCACCGCAGGACGCCGCCATCATTGAGCGGGGTGCGGCGTTGCGCTCCAAGCTGGTTCGCGCCTACGTGGAAGCCGCAGAACGCGATGCTCTAGCAGGACTCCTGACGGAGGCCACCGAAGAACTGGGCGCCGCGCTCCGAATCGATCCCGGAAACACCATTGTTGAAGAGCGCCTCGGGCAGCTCACGGCCATGGAAGACTCGCCCCGCGCGAAGTCCACGGCGAAAATTTCAGGCTTGCCGCGGCTGCAAGCGCAAGCCGTGAAGCGCAAACTGGATCTGCGCGGCGATACCAAGACGGTTTACGAACAACTGGCCGCACTGTTCGGCGTGAAGGCGGCTTTTGATCCGGACGTAGTTGCCAGGAACGTGCAGTTGCGCGTGGATGATGTGGATTTTTATACCGCCATTGCCCTTCTGGGCGGACAAACCGGAACGTTTTGGCGCCCCTTGAACCCCACCCTGTTCTTTGTCGCCCCCGACACGGCGGAGAAGCGGCGGCAGTACGGCCTGCAAGCCGAACAGACTTTTCCACTCTCCGCGGCCGTTGCGCCTGAAGACGCTACCGAGTTGCTGCGCATCCTGCGCGACATAACCGGCGGAACGCGCATCGACATTGACACTCGCAGCCGCACCATCACCATGCGCGACACGCCTGAGCGGCTCGCGCTTGCCGGTGAGCTCATCCAACAGCTCGAGCGCGCCCGCGGCGAAGTCATGCTCGAAATCGAATTCCTGGAAGTCGATCGCAACAAGGCGCGCGCTCTTGGAATCACGCCTCCGGCATCCAGTCAGCTCATTTCCCTGAATACCAACGACGTGAACAAGCTCAAATCGTCGACGACGCTGACCAACCTGCTCACCAACATCCAACAAATCTTCGCGGGAAAAGGATTCTCCAGCATTCCCGCCGTCGCTGTCGTCGGCGGCGGCCTTTCCACTTTTCTACTTACGCTTCCAAGCGCCGCCATGGATTTCTCTGACTCTCTTTCGCTGGTGCAGAGCGGGCGCCAGGTGCTGCTGCGCGCGCAAAGCGGCAAGCCTGCCAGCTTTTTCGTGGGCGATCGCTATCCGATCACACTTAGCCTGCTCTCCGGAAGCGTGGGGAACTCCGCCGCATTGACGGGACTTCCTGGCTCCACGGTTTTCCCGCAAACAAGTTTCACCGTTGGCGCCAATCCTTCCGCGCTGGTTGCCAATAACTTTACCGGCGGCGCTTTGCCTGATCTGGCGGTCGTTTTTGATGATCCCAAGGCCAACACTCTTGTCATTTTGCAGAATCAAGACAATGGGAATTTCGCTCAGGTAACGCCGTCGCCGATCACTTTGGACGCCAAAGAAACGGGGCAGGTCGCTATTGGCACGGGGGTTTTCCGGAACGACCTCACAAAATTTCCCACTACGCAGCCGCCGGACGTGGTCCTGGTGAATTCCACTTCGAATAATGTTTCGGTTCTATTGGGAAGCGTCGACGCCAACGGCAAAGCCAATGGGCTTTTTACGGAAGCGCCCGGCTCTCCTTTTGCTGTTGGAAATAATCCCAGATCGGTGGTCGTCGCGGACTTCAACGGCGACGGACTTCTGGACTTTGCAGTCGCCAATCAAGGTGACAATTCCATCTCCCTTTTCCGCGGACAGGGAGATGGCACCTTTACGGAATTCCCCGGCTCGCCCTTCAAGCTGACGAATACCACCGCAATTTCGGAAGCCGCTCCCGTTGCCATGGTCAGCGGGAATTTTCGCAACCGCACCAACACCGTCAATAACGCCGCTGAGCAAGACCTTGCCGTCGTCAATCAAGGTTCGAACAACATTTCCATTCTCCTCAGCTCCGTCGATCAAAACCTGAATGTCACTCTTGTCGAAGCCGCCGGTTCTCCAATCTCCGTGGGAACTACTCCTGTGGCCATTGCAACGGGGGACCTGAACGCCGACGGCGTGCTGGACCTCGCCGTCGTGAACCAGGGCAGCGCTACCGTTTCGATCTTGCTCGGAAGCAGCAATTTGGACGGCATGTTCAAAGAAGCGACCGGCTCTCCCCTGCCAACCTCGTCAACTCCTGCCGGAATCGTGATCGCCAATTTTGCCAACGGAACCGTCCCGGACCTCGCTGTAACCAACAAAGGCTCCAACACGATCGGAGTTTATCTCGGTCAAGGACAAGGCACGTTTGCCTCGCGTATTGAGCTCAACACCCCCACGAGGCCTTCCGCACTCATCGCCTCCGCGTTGACCACCAGCGGACTGCCCGACGTCGCTTTGGTGTCTCAGGATCCCGCCGCCACTCAAGGCGTTGTTACGATCATTCAGGATTCCACGAATTTCGCCAACAGCTCGACGGTTGGAGTTGCACAGACGCCCTATCCGGCTTCGGAATATGTCGATCTCGGCGTGAAAATAAAAGCGACTCCCACGCTGCATTCCAACAATGAAGTTACTTTGCTGCTCGAATTCGAAATCCGCTCCCTGTCGGGCTCCAGCGTGAACGGCATTCCCATCATTTCGAATCGTACGCTGACGCAAACTGTTCGCGTCAAACAGGACGAACCGACCGTGATTGGCGGGCTCACCGATACGGAAGAGACCCGCTCGATCACCGGCTTGCCGGGCTTCGCTAATCTCCCCATCGCGGGTTATGTGTTCGGCGGACGGAAGAATTCGAATCAAGACACGGAACTTCTGATTCTTGTCACCCCGCGAAAACTGCGGCTGGCGGATCACCTCACGCGGACAATTTTCGCCGGCCGCGGCGATACCGGCGGCCGCGGAGCCGCGAGTCCGGGAACTCTGCAATCCCCCGCGCCACCGCCTCAACAGTAAGCCTGAGAGCGCCACGATCGCAGGCCTGGCGTTCTGCCACCGACGCTAAAGCTGCCTGTCATCCTGAGGTTCGACGAAGTCGGACTCGAAGGATCTTACCTGGGAGTCTAGGCTTAGATGTGGCAGAAATTCGTGGCTGATAATTCTGACTACGGCAAAGCTTCGAACACTACGATGGGTTGGTACGTCCGCGGCACGACGGCTTCGGCGATGGCGATAAGCTTGTCCTGCTGGCTGAAGACGCGCAGCCGTGGCGGCTTTGGTTCGCCGCCATCGAGCTGTGTCGTCGCGCCAGGAGGCGGCTCAACACGGCCCGGCTGAAGCTGCGCGATCATGATGTTGAATTTCGTGCCATGACGCACGCGTTTTTCGACCACGGGCAGGACATTGATTCGTGGGAAATTCATCAGCAAACTCTCCAGGGGGATCAGGCAATCGGCGAATTTTCCGGCCTGTTTGGCTTCGGCGAGTTCCTCGAGAGTGATGGCTTGCTCGAGCGAGAATTCTCCCACTGCCGTGCGCGTGATTTCCGCCAGATGCGCGCCGCATCCAAGTTTTTGTCCCATCTCGTGCGCGAGCGAGCGGATGTACGTGCCGGACGAGCACTCGATGACGAACCGCGCGATGCCGCCCTCTATCTCGTTGAGTTTGTACTCAAAAATCTCGACTTGGACAGGCCTCAGCACGACAGCTTGTTTCTTGCGCGCCAGCTCGTACGCAGGACGCCCTTTCACTTTTTTCGCGGAAAAGGACGGTGGTATCTGCTCGAAACGCCCGATACGCTCCGCCGCAAACTTTTCAATTATCGCGGCATCCAGCGCCGGCGTCGCGTCCGGGCCCTGCGCTTCGCCATCGGAATCGTACGTATCCGTCGCAAAGCCAAAACGGAATCCCGCCTCATATCGTTTGCGGCGCCCGGCATAAAATTGCACCAGCCGCGTGGCCCTTCCGAGCAACAGCACGAGAACACCGGTCGCAAGAGGATCGAGCGTGCCCAGATGTCCGATTTGCCGGAAGCCCGCAAGGTGGCGCACCGCATCGACCACGTCGTGCGACGTTTTCCCTTTCGGTTTGTTGATGACAAGCGCACCGTCGTTCGGCGCCGGCTGTGGTTGACGTGTCATTCTCGCGGTTAGGACTTCTTACACTGGATCTGACATTAAAGACGCAAGACTCATGGCGCGGGCGGATTGTCCTTCTTCATTTCCTTCAAGAGCCGTTCGATGCGCTCCACATGCTCTTGCGAAAGATCCAGAATAAAATGCAGTTCCGGAACACGCCGGAGTTGCAACCGCTCGACCAGCTCCCGCCGAATGTAACCTGAAGCGTGTTCGAGCGCCTTGATCGCATCGGTTTGCTCCTTGTTTGTCCCCTTCACGTTGATGAACACGCGCGCGTGCTTCATGTCCGGCTGGACGCGCACTTCGCTGGCCACCACGCTGACTTCCAGGCGTGGGTCTTTCAGTTCCCCCGCCAGCATGGCGTTGATTTCGTGCGCGATCTCCTCGCCCACGCGTTCGTGCCTGTGATTCGCTGGACTCATTGGCGTCTCTGAAATACCTTCTAAACAATCTCGATCGCTTGATTGATCAAGACTGAGCCGAGGATGCCGTCTGCCTCGTCCAAGACCTTCTGCAGCACTTCCCTCAAGTGTTTCTCTTCATTCGAAATCGTGACAATTCCAACAACCGACCTCTGCCACGTGTCATGATGCTCTAGCTCCGCCACCGCCACGTTGAAGTCACGCCGCAACTTATCCTTCAAGCTCCGCAGCACCTGCCGCTTGTCCTTCAGCGATTGCGCATCCGGGATGTGCAGCTCGAGGGTAAGCAAACCAACCGGCATGAGCAGCTCCGGGGAACAGCTTGGCGGATTATTTCTTGCCGGCGGACGCGCTGGCCTGTCCGGCGGCTTCTGCGGCGCTCATCTTGGTAACGCTGAAGCATTCCAGTACATCGCCAACTTTGATGTCGTTGAAATTGGCGACGCCCGCGCCGCATTCAAAACCGGTGCGTACTTCGCTGGCGTCATCCTTGAATCGCTTCAAAGAGTTGAGCTTCGACGTGTAAATCACCGCCCCATCGCGCAGCACGCGGACCTGCGCGTCGCGCTTCAGGATACCGTCGACCACGTAGCAGCCCGCAATCGTTCCTGCGCCCTTGACGCGGAACGTGTTGCGTACTTCCGCGCGGCCCAGGTATGTTTCCGTGACCACCGGCTCGAGCAGGCCCTCCATGGCCTTCTTAAGTTCGTCGGAAACCTCGTAAATGATGTTGTGCGTGCGGATGTCCACGTGTTCCTGCTGCGCCAGGTCCAACGCCTTGCGGTCTGGCCGCACGCCGAACGCAATCACTATGGCACTCGATGCGGAGGCAAGGAGCACGTCATTTTCCGTGACCGCGCCGACGCCTGAGCCGATGATCTTCAGCTTCACCTGGTCAGTCGAAAGTTTCGGCAGCATTTCGCTGAGCACTTCGACGGACCCTTGCACGTCACCCTTGATGACAATTCCCAATTCCTTGACGTCACCGGCCTTCAATTGCTCATGCAGCTGGTCCAGCGTGATACGCGAGCCGCTGATGCGCGCCATCGCCGCGTCGCGCTGTTTGTTCTGCCGGTACTCCACGATGTGCCGCGCCTTGGCTTCATCTGTAACCTGGAAAAGGTCGCCCGCATCCGGTACGCCCTGCAAACCAAGCACTTCGACAGGTGTCGACGGCGGCGCGTCATTCACTACGCGGCCGCGATCGTCAAACATCGCGCGCACTTTGCCAAATACCGACCCGCAAATGAAAAAGTCGCCGGCTTTCAGCGTGCCGTTTTGCACCAGGATCGTTGCTACCGGACCGCGTCCCTTATCCACGCGCGATTCCAGCACTGTTCCCGTCGCGGGCGCGTCCGGATTGGCCTTGAGCTCCCGCAAATCCGCGACTAACAAAATCGTTTCCAGCAGCTTATCGATGCCCTGCTTCTTTTTTGCCGAAACTTCCACGAACTCCGTGTCCCCGCCCCATTCCGCCGGCATCAGGCTGTTTTCCGTCAGTTGCCGCTTCACGCGCTCCAGTTGCGCTTCCGGCTTGTCGATCTTGTTGATCGCTACGATGATGGGCACTTTCGCCGCCCGCGCGTGGTCGATCGCTTCCTTCGTTTGCGGCATGACGCCGTCATCAGCGGCCACGACCAGCACCACGATATCCGTAACCTTCGCGCCTCTCGCGCGCATGCGCGTGAACGCCTCGTGACCCGGCGTATCCACGAAAACCACGGCGCGGTCATTCACGACCACCTTGTAGGCGCCAATGTGTTGCGTGATGCCGCCCGCTTCGCCCGCCGCCACATCCGCTTCGCGAATCGCGTCCAGCAGACTCGTTTTGCCGTGATCGACGTGGCCCATTACCGTCACCACCGGCGGACGCGGCTTCAAACTTTCCTTGGTCTCTTCCTTCGCAACTTCCAGCACCATCTCTTCTTCGAGGGAGACCACGTTCACCACTCCGCTGAACGCCTCAGCAAGTGTTGTAGCCGTCGGCACGTCAAGCGCCTGGTTGATGCTCGCGAAGACGCCGCGGTCGAGCAGGTTCTTCAACAAGTCTTTCGCGCGCACATCCAGCTTTTCGGCAAGTTCGCGAATCGTGATGCCTTCCGTAATCGTCACATCGCGCGGCGGACGCGGCTCCGGCGGCGCGATAACCGCCGCGGCTGCGCTGCGGCCCGCGCCTGGACGTTGCCGTGTCGGATGCAGTTTGCGCTCGCCCTCTTGCTCGCGCTTGTCCAAAACAGGGCGCTGGCGCTGCGGCGGCTTACGCGTATACAGCGGCTTGCCCGGCTCCGCCTTTGGGGGCAATTTCTCTGGAAACGGCGGCGGCAGCATCCCCGGACGCCCGGGCGCTCGCGGGCCGGGCCGCGTGCCTGTCGGCATCGGGCCGCGGCGTTGCTCAAATGGGCGCGACTGCGGTCCACCTGGACTGCCTGGGCCTCCTGATCTCGGCGTGAACGACCGCCCCTGCCCGGGTTGCTGTGGACGCATAGGCTGCCCGGGACGCGGTCCGCTGGGGCGCGACTCTCGGCTTGCATCTGGAAGTGGTCCGCGGTTACCTGTCGGTCCTGATGGCATTGGCCCGCGATTTCCCGTCGGCAATGGCCGTGCGGGCGCGCCTGCTCTCGCTGGCGTACCAGTACGTCCGGGAGCGCCGCCAGGCGCAGCTGCCGCAGGACGATTTGCCGAAGGCTGGCCACCAGACGGGGCCGCTGGCCGCGCGGGCGCGGAAGGCTTTGCCGCGGCAGGCATTGCGGGCGCTCCTGTCGGTGCCGGATGACGAATTGGCGTCGCCACAGGCACTGTAGTTGCGGGAGCAGCAGGCTTCGTGGCTGGCGGCACTACAGCGGGCGCAGGAGCCGGCGGCTTGTGCGCCCCTGGAGCAGCCGCTGTCGGTGCTGCTGGTGCACTCGGCTTTGCCACGGGCGCAGCGGGCTGGGCAGGCGCGCTCGGTTTCACGGCACTCGGCGCAACACTTGCTTGCGCAGGCGCCGGAGCTGCGGCAGGTTTCATCCGTGCAGCCTTCGCAGCCGCTTCCTTCGCTTCTTTTTCTGTTTTGGCCGCCGCTTCCGCTTGCGCTTCTTCTTCGGCGGCGCCCAGAATCTTTTTCCGCACCTTCTCAGCGACGTCCGCCGGAATTGAGCTCGAGTGCGTCTTCTTCTCCGTGACGCCATACCCGGGCAGCAGGTCAATAATGGCTTTGGCTTTGACCTCGAGTTCGCGGGCCAGCTCGTTGATTCGGACTTGATTTGCGTCGGTCATGCGCTCCGTTCTCGACTACGACTTCGCTTCTTCCGCCTTCGCTGGATCGCCTTCATCGTTGGCGGGCGTTGCCTCTACCGCTGGCTCCGACGTTTCCTCCGCCGCAGGAGCTTCCTCGACTGCCTCTGCCGTCTCTGAACTCTCGGCAGACTCCGCCGTCTCACCTTCGGCCCCGGCTTCAGCCGCCGCCTCTTCTGCGGGAGCCTCGCCGCTCGCAGCCGCTTCGCCTGTCGCAGCCGCCGCCTCGGCGCCGCTTTCATAAAACCGGTTCACCGCCTGATAAATCTTGTCCACCATCTTTTCGCCGATGCCCGGAATTTCCATCAACTGTTCCGGCGTCATGCCCGCGAGCTTCTCAACGGAATTAATCCCCGCCGCTTCGATCTTCTCGATGGTCTTGGCGCCCACGCCCGCCAGTGAAGTCAATGGCGTCGCCGGCGCGGTCAACGCGGTCATCTGCTCTTCGATTTCCTGCCGCTTTTCTTCCTCGCTCTTGATGTCGATGTCCCAGCCAATCAGCTTGCTTGCCAGCCGGACGTTTTGCCCCTTCTTGCCGATAGCCAGCGAAAGCTGCGAATCCTCGACGATCACTTCCAGCTTCTTCGTTTCTGGATCGACAATCTGCACGCGCGTCACTTTTGCCGGGCTCAACGCCTTTTGCGCGAACGCCACCGTCTCTTCGTTATAAGGGATAATGTCGATCTTCTCGCCGCGCAGCTCGCGAATAATCGACTGCACGCGCATGCCTTTCATCCCCACGCACGCGCCCACGGGATCGACGTCTTTGTCGCGGCTCGCCACCGCCACTTTCGTCCGTTCGCCCGCTTCCCGCGCTGCGAATCGAATCTGCACCGTGCCGTCATAAATTTCCGGCACTTCCATCTCAAACAAACGCTGCACCAGGCTCGCATCCGCGCGCGAAACAATCACCTGCGGCCCTTTCGCCGCGCGATCCACCATCTTGATCACCACGCGCAGCCGTTCGCCGATGTTGTATGTTTCCAGCTTCGACTGTTCGCGCTTCGGCAGCCGCGCTTCCGTGCGCCCCATGTCCACGATCAAGTCAGGACCCTCGGCGCGCTTCACGATCACCGTCACCAGCTCGCCCACGCGCGTGTGATACTCGTTGTAAATCGTGTCGCGCTCGGCTTCGCGCACTTTCTGCAAAATCACCTGCTTCGCCGTCTGCGCCGCGATCCGTCCCAGCACGTCCGTCGGTTTCGCCGCCACGATTTCTGTGCCGACTTCCGCCTCCGGATTCTTTTTCTTCGCTTCCGCCACTGTGAGCTCTTTTTTCGGGTCGGTCACTTCCTCGACCACCGTATACACCGAGTACACGTCCACCTGTCCGGTTTCCGGATTGAACTTCGCGCGCAGGTCCTCTTCAGACTTGTAAAACTTCCGCGCCGCCACCACCATCGCGTCTTCAATCGCCGACACCACTACTTCCGGCTCGATGTGCTTCTCGCGGCTTAGCATTTCAATCTGTTGGTAGAGCAAATTCGCCATGTCTAGATTCCTAAAATTTCTCCGCTAAAACTCGACGACCAGATTCGCCTTCCGAATCGCCTCCAGCGGCACCTCGACGGTCCGCGCTTCCTTCCCTTTCAACTCCATGCGGACTTTCCCGTCCGCAAATCCCGCCAGACGCCCTTCAAAAAACTTCGCTTCCCCCACCGGCTCGCTGGTGGAAATCTTCGCCATCCGCCCTTTGAAGCGCTCAAAATCCGCCGCCTTCTTCAGCGCGCGGTCCATCCCCGGCGAACTGACCTCCAGCGTGTACCCTGCCGGGCCAGGAATCAGATCCTCCACGTCGAGGATCACGCTCAATTGCTGGCTGACGCGTTCGCAATCGGAGTGGCTGATCTTCGGAAAGGGGTCGTGTACAACTTCCGTCGCCCCGATCGTCCCCGCTGCATCGCTCATTACCGCTGCCGGCTTCGCGATCCGATCGATGTACACCCGCAAGAACCGCTGCTTGCCGATTCTCCATTCGACATCAACGACTTCCAGGCCTTCCGAACGTGCCACTCGCTCGGCCGCGCCGCGGATTTTTTCCAAATCCACGCAGAGACTCCCCGACCCTAGCCGGTCCGCGATGCACTCCCACCGGCCCAACAAAAAAGTGGGCTCGCGCCCACTCATCCGTTCGACCCGCTTCAGAGCGAAACAAGAGTATATTCCCGCAGCACGGTAAATGCAAGATACGGCCCCCGCCCGTAGCGGCGGGCTTTCTGCCTGTTCCTGGAGTCTCGACGGCTTGAGTCGGGAGGCCCGGCATCTTGCCCTTACCTGCGTAGGGGCACGATAGATCGTGCCCTTCTTGGGCCTTCTGCATGGGGGTGCGCCTAAGGTGACCGCAGCCGAACCATGCCCCCGCTTCAACCCTCCCACCGCTTACAGTATTTGCAAATCAGTTCGCCGGAAATCGTCGCCCTTTGCAAGCAGCGGTTCGCTGGAAGTCTTCGTTAGGGCATAGGCAAAGCAGTCTCCAAAATTCAGCGCCGCGGGATGACGGCCTTTCCCAAATTTTCGCCACGCAAAGCGCGCAATGGAAAACTGCTCCTCATCAACCGCAACAATCTCGATTTTCGTCCTGTGCAGGAATAGGTCAAGTTCCCGGCCTGCTGCTTCCCCGCGGCGCGACTCCACTACCATCGCCGTTTCCAGGGCGTTTGCAGCCGACAGCAGGCGAGTTTCTGATTCGCTGAGCAGTTGGAGAAACTTCCCTCGTTCCGGCTCACCTAGGAGGATTGCCAGCAGAGCCGAAGTGTCAATCACCACCGGAAGTGCCATCCTTGGACAAACTCGCCGGAATGCCGTCCTGATCGTAGCCCAGGATTTCATCTTCGGCTCGTTTGTCGAGAGTCGGTAGGGCATCAATACGCTCCAGGATATCCTCCACTTGCTCGGGAAGCCCCCTCGCGTGCCGCCGCCCCCGCACGCGCTGCAGCCGGTCCTTCAAAGACCTCTTTATGACCTCTGTGATGGTCTCTCCAGTCTCTTTGGCGAGCTCCCGCGCCAACTCTTCGGTTTCCGCGTTCTTAATGCTAATCGGCATGTGATTCGCTCTCTATTGAAGTTCGCACTGCCCTCCATCAAGAAAGTCTAACAAACTCTGGGGAAAGATTCTATACTTCGGTATAGATTCTATACATTCTTCTGATAAGACTCTTTGGATCGGCGTGGCTCGTTCCCCATCCTTAGGGCAGGCCCTTTCAAGGGCGAGAGGGTTGCCGCATCGTCTACTCCCGCGACCAGCCGGCATCGCCCCCCGAATGGCGCAGCTCATCTTCCAAGTCTGACTGTTCCTGCCGCAGTTGCCGGATTTCTGCTTTCTTCTCCCCTATTTTCTTGCGGTGTTCGTTGATCTGTTTTCTGGTAATCGATTGCCGCAAAGCCTTTGCCGGATTGGGATCGTCCTGAAGTAGCAGGACATTCCATTCCCGCTGCAAGAGGTCAAGCTCCTTTTGAGCGATGCGCATCTTGTAGTGGACTTCAGAAAACCGCTTCCGCCAATAAGCTTCGTTCTTCTCCTCTTTGTCTTTCTTGGCGCCGGTTTCTTCGGTTGCCGCGCGCTTTGCTTCCGATGCTTCTTTAGGAGGACGGTTGAGTTTCAGGTCTGCAAGATGCTCTTCCAGGTCTGCAATCTTTTGTTGTTCTGCTTGGACTTCCTCTTCCTTTTCCCTGATTTCCTTCTCGGCCCACAAGAGCTTTGACCTCCCGACATGCCGCGTTAGGTATTCGGGATTAGCAACGACTTGCCGTCGCTGAAGGTCAAGAGTTCGTTGGAGCAACTCCTTCTCCTTCTGAGCGCGTTCCAACTGCTTTTTTTCCTGTTCGATTGAGCTCTCCGTCTCCGCTATCTGCGGATCTTCTTCGTCAGTGGCAGTCTTATCAGAGTGCAAGGCGGTTCCTGGCGCTTCGGTTGGTTCAGCGGGAGCCTCAGGAATATCCGCCCGCACGGAGCCCGGATCAAGCCCATTATGGCGGGCTTGCTCTTCTAGTTCGTCTATCCGCAAAAGAAGCTGCTTCCGCCGCACTTCGAGGACTTGAATCTCCGCATCTGTCGTAACGCCTTCGGTGTCTTGGTCGAGCGCAAAGGTTCCCGTTGTGCCCCTTCCGTCTTTGCGGGCCCGGCGAAGCGTTCGCAACTCACGATCAATCTGTTCGGTTTGTGCCTGCAGGGGCTTCAGTTGTGAGACGTACCACTTGGGGTCTTTTGCCCTGACGTAGTGTTTTTCAACGGAGGCCGTCTGAGCGGATTCCTCGGAGGCCGGTGGCGAAGCTGCATTCGCCAGCGGACGGGCGGCAAGATGTTGGAGCTCGTCGTTGGTCCAAACCCTTTTGGCCTCTTTCTTCTCCGGCCGGTCCTGCGGAAGCGCCGGGGCTGCCAAGACGCACCAAGCAAGAGTGAGGACTATCGTGGGAAACGGGAACGTGTGGAAGCGCATAGATGTTGCCCTTGCAAAAGCCCTGTAGGCACAAGTATACAGCCTCCTGGCTGGTAGGGGAGGTATGCTCCGCAGGAACGGGGCACCCGGCTACTTGTCAACGGGGCGCCCAAAACACAGCAAATATCCGCTGTTATCCGTGATCTCGAAGGCCCTGAGTCCATCGCTTGTATTGGCCAGTTCCCTCTGCATGGGAACCCCTTTGCTTACGAACTCTCTGTACAGTGAGTCGGGATCATCCGTGTAGATGTAGGCGTCCCAGCGAGCCCATTCGTGACGCGAACGATTCGGCTGTGGATGGACCTCGGGCGTGATGGCCTTGAACATGAGCATGACCCGGTCACGTCCAAGGATAGCCCAGAAGTCGTCTGTGTTTCCGTCGCCTCCTCCCTTATAACGAACGTCGAATCCCAGCTTGGACTGATAGAACGCAAGCGTAGCGCCCAAGTCGTCGACAATAAAAAAGGGAGTAACACTGTTCAACATGGCGAAAGCGCCGTGGACTCCAAGACAGCCTAGCAGGTTGTGCGGGATTTTCCACTTGCGAAGGGGGCAAGTGGTCTTCCAAGGTTTTGTAGAGGCCGGGCTTTGGCCCGGCATCTTGCCCTTACCTGCGTAGGGGCACGATAAATCGTGCCCTTCTCGGGTTCTCGTGGCACAGCCATTCCTGGCTGTGTACTTCCAAGCCTTAAATAGGCACATTCTCTTCGACTTGCCGCTAATTCTTGTCCTTAGGGTGCGGGGAGTGGATAGAGTGGGAGTCCCGTCAAGCGCGCAATGCGAGAGAAATCCTTGTCGAGAGTGAACACGCTGGCGCGATGCTCCAGCGCAATCGCCGCGATGAGGGCATCAATGGTTGTCAGGCTCACGCCCTTGGAGCGGGCCAGCCGGAAAATCGCCGCCGCCTCCCGATAGGTTCGGAAGCCCCGCGGCTCAACCATTTCCCATTGGGAGAGATACTGTTCCATCCGGGTGATATCCCGCGTCAAGCCCTGCAGGATTTCCGCCACCACCACGCCCGTCAGCGCAAACGGTTCCGCGTCCTTGATCATTCGCCGCAGCTCATCGCCCGCGCGCCCCGGTGCGGAACTGAAAAAATCGATCCACACCGAACTATCCACCAGGATCAACCTCGATTCCTTCGCATCGCCTTCAGCTCGCCCTTCCAGATCCCCGATCCATGGTAGCGAAGGATGCCCTTCCGGCTCTCCGAACGCACCAGCAGTTCCAGCGCTTTGTCTACGATTTCTCGCTTCGTTTTCAGCCGCGTCAGCTTTCGCGCCTTGCTCACCAGTTTCTCGTCAATCTCGATGTTTGTTCTGCCCATCCCGAAAGTATACACCATTTCTCAAGGATTTGGTGTACGTTTCGCGCCCCCGCGAATGCTTCCTGAAACTCTGTTCCGGCCGTTCCCCAGAGCGCCGGCCAGCCCTGAGTCCTCCCGAAGCGCATCGCTGCTTGCGGTTTTGTCCCTGCATTCAGCCCCTCCCGAATTTCAACCTTCTAACCCTCTCTCTTTTCAACGCTTTCCCGCTCCATTCGAATGATACACAAATAATTACTTAACATTTGTAAGTCTCCGTACTATCTTTCCATGTGATTCAGGCTCGCCATCCTCGCCGCCCGTCCCGCTCGGATGCTAACTTCCCTTCTTCCTTTTCAACCTTCAATCGGCCTGTCCCGATCTTATCGGGAAGATCCTGGCCGTCTCTCCCTCTGTTTTCCCTTCAACCTTCAACTTTGAACTGTCAACCTCGGCATTCCCCAAGTCCTCTTACGCCCCTGCTTCCTCATCTCTAAGTCCTTCAACTGCAACACTTATGGATCCCCCTCGTAAGTGTTGCAGACAAAAGACTTACAGCAAGGCTAAACCCTGTAGATGCAACATTTACAAAAAACACGGGGGGAGGGTCTTGCTCCCGGAGCTCGCCACTCGCCACTGGACCGAACCACTGGATCGGAAAGGACGCGCCTTGCTGACTAATCGCCTACTGGCGTGTAGCGGGGACTCTCATGGCTCCGTTCATATCCGTGTTGGCTTGTTTGCAGGAGTCGCGCTGGCCTTGGTAGCAGTGCTGGAGGTCTTCAAGATAATTCTGGAGGATTTTCTCGCGTGTCTTGCTCACGCCTTTTCGGGAAGCTTCGTCCAACGCGGCTTTGGCCTTCTGTTCAGACGCGCTATCCGGATGCCGCGCGAACTGCACGATCGCAGTGTAGGCGCTCCAATAGCTCTCATCCTGCGGGTCGCGGCGCCGATTCACTTGCTGGTTCAGCGTGTAAACCAGCAGGTAGTTGGCCCCCAGGACAAACACAATCCCCGCGATCCCCAGAATCGTGAGCCGCTTAAACAAGATACGGAGCCCGCCCCATCTCCAACGTTCATAGTATCGGATTATTCGGCCGCGCAACCGCCGCAGCAACGCAGGGGTGTCCATGAGTACCTACACTGCGCTGGCATGCGCGCGCCGCAACGGGGCCGATGGGCCGCGGGGGCAGATAACGGCCTGACCATTTACTGGACCTCCTGCCAGTTTCCTGGGACGGAGCCCGGTTGTAACTTGATGCTGTCCCAGTCCAAGGTGAGGCCATGAACGAATTTACCGCATGGATGCAAAGCAATTGGTATGAGCTAGGAAACCTCTCTGTCGAGGTCGTCTTCCTGAGCACGGGTATCTGGTTCGCCCGAAAGATCCTGAGGTCCATCAGGGCGTCCCAGGAGCAGGTTGGAGCGCTTATAAGGCTGTCAGTTGGCGGCGCGGTTCCCGAGCGGCAGGTTCCGAGCGCCGTCGCCGAGCGGCCGGCCCCAAGCGCCGGTTCGTACTGGCTTACGCCATCGGAATCGGCTCCTGCTGACCAGCCAGCGCCCGTGGAAAGCAGCCCGAGCCCCATATTGAGCGCGGGGCACGGCCTGGTGGGGTGGTTGAACACTCCGATGATGAAGAGCAGCGGCACCGCCCCGTGGCGTAAAGCCATCAATTGGCTGCGGTCCCCAGCGGGAAGCTAGCGGGGAGTTAGCTGGCAACCTAGCGGGAAGCTAGTTAGAAGCTCGCGGCAAGCTAGCTTGGAAGCTGTTCGGGAAGCTTGGCCGCAAGCTGATCCGAGCGAGCGGCAAGCAGTCGCCTGCTGAGAATGTTTGGCCCGTCGAGAACCTCTGCGCCTCTCGGCGGGCCTCGCTGTCTTTGAATTTCGTGGTGGTGGAGGCTAGTGCGGCGTCAGCGTGGCGGAGAAACTTTCCTTGGCGGCATTTTCGTAAAGGTGTAAAAGCTGCGCCGCGCGCTTGAGCAAATCAGCGGGCAGATCGCCCGGTTGATAGTCCACAAAGCCGGTCGTATAGGCGAGGTTGACCCGGTGGCCGGAACAGACCACTTCGATGGCGCCGAGCCGGTTCAAGACGGTCTTGACTTCGCCGAGGTTGCATTCCGGCAGCACCAACAGGAAATCGTCGCTGGCCAGCCGCGCTGCAAAGTCGGAGCCACGGCACGCTTTCTTCAAACGCCGCGCAAGCTCTTTCAGCGCTTCGTCCACGGCGGATTGCCCGTAGCGTTTGGTGAGCTCGGCAAATTCGTCCAAATGGACGGTTGCCAGGCTTAGCGCGGTATTTTGCCGCCGCGCGCGGGCAATTTCTTTTCCGAGCTGCTGCTCGATGAATACCCGCGTGTGCAGTCCGGTGACGGAATCGACGCCCGAGGAAGAAGTGAAAATTTTATCGGGCACCGCCGCTTCGTCCGCGCTGCCGGCGTTGTATCCGCTCAAATGTTTCCGTTCACGGCGGAAGAACCATTGCCGGTAGAGCATCCAGCCGTTGAAAAGCAACAGCAGGGAAAGAATTCCCCAGCGCGCTTGATCGGAGCGGATTTCGTAAAAATGTTCGTGGTGGCGGAACAAAGAAGTGAATGAGGTAAGCACAAAAGCGACTGCGGAGAGCGCGGCGACAAAAAATGCGGAGAACCACAGCCACCACTCGCGCCGCGCCAGTTTCCGCAGGCTGGAATCCGCTTGCTGCGCGCGGAAAGAATCCGATCCCTCCAGCGGTGAGGAACTTTGTATGGTGTGGCGAGTGCCGAGTATTGAGCGCATATTCCCGGGAGAGGAGCGGTACACCACAACAGTAAGACGCTGCTGCAAAAGAAGGCAACGGAGAAATGGTACAGGGCCGTTGCATTCAAGAACCTGACCGAATGGTCAGAGGGAATTTCGCTAGCAGCGAATTGGCAACGGAACACGCGCGTATGACGCATTCTTCGAGGTAAGCCTGCAGTGATATGCAAAAAAACAAAACGCTCCCAACTTCGTTGGGAGCGTTTTGCCGAAGTTCAAACCGCGGTGAAAAACTATGTTTGTTAGGGCTTCGAAGCAGGCGGCTGAGACGTTGTCGGAGCGGGTTTTGAGGCAGCCGGCTTCGCCGGTGTTGATGCCCCAGCCTTAACCGGGTAAGCCTGATCGTAGAGGCGGACAATGTCCTGTGTGACGTCGATCTGCGTGGAAGCAAAGAGAATCGGAGTGTTCTGCGCGGAGGAATCGAGAACGACGACATAGCCGTTTTCGCGGGAATAGCGGTCCAGCACGTCGACCATCTTGCGGCCGATGCGGTCAATGACGTCAGCCTGCGCGGCGTTTACGTCTTCCTGGTATTCCGTGTTCATGCGATCGAGGCGCTGCGTTAGCCGCTGCCCTTGCTGCCGGAGGCGGGCTTCTTCTTCCTGGCTCAGCTTGTTCTGGCCGGCTTGAAGACGCTGCTGCAAATCACTGATCTGCTTGTTCAGAGCCTCGATCTCGTTCTGGCGTGAAGCGAACTGCGACTGCAACTCCGCGGAAGCGACCTTTCCCTCCGCAGTGGTAACGATGGCCTGGCGAATGCTGATGACGCCGACCTTGCCCGATGCGGCCGAGCCGGCAGCGGCGGGCGACTGTGCCCAGGCGGCTCCGGTGCTCAATATGCACGCGGCAGTGAGGGCTGCTGTACGATTCAACATATTTCGTGACCGCAAAGCGGTCAACGTATTTGGCGACCGCAAAGCGGTCAACAATCTAGAATTCACTTTTCTCTCCTTGTTGTGGCCCGCCACGGAAAACCGGGGCGAACCCGTGCCAAGTCAGCTTGGCTTAAAACTGATTCCACACCCTGCGGACTTTGCGAGCCTGTCGTAAACCTGAAAGTATAGCCGAGGCCATTTGCTTCCCGCAATCAGAAAGCACCCTTTGCCCGACAGCCCAGAACGATAAGACGGCTCGCGTATCAAGAGTTCTCCCGGTGTCCATCTATTTCGGCAGCGGGAACAGGATGACCCGGTTGTTGGCCTGGTCGGCGATGACCGCCAGGTTCGTAAAAGTCTGGATGGCTGCTGCAAATTTCGATGTGGCGCCAATACCGAGAGTTGCCTTGGTCGCGAAAGTCTGGGAATCCACAATCGAGATGGTATTGCTCAACGAATTCACGGTGAGGATGGTGCTCGTCTGGAAATTATGGGCAATGGCGTTGGGATTAATGCCGACTTTAATTGTTTGAGTCTGGCCGCTGTCCGGATTGAATTCGGTGATGACGTTGCCCTGTGTGGAGACGGCATAAAAGAGGCCAGGGTTCGTAGTGCCAGTAACCACGCTTGGATCAAAGACGATGCCCGTCGGCGTAGCAGAAAGGAAAGAGGCAGTTGCAGATGCCGATCTAGCAGGGGTGGCCGCGCCAATGTCCACGCCGTCCAAAGCGCCTTGCGGACTGGAGGCCCCACTAACCTGGAGGCAGGTCACGACGGCGAGGCCGCGGCCGTTGGTGCCGCGATCCGGGTCAATGGCGACGGCAATGGGATTTTGGTCGACGGCAACAGTGCCCGGTGTGAGAGTGCCGATGGGACTGGCGGTCAGGGGCGTGAGATCAATGGTGGAAACGGTATTCGAACTGGTGTTGGCGACTACCGCGAGGTTAGTCTCCTGGTCAATGGCCACGCCGCTGGGACCAGTGCCGACAGTCACAGTGATGGCCTTTCCGGTGGCATCCGCCACGGGAACGCCGTTTACGAGGTCAAGAATAGAGGCGGAGTTTGAACCACTGTTGGTAACCACAGCGACCCCGGAGGTTCCGGCAGCTTGGCCGGTATAGGCGAGCCTGGGAAGAACAGCGACGCCAGTAGGCGTGTCGCCCGTGGCGATGGTCTTGAGGGTTTGGCTGAAAATGTTGGCGGGATTCAGGCTGAAGACAGAAACCTGATTGCAGCCCGAGCCCGTATTGGTGACCACCGCAAGATTATTGATTTCGTCGATGGCGACGCCACCCGGCGCGGCGGCGGTGCCTGCCGACGTGGAGGTTACGTTGCAGGGAGCCAAAGGAATTTCCTCGAGGACAGTGAAGTCGATGACGTTCGAAGCGACACCTGAGCTGCTGGCGACGCTGAGCGCATAGTGACGCGGGCCGGCATTGAGAACGGACACGGGAATAGTTACGTCAATTTCGTGACCGCTCACGAGCGAAAAATTGCCCAACGCAGTCGAGGCAAAAGCAACGCCGTCCAGAAGGACTTGGGAGCCGGAGTCAAAACCCGTGCCGAGAATTTTCACGCCGCTGACGGCCGATGGCGCCGTGCCCAGAGTGATTTTCACGGCAGGGCTGAGGCTTGCGGGGGTTGTGAGATTCGAATTGCCGGCATCGATCGCGGGCGTTTGAACGCTTTCAATGTGAACAGCCTTAATAGTACCGAGTTGGAAGAAAGAAATACTGTCGCTGCCAGAATTGACGGCCAGAGCCAGGTTGTCGACGGAATCGACGGCGAGGGCTCCAGGAATGGACACATTCGCCGGTGTGGTGGAAGTGCAATTCGCCGCGCAGATTGTAGCCAGGCCGTTTTGGCCAGTGCTAACGATGGCGGCGCGCTGCAAGAGAGATGGATCAAGGAGAGAGACTTGGTTGAGTTTTGGATTAAAAGAAACTGCGGTATTGGACAAGGGCTGGAATGCAACATCATCGGCGCCAAGCTCCGGTGAACCCGTGCCTACCTGGCCCGTGGCACCCACAAAAAGGGTCATCGAAGCAACAGACTGGCTCTGCGGATCGATGAAATTAATCTGGCTGGAGGTAACGTTGGGGTCGGCAAGAACGGCCTGCCGCGTGACGGGATTGAACGCAATGCCCGTGATTGACGGAGATATCGTATACGTGAGGAACGGAGTTCCGGAACTGGCAAGACAGGAGCCGGAGCAGGTGGTGGTGTCATCTTTGTCCGCCTGGAAATACTGAAAGTGCGTGGCATCAAGGACAGCGCCAACGGAGAAAGAACCATCGAAATTCGTGCCGTTGGTGGTTCCTTTCGGCAGCCCGCTGACGAGCACAGTGCCGGGGTTACTGGGATTGAGATTGTGAGAAGAGGACGTCGTGATGGTGACAACGTTGGAAGCGCGGGTGGCACTGGCGATGGGTACACCGAGTGAACCCTTGGAAGCATTGGAGAGGTCCACCGCCGAGAGAAGCCCCGCCCCACCAGGAGTGACGTAAGCCATGCGCGCACCGGCCTCGAAAGCAACCTGGGGATTTGGCCCGCTGTTCAGCGTGACGTAGCCGATGGGGCAATAGTTTGGAGCTGAAACCGGTCCCGGAAGTATGCACTGCGGAGGAACCTTGGGATCGGGATTGAAGGTGAAATTGGGATCCAAATTGATGATGAGCCCTACGTTTGTGGAAGCGAAGGCCACCAGGGCGCGATCCGTAAATGGATCAACACCCACGGAGTATGGAAACGGCTCCACGAACGATGGGTTAGCTGGGACAGGCTGCGGAATCACGGCGCTCAAATCCACGGTAGCCAGCAACGTGCCTGCTGGAATGGAGAGAACCGAGAGGGACCGACTCGCATAGTTCACCACGGCTGCGACATGCAAGTGCTCATCGACGGCTACGCCCGTCGCGACGTTGCCCCCGGAAGAAACTGCTGTCGCTAAGACGGGAGTACCACTAGCGAGATTGAGGAATTGCACGTTGTTCTGTGTATTGGTGTTGCTGCCGGGCGTATTCAGACCCGCGAGCGTCACAACGGCGTAACCGAGGCCGGAGTCCAAGGCAATCGCGCTGGGAGTTGAAGACGCGGGAAGCGTGAGCAGTGAAGGAGTGCCGGGTTTGTTCGAATTTCCGTAGTCCGGGATGATGGCGACGTTGGTGAAGGCAGTTGCCGGCGTGGGAGCAGTGAACGGCCCCGGCGACGTGGTGTACTGGACGCCGAATGAATACAAACCTGCAGTGTGGCCGGTGCCGCTGGGAGCGGGCAAGAAGCCCGAGATTCGCCGCGCCGTGGAAGCGGACACTGTCGAGGAATTCGTAAGCAAGGCCTGTCCATTGAAATTAGTGGCGACGGTAGGCGAGTCCGAGGGGCCAAAGAAACCGCCGTCGATGATGAACGGCACGCCGCCCGTCTGGCCCAGCGTGGCTTCCTGAAAACTGCCCGGGGAGGAGCCGACGATGGTGGGGCGTACCGGGACAATGTCCAGCGGGAACGGCCCGCCTGTCACATTGACGGAGGAATTGCTGCTGGTCACTTGCACGGTATAGTGGCCGGGGGTCTTCAAATTCTCCGAGTTCAGGCGAACGCGAGCACCAATGGAAGTTGAAGTCGATCCCGCAGCAAAGACCACCTTGATCTGTGTTTGGGGATTAATGGTAGTGGCATTCCCAGAGGAATCGATGAGGTTAACACCCATCTGCGAGTCGGCGTTGGCGGCGGCGAGAAAGATGTCCTGCTGTAGAGCGCCCTGGGGAGCGATAGAGGGAGAGATGCCGCTGAAGGTGATGTCGCCCGCAGTGACCAGGGTGACGGCGGCCTGAGCGATGCGGGCGTTGTCGACTTTGGAGAAAGCGAAGACGGTGACGATGCCCGCCGCATTGACGGGCGTGGTCGTCGAGGCCGGCGCAGCAGTGGGAACAGCCGCGGGAGCCTTGTAGAGGCCGGTTGCATCAACGGAGCCGCAAGCGTTGCTCCCAGTGCTGCAGTCCGCGCTATCGATCTTCGCGGTAACTTCGAATGTTACGCCCCAAGTAAGCTGGGCGGGATCAATGACCGTGTTGTTCAAATCCTCGGCGAGAAACAACTGCGTTGCATTGGTGGCGAGGGTCGCGGTCGCGGGGATGATATGAATGCGAATGCCGGAATCAAAGGTGATGTTGAATTTTCCGGTCTTCTTCTTGTCGGCGTTGGAGGTTGCGGTGATGGTAACGATCACGTTGGGAAGCTTGGTCTGATCGGGAAAAACCCTCGGAGCGGTAAAAGTAGCCGTGGAAGAGACAGTGGTGCTGGTGTTCTGAATGTTGGAGAGAGCGCCGACGGCGGGATCGCCGCTGGCGGTCTTGGCACTATCGCAGGACGCGGAAGCGGAAGGCTTGGGGCTCGGCACAGCCGTCGTAGGATTCGGCGTGGTGGTGTAGGAGCAGTCGAAAGTGGAAGACACGTCAGTGGCGCCGGTGACAGTGGATGTAATGGTCTGTGTTTGCGTCGGGACCATGATGGACGCCGTGCCCGTGACGGTAACAACGATCTGATTGGCCGTGCCGCTGCTGCCACAGCCGCTGATCCAAAGACCGGCTAAAGCTGCCGCCACCAGGATGTTTTTCGTACGTTTATGCCACTTCATACCCACTCCCCCACATTCGCGCACGTTGCAAGCGTTTCGCCTCTACTGCGCTGGTGAATTCCCGGGTTTTATCAAAGACCATAAAAGTCATCACACCCTAAAAGGTCCGGCTGACCGTGAAACGGAATGTCCGCGCCGGCTCGAAATAGTTGAGGCTCCCCGGATTCTTTAGCAGTTGCTCAATCGTGGGCCGGACCTGAAACCTCCAGACGTCCGGCGGGAGCGTGGCGGGGAGGCGGCCCAGAGTGCCGCACTTGTCTCCCAGGCTTGGATCGCAAATCTCGCTGGACTCGATGAAATCCGGGGGCGCCAAAAGCTGCGAGTGCAAACGGTGGATGTTGTATGCGTAGTAGACGCGGAAGGGCGCCTGGATGATCGGCAACTGTACGACAAATTCGATACCCGTAGAACCGCGCAAGCGAAAATTAGTATTCGGAGCGATGCCCAGCTGCCGGTTGGCGTCGAGCGCGCCGGAGCTAACGGCGTTAGGAAAGCTCGTCTGTAGATTGTTGAACCCGGTAGGGTCAAGCCGCAACGCGCCCTTGCGGAGAATGCCGTTGGTGCCGCCATCAAAAAACAGCACGGTCTGGAAGGTGTTGCCGATGATGGGAATGCGGTACTCGACGTTTCCGTAGCCCTGAGTGTCACCGCCTGGAAACGTGATGGTATACCCGAGGACCGGAACACTGACGGTCCGCTGAGTGGGTTGGCCGAAACCATTCAAACAAGTTCCGCAAGTGTAGCTGAACTGCTGCGCGGTGGCGACGGGGATAAAGGTGACGGGGGTAATGGAGCGAATGTCAAAGCCGCGAACATCCGACTCGCCGCCCATATAGAAGCGGCTATAGGGAGGCGGTTCCCCTCCCCCATACCCGGTGATGAACGCGCCAGAAGCATGAAAGCCCAAAACGTTGCGGTGTTTGTTCACCGGATGGTAGTACTTCCAATCAACAACATTGGTGATGCTCTTAACGTTGCCGCCGAGCCCGGAAAATCCAAGCGAATAAAAGTAGCTCTTGCCGCCGGTGGGATTGATGGGATTGTTGACGGTGTTATAGGTGATCGTGGGAGTGATGGTGCTGGAGACGATTCCATTCAGCGCGCTGGGACCGGCGATGCTGCGGAATTGCACCTGGGTGAACAAGAGCTTGGAGGCGTCGTTGAACGCGGTGATGTTGGTGCGCGTCAATCCGTACTGCAAGCCAATGCGGGTGAAAGAGAGCTTGCGGACGGGATAGCTGGCGAAAAGAGTGAAGCCGGTGCTGTCCTGATTGTAATTCTGAATGAATTGCGGGTTGATGCTGACGGACTGGCCGGTCAGGAGAGCGGCCTGGCGGGCCTGGTCAAACTTGTAGCGGCTGGAAAAAATCGTGAAACCGGAGGAGATGGGCCGGTCAAAGAGATAAGGCTCGGTAAATCCGAAGAGGAAACTGCGCGAAAGATCGCCGAACTGCGCGGAAAAAGTAAGAGTCTCGCCCAGTCCCAGAAAGTTGTTGGTCTGATAGGTAAGGCCAATGAAGCTGCCGGCCAAGCCGCTGACGCCACCCTGCAAACCGATGGACTGCTTGCCCTTTTCCTTCAGCTTGAGGTTGATGTCTACGGTGCCTTCTTTACTGTTGCGCTTAATCTCCGCAGCCTTGTCGGCCTCGATCTTGTCGAAATAGTCGAGCTGATTGAGGCGGAGGATACTGAGCTCCCAGAGGCGCTTGTTGAAGAGCTGGCCTTCATCGATCATCAGCTCGCGGCGAATGACCTTGTCGCGCGTGGTGGTGTTGCCGCTGAAGTCGATGCGTCTGACGAAATACTGCTTCTGCTCGTCAAACTTCATGGTGAGGTTGATGATTTTCTTTTCTTCGTCGATTTCGGTGTCCGGCTCGGGAGTGAAGTCGATGAATCCGTATTCGCCGTAAATTTTGCCGTAGGTCTCGAGGGCCTTGCGAACTTTTTCGGTGGAGAAGATGTCGCCCTGTTTAAGAGGGAAAGCGGCCTTGAGGGCATCGACCTTGAGGGACAGGGCCTTGTCCGGATCGGCACTGACGATCTTCAGCGTGCCCATGCGGTAGCGTTCTCCCTCTTCGATGGGGATGGTGATGTTGACGGCCTTGCCGTGGCCTTTTCCGGTGACGAGGGGAACGCCGAGGCGTGAATGCGTGGTGTCAATGTTCTCCAGAATGGGTTCGCCGACGGAAACCTTGAAGTAACCGTTGTCACGATAGAGGCCGCGAACGCCGACTTCCAGGTCCTCGCTCAACTTTTCGCGGTCGTAGGTCTTGGTGAGCACCGGAATGTACCAGAAATAAAGCGGGATCGCGTAGGGACGATCGTGGCGCATGGCGCGAATCAGCTTGCGGTCACTGAAAGCATGGTTTCCCTTGAATTTGATTTTGCCGACCTTGACTTTCGGGCCTTCCTCGATCTTGAAAACGAGAATGACGGCGTTGCTGGAAGCGATGCGCTCGTACTGCGGAGTGACTTTCGCGAACTGCCGGCCGTGCTCGGCCAGCAATTCCTTCAGCACGACTTCCGCTTTCTTGATTTTGGTGGGATCGAACTGGCTTTCGACGCTCAGACCGACCTTGCGTTCCTTGAAGCGGTCGAGAATGTCGGATTCGGAAATGGAGTGGATGCCGTCGTAACGGATGCGGCGGATCTGCGGTCGTTCTTTGACCTCAAAGATGATAATTTTACCGTTAGCGCGATTGGGGGAATCTTCCACGCGGAGTTTCACGTCCTCGAAGAATTGGGTGTTCCACAGCGCCTGAAAATCGCGGCGCAACGTTTCTTCATTGAAGACATCTCCGGGACGGCTGAAGATTCGCGCAGTCAGTGTGTCACTGCGCACGCGGCGGTTGCCGATGAACTCGATACGGTCGATGACAAACTGCTGCTGTTGGGCGGCCTGCGGAAGCTCCGCGGAATGATCTTCTGTAACCTCTTTGCCAGTTGCGTAATCAAAGGTAGTAGAGAAAAGATAAGAACGGGTCGATAAGGACGCGCTCGCGTGGGAATTTTCGCTCGGCGCCGCGGGTGACGGGATCGCGAAAAGATACACAAGGGCGACCAACCACGTCACTCGAGCCGCAAAAAATCCGAACGGCAAACAGACTCTTCTTTGAGCGGCCGGTGAGGTCGTCAAGGCCGCGCCCCCAAACTCAAGTTGTCATTCTCCCGCCGGACCCGGTGTGGGCCGGCCGTGCGCTGGTTCAGATTCGCTAATGGACGACCGGGGTTGCCTCACCGACGGGACGGAACGAGAGGCCTTCCCCTGCAACGTAAATCTGCAATGTCGCCGGCCTTTGAATTCCACCCTGGATGAGGGCCTCGGAGAGCGGGTCCTCTACATACTTCTGCAAAGCCCGGCGAAGCGGACGCGCGCCATAACTGCGGTCCGCACACGTTTTCTCGAGTATCCACTGACGTGCTTCCGGCGAGACGACAATCTGCACCTGGCGGTGAATCAGCGTGTCGTTCAGCTGGCCCACCAGTAAATCGATGATGCGGAGCAGATCTTCGTCGCCGAGCGGATTGAAGATAATGACTTCGTCCAGCCGGTTCAAGAACTCCGGATTGAACGCCCGCTTTACTTCGTTCATCACCATATCTTCCATGCTCTTTTGCCCGACTTCATCCGCGCCGGACTGGAAACCCAACGCAGTGCGCTTTTGCAAATGACGCGCGCCGAGATTGGAGGTCATGATGATGATGGTATTACGGAAATCCACGGTGTTGCCGAGCCCGTCCGTCAACTGACCGTCTTCAAAGACTTGCAACAATATATTAAAGACGTCCGGATGCGCCTTCTCGATTTCATCGAGGAGGATGACCGAGTAAGGCGTCCGGCGGACACGCTCCGTTAATTGTCCGCCTTCTTCGTAGCCCACGTACCCTGGAGGGGCGCCAATCAGCTTCGAGACGGAATGCTTTTCCATGAATTCCGACATGTCGAAGCGGACCAGCGACTTCTCCGAACCAAACAAAAACTCCGCCAAGCGCCGGGCAACTTCCGTTTTGCCCACGCCCGTGGGACCGAGGAAGAAGAAGCAGCCTACCGGGCGCAATGGCGACTTGAGACCAGCGCGGCTGCGGCGAATGGCGCGGGCCAGCGCAGTAATAGCTTTGTCCTGGCTAATGACGCGTTTGTGAAGTTCCGGCTCGATGCGCAACAGTTTTTGTTGCTCGTCTTCCTTGATGGAAGTGACGCCGATGCCGGTCCAGCGCGAAACGACTTCTTCAATGTCTTCGCGGGTGACGATGCCGGTAGAGGCGTCGTCCAATTTGAAACGTTCGCGAAGGCCGCGCAGATTTTCCTTTTCCTTGCGCTCTTCCTCAGAATAAAACCGCGCCTTTTCAAATTCGTGATTGGCGATGGCCGTTTCCATGCGGTGAGTGATGAATTTTACACGCTTCTGCACTTCGCCGACTTCTTCGGGGACAGTGGCCTGGCGCAACTTCACGCGGGCGCCGGCTTCGTCGATCAAGTCGATGGCTTTGTCTGGAAGGAAACGATCGGGAATGTAACGGTTGGAAAGATAGACGGAATAGCGCAGCGCTTCGTCCGTGTAGCTGACGGCGTGGAATTTTTCGTAGCGCTCGCGAACACCTTGAATCACTTGCACGGCCTGGTCTTCATCCGGCGCGGGAACCTTGACAGATTGGAAGCGGCGCTCGAGCGAGCGGTCTTTCTCGACCGACTTGCGGTATTCGCCCGGCGTCGTCGCGCCGATGCACTGAATTTCCCCGCGAGAGAGTGCGGGTTTCAGAATATTGGCGGCGTCAAGAGAACCTTCCGCAGAACCAGCGCCGACGAGCGTATGCAACTCATCGATAAAGACGATGGAGTTCTGGCTCTCCATCAATTCCTTCATGATGGTTTTCAGCCGCTCTTCAAACTGACCGCGGTACTTGGTGCCCGCAACGATCAAGGAAAGGTCGAGAGAAAGGATGCGCTTGTCTGCTAGGAAGGGGGGGACGTCGCCATCGGAGATACGCTGCGCAAGACCTTCGACGATGGCGGTCTTGCCCACCCCGGGCTCGCCAATCAAAACGGGATTGTTTTTGGTGCGACGGCAAAGAATCTGAATGACGCGTTCGACTTCGTTTTCTCGCCCTACGAGAGGATCGAGCGAGCCTTCGGAAGCCGCTTGCGTCAGGTCGCGGCTGAATTCCGCGAGTAAGGATGTTTCCTTGGGCCGCGCCGCGGCTGTTTTTTCGCCGGACGTGCGTGCCAACTCTTCTCGCAGTGTAGAAAGACGCAGGCCGCGCTCCATTAGAATTTCCGCGCCAAAACACTTTTCTTCGCGCAGGATGCCGAGAAGCAAATGCTCGGTGCCAACATGCTTGTGGCCGAGGCGTTCCGCTTCTTCCGCCGCCATATTCAGGATGCGCTTGCACTCCGCGCTGAGCGGCACTTCGACGGAAGTCGAGATGCGCTCGCGGATGGTGATGCGGGCTTCGATCTCCTTGCGTATCGATTCGATCGAGCCTTGCTGGCGCAGGAAACGGTTGGCCAGGGCCTTGTCCTCGCGCATCAAGCCAAGCAGCAGATGCTCGGTCTCGATGTACGGGCTGCCATACTGGCTGGCTTCGTATCTTGCAAAGAATATGACGCGTCGCGCTTTCTCTGTATAACGTTCGAACACGTTAGCTCGCTTCTCCCCCTGGGACCCCGCCCGCTGAAGCCGCAGCCTCGCGAGTTTGCAGAACGCCATGTTCCAGCGCCAATATGCGGTCGCATCGCGCGGCGAGCGCCAAGTTGTGCGTCGCGATCAGCGACGTCAACTTGTGCGTGCGATGCAGCCGTTGCAGCAACTCGAACACAGCCCAAGCATTCTGCTCGTCCAGATCCCCGGTAGGTTCATCTGCCAGCAGCACCGACGGCCCAGTGACGAGCGCCCGGGCAATCGCGACGCGCTGCTGTTCCCCCCCAGAGAGTTCCCCTGCGCGGTGATCGGCCCGGTTTTCCAAGCCAACCTCCGCGAGCCACTTCCGCGCCGTCTCCAGCGCAGTCGTGAAATCGTTGCCTCGCACCAACAGCGGCATCGCTACGTTCTCCGCAGCCGTAAAATCTGGCAGCAACTGGTGGCGTTGCCACAAAAACCCGATGGCACGATTCCGAAATTCCGCCAGCGCTGCGTCATGAATCGATTCAATGGCTTTCGTTGCGAAGTATACTGTACCGCTCGTTGGTGTGTCTAGCGCAGCCAGCAGGTGCAGCAGAGTGCTTTTGCCCGCTCCCGACGGCGCGACGATCGCAACCATCTCTCCCTGCCGCAAGAGCAAATTTGCATCCGTCAATACGGAGATGATTTTCTCGCCGCTGCCGTAAGTTTTCTTCAGGCCTCTCGATTCCAGAACAACTGCCGCGTTGCGCGGATCCTCTGCCCCCACCCCGTCCGCGAATTGTGCACCCTGGCTCATCCCTTTGCAGCGCCTTTCGTCTACTAGGCCCGTTCCTGCTACTTACTTAGATGCGTTTTCAGCAACCTTCGTGCCGTGCGACCCGCGGAGCCCCCTCGAACTTCCAAAGTCCCACAGAGTTTCCTTTTTCCGCCAGTCCATTGCCTGCCGAAAAGAGGGCACTTCTGGATCAAAACTAATGCACTTATAATCTTTCTGTTTTCAACACCTTGCGGTGGGCCCTTTGGTGCGACCGAGGGTCGATGACATACCCAGGTCTTACCCTCCGGCTACTCCTCCTGATAGGAGCAAATCTCACGCCAAATGGGCCGAAGAATATGGTTATTGCCCACCCACGCCTGCGAGTCATTCGTACCGCAGGATTTCCACGGGCAGGAGGCGTACCGCAGCGTGCGCGGGCAAGATTGTGGCGGCGATCGAGATTCCCATGGCCACGGAAGTGATCCACACACCGTCGAAAACACTCGGATGGAAAGGCACATAAGGAACCGCGTACACCTGGGGATCAAGAGGAATCAGATGATAATTCCCGGCCACGAACGAAAACAGGTAACCGGTGAACAGGCCAATCAGCGTGCCCGTCGCTCCGATGCTGATTCCCTGCCACAGGAAAATCGTGCGAATCTGCTCGCGGCGCGCGCCCAAGGAGCGGAGCACGGCGATATCGCGCGCTTTATCGGTGACCGTCATGGAAAGAACCACCAGAATGTTAAGGCCGGCGACGAAGGTAATCAGTCCGATGAAGATCGCCGTAACGAGTTTTTCAAGCCGCAGGGCACGAAACAACGCACGGTTTTCTTCCATCCAGGTCGTCGTTGAAAAGCCCTGTCCGGCGGCTTGCCGGATCTGTTCCGCAATTTCGCCCGCGCGTTCAGGCTGGTTCAAACGAAATTCCAGAACGTTAACAACATCGCCCACGCCAGAAAGACCTTGGGCGGCGGCCAGTGTCATGAAGCACCAGTTCTCGTCGTAATCATAAAAGCCGGAATCGAAAACTCCTGTAACACGAAACCGCCGCGTCCGTGGCAGCAATCCAAAAGGGGTCAAACGCCCCTGCGGGCTTGTGAGGGTCACGAAGTCGCCTGGAGAGACTTTCCACTCTTCGGCAAGCTGTTTTCCAATCAACACCGCGTCGATGCCATCCGCATCGGGAGAAAAATCAAGCTTGCCCGCGACAATCCGCTGGAGCGCGTCGTCGCTCTTTCTCTCGCGCTCAGGATCAACGCCCTTCGCGACCACACCACGCGCTTGCCCAGCGAACGAAAGCAGTAGCGTCTGATAGACCGCCGGCGTGACCGAGCGCACGCCGGTTATCCGCGCTAGTTTCGTGGCCAATTCCTCGTAATCCTTGATTCCGGAAGTTCCCGGTCGTGTTAAAGAAACGTGGGCAGTCACGCCCAGCAACCGGTCTTGAAGCGTCTCACGGAATCCGGTGTTCATGGAGAGCGCGATCACCAACGTGGCCACGCCCGCAGCTACGCCCACCGTGGAAAACAATGTGACCAGCCGCAGGACCGCCGGCCGGTACGGCGACCGCAGGTACCGTTGGGCCACAAACCATTCAAATCGCATGGTGGTTGGAAGAATACGTTATGCGCCGTGCGCTTCGGAAGCGGAAGATGGTTCTCCGCCTTCCTGGCGCAGCAAAGGAAAGAGGATGACGTCGCGGATCGAGGGGGAATCCGTAAGCACCATCGTAAGACGATCGATGCCGATGCCTTCGCCGGCAGTCGGCGGCATTCCGTGGCAAAGGGCGCGGATGTAATCCACATCGAGCTGCTTCGGCACTTCCACTCCGCCCTGCGCGATTTGCGCAAGGAAGCGGCGTTCCTGCTCGACAGGGTCGTTCAATTCGGAGAAACCATTGGCCACTTCCATTCCGGCAACGTAGATCTCCAATCGCTCCGTAAGGGATGGGTCTTCGGGCTTCTGTTTCGAAAGTGGAGAAATATCCGTCGGAAAATCGTAGAGGATGGTTGGCTGAACCAATTTGTCTTCGGCCATCGTTTCAAAAAGAAGGCCAGTCCATTCGCCGTCCGTGAGGGTGCCTTTGGCCACGGCATAGGGCGCGCTGGTGCGCTTAGCCCATTCGTTATAGCGCGCCGTAATTTCACGCGCCCCGCCGGGAGAAGCCAGCTTCTCCAGCGCAGGAGCTTCGCCTGCCGCCGTTGGCCAATACTTTATTATGGCTTCGCGCATCGAAAGCCGCTGCGTTTTCGAGAAATCAAGCTCGACGCCGCCATACTTCACCGTCGTCGAGCCGGTGATGTTCTTGGCCAGGAGCGCGAAGAGCTGCTCGTTCATATCCATCAAATCGCGGTAATTACTGTAGGCCTCGTAGAACTCCAGCATCGTGAATTCGGGATTATGCTGCGTAGAAATGCCTTCGTTGCGAAAATTGCGGTTGATCTCGTATACGCGGTCGAATCCTCCGACAGTCAGCCTTTTCAGGTAAAGCTCCGGCGCAATCCGCAGATAGAGATCAATGTCCAGCGTGTTGTGGTGGGTAACAAAGGGCCGCGCGGCCGCGCCCCCAGGGATGGGATGCATCATCGGTGTTTCGACTTCTATGTAACCACGAGCGTCGAAAAACCGGCGCATTTCCTGGATGATGCGCGCGCGTGTCACAAACACCTGACGCGATTTTTCATTGGCGATCAGGTCCAGATACCGCTGGCGGTACCGCAGCTCGACGTCCGTCAGACCGTGCCATTTCTCCGGTAATGGCAACAGGGCTTTCGAAAGGAAGAAGATTTCCTCGACCCAAATGGACAGCTCATTCGTCTTGGTTCGAAACAGGCGCCCGCGCACGCCGATCGAATCACCCAAGTCCAGCAGATGAAACAGTTGAAACCCTTTTTCGCCGACAACATCTTTCTTTACGTAGATCTGGATGCGCCTTCCAGCACCTTGCAGGTGCGCAAAGCCCGCCTTACCCATAAGCCGGGAAGATACAATTCGGCCGGCCACCCGCACTTCCCGATTGGCCGACTCTAATTCCGCAGTGGTGGACTGGCTGTATTTCTCCACCAGCAAAGCCGGAGTATCTGTCCAGCGAAATTCGCGGGGATAAGGATCGTGCCCCAGCGCCTGGATCTGCTCGAGTTTCTTCTGGCGCTGCTCAAACTGGTCGCGCGGCTCAAATTGCAAGGGGAAAATCCTTTCGGAAGCGACGGAGTTTGAGTATAACGGCGCGCGTTATGACTGAGCAAGGAATACGGTCCCTACTTCCCTTCGTTTCGCGCCCCACCCTTTCTAATGGCTCGGTCCCCGTTAACCTTTTGACAAAATCCGCCCAATCAGCGCTTCGTTTGAAGAATACTATGGCTTGACCACAGCTTTTTGCTATACTCCCGAACCTGTCCCATACGGAGAATCCCGTGAACGACTGTGTCCGCCCCCTCTCAGCCCGCGGCAAGTCTGTCAAAGATGACTGGCGCGCCTGGCTTCCAGAAGCAAAAGCAGTGGTGTTCAATAAACAGGTCCATGAACTCGAATCCAGCTACGTGATGTTGAGTGTGTCCCTGGATGAGGCGATCGAACTGCGGCAGTTGGGACAGCCCGGCAAATCCCTCCAAGCGGTGGGCATCACTTCGAGCCTTTGCAGACTGCTGACTCATGCGCTCGGAGGCTTGCTTCGTGCATTGTCGGAGCATGCCAAGCACTACGGAACCATTCCCAACGCCGCGCCTTTCGATCCCGCGAATTTTCAAGGGCAAAAAGGGCAACGTTCTGCCCGCATGAGCAACCTGCTCAATCACGTGCTGCTCTCCCAACGGCTCCAGTTCCTCCATAAAGTTGGTACGCTGGTGGAGATGGTCGAGGATCTTGGCAAGGATTTTCGCCATGCCGCGGAGGACCTCGCCGAAGGACTCACTGTAAATCCCAAGGAAATGTGGGACGAGGTGGACACGGACCACTACGACCTGAACACCTGCTTGAGAGAGGCTATTGTGGTGCTCAAATCTTTCTTGATTGCCCTGCCCCAGAGCCAGCTCGGGACGTTTCAAGACACCGTTCGCGAGCAATCCGAGCCCCAGGAAACCGTGGCGTCCCGCCAGGGCCTGATCCACCATAGACGAACGACCACAATCGCGGGAGAATGATCCAACCTGCTTGCCCGTAGACGTCCGGCGCAATTGGACCGGAACTAGCGCCCCGCAGGGGTGTTTGCTAGTACATGCGGGCTTCTGACAGGACAACTCTTGGAGGCATGAGGCGCATCCGAATTGGAGGATGCGCCGCTAATGGACCGTTGGCCCGAAACCGACCAAGCGATCCCGATGCGTCGACCTCTCGGCAGTCCACCAAACAGGTGACTGAAGCGGAGGCCATACGTCTGGCCCAGGCTGGAGATGCAGCGGCTTTTGAGTTTCTGTACCGCTTACATAGCCGCCGCGTCTACGCTTTGTGCCTGCGGATGGTGAATAACCCGTCCGATGCGGAAGACCTGATGCAGGAAGCCTTTCTGCAGCTCTTCCGCAAGATTGGGACCTTCCGGGGAGAGTCGGCCTTTTCAACTTGGTTGCACCGGATGACGGTCAATGTGGTGCTGATGCGGCTGCGCAAGAAGTCGCTCCCTGTGGCTTCGCTCGAAGAAACGATGGATCCCGACGATGAGACGAGCGGCCCCAGGAAAGACATCGGCGCACCGGATTTGCGCCTGAGCGGCGCCGTCGACCGGGTCAATCTGGAACGTTCGGTTGAAAAGCTGCCACCGGGTTACCGCACTGTGTTCGTGTTGCACGACGTCCAGGGGTACGAGCACAACGAGATCGCGGACATTATGGGATGTTCGGTGGGAAATTCGAAGTCGCAATTGCACAAAGCGCGCACTCGTCTGCGGGACCTGCTACAGGAAGAGGTACGCCAGCAGGCCCGGCAAGAACGGCATGCGGCAAAAACGCAGACGGCGCACGATGATTGAGCTACAATGAGTGCAATTCAAGGGTGTGTGCGACTTCACGGCGAAACATCGAGGAATTGCGCCGAAGCGAATTGAGAGAAGTCGAACGGGGCAGGCATCCAGCGTCGGCCTCGCGGAGTGAAGGGTCATGCAGTGCAGGGACGTGGAATTCGCAGTAGAGCAGGAAGGTCTGGCGCCGCTGCCGGAAGCAGCACAAGCGCACGTGGCTACGTGCAGCCATTGCCAGGAATTTGTGGCTGATCTCGAGACGATCGTTTCTGCCGCGAATGGATTGCCGGCCGAAGTCGAACCTCCTGCCCGGGTGTGGGTTTCCCTCCGGACACAACTGGAACTCGAAGGGATTATCAAGACGCCCGTCGTGGCTGGTCGCAGTGAACGCGCTCCGTGGTGGCACGGATTCAACAATCTATTCCGGAGCCGCGCTTTGGCCACTGCGACAGTGGGCTTGCTGATCGTCGTTGCTGGCGTGCTGCAATTGCGGCAACCGCCGGATGACTCCGCGGAAATTCCTCTGAGGGTTGCTGGCCCCGCTCGGCAAATTCCTTTCGCGCAAACCGCCAAGGTCCTGAACGAGCAGGAAATCGATCTCACCAACATGCAGCTTGCCAGCACCACGGCGGTGGACGCCTCTTTCCGGCAGAACCTGAAGCAAGTGGATGATTTTATTGCTGACTGCGAGCGCCGTGTGAGCGCTGAACCGCGGGATGATCTGGCGCGTGAATACCTGTCCAATGCCTATCAGCAAAAAGCCGAATTGCTGTCCGCGATGATGGATCGCGGAGGGAGTGTCAACTAACATGGGAATTGGAATGATGAGTTTGTCCGCTCTACCCTCAGATATGAAACGCGGCATGCTGCCGGTACTTGGCGCGGCGGCTTTTTTCTGTTCGGGTATTTCGCCCGCGCATGCGGCGGCAAGCCAGCACGTCGAAAGGCATTTCGCGGTCAACACCCGCCCGGTCGTGGTGATCCACAACGTTGCCAACGGGCGCATCGAAGTGAAGTCCTGGAAAAACAAGGAAGTCGACGTTGTCGCCAGCCAGACGTCCGACAAGATTGGCTTTGACATGGAGCAAGCTGGAGACCGCATCGACGTCACCGCTAATGTTCTGGACGCTTTGGCGCAAGCCCCGGAGTTGGCGGCCAGTCTACAGCTCACCGTGCCGGAAGAAACGGAATTGCAGCTCAAGACGGAGACGGGACTCATTTATGTCGAGCAGGTCATGGGCGATATGACGCTGGAGAGCGTGGCCGGTGATGTACACTTAAGAGAGGTTTCCGGGTACATCATTGTTAAGACCACGGAAGGTTCACTGGTCTGCACCCAATGTGCCGGCAAACTTGATTTCAAGTCCATTAGCGGCGGCGCGCAAGTTCTCCAGCCGGCCCTGACCAACGTCAGTCTCTTCACCACTTCAGGAAATATTCTTTTTGACGGCGACTTTGTCCGCACTGGCCTTTACACCATGAAGAGCGGCCGAGGCCTTGTTGAGGTTCGCTTCTCGGGCAACGATTCCTTTGACCTGAAGGCGCAAACTGCCACGGGCACGGTTGACAATCAGGCGGCGGCGTACCTCAAGCCCGATTCTCACGGCATGATGCGCCGAGCATCAAAGTTCACCAAGGGACTCTTCGGCACCGTCGGGCAAGGCCTGGCTAAAGTCGAGCTCTCCTCCTACAGTGGTACAATACGCATTTTGAAGCGCGACTAGTTTTTTCGCGCTGCGTTCGCGTGACAACAACACTTCCTTTTCGCGGCCCGCAAGCGCGCGTCCCGATTCTGTGCCTCGCCGGTTTTATGGGTTCCGGGAAAACCACCATTGGCACGCTCCTGGCGCGGCAACTCGCTTGGCGCTTTGTCGATCTCGATGACCGCATTGAGGAATCTGCGGGCCTCACAATCCCACAAATTTTCGAGCGCCTCGGTGAGCCGGCTTTCCGCCAGCTTGAGGCAGACCAACTGCGCGCCGCTCTTGGCCGTGCCACCGAGATGAAAGAAAGCACCGTTCTGGCTCTGGGCGGCGGCACCTACGCGCAGCCGGGCTGCCCTGAATTTCTGCGTACCGCGAGCGCTCCCGTTTTGTGGCTGGACTCGCCCATCGAAGTTCTGCTCTCACGGTGCATGACAATGACTGGCCGCCCGCTTTTCCGCGACGAAGCGAGCTTCCGCGCGCTTTACGCTCAACGCCTCCCCTCCTATCAACTTGCCGACTATCGCGTGGATAGCTCCGGCCAACCCACACAAGTGGTCGCGGAAATTCTGCGCCGGGGCATTGTTGCATCCGGTGGAAACGCGCCGCATCTGGTGGTTGAGAAACCCCTTCCCTGAGAGAGAATGGACGCGGGGGTAAGAGGCACCGTGAAATTCAGAATCATTTCGATTGCACTGACATTTGGAATCGTGGCGTGCGCCGTTTCCATTGCGGCCCAGAAGAAGTCCGCGGCCACATCCGGCCCCGTTGTTTTCGTTCAGGATAAGGGCAAGCTGACTATCAAGCTCGGCGGACAAACCGTCGGCCACGAGGACTTTGAAATCTCGCCATCCGGCGGCGGCTGGCTCGCCAAGGGCCTCGCGGAGATCAAGCCTCCGGATGGTGGCGCCAGCAAGGTCTCCGGTTCGCTAACGCTGCAGGGCAACGGGGCACCGATCAGCTACGATTGGAGCTCTCAGGCGGAAAAGACAAACGGAGCGCACATCCTCTTCGCCAATGGCGTGGCCAGTATCACACTAGAGATGCAGGGCGCGCGCCCGTTTCAACAAGACCTCACTTTCAATACGCCGCTCATCGCTGTTCTGGACAACAATCTCTACCATCAATACGCGGTTTTGGCTCGGATTTACGATTGGTCCAAGCGCGGCGTGCAGACTTTTCCCGTACTCATTCCGCAGGAACTGACACCTGGCACGATCACCGTGCAATCCACGGGATCGGCCAGCTCCGACGGTAAGACCTACGAAGGCCTCAAGGTCAACACCTCTGACCTCGAGATTCTACTCTTGCTCGACGGGAATCATCGGCTGATGCGGCTGGAAGTGCCAGATGCGAAGGTTTCAGTCGTCCGCGAGTAGTCAGCCTTATCTCCAACGCTAAAAAAAGTGGGACAGACACATCAGCCTGTCCCACGATTCCTTGCAGCTTAAAAAACTAGCGCGCGAGCGGCCGTTGAAAAACGGGCTTGCCCTGCGCCCCAAAGGGCGCGCCCGGACGCCGCAGCGGATAGCCCTGCGGATTACCATGGGCGTGCGAATGCGCAAGCCCATTCGAATGGCCAATGCCGATGTGACCGTTGCCATTCGCCGACGCGGGCTGCGGCAGCCGCGCCGGATTACCGATAGGGCGGAGATTGCTCGGCGCTGTATGAACGTGGTCGCTGATGGCTTGCAACCTCTTCAGTATGGACTGCCACTGTTCCCAATCCAGTTGGCGTAGGAACGGGCGCAATCCTTGGATAAAGGGATCTTCCAGCAGCGCTTCGCCGTCGGATTCCGGGATGAAGAACCTGTTCAGGCCGACGTTCAGCGCCTCAGAGATCTTCTCCAGCGTGCCGAGGCTCGGCGTCATCTGGCCGCTCTCTATGCGGGAGAGGTAGGAGCGCGAGACCTTCGAGCGCGACTGAAGCTGGCTCTGGGTCATGCTGCGCGACTCGCGCAACTGGCGAATGCGCTGCCCGATATTCTCGACGGTCTCCTGGTTGACGAACTTTTCTGCGGTTGGCTCAGCGGCTGCTTCCTCCGGTGGAGCCGGTGGAGGAATCAGGAACTCCAGACGCTGGGGTAAGGCGCGCACGCAACGACGACAGTTCCCAGTGCGCGTCCGGTACTGGACGAGACCACAAGTCTTACAGCGAATGACTTCCCGATCCAATTCTAACGAGGTCATCTCTTTTTCTAATTGTGCGGACACCGGCACTCCTTGCTGACTGTTTTTCCGGCGTGCGGATAGGGGAGGAACGCTGGAACGTTCACTGGAAGGCAGTGACTGGCGCAGTGGGAGTATCGTGCGAATCGCCAAATTCTGTCAAGAGTATTTTTGAACTATTTTTACGTTTGCTGTATGCGTTTCGCCGTTCTACGCCCGGTTTTCGCCTGTCCGTCCGGCCAGCCAAGCCTCTACTCTCCGCGATTTCCGCGAGTCCTTGTGTACTCGTTCTACGCCCGCCACACCAATTGTGGTGCACTCCCGCTTCAGCCAGGCTCGAATCGTTTCCCCAACAGACGCTGACGGTGGTGTCGACGCTCGACTGGCGCCTCCTGCGCTACACTATCTGTTCTTTGTTGGGGAGAACCGCATGCCGACGCGCGAGGACGCTTGGAAACTGCTGTGCGAGTACACCGCTTCGGAAAGCCTGCGCAAGCACATGCTGGCTGTGGAGGCATGTGTGCGCGCCTACGCGCGCAAAGCCGGTGCCAACGAAGAGACCTGGGGGCTCGCCGCGCTGTTGCACGATTTCGATTACGAGCGCTTGCCCAATCACGAGCACTCGCCGGATCAGGGCCATCCTTCCGAGGGGGCAACGATTCTGCGGGCGCAGGGCTACCCCGAAGAGGTCGTGCGTGCCATCATCACGCATGCGGACTACTGCGGTGTGCCAAGGCAAACGGCGTTGGAGCACACACTCTTCGCTTGCGACGAAATCGCCGGATTCCTCACTGCTTGCGCTTACGTGCGTCCGTCGAAGAGTATTTTGGATCTGGAAGTGGATTCGGTGAAGCGTCGCATGAAAGACAAGCTCTTCGCCAAGGGCGTCTCGCGCGAGGACGTGCGCAAGGGTGCCGAAGAACTTGGCGTGCCACTGGAAGAGCACATCGCCTTCTGCATCGCCGCTCTGCGCGAGCACGCGGACGCGCTGGGGCTGCGCGGCTCGCTTTAGGGTGAAAGTTGACCAGGTTGAATCAAGCGTGAGCCGGACTCGATCAACGATGCGCGTACAACACGAGAGCCGCGCCGAACAACATGCTGGCGATTAGGAGAGCAAGCGCCCCAGCGGTAAGCCATTTGGAAAGGAAAGCCGTTCGAAACAACGATGCCGCTCGATCCTGGAACGCCGCCACCGCTGAGAGCTTCGACGGCTGCGGCGCTTGGGGCACGACCGGGCGGTCAAGGAATTCTACTTTGGCGATAAAGCTGTAGCCTTGGCGCGGGATGGTATCCACGAACGCGGACTGATCCGCCGAATCGCCAAGAACCTGCCGAAGCTTGTTTACGGTCGTGTTCACATTAGCGTCGTAGTTGACGTGGGTATCCGAAGGCCAGAGCTCCACGCGCAGATCTTCGCGCTTCACGACTTCGCCGGCCTTTTGCAGAAGTGCGACCAGCGCCTGGTAGACTTTGCCTTGCAGCTTTACGCGCGCGCCATCCTTGTATAATTCTTCTTTTTTCAGGTCCAGATGAAACGCGCCAAAGCGAACGAAACGTTTGGAACCGAAGGTAGTGTTACTTGAACTCGCGCCCTCCGGAGAATGCATGGGAACCATTTGCGTGCTCATGGAAATCCCCTTGGCAGCAGCTTTCCGCTGATGCAACATTTTTCTTATTCCACTCACAAAATGGCGCACGGGCGATGCGCCGTCACTTGACATCACGTTGAGGTCAGTTATATCTTGAGATGCATATACATGTCAAGACTGAGATGCAGAAAGTGAAAAAAAATCCCTCCCTGGACCTGAGCGGAACGGGATACTGCGCTTCGTTCAATTTTCGAAAAACGGCGCGCGCGGTCACAAGTTTGTTCGACACCGCGTTACAGAAGTCCGGTATACGCTCGACACAGTTCGCCATTCTAGTGGGCATTGCCAAGAGTCAGCCGGTTTCCATCGGGGCCCTCGCGAACCTGCTGGTCATTGACGACACCACGCTGACGAGGAGTCTACGGCTCTTGCAGACGGAAGGATTCATCGCCATCTCAAATCGCGCAGCCATGCGACAGCGTTTTTTGACCATTACGGCCAAAGGGGAGCGCGTGCTGGCACGCAGCCTGCCCGCCTGGCGAAATGCACAGGAGCGATTCGTCGCAACCGTCGGTTCAGGATATTGGCTTAACCTTCGAAATGAGCTAGACAGACTCGCTCACATAGCCGTCGACCTGGAAAAACCTCAGAAAGAAGTTCCCACTCGGCAAGGCTGCGGATCGTAAGCCTGGCACGAATAATCCTATAGAAGACTCGCAGACCTCAGCGTAGCCAGCGATTAGGATACTTGATTTCGCGGAAGGGACAAATCACGCTAGAATTGAAGGGAATGCTTACACAGATTGAAGGATTTGACGCTGCCGCGAGCCGCCACCCGCGCCGGAAAACCTATGGCGTGAAGGTGGGACATGTGTGCGTGGGCGGAGGCGCGCCCATCGTCGTGCAGTCCATGACGAACACGGACACAGCCGATATCGCGACGACATTGAAGCAGACTTTGGAGCTGTCCGAGGCGGGCTCAGAGATTGTGCGCTGGACGGTAAACGTGCCGGAGGCGGCCGCCGCAGTTCCTGAGATCAAGAAAAGGATGCTGGACGCAGGATGCACCGCGCCGATCATTGGCGACTTCCACTACAACGGGCATATGCTGCTGACCAAGTTTCCCGAATGCGCAAGGGCGCTGGATAAATACCGCATCAATCCGGGCAACGTTGGCGCGGGACAGCGCCGCGACGAGCAGTTCTCCACGATCTGCAAAATCGCACGCGACAGTGGCAAGCCTGTTCGAATCGGCGTGAATGGCGGCTCCCTTAACCAAGAGCTGGTGATGCGCAAGATGCAGGAGAACACGGACAAGAATCTCGGCAAAGAGTCCGAAGAGATCATCAACGACTGCATGGTGCTTTCGGCGCTGGAGTCCACAGAGCTGGCGCTGGAGTCCGGGCTGCGGCACGACCAGATCATTATTTCGTGCAAAACTTCGCGGCCGCGCGACCTGATCACCGTGTACCGCGATCTTTCCGCGAAAACAGAACAGCCTTTGCACCTGGGCCTCACCGAAGCGGGCATGGGCATGAAGGGACAAATCTGGTCGGCGGCTTCGCTCGGCATTCTGTTGTACGAAGGCATTGGCGATACGATTCGCATTTCACTGACCCCCAAACCAGGCGGCGATCGCAGGGAAGAAGTTTACGCTGCATGCGAATTGCTGCAAGCGCTGGGATTGCGTTCGTTTGCGCCCAGCGTGACAGCCTGCCCCGGCTGCGGACGAACGACAAGCACCACATTCCAGGAATTGGCCGAAGCGATCCAAGGCTACATTCGCGACAGCATGCCAATCTGGAAGACCCAATACGAAGGCGTTGAGAGCATGACGCTGGCCGTGATGGGCTGCATTGTCAACGGTCCCGGAGAATCGAAGGCCGCGAACATCGGCATTAGCCTTCCGGGAACAGGCGAGGCGCCGCGCTGCCCCGTTTACATCGATGGGCACAAAGATGTAACGCTCGAAGGCACTTACGACGAGCTGGCCGCCGCGTTCCAAGCGCTCGTCGACAACTACATCGCGAAGAAGTACGCGCGCAAGACAGCCGACGTCGGGCCGACGGCTCGGTGAGGAATCCATAGTGAAAATTAGCCGGGAAGAAGTGTTGCGCGTGGCAGAGCTGGCTTACCTCGACCTAAGCGAGGCCGAGCTGGAGATGTACCGTGCGCAAATTGACGAGATTCTGGAGTACATCGGAAAGCTGAACGAGCTGGACACTGCTAATGTCGAGCCCATGGCGCAAGTTTTGAGCGACGACCAGACAGCCGATGCCACGCTGCGAGAGGACCTGATTGTGCCGTGCGCGGTGGCGGAAGACGTGCTGAAGCACGCTCCTGACGCGGAGCCGCCATATTTCCGGGTGCCGAAGGTGATTGAGAGATAGTAGGACAGACATTCGTGTCTGTCCTTTTTTCTTGAATTTCAAGAAGGCCGGACAGGCAAGAATGCCTGTCCCACAAGAAAAATACACATGGGGACGAATTGGACGATTGACGGGGTGAGAGTGGCGCTGGCGGCGAAGAAGATTTCTGCGCGCGAACTGGCCGCGGATTTTTACAAGCGGATCGAATCGCGGAATCCGGAGCTGAACGCCTACCTGACGCTATCGCCGGAGCGAGCCCGCAGGCAAACCGACAAAATCGACGGTTTGGTGGCACAAGGAAAGCCATTGCCGCCGTTGGCAGGAGTACCGGTGGCCATCAAGGACGTCATAAGCACGCGTGGGATCAAGACCACCTGCGGCTCGAAGATTTTGGAGAACTATGTTCCGCCTTATGATGCAACGGCGGTTGAGCGGCTGGAAGCGGCTGGCGCGGTCATTCTAGGAAAGACTAACTGCGACGAGTTCGCGATGGGCAGCTCGAATGAGAACTCCGCCTATGGTCCGGTCAAGAATCCTCTGGCGCCGGATCGGGTGCCGGGCGGCTCCAGCGGCGGTTCAGCGGCCGTGGTAGCGGCGGGGCTGGCAGTAGCATCCTTGGGAACGGACACGGGCGGTTCCATCCGACAACCGGGTTCGTTCTGCGGGGTTCCCGCCATGATGGGGAGCTATGGCCGCGTTTCGCGGTGCGGACTGATCGCGTTCGCGTCTTCCCTAGATCGCATCGGGCCCTTTGCCACCAATGTGAAGGACGTCGCTGCCATCCTGCAAGTCATCGCCGGTCGAGACCCCCTCGATTCGACTTCCACGACGGCGCCGGTCCCCGATTACGGGGTGGAACTCGAGAAGCGGGTCAAGGGGTTGCGCTTGGGCATCCCTAAAGAGTATTTCGGTGAAGGCATGGATGCGGGAGTGCGAAAAAAGATCGAGACCGGAATCGGCCTTTTCAAGAAGCTGGGGTGTCAACTGGTCGACATTCGCATGCCGCATACGGACTATGCCATCGCGAGCTACTACGTCATCGCGACAGCGGAGGCGAGTTCCAACCTCGCACGGTACGACGGTGTGCGTTATGGATTGCGCGTAGATGACGATTCCCTGCTCGCGATGTACCGAAAAACGCGCGGCGCGGGATTTGGGGCGGAAGTAAAACGCCGCATCGTGCTCGGTACGTACGTGCTTTCGGCGGGTTACTACGATGCTTATTATTTGAAAGGGCAGAAGGTTCGTTCGCTGATTGCCCAGGACTTCCGCGACGCGTTTACCAAGGTGGACGCGATCCTGACGCCAACTTCTCCGGTTCCTCCCTTCAAGTTAGGCGAGCGTACCGCCGACCCACTACAGATGTATCTTGCTGATATATATACAGTTACAGGATCCCTGGCGGGAGTACCAGGCATCTCCGTGCCATGCGGCAAGATCGATGGGAAACTGCCCGTGGGCCTGCAGATTTTTGGAGCGCCTTTCGGAGAGGCGCGCGTCCTGCAACTGGCCCATGCTTTCGAGCAAGCGGGAGGGGCCGCTGTCTGAACCGTCACGTTTGCCCCGATGAATCCGTGCCAGCTCTCGCGATCATCATCGAAAATCTAGCACGCGCGAAGGGCGAGCTCTTGCGCGCCGCCGATGTCGTTCCCGCTAGGCAATGGAAAACAAGACCTGCTGAAGGCCGCTGGTCGGCTGGCGAACTGGTCGGCCACTTGAGCGCGATCGAGCGAGCCATCCTGAGCCGGAGTGACAGGCTGCTCCAGGAACCTGCGAAGTCAGTCCCTTTTTTCAAACGATTTCACGTTCCAATGATGATTGTCGAGGCGCGCGTAGTCCGGCGCAAGGCAGCCCATTCCGCAGGAGCCACTGATGGTTGGTGAAAAAGAAGAGATGCTGGCGGAACTGCGGTGAGTTCGGGAAAGAACCTTAGCGTTCATCGAGGAAACCATGTAGCGCGGTCTCAGTAAATACCGGATGTCTTATGCGTTTCTCGGGACACTAAACGCCTATGAATGGCTACAGTTTATTGCCTCCCATGAAATACGGCATACGAACAGATGCAAGAGATCTCCGAAACTCTACCGAAAACCGTAACAAGTTTGGAAAAGTAGAATATTCTTTCCACTATTCCCGCCTATGGTTAGGCCCGTACTACAACCGCCGCAATATGAAAATGTGTGGAAAAGGGCCGTTATTGTTGGCTTTAGTGAGAAAGTACTAGACAGTTCGTTTTTGGATGGCAGAACGGAACGACTATTGCTCGGCAATGGTGCAGCACATATGATGCTTTCAGCATCTAAGTACGTGTGGGCTATTAGGGTGGCGGAGCAGAGGAGCCGGGCCATGGTTACGGTAAAGTCGAGCCAAAAAATCTTCACCGATTCAGAGGTTGCCAGCTTGACCGGAATTTGCGTCGAGCACGTGCACAATTTTGCCAAGAGCCGTCATCTGGGCTTCATCGCGCGGGCGGCGGAAGCCGCCGGCCTGAGCGCCGATCAATGGCTGTTTACGCTTTCAGACCTGATGGTGCTGGTGACCCTGTTTCCGAAGTGCACGCACTAAGATAGCTATCGATCAAAACGGACTTTTCAATCGGCTCCCTGGCTTGGCGCCAGGGGGCCATTTTTGTTTGGAATGTACACAACCCGCGTATTGCATGCCCGGAATGCCCGGGCGTATGCTCGCCCTATAGGCAAACTGGGCCAGTCCATGTGCATCGCATACCACAGGTAAAGCCAATGGGATCACCCAGGACGTTCGTCGTGCTAATGGGTAGCGTGTTCTTTGCGGGCTGGGCTGGCACAACCGATGGCGCCCAATCGTCTAGCGGTGCCGCCCCCAGTCAAGCGCAAATCCCCGTAGAGACGCAAGCCAGGGGCAAAGACGCGCAGGCCGGAGTGCCTGCTTTGCCGCGAGGCAAGAAGCTCGTCCTGAAGGACGGTACTTTTCAGCTGGTGAGGGACTACCGGCGGAACGGGGAGCGGGTCCGCTATTTGAGCGCGGAGCGAGGTGATTGGGAGGAAATCCCCGCCGCCGTCGTGGATTGGGACGCAACCGCCAAAGCCGCCGCGGCTGAACAGGCCGAGGAAGACGCTCTCGCCAAGAAGATCCATGCACAGGAGCAAGCCCAGAAAATTGAGACGATGATGGATGTGGACGCGAGCCTGCAAGTGGCACCGGGTGTCTTCTTGCCACCGGGGGAAGGGATGTTCCTGATTGACGGAAAATCCGTAAGGCCACTCGAGCAAGTCGGCTCCCAGGTCAAAACGGACAAGAAACAGTTTCTGAAAAAGGTGCTTTCACCCATTCCGATAGTTCCCAGCAAGCGAAACGTGGAAATTCTAGGTGACAAGGCAAATATCCGGATAACTAACAGGCAGGCGGAGTTTTATCTGCGGGAAGCGCCGCCGGATCCGGACCGGACGACTCCTATCGTGAAGAGCAGCCGACCGGGTGAATCCGGGCCTGAAGTAGAGCTCGTGCGCGCAACTGTCAAGGGCAACAAGCGGCAATTAGAATCAATCAAGAATCTATTCGGGGAACAAGTGGAGGAAAAGCGCAATTCGATCTCGATCCAGCGATGGGAGATCGCGCCTACTGTTTTTCGCTTCACGATGAGCGAGCCGCTGCCACCGGGCGAATATGCTCTGGCGGAAATTCTGCCCGATGGAATGAACCTCTACGTTTGGGATTTTGGCGTGGACCCCGCAACTGGCAGCAAGGCAACGACGACGACACTCAAAAAGAAGGACTAATTCCTCAGTCGTGGCGCGCAAGGAGCTTCCTCGACAAACGAACCCTGCGCTCTACCTAAGGCGTGTCCAAGGAAATCACAAAAAATCAACGGGTCTGGCGAGTTTCCGCCGGAGCATCTGCCAGAACTTCTCTCAAGAGAGACAGCACGTCGGAGACTCGGAAGGGTTTTTGGAGGCAAACGGGCTCACTTTGGCCTTCAGCTTCCTGACTGGCTTCAACCAGGTCGCCCGTCATGTAAATAAGAGCCGGTTTCTGCGCTCCCGCAGCTTCCAGGATGCGGGCGGCGGACTCGCGGCCGTTCACAAAGAAGCCGCCGGAAGAAAGGTGCAGGTCGCAGAGAAACGCGTCATAGCTGGAACGTTCGAGGAGGGCGAGAGCCTCCTCGGTCGTCGCCGCGCAGCCCACGCGCAAACCGTGAGCCGACAAGCCTTCCTGAAGAAGCATGCGGAGACTTTCTTCATCGTCGAGAACGAGTACCGCCCGGCCTGTGAGAAGATCCGCGGCCTGCCGAACTTCACCGGAGGGCGCAGATGCCGGTTCCCGAGGAGCGGAAGGTGTCCCAGGGCTCTCAACGGGTGCAATGGGCAAGTAGATAGTGAAGGCCGATCCGCCAGCCGGAAGAGTCTCCGCTTCGATGTTCCCGCCATGTTCGCGAATGATGGACATGCAGATGCTGAGTCCCAGGCCGGTGCCTCCGCCGGGACGTTTGGTGGTGTAAAAAGGATCGAAAATGCGTGGGAGCGATTCGGGGCGGATGCCCACGCCGTCATCCTGGACCGTGATCGCGAGCTGGTTGCCGTTCCTGCCGGCGCGAATCTGGATGCGGCCAGTGTCGCGGACTTCGCGGATAGCCTGTTCGGCATTAGTAATTAGGTTCAGAAAAACCTGAATCAGCTGGTTGGCGTCCCCAATAACGCTGGGAAGATCTGGTTGTAGACGGAAATCCACCTCAACATTGTTGCGGCGCAGAGAATGTTCGTGAAGTTGGAGTGTGCGCTCGAGAAGATTGCTGAGGTCAAGAGGCTTTTTCTGAGGGGAAGCGGGGCGCGAGAATTCGAGAAGATTCTGGACGATACGCGCCGCGCGGCGGGCCTGCCGGTGCGTAAGTTCCAATTGGCGTTTGGTGGAGTCATCCTCTCCCTGGCGCTCGCGAAGAAGCTCGGTGACGCCAAGGATGGCGGTCAAGGGATTGTTCAACTCGTGGGCGACGCCGGCGAGCATCTGCCCCATTGCGGCGAGTTTTTCCGCCTGGATAAGTTGCTCCTCCAAACGCTTGAGATCCGTAACATCGCGCCCGGAGAGAACTACGCCCTCGATATTCCCTTTTTCATCGGCTAGGGGACTGAAATTGAAACGAATCCGCCGCCACTCTCCCAGTTTGTGGCGTACGCGAATTTCCAGGGAGGCAAAGCTCTGCCTGCCAGCGATGATGTCCTGATAAAGGGACTCGGCCGCTGGCAAATCCTCCGGATGGGTGCGGCCGCCAAATGCCATGTTCTGCGCCTCCTCGATGTCGTACCCCAGCACGTCTTTGCAACGGGGACTGACAAAGGTGTAGTGGGCGTTGGCATCGAGCACGAGGATGAGATCGGGGAAGCTGTCGACGAGGCGGCGGGCAAATTCCTGCTGCTGATGAAGACGGCGCTCCATCTCGCGGCGCTCGGTAATGTCCATGAGCGCGCCTTGATAGCGCAGAACGCGGCCGGAATTGTCGCGAACGGCAGCAGCGGTATTCAAACATACGATGGAGGTGCCATCTCTGCGAATCAGGGTAATTTCTTTGCCCTGAATCATTGGCTGACGCTCGACCTCTTCCTTGATGAGCTTCCGCTCTTCGCGGTCGACAAAAATTTCTGGAACCCGTCTTTTCAGAACTTCTTCCTTGGAATCGTAGCCCAGCATGCGCACCAGGGCTGGATTGACGTCCACAATGGTTCCGTCAGGCGTGGTGATGTAGATGCCTTCCTGGAGCGATTCAAAAAGTTCAGTGAAGCGCGCTTCGTTCTTGCGAAGCGCGGAAATGTCGCGGGCAAGAACGGTGATGCCGCCAATCTTGTCGCCGCGCATCATGGCGTGGGCTACGCAATCAAAAAAGAAAGGCGATGACTGGCTTTTCAGCCGGACCTGAATAACACCGGCCCACTGCCGCCGCTCCATGAAACGCGTCATGGCACGCTCCACCAGCCTTGCACCCTCTCCGCTGCTTTCCTGGACGAAGTCTGCCAACGGCTTGCCGATAATTTGCTGAAAGGGGGTATCCACAAGATCGGAAAAGCTGCGATTAACAGCGCGAATCTGGCCGTCGAGAGAGACGGCAAGAAGGATGTCGTCGAAAGAATCGATTAGATCGCGATAACCCTGCTGGGAGCGGGAGATAATCTCGAAGAGCTGGTCGAGCTGCTTTTCGCTCGGAGGGTTCTCATCGCGATGCTCCATGCCGCGCATGAGACCGCGCAGTTCGGAGATTTCCTGCGTCTTGTTCCACATGTAAACGCCGAATAGGACAATGAGAACGACGAAGCCGATAGGGAGTGCTTCGTAATGGTGCGCGAGCGAGCGAATGGAATCCCAAGACGTCCAGGCATAGGCCACCCCAAGTAGAAAAATGACAAGGATGGCCATCAGCCAGAGTTCCCTCTGACGTTTCTCAAACTGTTCGAAGCGGTCAGAGATCACTGCATGCTTGTCAGTATGCGGCGTCGAGGGGTTGGCGGACTGCTTGGCGCGTTGGTGGTCTTCGTGCATTCAAGTGGACGGACTCCGCAGAATCAGGAGTCTTTCGTCAGAAAGAGCTATAACTCTATATTGTAAGAACTGACTCTGGATTTCGGCAATCGCAGCAGAGATAACAGGTTCCTGAACGATACCTGTACACGAGGCATAGAACAAAAACGGCGTCCCGGCTACACCGGGACGCCGTTTAGATTTGAGCTCTAACCAGCTTTGAAGACCGGTCAAAAAGGAGGTTATCCCTCGGTGGCCGCGTCCGCCTCCGTGTCTTTCTGCAGGAAGTCCAGCGCGGCTGCTTCTTCAGCGGTGAGTTCAGCGGCCTCCGGAATCTCCTCGACTGGAGCCGGCGCGGGCATCTCCGTCAACAACTGAATGCTGCGGTAGTGTTCGAGACCCGTACCAGCGGGGATTAGGCGGCCCATGATCACGTTTTCCTTGAGGCCGCGAAGGTAGTCCACTTTGCCGGCGACGGCTGCTTCCGTAAGGACGCGGGTAGTCTCCTGGAAGCTTGCGGCTGAGATGAACGAGTCGGTCGAAAGCGACGCCTTGGTGATGCCAAGGAGCAGCGGACGGCCCGTTGCGGGGCGGCCACCATCGGCGATGACACGATCGTTTTCCTCGCGGAAGCGGAACTTGTCCACCTGCTCTTCGAGGAGGAACGTCGTATCGCCGACGTCCTCAACCTTGACCCAACGCATCATCTGGCGCGAGATCGTCTCGATGTGCTTGTCGTTGATGTTCACGCCCTGGAGGCGGTAAACCTCCTGAATGGCATTGACCAAGTACGATTGCGTGAACTTTTCGCCGAGGACCGCGAGCAAGTCGTGCAAGTTGAGCGGGCCATCGATGAGGGCCTCGCCGGCTTTGACGTGGTCGCCTTCCTGAACGTTGATGTGCACGCCGCGGGGGATGGAGTATTCCTTGGTGGTCTTGCCATCCTCGCTTTCGACGTAGACCTTGCGCATGCCCTTGGCAATGTCGCCGTAACGAACGCTGCCATCAATTTCGCTGATGACGGCAGGATCCTTGGGCTTGCGGGTCTCGAAGAGTTCGACAACGCGCGGCAAACCGCCGGTGATGTCTTTCGTCTTGGTAGTTTCACGCGGGATCTTCGCGAGCACGTCACCGGCTTGCACCTCATCGCCGTCCTTGACCATCAAGTGGGCGCGCGAAGGCATGAGGTATTTCTTGCGGACCTTGCCCGAAGAATCGCGGACCAGGATCGCGGGCTGGTGCTTCTCATCACCCGGAGGCAATGTGACCACGTCCTGGGAGAGGCCAGTGACTTCGTCGACTTGCTCTTCAATTGTCAAGCCGGGGCGCAGGTCGTCAAATTTCACGTCGCCAGCAGTTTCCGTGAGGATCGAGAAGGTGAAGGGATCCCATTCGGCAAGGGTCTGGCCGTGGGTCACGTGTTCGCCGTCCTGAACGCGGAGGCGCGCGCCGTAAACGACGTGATAGCGCTCCTTTTCGCGGCCCTTTTCATCCACGATGGCAATCAAACCGGAGCGGTTCATGGCGATGGCTGTACCGCCGCGACCTTCGACGTGCTTGAGATCCACGAACTTGATGACGCCGTTGTTGCGCGCTTCGAGCGTGGAGCGCTCGGAGACGCGCGTAGCGGTTCCACCAATGTGGAACGTGCGCATGGTGAGCTGCGTGCCCGGTTCGCCAATGGACTGCGCGGCGATGACGCCCACGGCTTCGCCGAGTTCCACCATGCGGCCGGTGGCAAGGTTGCGGCCGTAGCAGAGCGCGCAAACGCCACGGCGGGATTCGCAGGTAAGCACGGAACGAATGCGCACGCGCTCGATACCCGCACCCTGCACCTGGTTCGCAAGTTCCTCGGTGATTTCCTGGTTCACGTCAACGATGACCGTGCCCTCGAAGTCCTTGATCTTGTCGAGCGAAACACGGCCCACGATGCGGTCGCGAAGTGGCTCGACTTCAACGCCGGCTTCGATAATGGGCTCGACGTAGATGCCGTCGTTCGTGCCGCAATCGCGTTCATTGATGATCACGTCTTGCGCCACGTCCACGAGACGGCGGGTCAAGTAGCCGGAATCGGCGGTCTTGAGCGCTGTGTCTGCCAAGCCCTTGCGCGCGCCGTGCGTCGAGATGAAGTACTCGAGCACCGTGAGGCCTTCGCGGAAGTTGGAAGTGATTGGCGTTTCCATGACCTCGCCCGAAGGCTTGGCCATCAGCCCGCGCATACCGGAAAGCTGGCGAATCTGCTGCTTCGATCCGCGAGCGCCGGAGTCTGCCATTACGTAAACGGGGTTGATGCTGCCCTCTTTGTCCTGGCTTTCAAGCGCCTTGAACATTTCGTCGGCGACTTTTTCAGTGATGTCGCCCCAGATGGAAACGATCTTGTTGTAGCGTTCGCCATGCGTGATGGCGCCGTCCAGATACTGCTGCTGGACGCGCACGACTTCCTTTTCGCCGCCGTCGACCAGCTTGCTCTTGTCGCCGGGAATGAGCATGTCGTCAATGCCAATCGAAATGCCGGACTTGGTGGCGTAGGTGAAGCCCAGCTCTTTCAGGTGATCGAGCAGGACGACGGTGTCTTCGAGGCCAAAGCGCAAATAGGCGTAATAAACGAGCTGCTGGACGCCCTTCTTCTTGAGCAGGCCGTTCACGTAAGGGAATTTTTCCGGCAAGTGCGAATTAAAGATGACGCGCCCTACGGTCGTCTGAATGAACTGGCGCTCCATCTTCACTGGCACGGTATGCGGCACGTCCTGGTTGTCGTACGCAGTGGTCAGGTCGATGACTTCGCCGGTGTAGCGCAGGCGAATGGGCGTGAGCAGTTCAACTTCGCCGGCTTCCAGCGCAAGGACGACTTCTTCGGTAGCGCCGAACACGCGGCCTTCCCCCTTGGCACCCGGCTTGTTCTTGGTCAAATAGTAGATGCCTAGGACCATGTCCTGCGACGGCACGGCAAGAGGCAAGCCGTGAGCTGGCGACAGGATATTGCGCGAGCTAAGCATTAGCACGGATGCTTCAACCTGCGATTCCGGCGAAAGCGGGATGTGCACGGCCATCTGGTCACCGTCAAAGTCCGCATTAAACGCGGTGCAGACGAGCGGGTGAATGCGGATGGCCTTGCCTTCGACGAGAACCGGCTCGAACGCCTGAATGCCGAGGCGGTGCAGCGTCGGAGCGCGGTTGAGCATCACGGGATGCTCGCGGATAACGTCTTCCAGGATGTCCCAAACGACGGCTTCTTGCTGCTCGACCATTTCCTTGGCTTGCTTGATGGTCGTGCAGTGGCCCTGCGCTTCGAGCTTGTGATAGATGAACGGCTTAAACAGCTCAAGCGCCATCTTCTTGGGCAGGCCGCACTGGTGGAGCTTCAGCTCCGGCCCGACCACGATGACCGAGCGGCCGGAGTAGTCCACACGCTTGCCGAGAAGGTTCTGGCGGAATCGCCCCTGCTTGCCCTTGAGCGTGTCACTCAGGGACTTGAGCGGGCGGTTGTTGGTTCCGCGCAGCACGCGGCCACGGCGTCCGTTGTCAAACAGGGCGTCCACGGCCTCCTGCAGCATGCGCTTTTCGTTGCGAACGATCACGTCCGGCGCGCGCAGCTCCATGAGCTTCTTCAACCGGTTGTTGCGGTTGATCACGCGACGATAAAGGTCGTTCAAGTCGGAAGTCGCGAAGCGGCCGCCGTCCAGAGGCACCAGCGGGCGCAGCTCCGGCGGAAGTACCGGAATCACGTCCAGAATCATCCACTCCGGCTTGTTGCCGCTCTTGCGGAAAGCTTCGAGAACCTTCAGGCGCTTGGCGAACTTGATGCGCTTCTGTAGCGAGGGATCGGCCTTCATCTTCTCGCGCAGCTCATCGGCGAGCTTGTCCACTTCAACGCGGCGCAGAAGCTCCTTGATGGCTTCGGCGCCCATCTTGGCGGTGAACTGGCCCGGATATTCCTTCTGCAGTTCGCGATATTTGTCTTCGAGCAGGACTTCGCGTTCGCGGAGAATGGCGACTTCGCCGGGATCCACAACGACGAAAGCCTCGAAGTAAAGAATGCGCTCGAGATCGCGCATCGAAATGTCCAGCAAGTAGCCGATGCGGCTGGGCAGGCCCTTGAAAAACCACACGTGCGAACAGGGGGATGCCAGCTCGATATGGCCGAGGCGCTCGCGGCGGACCTTGCTTAGGGTGACCTCGACACCGCACTTATCGCAGATAACGCCACGGTGCTTCATCCGCTTGTACTTGCCGCACAGGCATTCCCAGTCCGTGACCGGGCCAAAAATCTTGGCGCAGAAGAGGCCGTCGCGCTCGGGCTTGAACGTGCGGTAGTTGATGGTCTCCGGCTTGGTTACTTCGCCATGAGACCATGAGCGAATCTTTTCAGGGCTTGCCAGGCTGATACGGATCGAATCGAAATCAGCGATCAAACTGGCGCGATCATAAGGGCTGCTGCGATACAAGGTTGTTTCCTCCCTCCCCAGCTTTCGCCGGGGCCGCGTCCTCGGTCAGCGATTGAAATCGCTGACCGGGACGGCTGAGAACCCAATTACCGAATACTGCAAATTGCTCTTGGCCGCTACAATGCTGGGCTAAAGCCCCCGTGTCACGATTAATCGGCCGCTTTTTCCGCTTGCGGCTTCTGCCGCTTCATCAATTCGACATCCAAGCAGAGCGACTGCAACTCGCGGACGAGCACGTTGAACGATTCCGGTACGCCAGGCTCGATGCCCGGTTCACCCTTGACGATGGCCTCGTAAATCTTGGCGCGGCCATAGACGTCGTCCGATTTCGCCGTGAGCAGCTCCTGCAGGATGTGCGCTGCACCATAAGCTTCGAGTGCCCAAACTTCCATTTCGCCGAAGCGCTGGCCGCCGAACTGCGCCTTGCCGCCGAGCGGCTGCTGCGTGATGAGCGAGTATGGGCCGATCGAACGCGCGTGAATCTTGTCGTCGACGAGATGCGACAGCTTGAGCATGTAGATGAAGCCAACGGTGACCGGCTGGTCGAACTGGTCGCCGCTCATGCCATCGAAGAGGTTGATCTTGCCAGCGTGCGGCAGGCCCGCGACTTCCAGCAGGTGGCGGATTTCCGGTTCGCGAGCGCCGTCGAATACCGGCGTGGCGAAGGGAATGCCTTCGCGGAAGCCTTCCGCATATTCGAGCAACTCGTCGTCGCTAAGCTTCGCGAGCGTCTTCCACACCGCAGTGTCCGTAAATACTTCGCGGAACCAGCGGCGCAGTGCTTCGGCTTTCACTTCCTTGCTGAGCAGGCGCTTGAGGCTGTTGCCAAGCTCCTTGGCGGCCCAGCCGAGGTGCGTCTCCAGAATCTGGCCGACGTTCATACGTGAAGGAACGCCTAGTGGATTCAGAACGATCTCGACCGGAGTGCCATCCGGCATGTACGGCATATCTTCTTGCGGCACGATGCGGGCAATGACGCCTTTGTTGCCATGGCGGCCGGCCATCTTGTCGCCGATGGAAAGCTTGCGCTTCATGGCGATGTACACCTTGACCAGCTTGATGACGCCAGGGGGCAGCTCGTCGCCCTTCTTGAGCTTGTCCTTGCGCTCTTCGGTGATCTTGCGCAACACGTCGATCTGGCGCGAGGTCATTTCCTCGACTTCCTCGATCTTCTCGATGAGAAGCGGATCTTTTTCGTTGAGTTTCAGGCGCTTGAGGTTGCGAGTGGAGATTTTTTCGATGATCTCGCGCGTCAGCTCGACGCCCTTGGTCAGCAGGCGCTTGTTGGTCTTCTCGTCGTGCAGGTCCGCTTGGAGCACCTTGCCGCCAAGTAGATCGGTGAGGCGCTTCAGACGCTCATCCGTGAGGATGCGGATTTCGTCGGCGAGGTTCTTTTCCAGCTTGAAAACCTGCGTGGCTTCGATGGCCTTGTGGCGCTCGTCTTTTTCTCCGCCCTTGCGGGTAAAGATCTTGACGTCCACAATCGTGCCTTCAATGCCCGGCGGGCAGTACAGAGAAGCGTCGCGAACATCGCCGGCTTTTTCGCCGAAGATAGCGCGCAGCAGTTTTTCTTCCGGCGTCAAGGTAGTCTCACCTTTGGGAGTGACCTTGCCGACAAGAATGTCTCCCGGCTTCACCACCGCGCCGATGCGGATGACTCCGCTTTCGTCGAGGTTGCGAAGGAACGACTCGCTGATGTTAGGGATATCGCGAGTGACTTCCTCAGGGCCGAGCTTGGTGTCGCGCGCTTCGATTTCGTACTCCTCGATGTGGATGGAAGTGTAATAGTCGTCCTTGACCAGCTTTTCGCTGACCAGGATGGCGTCTTCGAAGTTGTAACCGCGCCAGGGCACGAAAGCCACGAGCACGTTGCGGCCAAGGGCAAGTTCGCCGCGTTCCGTGCAAGGACCATCGGCAAGAACCTGACCCTTCTTTACGCGGTCGCCGACTCGAACAAGCGGCTTCTGGCTGATGCAAGTGTTCTGGTTCGAACGCTTGAATTTGATGAGCTGATAAATGTCCGCGCCCACTTCGCGGCTGAGCACGCCGGAGTGGTCGGACTCCACGCGCACGATGATGCGCTCGGAGTCGACCTGGTCCACGATTCCTTCGCGCTTGCACAGCACGACCGCGCCAGAATCGCGCGCGGTGACGCGCTCCATACCTGTGCCGACGAGCGGCGCTTCGCCCTTGATGAGCGGCACCGCCTGGCGCTGCATGTTGGAACCCATCAGCGCGCGGTTGGCGTCGTCGTTTTCTAGGAACGGAATCAAGCTCGCAGCCACGGAAACGAGCTGCTTCGGCGAAACGTCCACGTAGTCGACTTCTTCGCGGCTCTTCAGCACGAAGTTGCCGGCCTGGCGGCAATTAACCAGTTCGGTTGTGATCTTCATGCGATCGTCAAGCGAAACATTGGCCTGCGCGACGACGTACTTGTCCTCTTCCCAGGCGGACAGATAGAAGCAGTACGGCTCATAAACAACCTTGCGGCGCTTCAGCTCTTCGTTGAGGTCTTCGACTTTATCCTTTTCGACGATTTCGCCGGCCTTGAATTCGCTGTCGCCGGCATTGACGATCTGAACGTAGTCGATGATGCGCCCGCCCTTGACCTTGCGGTAGGGCGACTCGATGAAGCCGTAGTCGTTGATGCGCGCGAAGCAGCTCAACGAGCTGATCAGGCCGATGTTCGGGCCTTCCGGCGTTTCAATCGGGCAAATGCGGCCGTAGTGCGTTGGGTGTACGTCGCGCACTTCAAATCCCGCGCGCTCGCGCGAGAGGCCGCCCGGGCCAAGGGCCGAAAGACGCCGCTTGTGCGTGATTTCGCTGAGCGGGTTGGTCTGGTCCATGAACTGGCTGAGCTGCGACGAGCCGAAGAACTCGCGAATCGCGGCCATAACCGGCTTGGCGTTCACCAAATCGTGCGGCATGGCCGTCGACATTTCCTGGTACACGCTCATCTTTTCCTTGATGGCGCGCTCCATGCGGACCAGGCCGATGCGGAACTGGTTTTCGAGCAATTCGCCCACCGCGCGAACGCGGCGGTTGCCGAGGTGGTCGATGTCGTCGACGACGCCGATGTTCTTGCGAAGTTTGAACAGATACTTGATCGCCGAAACAAAGTCCGGCGCATCCAGCGTGCGGTTATCCAGAGGCGTGTCTAAGCCCATCTTGATGTTGAACTTCAATCGGCCAACGCGGCTGAAATCGTACTTGCGCGGATCGAAAAACATGCCGCGGAAAAGGTTCGTGGCCGTTTCCAGCGTCGGGGGATCGCCGGGGCGCAGCTTGCGGTAGATTTCGATGAGCGCTTCCTTCGAAGAGCGAATAGCATCCTTGTCCAGCGTGCGTGAGAGCACCAAGCCGATGTCGTCGCGCTCGGGGAAGAACACGTCAACTTCCGTGATGCCGCCTTCGGCAAATGCCTGCCACAGTTCCGCCGTCAGCGGCTTGTTGGCTTCGAGCAGCACTTCACCAGTTTGGCGGTTGACGACGTCGGCGACGCTGTAAGCACCCTCGAGGTCAGCCAGCGCGGCGCGAATCTGAGTAATCTTCGCCTTGATCAGTTCCTTGAAGAGATTCTCAGTGATGCGCTTATGCGCGCCGACAATCACTTCATCCGATTTCGGATTGCGGATTTCGTGGGCCAGCTTGCGGTCCACGATTCCGGGCGAAACGTTCCAGTAAAGATCCTTGTCGCGCAGCGAGATCCGCTCGACCTGATAGAACGTGCGCAGGATGTCTTCGTTGGACTTCATCCCCAGCGCGCGCAAAAAGATCGAACCAAGGAACTTGCGCTTGCGGTCGATTCGAACGTAAAGAATATTCTTGGTGTCGTATTCGAATTCCACCCACGATCCACGGTAGGGAATAATCTTTCCGAGGAAATACGTCCGGTTGTTGGCGCTTTCGAAGAACACGCCTGGCGAGCGGTGCAACTGCGAAACGATAACGCGTTCCGTGCCGTTAATGACGAAAGTGCCGTTCTCGGTCATCAGCGGAATGTCGCCGTAGAAAACTTCCTGTTCCTTGATGTCGCGAATGGTCTTCGCGCCGCTATCGGGATCCTTGTCGTAAATGGTCAGACGGATGGTGACCTTGAGAGGCGCGGAATACGTCATGCCACGCTCCTGGCACTCGTTCACGTCATACTTCAACTGCATGGCCACCGGATCGCCGCACTTGTTGCAGAAGGTCGGCGTGTTCTTGTTGAACGTGCCGCACTTGTGGCAAATGACGTCGCCGGTCTGATACGGATTGGTGACTACCGACGCGCCGCAATTGCGGCAGGTCGCGCGAAGGTGGTGCAGGCCCTTCAGGTTGCCGCACTTGCACTCCCAGTTGCCGATCGAGTAGTCCACGAATTCCAGTTGCGACATCTCGCGAAAGTCCCGGATCGGAAATACGGACGTGAACACCGACTGAAGCCCGCCGTCATCGCGCTCGCTGGGCAGAAGGTCCATCTGCAGGAAGCGTTGATACGACTTCATCTGGACTTCAATCAGGTTCGGAATCTGGATCGAGCCCTGGATTTTCGCGAAATCCAAACGCTGACGTTCCCGGACGTGCTGATTGCTATTCGGCATGCTTGATCCTCTTTATCTGCGGCTCCGACCAGGTCGGAGCCGACATCCCACGTGGGCAAAATCGGAGAAACAAAGAAAGCACAAATCACCGCTATGCGAGACGACCTGCCCAGGATCGCTGCACACACGCCTGCGGGGGGCCCCCAAAGGGCCAAGGATTTTGTAATAAGTACCGGCCTCGAATTGCGTAAGCGAATTCCTTTGGCGCGGTTCGCCACGCTCTTGCACCGCGCCGCCGCTCAAAAAAGCCGTTCCGCAAAAATCGTTCTCGACGGCGCCGGACGAGCCGGCGCCGGCAACTACTTGATTTCCACCTTGGCGCCGGCCTCTTCGAACTTCTTCTTGATCGCCGCCGCCTCGTCCTTGTTGACACCTTCCTTGACGGTCTTCGGGGCGCCATCCACCAGGTCCTTGGCTTCTTTCAGGCCCAGGCTCGTGACTTCCCGCACGGCTTTAATGACGTTGATCTTGTTGCCGCCAACGTCCGTAAGCACGACGGAGAATTCTGTCTTCTCTTCCGCCGGTGCCGCGCCGCCCGCTGCCGCCCCGCCCCCCCCTGCCGCTACCACTGTTGCGGCCGCCGCGGAGACGCCGAAGGCTTCTTCCATCTTCTTCACGAGGTCTGACGCTTCCAGCAGCGTCAGCCCCTTGATTTCGTCCAGGATCGTATCGACTTTCGACATGACTCTTTCTTCTCCTCTCAATTCTTGAAATTGAACTTACTGGGCCGCTTCGGGAGCCGGTGCTGCGCTACCCCCGCCGGACCCAAACTTGTTTGCCTTGATAGCCTCGCTTACCGTTACCGCCACGTTGCGCGGCAAAGCGTTCAGGGCTGTGGCGATGCGTTGCGCCGGAGCGTTCAGCAAGAACATGATCTTGCTGATCAACTCGTCCTTCGACGGAAGACTCGCCAACTGCTGAATCTCCGCGATGGAAATGACGCGGCCTTCGACCACGCCGGACTTGAACTGAAACGCCGGAACGTCCTTGGCAACCTTCGTGAGCGCCTTGGCCAGCGCGACCGGGTCAGCCGCGGTGTAGGCGATCGAATTCGTTCCACTCAGGTTCTTGAGCAGGTTCTCGGCCGGCGTTCCCGCCCCGGCTCGCTCTGCAAGCGTGTTTTTCACAACCTTGTATTTGCCGCCCGCAGCCTGCACAGCGCGGCGGAGTTTGGTGTCGTCCTCGACCGTGATGCCCTGAAACGTCGAGAGAATGACCGTCGATACTTTGGCAAGCTCGGTCCTGAGCTTGTCCAGATCCTGCTGTTTTTCGTTGCGATTCTTCATAATTTCGCTCCGCTGGCTTCGCCCGCTCCACTACGCGGCGGCGGCCATCGCTTCCACTTCGGCCAGGTCGATAGTGATGCCCGGACCCATGGTCGAGGTCAGTGTGATTTTCTTCACGTACTTGCCCTTAGCTGCGGCGGGCTTGGCCTTTACTACCGCTTCGATTACCGCGTGGGCGTTCTCGGCGAGCTTCGCGCCGTCAAACTGAATCTTGCCGATCGGGCAATGAACGATGCCTGCCTTGTCGACACGGAATTCCACTTTGCCGGCCTTTACTTCCTTGATCGCCTTGGCAACCTCGAAAGTCACCGTGCCAGTCTTCGGATTGGGCATCAGGCCACGCGGGCCGAGCACCTTGCCCAGCTTGCCGGCGGAGCGCATCATGTCCGGGGTGGCGATCACGGCATCGTAATCCGTCCACCCTTCCATGATTTTCTGCACGATTTCATCGCCGCCGACGAAATCCGCTCCAGCTTCCTGCGCTTCACGAACTTTTTCGCCACCCGCAATCACCAAAACGCGCACGGTTTTGCCGAGTCCGTTGGGCAAGCCCACCGTGCCACGGACGACCTGGTCGGAATGCTTGGGGTCGACGCCCAAATTGATCGCTAGTTCAACCGTCTCGTTGAACTTTGTGTGATGCGCCTTCTTCAGCACTTCGGTCGCTTCGCTGAGCTTGTACGGACGCGCTTCCACCAGCTTGCGCGCCTTCTCCACATTCTTTCCCGACTTCTTCATCGCTTCTACCTCTGTGACCTCGTAGCGCCTGAACTTCTAGGCTTCCACGACTTCCAGACCCATGTTGCGCGCCGTACCCATCACGGTGCGCATCGCGGACTCCAGATTGGTGGTGTTGAGGTCGACAAGCTTGATCCTCGCAATCTCTTCCACTTGCTTCTTCGTGACCTTCCCGACTTTATTGCGGTTCGGCTCTGCGGAGCCCTTGGCGATGTTCGCGGCGCGCTTCAGCAGAACCGAGGCCGGCGGTGTCTTAAGGATGAAAGTAAACGTTCGGTCGGTGTAGACCGTCACGAGCACCGGGAAAATCATCCCATCCGGCTCTTTCGCCGTCTTGGCATTGAACTGCTTGCAAAAATCCATGATGTTCAAACCATGCGGGCCGAGCGCCGTGCCTACCGGCGGCGCCGGTGTGGCCTTACCAGCGGGCAATTGCAACTTAATGGTTGTCTGAATCTTCTTTGCCATGTTCCTGCCTCAATCTCTTGTTTGTTCGCGCAATGCGCTGTCTATCCCAGCTTCTCAACGCTTGCGAAATCCAGTTCCACTGGCGTCGACCGTCCAAAAATCGTCACTGAAACCTTCAACCGGCTGTGATCGTTGTCGATCTCTTCGACGTTACCGTTGAAATTGGCAAACGGCCCGTCGACGATGCGCACCTGCTCGTTGCGCTCGAAAACCACTCTCGGCTTAGGCCGATCCTGGGGCGTGTGCACACGGTTGATAATCCCGTCCACTTCCGCCTCTGTTAACGGCGAAGGAGACGTTGCCGACCCCACGAATCCCGTCACTCGCGGCGTCGACCGCACGATGTGCCAGGTGTTTTCGTCCAGGTCCATTTCCACCAGCACGTAGCCGGGATAGGACATACGGTTCGAAACCACTTTCTTGCCGCTGCGTACTTCGACCACTTCCTCCGTAGGGATCAGCACGCGGCCGATCTTGTCCTGCAGGCTGAACGCGGCCACGCGGCTCTCCAAGCTTTCTTTGACTTTCTTCTCAAAGCCCGAGTACGTGTGAATGATGTACCACTGCATGCCCATCAATTTGCAAGTCCCCTCTAAACACCAAATCTCTTGAAAACGTATGCCACGCCGAGCTGTACGAGCTTGTCCACCACCGCCAGAAACGCGCCAAAGAATGCCACCGTCGCGATCACCACCCAGGTCGTCGAAACCACGTCTTCGCGGCTCGGCCAGGTGACCTGCTTCATCTCCACGCGAACGTCATGCAGAAATTCACGCGTGTTGGCTACCGTTCCGGCAACCCTTTTCGTCAGCTCAGAGCCTGTTCCGCCCTGAGATTCATCGCTGCTCATTTTCACCGCCCGCGTGGCCATAAGTCCTCATTCCAGTGCGCTCTCTGCGCGCTTCTCGAACTCTGGCAGGGGAGGAGGGATTCGAACCCCCATACCCGGTTTTGGAGACCGGAGTCCTAACCGTTGGACGACTCCCCTGAATTCAATTCCGGCCTGTTCCCTCGCCCTGCAAGAATACGTTCCTGTCGAAACGAACCTACTTCACTTCCTTGTGCGCCGTGTGCTTGCGGCACGAATTACAGAATTTCTTCGTTTCCAGCCGTTCGGTATGCTTCTTCTTGTTTTTCGTCGTTGTGTAGTTGCGGTTTTTGCAATCGCCGCACTGCAACGTAATGATTTCGCGCATCGCCCAATCCTTTCGCGCTATTCGATAATTTCCGTGACGGCGCCCGCGCCAACGGTGTGGCCGCCTTCGCGAATCGCGAATCGCAAACCCTTTTCCAATGCAACAGGCGTGATCAGCGATACTTCACAGCTAACGTTGTCGCCCGGCATCACCATCTCCACGCCCTGCGCGAGTTTCACGTCACCCGTCACGTCTGTCGTGCGAAAGTAAAACTGTGGCCGATAGCCTGTGAAGAACGGCGTGTGCCGCCCGCCCTCTTCCTTCGTCAATACGTACGCTTCCGCCTTGAACTTCGTGTGCGGCGTGATGCTCCCCGGCTTGCACACCACCTGCCCGCGCTCCACGTCTTCTTTTTCCGTGCCGCGCAACAGCAATCCAACGTTGTCGCCGGCAAGCCCTTCATCCAGCAATTTGCGAAACATTTCCACGCCCGTCACAACTTTCTTCTGCGTTGGACGGAAGCCCACGATTTCGATTTCTTCGCCAACCTTCACCTTGCCGCGCTCCACACGCCCCGTAACCACCGTACCGCGTCCGGAAATTGAGAAAATGTCCTCGATCGGCATCGCGAACGCCTTGTCAATGTCACGCACTGGCAGCGGCACGTTCTTGTCCACCGCTTCCATCAATTCGTCAATCGTTTTTTCCCATTTCGCGTCGCCGTTCAGCGCCTGCAGCGCCGAACCCTTCACGACGGCAATCGAATCGCCCGGAAACTGGTAGCTCTTCAGCAACTCGCGAACTTCCAGTTCCACCAATTCGAGAAGCTCCTTATCTTCCACCATGTCGCACTTGTTCAGGAACACCACGATCGCCGGAACGCCGACCTGCCGCGCCAGCAGAATATGCTCGCGCGTCTGCGGCATCGGACCATCAGTGGCCGCCACTACCAGGATCGCGCCGTCCATCTGCGCGGCTCCGGTAATCATGTTCTTGATGTAGTCCGCGTGACCCGGACAATCCATGTGCGCGTAGTGCCGGTTCGCGGTTTCGTACTCCACGTGCGACACCGCAATCGTGATTCCGCGCTCCCGCTCTTCCGGAGCGTTATCGATCGAATCGAACGCACGGAATTGCACCTTTGGGTTGTGCTTGCTCAGCACTTTTGTAATCGCCGCCGTCAACGTCGTTTTGCCATGGTCAATGTGCCCGATAGTCCCGATGTTCACGTGCGGTTTGCTACGCTCGAATTTCTCCTTCGCCATATTCCTTTAACCTCTCATCCTGGCGGCCGCTTGGTCGGCAACCGCGGCCGCGAGTAACGAACTGCAGCGCTACACTTCCAAAATCTGGAGCGGGGGACGGGATTTGAACCCGCAACCATCACCTTGGAAGAGTGAGACTCTACCGTTGAGTTACCCCCGCCCGGTGCTGCTCCAAATTTTTCTGACGATGACTTCGCCTCAGCCCATTTGCCACTTGCGGCCCTTCCCACGTTCGAGCCGCCAAATTCCTGGAGCCTGGGACCGGGATTGAACCGGTGACCTCGTCCTTACCAAGGACGCGCTCTACCAACTGAGCTACCCAGGCCCAACCCGTTTCCCGCTCAAAAATCGTCCCTCGCGGCGCACTTTTCCTGAGCGGCGCTTGCGCCCCGAATTGAACCGCGTTCGAACATCGCTCATGCGATTGCCCTGCGGTTTTTTGTAACCCCACAACGAGAGCCTGGTGGACGGGGAAGGATTCGAACCTTCGTAGCCCGCAAGGAGCGGCAGATTTACAGTCTGCTGGTTTTAGCCACTCACCCACCCGTCCCGTGAAAATATTTTGGGACGCGAACTACGAGTCCCGAACTTGTCCTTCAACAACTTGCGGGCATCCCTCGTAAAAACACAAAAAGGACTCGTGTCAAGAGACACCAGCCCGTTCGTTTTTCCTGTCAGGATTCGCTCCGCCCTCGCTCCCCCTGAAAATTCCTGGTGGAGCTGGCGGAGGGAATTGAACCCCCGACCCTCTGATTACAAATCAGATGCTCTACCAGCTGAGCTACGCCAGCGCCGCTCAAACCGGGTAAGAATAACAGAAGAGGTATGAGAATTGCAATGCGTAGTTAACAGTTACGAGCACTTCCATGCCCATTTCTGTGCAAAAACCTATCCACGCTTGACCGGCTAGATACCCCTTATCTTCCCTGTCCTCTACAGTTTAGCATAGAGCCTAACAAGACTGAACAGGTCCGAATTCAACAGACCGAAATAGCCTAGTTGCGGACATTACTTCTGGTCCCCTATTTTGCTGCCACAAAGCCGTCTCGAATGGGACAATCCTAAGTTACGCCTTTACTCTTTCTGATGGCGTTGGTCCAATGAAGAAACGCATATGGATCGCTCTCCTCGCAGTCGTCATCATTCTAAGTGCGTCGGCATTTTTCGGATACCGGAGATGGAACGTTCGGAACGGCTCCTCACGCGAAGAGGCGTTTGCGCTGATGCCTTCGGACGCGACCGCAGTTCTTTTCGTCGACTTCTCCGAACTCCGCCAAGCCCCGTTTATCGCGCAACTTTACGCTTGGGCGCCGAAGCCACAAGCGGATGCAGATTACGCACAGTTTCTCAAAGAAACCGGGTTCGACTATGAGCGTGACCTCAATCGCATGGCGGTCGCTGTTCTGAGGCGCGGACAAGACTCCGCTCTGTTTGTCATCCTAGATGGAAAATTTGATCGACAAAAAATTTCCGCTTACGCCTTGAAAGACGGCTCTTCGGCAAGAGTCGGCGGTCACGAAACTTTTTCTGTTCCTTTAAGCGGCGCTGCAGAGAAAATTTCTTTTGCGTTCTTGACGAATGACCGGATCGCAGTGACCAACGATTCGGATCTCACCGTTCTGCTTGGCGCGAAAAGCCGGCCGGGGGACGTCTCGGAATGGCGCGTGCGATTCGAACGTCTAGCGGGATCCCCGGTTTTTGCCGTGTTCCGCCAAGACGCCGCCGTCGGCACCGCCTTGGCCGCGCAGGCTCCCGGCGGACTACGCTCGCCGCAACTCTCAACGCTCCTCGATCAGCTACAGTGGATTACGCTCGCCGGAAAACCGGAAAGCAATCTGCTGCGGGTCGTCGCTGAAGGGGAATGCACTGCCGAAGCGACCGCGAGGCAACTCGTCGACGTGGTGAATGGCGTCGTCATTCTGGCGGAGGGAGGTCTGAATGACCCCAAGGTGAGGCAGCAGTTGGATCCGGCGATGCGTGACGCTTACCTGGCACTACTGAAAAGCGCCGATGTTTCCAAAATCGACCGCGGGGAAACCAAGTCCGTCCGACTCGTATTCGAAATCACGCCCGGATTCCTTGAGGCGGCGGGCAAAGCTCCGTCCGTGATCCCGGACTCCACGCGCAACAAACGGCTCCCAGAAAAAGTTACAAGACCAAGAAAAGGCCACACCTAAGAAAAACAGTTGGAGGTATCCTGCGCGCCTCCCGAGGTTACTCCCAGAGAATCGAAACAACGCCCTAAAAAAACTGGCGGGCCAAAGCCCGCCACTTCGAAACCCGCAGGATTCAATCAAGAATTAGTCGCCAGCAGGAGTGGACTTCATGTAGCGCCAGGGATTAATGGGCGCGTTGTTCATCCGGACTTCGTAGTGCACGTGCGGACCCGTTGAGCGGCCGCTGATGCCCGTATAGCCAACCACTTCTCCGCGCTTCACACGCGCTCCCGTCACAGCCGAGAACGATGAGAGGTGCGCGTACCAAGTGGTGATTCCAAAACCGTGATCGATAACCACCAGCCGGCCGTAGCCAGCATGATTTTCCGCGATCGTGATGATTCCGTCCGCAGTCGCGTGAACGGGAGCGCCATAATCAGAAGCCACATCCACGCCGGTGTGGAACGCACCTTCACCGCTGAATGGATCCAAACGCTCGCCGAAGCTATCGGTGATGTGGCCCATAACTGGCCAGATCGCCGGCGTGTAGGCAGAATTCGCAAAACTCATCGGGGACAGCAAATGAAGCCCACTGCTGGAGATGGCGATCACTGCGGCGTTGCGTTTCAGGAAGGTGTACTGCTCGATGGAGCGGTCAAAAGCATCCTGGGAATCCACGGGGCTGTCGGTCTGGTCGAATGCTGCCGGATGATACCGCAGCACCCCATAGGTCATGGCTACTTCCGTCGCAAGGGACTGCAGAGAATCGAGGCGCTGGTTGGTGTCGTTGACGGTGCTCTGCAGTTGCTGGTATTGCTTTTTGAGGGTTTCCTGATCGTGGCGGAGAGCGTTGTAGTTGCCGACTTTCCAGAGCATCCGTGAATAAGAGCCAACCGCGACGGTCACAGTAATGCTGCCGATGAGCGCCAATACCGCGACTCCATGCAGTACATAGGCCGGTACGATGACTTTCCGGAGCTTCCCCGGAGTCGACGCGATATAGAACGTATAGCTCTTACCCCTCATGAACAAAGGGCCCCCTCAGGCCATTCATCGTGTATCTGCGGACAAAACACCCTTGGGCCCGCCGGAACCTGCGTTTGAACCAAAATCTGAACCGTGAGCCATGGTTCGCGACCATCGACATACTAAATACTGTAGAGTTTCGCGTCAACCCTGTTTTTAGTACTTTGAAGGACAGGCCGTGTCAACCTGTCCCCTGTCCAACAGTACAGGTTTTAGGGGTTAGCCGACGGTGGCGGCACCGCATTTGGCAGTTGGGCCGTCAGGGACGAATGCGCGATCCGCCAGCTATACTGTCGCCTTCCGTAGATTGGAGTTCTCTTACAACCTCTGTGGCGCGAAAAGCTCAAGACGAAGACTCAATCCTGCGAAAGATTGCGGACAGGTTCCGCTCGTCGTCGGGCCAAGGGCTTGAGAAACCGATCGCTCTTGGAATCGGAGACGATGCGGCGCTCCTCCGGCCAAAGCCGGGCCACGAGCTAATCCTCACCTGCGACTGGTTCCTCGAAGGAACGCACTTCTTGCGAGACAAGCATCCGCCACATTCCGTGGGGTGGAAGTGCCTCGCCAGGGCGCTTAGCGACGTTGCCGCGATGGGAGGTATACCGCGCTGCTTCCTGCTCAGTTTGGCTTTCCCAGAAACGCTCACCGGACGATGGCTGGATCTTTTCCTCGGCGGGTTGCGGCACGCTTCCCGTAAATTTCGCTGTTCTCTTGCCGGTGGGGATACAACTCGCCGCAACGATATCCTCATAAACATAACCGTAGTCGGCGAAGTGCGAACCGGCCACGCCATCCTGCGTTCTGGTGCACGACCGGGAGATATCCTTTTTGTCAGCGGCCGGCTGGGTGAGGCCGAGTTGGGTTTGCAGACGATAAGACGCAGCAAAGGAATGACGAGCACGAAAAACGCGCTGACGAGAAAGCATCTTTATCCTGAGCCAAGGCTCGCGCTAGGCCAATGGTTGGCCCAAAAAGGCTTCTCGACCGCGATGATCGACCTCTCCGATGGCCTCTCGACCGATTTAACACGGTTGTGCGCGGCAAGCGCGGTTGGCTCGCTCCTGGACCAGTCAAAAATCCCGCAAGTGCGCTTTCCGGACACTTCCCTTCGACGCAGCCATGATCCCTTGCAGCTTGCGCTGCACCGTGGCGATGACTACGAATTGCTATTTACCGTGCCTCCGCGCAAAGCGAAATTCCTTCCAAGGGTCTTTCAAGGCGTGCGCCTCACCGCGATTGGAAAAATCACCCCGAACCGAGAGTTATTGTTGTTGGAAAAAAATGGCTGCTCCAAACAACTCGCGCCAGGTGGTTGGGACCTCTTTCGGAAAAAATTGTAGGCACGCCAACCCGGTCATGGCATTCGGCGCTGGAAATTTGACAAGTCAGCCATCCAACATGCGCACGAAACAAAAGAGGCCAGTCCTTGACTGGCCTCTTTCAGTATGAACTTCACGGCCGCTCTCCGAGCTGCCTCAGCGGCGGACTTTAGAATGTAATGTGGCCAGAGATCAGAATGCTGCGGAAGACTCCGGTGTTGCCCCAAGTCTCACCGAAGGTGTTCGGTGCCGGCACTCCCACAGACGGGCCGGGGCAGTTCGCAGGTGTGGCAGGGTTAACGGGGCACGCAAGGCCGTTCGCATTCCTGTTGTTGGCGTTCAGTCCCGGGACGCCGAGGAACTGGTAGTTAAAGGCGTTGAGGACATCGCCACGCAGCGTTAGGTTCATGCGCTCGGTAAGCTTGAAATTCTTCTGGAGACTGAGGTCCGCCTGGTTGCGTGGCATCGTGCGTGTCACGTTGCGGCCGACAGCACAGGCAAACGGGTCTCCGCCGCACAGCGCATTGACTGCGAAGATGTTGTTGACGACGAAATGAACGTCCGTGGGACTGATCAATGGACACGCCGGCGTCCCCGGGATCCCCGTATTGGTGCTCATGCACGCGGTGACGTTGACTATCTGAGTCGCATTCAGGTAGCGGCCAGTAGTGTTAAACGGAGCGTTGGGATTGCTGAGAATCGGGCGGCAGGAGTCAAGGGTGCTGCCGATAAAGTTGTTATTGAACGCAGCATCGCAGTAGGGGTCGTTGTTGTTGGTGTTCTGTGCAGGAGTAACGGCCACACCCGTTTGGTAACGGTGCGTACCGCTAACCTGCCAGCCACCCAGGAGACGCCCGAAGATGCCTTGTTGCTTGTTTGCCCAGGGTAGGTCGTAAACCGCGTATGTAGTCACCACGTGCGGATACGATTCCGCAGATATACCGCGTTCCCTCGCATTCGGATCGAACGGATTCAGTGAGATGGGCGTCGAGTTGCCGCCGGTGCTGGCAAAGACCTCACTGGTATTGTCCAGTGCCTTACTGAAAGTGTAGGCGACATCCGCGGTCAGGCCGTGGAACGCGCGGATCTTCAGTTCATTCTGGACGCCATGATAGGTAGACCAGGCGCCGTTGTTGCGAAGGCGGACCAGCGTAAAGTTGCAATCCGGGCGCCCTCGCGAAGCTGTCGATCCCGAGCCTGCCGCAGCGCCGCTAGGCGTGCATGAGGTTACGCCGGAAGGAATATATTGGGGTGCCTGTACCGCCAGGCCACCCGCAGTGCCAGTGCAGGTATCGCCCGTGAAAGCCGAGCACGTAGAGATAAGCGGGTTGGCATTAATAGTCTGGAAGTTGCCTACGCCGTGGTTGCCCACATAACGCGTCTCAAAAGAAACGCGCGAGGAAATCAGTCGCTCCACACCCAGCGACCATTGCTCGACGTAGGGGTTGTGGAAGTCAGGACTTACGCGCGTCTGGCTGCGCGCGCCAGGATTCGCGCCACGCGGGATGATGCTCAGGTAAGCCGCCTGTACCCCCGTGCCAGTGGCATTTGTAGGCACGCCGACGTTGTTAATCGTTCCAGCGTTGACCACCGGCGCTGAGGTGGCCACGTTCAAAAAAATATTGTAGTACGCGGGATCATATGCCACTCGGTAACCGCCGCGGATGACCGTCTTGTCCTCTCCAAGCCACCTTTTCATTATGCGCGGCGTCCAGGCAAAGCCGAAGTTTGGCCCATAGTTGTTAAAGTCCTCGGGAATGTGCGGGATTTCCGTGACATTGGTCGGCAAACCCGCAGCCCAGAATCCGTTGGCCACGTTCTGAACAGTGATGTCATGCAGCAGGTTGATTGCCTGCTGGTCCCATTCCCAGCGCAGGCCCAGGTTAAGTGTGAGGTTGCTCCTTATGCGCCAATCATCCTGACCGTAAAAAGCCAGGTCATTCTCCTTGAAATTGAAATTGAAAGTGCCGTCCGTCAGGGAAAGCTGGGTGCATATGCCGTTGAAGGATGAGCTCGCTATCGGGCAGCCTGCTCCCCCCTTGAGGAAGTTGCTAAAGGCGTTGCATGGTGCGGCGGTCCCAGACGTGCTCACGCAATCCGTGGCAGTGTTGGGGCTGGAGAAAAAGGAGAAACCACCGTTGATGCTGGGCAGGAAATGGTTAGGCGAGCTTTGATGATCCAGTTCCCCGCCGAATTTGAAAGTGTGACGCCCGCGCGTCCACGTAGAGTTGCTCTGGTACTGCGTGTTGTGGACTTGGCGGTCTTGCGGCAGGTTCGTCGCCAAACCGAACGTGGTGTACGAGTTCGTGGCGTCAGAGAACCCAATGTTCGGCGGACACGCCAGTACGTTCTCGATAGTGCATTGCGGGAAGCCCTGGCCGCCGGCAAACTTAAAGAAGCCCGTGCCGTAGCTGACGCGAGCTTGCGTTATGAAGTTGCTCGTCCAGGCGCGCGTATAGTCCCAACCGTACTGCCGGTCTTGTGCCGGCACGGCCACAAATGCTCCACTGGCGATGGCGGCGGTACTGCCGTTCAATGCAGTGTTGCTGTTCTGATAGATGAACCGGAAGAAGAAGCGGTCTTTGTTGCTTATTGCCCAATCGCCGCGGCCGGTGATCTGCTTGTCGTCAAAATTGTTCCCCACGACACGGTTTACAAATGCGAACGGTACTGTTGCCGCTGTCGTGCCGTTGGAGACCGTGATGTTTTGTACAGTGCCGAAGGGCTGCGGATTGCCAGCGGTAATCCCGTATGGTCCGAACTTCTGGATCGCGGATACAGCTGTGTTGCCGGGGAACGCCCCAGCCAGGGCAGTGAGGCCGGCCGGGGTCGGAGTGAGGCTCGACGAAGTAGACGAGTTGACAGCGCGCTGCTGCTCTTGCTGGTAGCTGCCAAAAAACCATATCCGGTTCTTCAGAATCGGGCCGCCAAGCGTACCGCCCCAGCGGTTATCGACGAAGCGCGGGACCACCGGCGTCTTGCAGCTGGTCGCAAACGGCGTAGCCGTCCCGGCGGTCACACCAGGAGGGCAGAAGCCTAGCAGCGGGTTCTTTTGGCCGTTCGTAAGCGACCGGTCCCAATCGCCCTCATAGAACTCGTAGCCGCTGCCATGGAATAGGTTCGTGCCTGACTTAGTGATGTAATTGACCACCGTCCCCGAGTTGCGCCCATATTCAGCGCTAAAGTTGTTGCTCACCACCTGGAGTTCGCCCAGTACGTCCGGATTGGAGAGAAACACTAATGGGCCAGCCACAGAGTTGTCGTTGTTCGCCTGGCCATCGATCTGGAAATTGTTCGAGCGCCCGCGCAGACCATTGTTGGCGATTGCCGCTCCGTTGGTGTTGCTGAAGTTCGTCGAACCGTTGTTGGCTACTCCGGGAATGAATAGTGCCAGGTTATCGAAGCCCGCGCCGGCGTTGGGCAGAGCTCGCACGACATTGCTGTCGAAAGTGCCGCCAATCTGCGAGCTTGTGCTCTCGACCAGGGGCACGGAAGCCTCCACAGTAACCAATTCCGAAGCGGCGCCGACGTCCAGCGTACGGGCCCCAAGCGCGGTGCTCTTCCCAGCTTCAACCACAACGTTGCTCAGTTGCAGCTTTCGAAATCCGGTTGCCTCGATTGTCAGGTTATACAAGCCGATGGGAAGACTCTTCAGTTCATAGTAGCCCTGGGAGTCCGACTTGTCAGAAAACTTGGCGGCCGTAGCCACGTGAACGGCCTGTATGGATGCCCCCGCAACCACTGCCCCCTGTGCGTCCATCACCGTTCCTGAGATCATGCCGGTAACAATGCCCTGCCCATGCACAGAAGCAGAGCTAATCAATAACAGTATGGCTAGTACGAGTCCCGCACGAAGATTCCAGTAAGTCGTTCTCAAACGAGCAAACAGCCCGCGACCGTGTAACCTCATGGAAGCCTCCAAATTGACGCACACTTTTAGAATATAAAGGTACCTAGACGTGACCACCACAGTCACATGATTGGGGGAAGATAGCATTTTCGGCACCACCTTTTGGCACGGATTTAGAATTCAGTGAATGGTCAAGAAAACAGGGCACTTATCTTAGATTTAAGTAAGCTCTAGTTTATAATCTAAGTCCCTCTAGCATCCGAGCACTGATATGAAATTGCACATAACTGTACAGAAAACTGGAAATCCAACTTCATCCAGATTACGGCAAGTCGAATGATGGGGACGCTTAGGCCGCTTGGTTTTAACGTTCCCCAGGCTCGTAACTGAGTTAGTTTCCTTATTTAGGCTTATAGCGGAGTCTGTCCGCGTCGGGCTTTAGTTGCTGCGGGTGACCGTGGGGGGTGCCGCCGGAGGTTTCTCCTTAGGCGCGGCGGGTTCGTCTTCGGTGGGCGCGGTATCCGGCGTATCCACGTTGACGTGATGCTCGCCGACCTGCTGCTCGAGCGGAACGACGTTTGCAAAATCCATGGCGGGCATCCCAGCGGTGGCCCCCTGCATGAATTCCAACCAAATCGGCAGGGCCGCACGAGCACCGGTTTCCTTCTTCCCAAGCGAAATCTGCTTGTCGTCGAAGCCCACCCACACGCCCGCGGTGAGCTGCGGCGTGTACCCCACAAACCAGGCATCGGTGTAATCCTGCGTCGTTCCCGTCTTGCCGGCGGCGGGGCGGCCCAATGCCTTGGCCTGGATACCGGTGCCGAATTGTATGACTTCCTCGAGCATGGCGGTCATGGTGCGCGCCACTTCGGGAGAAAGCACGTCGTGCACTTCGGGATGCGCTTCTTCGAGCAGCGCTCCGTCATAACTCGTAACGCGGCGAATCATGTGCGCGTCGATACGGATGCCGTCGTTGGGGAACACGGTGAAAGCAGAAACGTGTTCGAGCAGCTTCATGTCCGCGGCCCCAAGGGCGAGCGGAAGATACGGTGGCAGCGGCGTGGTGATGCCGAAACGCTTGGCCATGTCCACGACGGTGTTGATGCCGACTTTTTCAGCGAGTTTTACGGCCGGGACGTTTCGTGAGCCGGCCAGCGCGCGTCGTAGCGTGATGGTCCCTTCGAATCTTTCGTCGTAATTGTGTGGAGAATACGGCTGGCCGCCGCTGATCGTCGTGAATGGCAAATCGACAATGGTATCGAAAGGCGTCGCGCCTCGTTCCAGCGCATCGGCGTAGACGTAAACCTTGAAAGAACTTCCGACCTGTCGGACGGCCTGCGTGGCACGATTGAATTTGGAATCCTCAAAACTGTAGCCGCCGACCATGGTTTTGATTTCCCCGGTGGAATTATCGATGGCGAGAAGCGCCCCCTGAGGGCCGGGCTGTTGTTCAAGCTGGACGCGCACCGTGTTGTCGCGCAGCTCTTGAATCGAGAATTGCGCCAGGTCGCCGACTTTCAGCAGTTCGCCGGGTTTTTTGCGGCCAGTCCAGGCGAAATCGTTGGCGGAAAGGATTCCGCGGTACGGACCGATCTTGATGACCGCATCTTTGCCCGCCACCGAGAGAACGAGCCCGGTGACGTAGCTCCCCTTCTCAATCGCGTGACGCCAATCGTCGTCCTCGTACGTATCCAGTTTGCCGAGGTTGTCGCGCAGCACATTCGGCAAATTCCCTTTCCAGCCGTGGCGCCGTTCGTAACTGTGCAAGCCGTCGCGCAAGGCTTGGTTGGCGACCCTTTGCATGTTGATATTCAGTGTGGTGTAAACACGCAAGCCGCGCTCGTGGACAGCCGAAGTTCCATACGTCGCTTCGAGATACTTGCGAATCTCTTCGAAGAAATACGGTGCAAGGTCGTTGCGCGGATACTGAATGTGCAGCCCGAGCGGAGATTTTCTGGCGTTGCCTTCTTCTGTCGGCGTAATCTTCCCTTCTTCTTCCATGCGATGGATCACCAGATTGCGGCGGCTTAGAGCGGCTTCCGGATTCGAGAGCGGAGAAAATTTCGGGCCGTTGACCATTCCGGCCAGCAGCGCCGCTTCCTGAAGTTTCAAGTCTGTGACGGGCTTGCCAAAATAAAATTGCGCGGCGGCGGCAAAACCGTAATTCCCATGCGCCAGGTAAACCTGGTTGGCATACATCGTGAAGATTTGCGGTTTCGTATAGCGGCGTTCGATTTGCAGCGCGAGAAGAATTTCCTGCATCTTTCTGCGAAAACTGCGGTCGCTGCGGTCGAGGAATAAATTGCCGGCAAGCTGCATGCTGATGGTGCTGGCCCCGCCGGTGATCTTGCGCCTGACGAGATTTCGTACCGCGGCGCTGAACATGCGCGGAAAATCGATGCCCCAGTGCTCTCCGAAGTGCTGGTCCTCGATGGCGGTGACGGCGGTGTACAGCACTCTGGGACACTGCTCGTAGGTCATCAGGATCCGGCGCTGCAGCGCGAAGCTGCCGGCGAGCTGGCCGTCATCCGCATAGACTTCCGTGACCACGTCCGGCCTGTAAGTTTCCAGCGCGCGGATTTCCGGCAGGTCGCTGGCGTAGACAAATAGCAACCCGCATCCGGCTCCCAATGCGATGGCGCAAAGGACGAGAAAAACGAGGGCCACGCGGTCAATCAGTTTCCAACCGCGCAAACGCAATGTAATCGGTGGCAGACTCAGCATTAAATAAATACTTTATCGCAGAAATCGGACATTCGGTTGGGAAGTGTCAGGCCAGAGCTTCGTAATATTTTTCTCCGGCGCAGGAGCGGCAGAGGGTGCGGCCGTCCTTTACGACTTCGCGTTTGAAATTGATTCCTTCGCCGCATTGCGCGCAGACAACGCGAGGACCCTTGAAACCAGGCAAATCTTCCGGCAGGACTTCGACTTTTACCCATTGCTTGTCGAAAAGAATCTCATCGGACAGTTGCGCGTAGGCCTTTTGCTGGCCGGTGTCTTTGCCAAGCTCGGGGAACATTTCTCGCGCGGCCTGCTTGGAAGATTCTTTGGCCGCGATGCGCACCGCTTGGCCGGTCTGGAGATCGACGAACGTGGCGGCGACTTTGCCCCAGTCGCGGAATTTCAAGGCGCGCTTGCCGAGGCGGCAGTTGGCAACGAGCGCCACGGCATCGGTCACGCAGCGGTCGATTTCGACATACGTGACGATGCGTTTGCGCTCAGCGACAGGATCGTCGATGCCAAGTTCGCGCAATCCGAGCATTGCCAGGCGCACGCCGAGGACCTGTCCGGCGCAAAGGTGGCCGTGGGCAACCGTGGCCAGTTCGAGGTATTCAGCAAGAGTTTTCATCGGAGTCAGCGCAACTCAAACTTTCTCCGGGGCGGACCAGGGATGCGGCTGGCGCGCCTCAATGAACGCCAGAACTGTCATCACCACAGCGAGAGCGGCAAGAGCGCCATCGCGTACCACGGTCATGCCGGTGAGCGGTTCGGGAGTGGCGAAGCAGCCGCAGTTGATGTTCATGTGTAGAAGATAGGCGCGCGTAACGACGCCGAGAAACCCGAGCATAATCAGCGTGATCAGCGAAGCCCAGATGCGCAGTTGCCAGCCGATGAGCAAAAGCAGCCCAAGGATGAGTTCGGCAAAAGGCAGCGTGTGCGCGACAAGGTCCACCACGGGGGGCGAGAGCATTTTGTACGATTCAACCTGCTGCGCAAATGTGGAAAGATTAGTCGAGATGGAGAATTTCAGGATGAACAGCGGCCACAAGTGCGTGTTAGGGAAAAAAATCTTGGAGATGCCCGCGTACGCAAAGATTCCCCCAAGGACCAAGCGGCCGATCCAGAGAATCGCTCTGCGCAGATTGAGTGGGCTGGATTGCATCATAGATTTTTGAAAGTTTCCGCTAGAAAACCAAACTCATTTTTGGGACAGAAGCTGATCCAGAAACGTCTTAAGAGTGTCGTAAGTCATGACTCCGGAGTAAGGAAAGGTCTGGCCCTTGCAATGAAAGATCGTCGTTGGAGTCTGGTTGACGCGATAGGTCTGGCCGAGCGCGAAGTCTTTGTCAATCAGGGAATCGAGGGTACCGCCTTTCACAAGCGCGCGAACTTTGGCCATTTCCGCGGGCGAGAGCACAGCGGCAACGGTGCCGTCCACATCGCCACTCTGCTCCCACTTTTCCTGATTCTGGAAGAGCGATTGTTCCACGGCTTCCACCTTGCCGATCTGCGCGGCAGCGCGTGCGTAACGAGCGGCAACCCGTGAGTGCGCGTGCATGGCCAGGGGAAAATCGCGGTGGATCAGGTAGACCTTGCCGGTGCTCACGTAATCGTCCATAAGTCGGCGATTGGTAGTCATGAAGAGAGTTTTGCAGGCAGGGCACTGATAATCGCTGAAGGTCTCCATCGTCACGGGAGCGTTCCTTGAGCCGAACGTTTTGTGCGGGTCGACGTCGGGGAGAGCGGCGGACTGTGGCGCTGGGGGAAGGGCGGCCACTTTAGCCTCGACCACAGGCGCGGGGATCGACGGCGGTTCAGACTCCGCCCGCGTGGCAGCGGTTTCCGTCGGCGGTTGCGCCACCGGTTGCATTGTTGGCGCGGCGGGTTCAGCGGTCTTGTGCAGAGACGGCAAAAACAGAGCAACCAAGCCAAGGAAGACTACGCTAACAGTCCCTGCCAAAATCCGCCGACGGTTCACACGATCCTCCAACTTATCGAAGTGATTCGCCCTTGTGAGAGACGAAATTCAATTCTACCTCGAAACAGCAGGAATGTGAGGTAGTCGAGTCTTGGATGGCCATGAATGTATGCTCCGAAAAACATACCTCCCACCTCCGCCTGCAGGTTTGTTGCGGCCATACGCGGAAGCGTCGTTCGATGTCGTTTGCTGGCTAAGCAAGAAACCTTCGCCATGCATGGAGAAGATGCGTTGCGATCTTGCTAACGCACAGAAAATGAAAGAGATATTAATGTTGTAAGGAAACTTGACAAAGACACACTCAAGATGTATACTCCCCTTCGAGCGAGGCTCGGACCGCGAGGACTGAGTTGGATTCGGCTTGATTTCAGCGATATGCGGGCGAATGGAATTATCAAAGGATTTTAGGAGGAACGGCAGCAATGAGTAAGATTATTGGAATTGACCTGGGAACCACGAACTCGGTCGTCGCCGTGATGCAGGGTGGCGAACCGGTGGTAATCCCCAACCAGGAAGGGGCAAGGACGACCCCGTCCGTAGTGGCAATTACTAAGACGGGCGAGCGGCTGGTCGGCCAAGTCGCAAAGCGGCAGGCGGTGACGAATCCCGAGAATACCGTGTATTCCATCAAGCGGTTTATGGGCCGCCGGTTTGATGAAGTTGGCGAAGAGACGCGGCGTGTGCCATACAAAGTAGTCGCGGGACCCCATCAAGATGCGCGCGTTGAGATTTCAGGGAAGGCCTACAGCCCGCCGGAAATCTCCGCGATGATTCTCGGCAAGCTAAGAGCTGCCGCGGAAGATTTTCTCGGTGAGAAGGTCTCGAAGGCCGTAATCACTGTCCCGGCGTACTTCAACGACGCGCAGCGGCAAGCCACGAAACAAGCAGGCGAAATTGCCGGCCTCGAAGTGGTTCGCATCATCAACGAGCCGACCGCGGCGGCGCTGGCCTACGGGTTGGACAAAAAGAGCGACGAGACGATCGCGGTGTACGACCTGGGCGGCGGCACGTTCGACATTTCCGTGCTGGAAGTCGGCGCGGGCGTCGTGGAAGTGAAGTCCACCAACGGCGATACGCACTTGGGGGGCGATGACGTCGACCAGCGAATCGTGGACTGGCTGATCGACGAGTTCAAGAAAAAGAACAACATCGACCTGAGCAAGGACAAGATGGCGCTGCAGCGGCTGAAGGACGCAGCCGAAAAAGCCAAGATCGAGCTCTCGCAAATGATGGAGACGGAGATCAACCTGCCGTTCATCACCGCGGGCGCCAGCGGGCCGATTCACATGGAGGAGAAGCTCACCCGCACGCGGCTCGAGCAAATGATGAACGATTTGCTGGAACGCTCGATGAAGCCGGTGAAGCAAGCGCTGGAAGACGCGAAGATGTCGCCCAATGACATCCAGGAAGTGGTTCTGGTGGGCGGCTCGACGCGCATCCCCAAGGTGCAATCGCTGGTGCGCAACTTCTTCGGCGGGAAAGAACCCCACAAGGGCGTAAACCCAGACGAAGTCGTCGCCGTAGGCGCGGCGATTCAGGGCGCGGTTCTCGCGGGCGACGTAAAGGACATCCTGCTGCTGGATGTGACGCCGCTCTCGCTGGGCGTCGAGACGCTCGGCGGCGTGATGACCGTGCAGATTCCGCGCAACACCACGATCCCGACGCGCAAGGTCGAGACGTATTCGACGGCGGCGGACAACCAGCCGGGCGTGGAAATCCACGTTCTGCAGGGCGAGCGCAAATTCGCCAGCGACAACCGTTCGCTTGGCAAATTCAAACTGGACGGGATTCCGCCGGCTCCGCGCGGGACGCCGCAAATCGAGGTCACTTTTGACATCGATGCGAACGGCATCCTGAACGTGAGCGCGAAGGACAAAGCCACCAACAAGGAGCAGAAAATCACCATCACGGCTTCGAGCGGCCTGACCAAGGAAGAGGCCGAGAAGATGCGTGCAGAGGCCGAATCGCACTCGGAAGATGATCGCCGCCGTATGGAAGAGGTCGAAGCGCGCAACAGCCTGGATGGTGTTGTGTATCAAGCCGAGAAGATGATCCGCGAGAACCGCGAGAAGATCGCGGAAGCAGAGGTGAAGAAGGCCGAAGAGGCTATCGAAGACGCGAAGAAAGCCGTCAATGAAGGCGGCGTTCCGCGGCTGCGGGCCGCCAAGGAGAACGTCGAGCGTGCGCTGCACAAGATCGCTGAAGATCTGTACAAGACGGCGCAAGCGGCAGGACAGGCCAGTGCAGCGGCGGGCGCGGCAGGCGGAAATTCGTCAGGCTCGGGCGGCGCTCAGGAGAAGAAGCCCGGCGACGTGATTGACGCCGAGTACGTTGACGTGGACGAATCAAAGCGTCCTAACTAAGTTGAAGTAGTGATGGCAGGGGCGCAGCCCACGGTGGCGGGCGCCCCTGCAATTGTGTTCCCGGTACAAGATGCCTACCACAGCCAAACAGGATTACTACGAACTATTGGGAGTGCCACGAAAAGCGAGTGCTAAGGATATTCGCTCGGCATTTCGCAAGCTGGCACGGAAATATCACCCGGACCTGAACCCGGGCGACAAGTCCGCAGAAGAAAAGTTTAAGCAGTTGCAGGAAGCCTACGACGTCCTCTCCGATTCCAAGAAGCGGCAGATGTACGACCAGTACGGTTTCTACAGCGAAAACCTTCCGCCGGGCGGACCAGGCGGTGCCGGCGGCCACGGAGGGGAGCAGGACGTCAACTTTGATTTTGACGGATTTGATTTTGGCGGCGGGTCCGGCGCGGCGGGCGGCGGAGCCAGCTTCCGTGATCTCTTCAGTCAGTTTTTCAGCGGCGGTCGCGGTGGCGCCGCGATGGAACCTGAGCACGAACCCGGCGGCGACCTGGAATACCAGATCGAGATTGATTTCTGGGACGCCGTGCGCGGAGCGGTAAAGAAGCTTTCCATCACGCGGCTGGACACTTGCGAGACGTGCCATGGCACGGGCGCCGTGGGCACGCCGCAAACCTGCAACGTATGCGGAGGCACCGGCACAATCCGGCAGATCGCTGGCAAGATGAAATTCAACGTGCCGTGCACCCGCTGCGGCGGGACGGGCAAGCTGCGCACCGTGTGCAAGACCTGCGGTGGCGAAGGGCGTGTGCGGCGGTCAGAAACGATTGACGTGCGCATCCCCGCAGGAGTTGCCAATGGCGGGCGCGTACGGGTTCCGGGCAAAGGCAATTCGGGGACGATGGGAGCGCCGCCGGGTGATTTGTATTTGCGCGTAGTCGTAAAGCCGCATGAATTCTTTGAACGGCGCGGCGACGATTTGTACACCAAGATTCCGGTGACGGTAAGCGAGGCCACGCTGGGCGCCAAGATAGAAGTGCCCACGATCGACGGGCGCGCGCTGGTGAGGATTCCGCCAGGTACGAACAGCGGAAAGACGCTGCGCCTGAAAGAAAAAGGTGTCCCGAGCGCGAGGAATGGCGCAAGGGGCGACCAGTACGTGGAGATTCAAGTGGTAGTGCCTCCTCCGACGGATGAACGCGTGCGAAATCTGATGAAAGAGCTGGAGAGCGTCGCGCCGGGTGATCCGCGGAAGGATTTGTTCAGCAAGGCCGGAGTGTAGGGAATCGACGATGCCGCCTCGAGCAAAAAAACGGGCCAAGGCTGGCTACATGATTAGCGCGGTGGCGGAACTGTACAAGCTGCATCCGCAGACGCTGCGGCTGTACGAACGCGTGGGGCTGCTGAAGCCGTCGCGTTCGCAGGGGAACACGCGGTTATATACGGACGCGGATCTCGAAAGGCTGGATGTGATCCTGACCCTGGCGCGGGACATGGGCGTCAACCTGGCGGGCATCGAGATTATTCTGAACATGCGCGAGAAAATGATCGAGATGGAGCGGCAGATGGGAGAGTTCGCGCAAGTGGTCCAGCAGGAATTGTCGCGCGTAGCGGCGTCGTACACGCGGGAGAAAATGCCGCGGACTGCGATTGTTCGCGCTACGCCGCGGATCGTGCGGTAGTACTCTGCGATCAGAAATCAGCTATCGGCAATCAGATCTCACCAAAGAGATTGAGTAGTTCCTTCCACAGTTTTCCCAAGCTAGACAGCTTGCCGTCCAAAGAACACGCCCGTATGCTGTTTGACGCAGGGAAAAGTACCGGTCTGACTATGGCGCTGGAAAATTGCACTCTTTGCAGGGGAACGGGATGGAAGCTGGTGCCGCGCGCGGATGGGGCCGGCAAAGTCGCACTGGCGTGCGATTGCGGCATGGAGGCGCGCGCATCCCTGGTCATGGAACGCGCGCACATTCCCAAACGTTACGAGCATTGCGACTTTGAGAGTTACGTCACGGACCTGACCGATGGGAAGACCTGGTCGGCACAGCACGCGCAGTCACTGAAACAGGCCAAACTCTTCACGCAAGGGTTTGTCCGTGAGTATCCCGGTTCGTCCGAAAAGGGCCTGCTGTTCATGGGACCGTCTGGGGTGGGAAAAACGCATCTGGCGGTTGCGGCATTGAAGGAATTGATTCATCGCGGGCACGCCGGATTATTTTGCGACTACCGCGAACTGTTGAAGGAAATTCAAGCAAGTTACAACCCGGCGAGCGAATCCACGGAGATGAAGATTCTCGAGCCGATTCGCATCGTGGAGATTCTGGTGCTCGATGATCTCGGCGCGAGCAAACCATCCGACTGGGTGCGCGACATCGTCGGAATTATCCTGAACGCTCGGTATAACGAGAACCGCACAACTATTATCACCACGAATTACCTCGACAATCCCGCCTCGGGAGGTGAACCGGCGCGCCTCCCGGGAGGGAAGCTGATTTCGCCTGCACGCGAAGATTCGCTGGAGCAGCGCATCGGATCGCGCATGCGTTCACGATTGTACGAGATGTGCCGCACCGTGGAAGTATCTGCTCCGGATTTCCGGCGGGAAAAGACGCAGGCGGGTCGTGCGCCCGCGTAAGACAAAAGAAGGACGGCCAATTCCCAGTAACCCAGAGATGCGCAGCCACGCGATTGCCGCCATGCTCAAAGGAGCAGACCGGCGATCGATTGGCCGGTCCAACGAGGTCAAGAAACTTGTCTTGCGCCAGCCAAGACGCTTCGCCGAACTCTTTAAATGCCTTTGGGACGAAGATCCGGTTGTCCGGATGCGGGCAGCGGATGCGGCCGAAAAAATCAGCGTCACGTTGCCGGAATTGTTGGAATCCCACAAACAGGAATTGCTCGGCCTGCTGGATGAAGCGGAACAGACTGAACTGAGGTGGCATCTGGCGCTCATGGTGCCGAGACTTTCGCTAAGCGCTTCGGAGAAAGCGCGTGCCGCCGCAGCATTGCGGCGTTACCTGGAAGATCGCAGCTCCATCGTGAAGACTCTCGCCTTGCAGGGGCTGGCTGATCTCGCTAAGCAGGATGCATGTCTACGAGAGCCGGTGCGGCGAACCCTCGAAGAAAGCCTGCGAGCCGGCACAGCGGCCATGAAAGCGCGAGCACGGAAACTATTGAAAGAGCTGCAAAATTGAAGGTCTTTTCGAAACCGTAGATTGATTGACACAAGGTTCGCGCGGCGAGTATCCTTTTGAGGTTGCAGCGTTTTCGACGCCCGCAGCATCTGTGTCCCAAGTAACCGATTTGCAGTTAACCTCCTTGCACTAAACCCAGACAGGGAATCAGCAAGGAATTCATTCGACTGAACGCGGGGCCGCATTGCGGCTACCCAAGGCGAAACAAACTTCCGGAGGCCAACAACCATGTTTACTGACCACGATAACCACTCCAATGCGGCTGCTGCCGCGCCTGCACCCGAAGCTGAAACCGCTCCGAACAGCACGCACACAGAAACAAATTCAGCGGTAGAGAATGCGACGGAGCAAACGGCTCTTGCCGCCACTGCAGAGTCTTCAGAAGCGGCAAGCGCTGAGCGAGAGACGCCTGCGGCCGGAACGCCGGAGCAGATTGGCGCGTCCGCGGATGCGGCTGCCGCGCACGCTGCGGATGCCGAATCTGCCGCCGCGGACGAAGAAGCGGCCGGCTCGGAAGAAATGAACAAGCTTCTGCAGGAGTACGACGAAAAGCAGGAAGCGGCTGCGTCGCACGAGGTGATTGAGGTCAAGGTTGTCGCGTACACGGAACATGGCGTAGTAGTGGATCTGGGCGGTAAGACGGAGGGACTGATTCCGGCTGCCGAGTTCGCGGACACGGAGATTCCGCGGCCGGAGCCAAACAGCACCATCGAGGTGCAGCGCACCGGGGAAAACAAGGACGGCTTCACGATCCTGTCGTACCTGAAAGTGCTGCGCCGCCGGACTTGGGAAAAAATCGAAGCAGGGTTCAAGGCCAAAGAAACGATTACCGGCAAAGTGGTGGACCGCATCAAGGGCGGCGTCGTGGTCGACATCGGCGTGCGCGCCTTCCTGCCGGGCTCACAGTACGATTTGCGGCCGGCGCAGAACCTGGACAACTTGACCGGCACGGAAATTCAGGTGCGCATCACCAAGCTAAACCGCCGTCGCGGCAACGTGGTGGTCAGCCGCCGCGCCCTGCTGGAGGAAGAACTGCACGCCAAGCGCGCCGCGTTGATGGAAACGCTGAGTGAAGGCCAAGTCGTGCACGGCCACGTCAAAAACGTGACCGAGTACGGCGCTTTCGTGGACCTCGGTGGAATTGACGGCTTGCTGCACTTGACCGACATGAGTTGGGGCCGCGTGAAGCATCCTTCCGATGTGGTGAAGCCGGACCAAGAACTCGACGTCATTATCCTGAAGTTTGACAAGGAAAAGCAGCGCGTATCGCTCGGACTGAAGCAACTGATGGCCGATCCCTGGGTCGGAGCTGCGGAGAAATATCCCGCCGGCGGAAAGGTCAAGGGCAAAGTCGTCGGGATCGTGGACTACGGCGTATTTGTGGAATTGGAGCAAGGAATCGAAGGCCTGGTGCACGTATCCGAAATGAGCTGGAACAAGAAAATCCAGCACCCGTCGAAGGTGGCCAAGGTTGGCGATGAAGTCGACGTCGTAGTGCTAGACATCAAGCCAAGTGACCGGCGCGTTTCGCTTGGAATCAAGCAGGCGCAACCCGATCCCTGGCTGCTCATTGCGGAAAAATATCCCGTGGGCACGGTAGTGACCGGTAAGGTGCGCAACATTGCGGAGTTCGGCGCGTTCATCGAAATCGAAGACGGATTCGACGGGCTCGTTCACGTTAGCGATGTGAGCTGGACCGAACGCATCAAGAATCCCCACGAGGTGTTCAAGAAGGGCGAAGACGTCACCGCCAAGGTGCTCAAGATCGATCCGGAGAACCGCCGCGTGTCGCTGGGCATCAAGCAGGTCAACGACATCTGGGGCGAGTGGTTCAAGCATCACAGGGTCGGGCAAATCGTGAAGGGCAAAGTTTCGCGTATCGCCACCTTCGGCGCGTTCGTCGAACTGGGCGAAAATATCGAAGCCCTTTGCCATAACACCGAGATTGAGGAGCGCAAGCGCCGCGACGAAGGCATGTCCAGCTTCCGTCCGACAACCGGGCCGCTGAAGAGCGCCGGCCCTCTCGAGCCGGGTAAGGAATACGACTTCAAAATCATCAAGATCAGCCCGGAGACGCGGCGCATCGGTTTGAGCTACCGCGCGGCCGTGAAGCAGATCGAACGCAAAGAGATTGAACAGTATCGTTCTACGTCGAAGTCCTCGTCGACGGCGACGATTGGGGACGCGCTGAAGTCCAAACTGTCGGCGCGTTAGCTGGTTCAATACCGGTCCGGAGGGTGGCCGGCCTTCATAATTTCATTTACCTGCGGGTCATTTTAATGATAGGAAGGGGGCACTCCGGCACGGGGCCAGCCCCCGTAAGCCGTTTGGTTCCACTGTTTAGGGAAAGCGCAAAAGCGGCGAATGCTCCTGACGACCCGGGACGGCCGGCGCTCCCGGCGCCCGTAAGAGGGTGGACCAAGCGAAGCGGTTTTTAATCTAGAGTTGCGCGACGAGGCATAGCGACGATGACCAAGCAACCCACACTTACGAAAGCCGACCTCATCGAAGAGGTCCTGCGCATCACCGAGCTTCCGCGGAAGGAGTCGGAGACCATCGTCGAGACTATTTTCGATAGCATCATCCAATCCCTGCAGCAAGGACAAAAAATCGAAATCCGGGGATTCGGCAGCTTCCGCACCCGCGAGCGCCGCGGACGAGTTGGCCGCAATCCAAAAACCGGAGCGAAAGTAGAAGTGCCCGCCAAGAAAATTCCCTTCTTCAAACCCAGCAAAGAGTTGAAAGATTTCGTGAATAGCGCCGAGGCCCAGGCAGCGCCCGCGAGCGCTGAGTAGAGGCACAGGCAGCAAACAGAAGAATTCCGGTTCGAATCGTTTCCATTTCACTGACAAAACATAGGTAGGCTCCGGGTTCGCTCAGCCTGAACAAGAGCTTGTTCGTAACTCGTTCGTCACTTTTGCGCTATGCTGTGCGCGCGGCATTTGGGAAAAAGGAAGCGATGCGAATGGACTATATCTGGACTCCTTGGCGCTACCAGTACATGAAGGAGGCGGCAAGTGGAAACCAGCCGAAGTGCATTTTTTGCGATGCCGTGGCGCGCAACAATGACGCGGAAACTCTTATCGTTCATCGCGGCGAAAAAGCGTTTGTCATCCTGAACCGCTTCCCCTATACCTCCGGCCACGTAATGATCGTGCCGTACGCACACGTTGCGGAATTGAATTTGTGCGAAGCGGGAACACTGAACGAAATGATGCAGCTCTCCCAGCGTGTGGAAACGGCTTTGCGCGCGAATTACAAGCCCGACGGGATGAATCTGGGAATGAACTTGGGCCGCGCCGCTGGCGCTGGCGTCGTTGGACATTTGCATCTGCACGCGTTACCGCGCTGGATCGGCGATTCGAATTTCATGACCGTCACCGGCGAAACTCGCGTCCACCCGGAAGATTTGAAAACCACCTACGAACGCCTCTCCAAGGCGCTTGCCTGATTCGCGAAGCCAGCTTTGCCGCGATAGAATACACAATTCAAAAGTTTGCACCGACGGGAGCAACAATGGTGGATCTGGAACTGACAGAAGAACAGAAGCTGCTGCAGAAGAGCGTGCGCGAGTTCGCAGAATCGGAAGTCCGGCCGCTGGCAAAGGAACTCGACGAAACCGGGCGCTTCCCGCGCGAACTTTTCAAGAAAGCGGCGGAACTCGGCCTCACTGGAGTTCCCTTCTCGGAGCCGGAAGGCGGCGCGGGTTTCGACCACATTGCTTACACCATCGTCATAGAAGAAATTTCGCGCTGCTGCGCCTCGACGGGCGTGATCCTCTCCGTTCAGAATTCGCTCTACTGCGATCCGATTCACCGCTACGGGACTGACGAACAGAAGAAAAAGTTCCTCCTGCCCTACGCCCGCGGCGAAAAGATCGGCTGCTACGCGCTCACCGAGCCGCAAGCCGGTTCGAACGCCGCCGCATTGCAAACGAAAGCCATCAAGAACGGCGACGTTTACGTCCTTAACGGCACGAAAGCCTGGATCACCAATGGCGGCGCGGCGGACGCAGCAATCGTTTACGTAAATACGGACCCAGCCAAAGGCGAAAAAGGGATCACTGCCTTGGTCGTGGAAAAAGGCACGTCGGGATTCAAGGTCGGCAAGGAAGAAAAAAAGCTCGGCATCAACGCGACAGCCTGCAGCGAGCTGGTCTTCACCGATTGCGCCGTGCCGGTTGCGAATCGCATCGGCAACGAAGGAGAAGGGTACAAAGTGGCGCTCTCGACGCTCGACGGCGGGCGCATCGGCATCGCCGCGCAAGCCACCGGCATTGCACAAGGCGCGTTCGAAGCGGCGCTGAAATATTCCCAGGAGCGCATGGCCTTTGGCCACCCCATTTCACAATTCCAAGCCATCCAGTTCATGCTCGCGGACATGTCCACGGAAATTGACGCCGCGCGTTTGCTCATTCGAAAGGCGGCCTGGAAGCAGGATACCGGCGCTCGTTTCAGCATGGACGCGGCCATCGCCAAACTTTTCGCCAGCGAAATGGCCACGCGCGTCACCCACAAGGCCATCCAGATTCACGGCGGCAATGGCTACAGCCGAGAATATCCCGTCGAGCGCAACTACCGCGACGCCCGCATCACCGAAATTTACGAAGGCACCAGCGAAATCCAGCGACTGGTTATCGCCTCCTGGGTTCTGCGTTCTTAGGAGTGAAAAGATGCGGAAAGTCTGGCTGATTCTCGCCTTCGCCATCGTTTTCATGTTGCTGGGATTCTGGTGTTCCAAGCTGTATGTCGACCATATATATTCCGGCCCTGATGACCCTCTTCGCTATCTCAACTATGTCAGTCTGTCTCTTCTGTTCTTGCCGTGTGTGATTTTTGTTGCGGCCGCTGGCTATCTTTCGCGAAAGCTTCCTGTAGTTCGCGCTGTCGTCACAGGCATCGCTACCCTGCTCGCGGCTGCGGCGTCCGGGAAAGTCATTTCGCCCATCGCGAACGTTCACGGTTGGACGTTTGCGCTTCTACTCATACCCGTCATTTGCTTGCTCTGTGGTTCCTTGCTCATTTTGGTCGGTGCAATCCGTTTTCTAGCGCAGAGATTTCGCCGCCCCCTCGATGGCACGTAAGCATTGTATTCTTAGAACGTGCTGGAATTGGATTGCGCACTTGAATTCGACGCTGCACGGACGGAGGAAGACTTCTTCCTTGCTCTGCTGCCGCAACCCGCGGTTTGCCTGATCGAACCTCGCGAAGAAAAAGCCGAGCCGTTCCTGATTCGCACCCAGAATTTGCAGCGCCGCCTGCAGCGTCTCCTCGGGCCGGTTGATCCGGCCAGCAAGCGACTGAATCTGAGCGAGTTCGCGCGCGGCATTCGCTATCGCTTGACGGCCTCGCCTTTTGAACAGACGCTCACCTACTACCAGCACGCCAAGCAACTCTTTCCCAAACGCTATCGTGACTTGATGCGTCTGCGCCCCGCCGCGGTCCTCAAAGTGAATTTGCGTAATGCCTATCCGCGCTGCTATGTGACTCGCCGCATTCCCGTCGACGAGGGCGGCGCGCCCACGGGCGGCGCGTATTACGGCCCATTCGCATCGCGCCGCTCCGCGCAAGCATTCGCCGAACGCGTCCTCGATTTGTTCAAAGTGCGGCGCTGCCAGATCAAGATTCGCCGCGACCCCACGTTTCCGGGCTGTCTTTACTCCGAAATGAAAATGTGTCTCGCGCCTTGCTTTGCTGGTTGCACGAAAGAAGAATACGACGTCGAGGTGCAGCGGCTCGTACACTTCCTGGAAACAAGCGGCGGCTCCCTCCGCTCTACGATCGAGGAAGAGCGCGAAAAAGCCAGCGAGCAATTGGACTTCGAACGCGCCGCCACCTTGCACAAAAAAGTCGAGAAGCTCGACGAAGTCCTGCGCGGGAGGCCGGAACTCACTCGGCGCATTCAGGATCTCGACGCCGTGATTCTGCAACGCACCGCGGAGGAACAAACGATTGGCGTTTTTCGCGTGCAAAGTGGAAGGCTGGCGGAACCGTTTTTTCTGCGCTTCGCGGAGATCGCCAGCCAGCCGCGTTCCGCGGAACATATCTTTCGCGAGCAATTCGACTCAAACTCTACAGCAGCAGACGGCGACTTAGGCGAACATCTCTGGCTTGTGGCTCGCTGGTTCTACAGCAATCCGCGCGAAGGCGAGATTTTCTTCCGCGAAAAGGACTGGCCCTATCGTAGGATTCTTCGGGCGTGCTCGCGCCTGCTCGCGCCGAAGGCCAACGAAGCGGAAACGAATCCAGCGCCCGGACCAGCGCCATCGCCTGAAGGAGCGTCATGAGCAAATCCGCCACCAAAGAAGGAACGATACGTTACGCGCAGAAGTTTGCGGGCCGCGCCGCCGACGGTCATTTTCGAGAAACGCAGAGAATGATGCTCGCCTCGATCGGAATCGGCACCTACCTCGGACAGCCGGACGCAAAAACCGATGAGGGCTATACCGCAGCGGCCGTCACGGCGGTCGAGAGCGGCATCAACGTGATCGACGCCGCCATTAACTACCGGTTTCAGCGCAGCGAGCGCAGTATCGGCGCGGCCATCCGGCAGCTTGCCGCGGAAGGCTTCGATCGTGACGAAATCGTCGTGTGCACCAAGGGCGGCTACCTGACACCGGATGGTTCGATGCCCGCCGATCCCAACGAATATTTTTTCCGCGAATACATCCAGCCTGGAGTTTTCAACGCCAAGGATATCGCCGCCGGCAGTCATTGCATGACGCCGAAATTTCTGAAAAATCAGCTTGGCCGCAGCCTGAAAAATCTAGGGGTCGAGTGCGTGGACGTCTATTACCTCCACAACCCGGAGACGCAGCTCTCGGAAGTGTCGAAGGAAGAATTTCTGAGCCGCGTCCGCGAAGCATTTACATTTCTCGAATCTGCCGTGGAGGCCGGGGAGATTCAGTATTACGGCATGGCAACGTGGAATGGGTTCCGGCAGGATGCCCGAGCGCGCGATGCTATGCAGCTTGCCGAAATTACGCAAATTGCGCAGGAAATTGCCGGTGGCAGACATCATTTCCGTTTCGTGCAACTGCCGTTCAACCTGGGGATGACGGAAGCCCTGACGCTTGGCAATCAATCGCTGCGCGGGCATCATCGCACGGTGATGGAGGCGGCGAGCGAGCTCGACATTACGCTCATTGCCAGCGCTTCCCTGCTACAAGGTCAAGTGGCCAAAAATCTGCCCGAGTTTGTTGCCCAAGCGATGGGATTGGAGAACGATGCGGAACGGGCGCTGCAATTCGTGCGTTCCTCGCCAGGGATCACCACCGCGCTGGTGGGAATGTCCTGCGTGGAACACGCGAAGGCCAACGCGCGGCTGGTAGGCGTGGCTCCCGCAACCGTGGACGAATTCAGCAGACTTTTTTCACGCGGCGAAGGCGCTTGAAGCAGAGGGCCGGAACAGAAACCCAGGAGAGCGGGACTCAATGGCGAAGTTGAAAGACGCTGTCGGCAAGCCAGTTGGTGATCGCAGCATGGAGCTCATCAAGTTTGCCGGCAAAGAAATGATCGACACCTTCGACGACAACCAGGTGATTTTCGCCGGCGAGGGTGGGGATGAGCGCTTTCACTTTGTCGATAGCGCCGTGTTCGTCGTTGCTCGCATGCACAAATAACTTGGGCTTGTTGCACTGGCGCAGAAATGAAAAATCCGTGCTGTTGACGGGGAGACCCAAACCGATCAGGTGAGAAACGCGCGGGTGTTCGCAGCCGACGCGCAAACCTACCCAGGCTCCAAAACTGAATCCCGCCAGCAAAATTGGAACCCCCGGAAACTCCCCGGCAAGAAAATCGAGCGCGGCACGAACGTCGTCCTTCTCCCCCTGGCCGCGGTCGTGAACGCCCGCGCTGAGTCCTGCGCCGCGAAAATTGAATCGCAGAACCGGAATCCCCCTGCCATCCAGCGATTTTGCGGTCTGATAGACCACTTTGTTGTGCATCGTCCCGCCAAACAGCGGATGCGGATGGCAGACCACGGCGGTGAGCGGTGGACGCACGGAAGATGGCGTCCAGAGAATCGCTTCGAGGCGTCCGGCAGGTCCTTCCAGGAAAAAATTGCGTGAGTCGTGGTGGGTCGTGGTCATCGTTGGGCCAGGGACAAATTTGCAGTTTAGCGCATTGTAGAGAAAAGACCGAATCGGGACGAAGTTCGGTGTGGGCCAGTTTGAATTTTCTTAATCGTGACAATAGGGGTCAAGGATTCAAACTGACGCATTACTCCAAATTTTCGAATTGTTTATTGCGCGCGGCAAACGCTGACATCGAGGGCAATACTGCCGAGTACGGGAGCGACGCGCACGACTTTGGAGAGGAATTCGCCGGCACCGTGCCAGGGCGCAGAAGCGCCGTTTTGAAACGAAATTTTCAAGTGATCGCCGACCGCGTACTCGCGGTGACTGCGAAAGCGCATGCCCTTTGCCGAAACGTCCATGGCCATGGCCTCTTCAAACCAGGGAATCCGTTCGTGGTGCACGCGGACGGGGACAGCCAGCGTCCTCCGGGCGCTGCCGCGTCGTTCCGGTTCGTGCCGCTGAGCATGTCCGTTGGCTGAAGAGTGCGGCTGCTCTTCGAATTGAAAAGCGACTGCGAACGTCGCCGGCGTGTCGAAGAATCCGATAGCGCGGGTAAGCTGATCCAGCTTCGCGGAGCGCTCCTGTTCCACAGCGCTCGGGGTTTGAACTTTCTCGCGCGCGTTGGCGCCGCGAATCACCTCAAGCGCTTCCGCACATCTGACCACACGCGCCAGGATCTCCGGCTGGCCATCGGAGAGCGACGCGTCATAGGGAAAGGTGAGCCACACCATTACGCCCTTACTATGGGGTTCCTTGGTCGAAACAAGAGCTCCGCTGCGGGAGACGTCGATCGTACTTGCTAATTCGATTTTCTGGCCAAAAGGTGTGGTCCAGCGCAGGCGTACCGGAAGGCGCAGGCGTACCCGGCGGTGCTGGCGGCTGTCCATAGGCGTAACAGTACTGCCCGCGGGGATGGCGTGCCTGAGAGTATATTGTGGCAGTACTGAAATGAGCAAGACCTCGTACTAGGACAAAAATCCCTGAATTTCGCGTTGCAGTTTGCACAGGCCAATGTTAGCTTTGCGCCAGTCTCACAATCCCCAGGGGGTATCGATGGCTGATGGAGAGGAACGCCGCGAAGCGCGGCGGTTCACAATGAGCCTGCCCATGCGGGTGTTGCCGCGAGAGGCCAAAGGAAACGAACTGGACGCGCACACGCGGGATCTCAGTTACCGCGGCCTTTACTTTCTTACTGACGTCAAATTCGAAATTGGCAACGAGATTGAATTCGTTATCACGCTTCCACAGCAAATGACGCAGGCGGGCGATGTGAATATCCGCTGCCTCGGCGAAGTTGTGCGCATCGAGCCCACCGAAAATGGCAGAGTGGGAATCGCCGCGAAAATCGCGCGCTACGAATTCGTGCCCATTGCGGCAACCGCCGCGTAGGGCTGCTTCCTCCGCTATTCCCGTAACTCACCTCTCGCTGCGCTAACTGGGTACAATACTGTGGAAACGCTTTTCTGCCGGGGGAAGCCATGTATCACTACGATGCCAAGATTGCGCTCGAGGAATTGCAGGAAGACGCGCTGCTTCCGCATCCCGTAAAACTGCGCGACATGATTCTGCGGACGAAGCTGGGCCCGCAGGACGCGCAACTCCTGAATCACGATTTTCAGGACTACCTGACACGCTTCGGCGAACTGCAAAAAATCGGGCGCGGCATTCTGGAAAAAATCGCCGCCGGACAGCGAAAAACTTCCTGATGCGGCTCGCATTCGCAGGAACTCCCGGAAAATGAAATCAAAGCCGCGCGTACTGTTGCTGTCTGCAACATCCGGAGCCGGACACGTTCGCGCTGCCCAAGCGCTTCAAAAAGCTTTTCTGGCGCGCGGCGACTGCGCCGTCGAGCACATCGACGCCCTGCAATATGTCAGCAGACTTTTCCAGCGCGTTTACGACAAGGCTTATATTTCGATGGTGCGCCGCGCACCGGAGCTGATGGGCGTGCTTTATGAACGCACGGACCAGCCGTGGCATCACCCCCGGCGGCGTCTGGCGCTGGACCGGCTGAACACCGGTCCCATGATCCGCCTGTTGAAGCGCATCCAGCCGGATCTGTGCGTGGCGACGCATTTTCTGCCCGCGGAGATCATCGCTTGGCTGATCGCCAAGCGGAAGTTGCGTGCGCACAATACCATCGTTGTCACCGACTACGACGTGCATGCCATGTGGCTCTGCCGCACGGTCGACCGTTATTACGTGGCCATCGAGGAAGCCGCGGAATACTTGGCGCGCATCGGCGTGCCGCGGGAAAAACTGCGCGTTACCGGCATTCCAATTGATCCGCTGTTTGCGGCGCCAGTCGTTCGAGCGGATGCGCGGAAGCAATTGGGACTTGACGCCGATGTAACGATGATACTCATTTCCGCCGGGGGCTACGGCGTCGGGCCCGTCGAGCAGTTGGTCAAAGATTTACTGGGGCTGCAACGGCCGTGGCAAATTGCCGCGATTGCCGGCAAATCCGAAAAGACGCGGAAGCGTTTGGAGGAATTGGCGAAAGAAGCGGGAGATTTGCCCTCAGGCTCGCCACGCCTTTGCCCCGTTGGATTCACCACCGAGATGGACAAGTATATGGCGGCGGCAGACTTGATGGTCGGCAAAGCCGGCGGGCTGACGACTTCGGAAGCCCTCGCGCGGGCTTTGCCCATGGCGCTGATCGAACCGATTCCCGGCCAGGAAGAACGCAATGCCGATCATTTGCTGGAGGCCGGAGCAGCGATTCGCTGCAACAATTTGCCGGCGGCGGCATGGAAGATTGCGGCTTTGCTCGATGATGCTGCAAGATTGAAGAGGATGCGCGATGCGGCCAGAAGCCTGGGCCGGCCGGGAGCCGCCGCGGCCATCGCCGAAGATACCCTGCGGCTGTTAGACTGAGAACGCAGGGGAAAGAGGCTGGGGGAGCGGTCTGCGGCGCTCGCGCCGCCTGCCGCAGGATCGATGCGACGGCATACACTTCTGATTGATGCGGACGACACGCTGTGGGAAAACAACGTATTCTTCGAGAAGCTGATCGAGGATTTCATCAGCATCGTCGAACCGTACGGTTACACCCGCGCCTACATTCGCCACATCCTCAATGAAACGGAACGCAAAAATATCCGCCAGTTCGGTTATGGCGTGCGCAGCTTTGGGCGTTCGCTCGAAGAAACTTATATCAAGCTTGCGGACCAGATGGCGAAACGCGAGACGCTGGCGTTGATTCACAGCCGCGTCGTTGAATTGGAGCGAACGCCTCCGAAAATCCTGGACGGAGTTCCGGAAACGCTTGCGTATCTTACGGAGCGGCATCGGCTGATTTTGTTTACGAAGGGCGAGCCCGCGGAACAGGCCGCCAAAGTGGAAAGATCCGGCTTGCAGGGATTTTTTGAATTCATCGAAATCGTTACGGAAAAAGATCCTGAAACTTACGGCGGGCTGGTCCACAAGCACAAAATCGTGAAGACCCACGGCTGGATGATCGGCAACAGTCCGCGCAGCGACATCAATCCAGCCATGAAGATTGGCCTCAACGCGGTGTACATCCCGCACCAGCACACCTGGACGTTGGAGCATGAACCCGTCGTGGCAGGCTCTGGAAAACTGGTGATCCTGCCGGCGTTTCGCGAGCTCCGCGCGCATTTCTAGACTAGTTCAAACTAATCTGAATTAGACTAGCCCGGACGCTGCCCAAATTGGACGTTGCACCCCCGATTGCCTGCGCGAATCTAAGCTCTTGTAGTTTCCATAAGGAGTGACCCGTGGCCACTACCGTAACTTCAACGCAAACCGACTGGCGGCAAGAGTGGTTCGAAATTGAAGACGCGACCTATTTGAATCTGGCGAGCGAGTCGCCGATGCCGAAGGTTTCCATTCGCGCCGTGCAGGCGGCGCTCGAAGCGAAGAAAAATCCTCATCACAAACCGGATGCCACTTTTTTTGAAGTGCCGAACCGCACTCGCGCGTCCATCGCAAAGCTGATCGGCGGCAAACCGGAAGAGGTTGCGCTGACCAGCGGAGCAAGCGCGGGCGTAGCGGCAGTCGCGTACGCGCTGACGTGGAAACCGGGCGACGAGGTCATCACGGCAAAGGGCGAGTTCCCGCTGCAGCTCGCGACATGGAAACCGATGGAGGAACGCGAGGGGCTGAAGCTGAAAATTGTTTCGCCTCGCGAGCGGTTCATCACCGCGGATGATTTGATCGCCGCGATGACTCCACGGACGCGATTGATCTCCGTGAGCATGGTGCGCTACGACGACGGATCGCTGCTCGATGCCGCGCGCGTTGCAGACGCGTGCCATAAACAGGGAGCGCTGCTTTTGTTGGACGCCAGCCAGTCCTGCGGCGCGATGCCCATGGATGTGAAGCAACTGGGGGCCGACTTTGTTGTGTCCGCCGGATACAAGTGGCTGTTGGGACCATTCGGCACCGGATTTTTCTGGGCCAAGAGCGAACACCTTGCGATGGTGCGGCCGGGACCGTTTTATTGGATGGCGATGATGGGCTCGGACAATTTCTCGGCATTGAACTTTGCTGATCCAAAACCCGCGGCCAACGCGAAACGTTGGGATGCGCCGGAGTCGGCCAGTTACTTCAATTTCAATCTGGTGGCGATGGACGCCTCGGTGGATTTTGTGCTGCGCATGGGACCGGAGTTGGTCAGCGCGCACAACCGGAAATTGATCGAGTTGATGTTCGCGCGTTTGCCGAAGGATCGCTTCGTGCCGACGAGTCCCCTGGATCCCACGCGGCGCGGACCGTACGGGTGTTTCTCCGCACGAAGCGCGGAGAAAACAGCGGAATATTATCAACGGTTGCGGAAAGAGAATGTAATCGTGAGCCTGCGCGAAGGGAACATTCGCGTTTCACCGCATTTGTACAATACCGAGCGCGACATCGACCGGCTGATCAGCGTGGTTACTCCGTGACCGCCCAGGAAAACTGGCCAAAAATTGCCGTCGTTGGTGCAGGCGCCGTAGGCGGATACTTCGGCGGACTGCTGGCGCGCGCAGGCGCGCCAGTAGTGATGATAGGGCGTCCCGCCTTTGTCGAGGCGGTCAAGAAGAACGGACTTTTCCTCGACACATTGCAATTTCAAGAAAGCGTCCGAGTCGAAGCGTCCACAGAACTCAGCGCGGTGCGCGCCGCGGAAATTGTTTTGTTTTGCGTGAAGACCACGGACAATGCGACAACCGCACGCGTGCTGGGTTCGCTGCTTGCGCCCAGCGCTCTCGTCCTCAGCATGCAAAACGGCGTGGACAACGTGGAGCAGATTCGCGCTGCGGCGGCAAAGATTGATGCGCTTCCCGCTGTCGTTTACGTTGCGGCTTCGGTGCCGCAACCAGGGCGCGTGAAACACGTTGGCCGGGGCGATTTGGTTGTCGGACCGGAAAGCGAGAAAACCAAGCGAATCGCGGAAATATTTTCTCGCGCCCGTGTGCCTTGTCGGATTTCCGAAAATATTGAAGGCGAGCTCTGGACCAAACTCGTATGGAACTGCGCTCTGAACGCCGTCTCCGCGCTGGGACGCGCAAAGTACGGCCTAATCGCCTCCAGCCCCGATGCTTGGAAAGTGGTCGAGACGGCGGTCTACGAAGTGCTGGCTGTGGCACGGGCCGCAGGAATTCATCCGCCCGGCCTGGAGGATCCCAAGGCGGCGCTGGCAGGCGCGCTGAAGATTGCCACGCAAATGGCCGAGGCGCTTTCCTCAACTGGCCAAGACCTGAATCGCGGCAAGCGCACGGAGGTCGATTCTCTGAATGGCTACATCTCCCGCCGCGGGGCGGAATTGGGCGTCCCGACGCCTGTAAACCATTCCCTCTTCGCCCTAGTAAAGCTGGCGGAAGGACGTTTGTAGTTTCAGCCGCTTGAGGGCGCCAAAACTATCGTAGCGGGTCGGTTTGAATTTTATTAATCGTGACAGTAGCGGGCAAAATTCAAACTGAACCGCTACCAAAATTATCCTTGACTTTCTAGTATTTCCAGCTATGCTTAATACGGTATAAAACTGCGTTTGACGTACGGGAGCGTGCTCCCGTTTTTCTTTTTAGGCCAGGTCGTTTCGCCCTTTGCTGCCACCAAACAACCAAAATTCCGCCCTTTAGAATCAACCATTTACGAATTGCCTTTTTTGTAAGTCCTTTCTTTTGACATGCATGCATTTTCATGGGGGGTGGGCCCTCCGGCGTCACAAATCGTGCGCTGTGGAGATTCACGCAGAAGTCAGGCTAATGTTCGGGCGGGGCGTGGAAGGGGATGTGGACGATGGCTTCGAGCTCGATGGGGACGCCCTGTTTGGTGGCGGGGCGGAACTTCCACTGGCTGAGAGCGTTCATGGCGTTGGCGTCGAGCTGTTCGTCGATGCCTCGGACGAGCTGGATGCTGTCGACCGAGCCGTCACGGCGAATCACGGCGTAGAGGACAACTTCTCCTTCGACGTGCTCGTTGATCAGCGTGGGCGGATACTTTGGGTCGATCTTTCTGAGTGGGCCGGGGGCGGAAACTTCGGAGAAAGATGAGCCAGGGACTTCGGAGCCGGTGCGCAGTTCGGAGAAATTGAGAATCCAGCTTCCTGTGGCGCTGTTCAAGTTGGGCATGTTGACGAGCATCTTATAGATTTTCTTCGAGGCGAAGATTTGCTCCGGTTGCGCGCCAGCAGGAAGCGATAAAAAATTGGGCGGGCCAGTTCGCTCGGGAGCGTCATCGGACTTCGCGTGTGGATCGGGTTTGGTGATTAAGGCACGCGGAGGGGGCGCACTGATTTTCGCGGGTCCGCCGAGGCCAGAACTTGCGCCGTTGGCAGGTGGATGGCCTCCGCTGATGCTCACGTCGATGCCATTTTTCACGCTGCCATTGCCAGTTGCGTTTCCGCCGCTCATGCTCGCTGGTCCGCCGGCTGCTCCTCCGTTTGCGCCGGGTGTTCCGTTTGGCGAGCCGCCGGGAACGCCGGGTTGCTTGCCTTCGGGTGAAATGGAAACGCGTGCAGCGAGATTCCCCTGCGGCAGGACGACAGGCGCAGGCGGAGCGGGTGACGCGGACAGTGCGATAAACGTTGTGGCATTTCCATTCGCCACGCCGGATTGCGCAGAGACGACTTCCGGCGCAGGCTCGACTTCTCCCGTTTGCGCGCGTTGCGCGACGCGCGGGGCACCGCCAGCGTTCAATTCCAATTTAGGCCGCGCAGGGGCGGCGTGCGGCAACATTGACGGCGCGATCTCCGCGAGTTTCTGGTCCAGCGTGGGCAGATCGAGAGCCGGTTCGGTGGTCAGCTTCACTTTGCGAACTTCGCGTGGGCGAAGCTTGGAGAGTGTTTCTAGGCTGATTTGCAGGCGCGGACGCGCCGGTGCCGTCATTTGCTGGAATTGCACGACGTTGGGAAGGTTTGGAAGAATCTTCGGCGGCTCGAGAGGCGCGGCTGAATTGATCAACGTTTGACGCGGATGGTTTGGGTGAACGGGATCGGTAATGATGCGCTGGCGCGGATGGAAGGCGTCGGCGCCTTCGGGGGGAAGAGGCTTTTCCGGTTCGCCGCGCGGCGTGGGTTTGGCTTTGGGAGCTTTCATTTCCACCAACGGAAAATCGGCGATTGGGCCGGACCAGGTGAGCTCGGTGTTATCGAATTCGTGAAAATGAGTCGGTGCGCTGGGGAGCCGCGGGGACGGCATGACGAGAAAAACGACATGCCACAACGCGGCAGCAAGGATCGCGCGGCGGGGAACGCGGCGCTCAACCCAGCACTCCTTGAAGAAGCTGCCGTCGAGAAAGTTCTTGGGGACGCGGGTCCAGGTCAGAACGGCAGCGATGCTGCTGAAGATGCCCTGGTGGAAAGAGCCCCAGGCGACTTCGAGTTTGGGGCCTTCGCCTGTTTCGAGTCGGACTGGGGCGGCGGCAGGTTTGGTGGCCTGTCCAAGAAGGTTGAGAGCGTTGCTGACGTGGTTCAGAGACATTTTCGTTTTGTCGATCGTACGCTGCGCGGCCGGGTTCGCACGGGCAAAACCACGGTCTAAAGGACCGCCACTACAAAGAAAGACGCGTGAACACCCTATGATAGACGAAACTCGGCGTGCGGGGGGTTTACTCGGCCGAGTTATTTTTGCCGCCCGCGAGGAGACAGGCTGAAGCCTGTCCCACTTAGCCGGGCTAAAGCCCGGCCTCTACAAAGGCTAGCGGCGGTAAAAGCTCAGGGCGGCGTCGCCCTGTTTCAGAACCCGAAACCTCTTCAGTGCGCCGAATTCTTCGGGTAAATCGAAGCTGCGGCGATGCTCGGCGATTACGATGCCGCCAGGTGCGAGAAGTTCCGTGGAACCAAGAAATTCTAGCACGCGGGAGTAGTCTTCGGCAGCAGCATAGGGAGGATCGAGAAAAACGTAGTCGAATCCAGGTGCGGCTTCCATTTTTCGCGTGGACAGCAGCGCGAGGCCGCGAAGAGCGTCCACAGGGAGTACGGTCGCGCCAGTATCGATGCCAAGCGATTCGAGATTGCGGCGAATCAGGGTGACGGCGGGCGCGTGATTTTCAATGAAGACGACTTCGGCGACGCCGCGGCTGAGGGCTTCGATGCCGATGGCGCCGGTTCCGGCGAAGAGATCGACGAAGTGAGAGCCGGCGATGCTGGGAGCGAGAACGTTGAAGAGAGTTTCGCGCAAGCGGTCGCTGGTGGGGCGCAGGGCGAGGCCTTTGAGGCTCTTCAGGATGCGGCTCTTGTAAGTTCCGGCGATTACGCGCATGAGTGCCGTTATTAGTTGTCAGTTTTTAGTTTTTAGTCAAGGAACAAAGAATTGGAGCTGTGGACTTCATTGCAGTATGCAATGAGTCGCGAACTTATAGTTCTTACTTAGTGGCCGGTGACCGGCACTTGTGGGGCTATTCGACTTATAAGAAGTTTCAAGGCGCGGCCGCACAGCAAATGGAGAGGCCGAATGCTATTGGTTGTGCTTTTGCGCCGGAGATCTGTTTGACCCATCAGCTGCTTCTGAGTTTGGAGTAGGCAGTTCCGAAGAATGGGCCTTTATCATCGCCGCCAGCTCTGAAGATGCTACGGCTTCGCCGATCATCACCTGGGTTTTCTCGTAGAACTCGTTGAGGACCATCGCGGTTACTTGGGACTCCATTATTGGCTGTTTGCTTCCGTCTGGACGAGTGATCTCTCCAAACCCAATTCCGCCCCGGGGGCTCAAAAGCGCATCGATAATCTGTTTCACTTCCGGCGGGTAAAAGTGGAACGTCAATACGACGATCCCGATGACTTCATTATCGTGTGAAATCAGAAGTGGGCCGCCAGAATTGCCGTGGTTGAAAGCCCCATTTACCACGATATGTTTGACTGCTCCGCCGCTCTGGGTATCGACGCGATAACCAGAGACGTAGCCGACGCTCAGTAAGGGTGAAATCCCGTTATATCCAAAGGGATATCCCCATGTGGATACAGTGGTTCCGGGTACAGGGTTGTCTTTCGCTGCCAGTTTGAAGCCGCCGGTTAACTTTTCCTCAGGCACCAGAAGTGCGAGGTCACGCTCACGGTCCAAGATGATGCGGGAAAATTTCACTTGCTTATTTGCCGTACTGATTCCGTATAGTGTTTGTTGTGTGCACGTGGCAACCACGTGGACGTTGGTCACCATGATCCCTGTATTTAAGAGAAACCCAGAACCGAACCCCACGTTGGGGCATGCGATTAAATATATTGCATTCAAAGACTTGCGCTGTTCTGGTCCGGCCGCGTCAATAACTAGCCCCGCGTTGACCGACGTTGGGACCGTAATAGGAGTTTGCGCAAAAGTCGGGAGCGAACAGCAGAGAGTGAATAGTCCAGCCCGTGCGCATCTTCTGACGACACCACTAATTGTTATGTTCATAGACCACCTCTGTCATAGAACGAGGATCCTGGCAAAACTTGCAGATACTGAGATTGATGGGCTCAAACACGGAAGCACCATCCACTTAAGAATTCGACGCGAAAATGGCTGCGTGGAAAACCGTCTAACTCTCGCATAAATAGGGGTCGACAACAATCGACCGTGCATCACACTTTCTTATGACGTGCTGGTCGAACGAGCGAAATCGCGCTACTTCATCAGCCGATGCGGGCGAGGTGGTAGCGGCGCTGCCATTCGGCGGGGAGCATGCGCAGGAGGCGCTGCATGGCGTCCTGCTGGGCGGAATCGCCGGCGAGGGCGAAGGCTTCGCGGCGGGCGAGTTCTAGGAGTTCCTTATCACGCAAGGGGTTGGCGATGTGGAAGCCGAGATTGCCGGCTTGGCGAGTGCCGAAAAATTCGCCGGGGCCGCGGAGCTGCAAATCGGTTTCGGCGATTTCAAAACCGTTGGAGGTGCGCACCATAGTTTCGAGGCGGGCGCGAGCGACGTCGTCTTTGGCGGCCGCTGGGCGGCCGACGGTCATGCGGGCGGGAGCGACGAGGATGCAGTGGGATTTCTGCGCGCCGCGGCCGATGCGTCCGCGAAGCTGGTGGAGCTGGGAGAGGCCGAAGCGTTCGGCATGCTCGATGACCATGACGGTGGCGTTGGGAACATCGACGCCGACTTCCACGACGGTGGTGGCGACGAGGATTTGCGCTTCGTTTTTGCGGAAGCGCTGCATGACTTCTTCTTTTTCGTCGCTGGAGAGGCGGCCGTGCAAGAGGCCGAGCTTCAGCTTGGGAAAGACTTCGCGCGAGAGGCGCTCGTACTCTTCCATGGCGGCTTTCAGCTCAAGCTTCGATTCCTCGATGACCGGATAAACGACGTAGGCCTGATGGCCGGCGGCGACTTCACGACGGAGAAATTCCCAGACGCCGGGGAGATGCTGCTGGGTGGTCATGCGCGTGACGATGGGAGTGCGGCCGGGCGGAAGCTCATCGAGAACGGAAACGTCGAGGTCGCCATAGAGAGTGAGCGAGAGCGTGCGCGGGATGGGCGTGGCGGTGAGCACGAGGACGTGCGGCGCGTTGCCGTGGGCGGCGGCTTTGTCCATCAGGCGCTTGCGCTGGAGAACGCCGAAGCGGTGCTGCTCGTCAATGGCGACGAAACCGAGACGGGCGAATGCGACGTTGTCTTCGATGAGGGCGTGCGTGCCGATGACGAGCTGCGCTTCGCCCGAACGGATGCGCTCGAGGGCGGCTGATTTCTCGGCAGCTTTGAGGCCGCTGACGAGGAGCTCGACGCGGTAGCCAGCTTTAGCGAGGATGCGGCGAGCAGAAAGAAAATGCTGGACGGCGAGAATTTCCGTGGGGGCCATGAGAGCAGCTTGCGCGCCGTTTTCGATAGCGATGACGGCGGCTTGCAGCGCGATGATTGTTTTGCCGCTGCCAACGTCGCCTTGGAGGAGGCGATTCATCGGTGAGGGCTTTTCGAGGTCGGCGGCGATTTCGGCGAGGACGCGCTTTTGCGCAGCGGTGGGCTTGAAGGGGAGGATGCGCTTGAGCGCTTCGCGGATGGCGTCTTCGCGGAGGCGAAACGGGATGGCATTTTCCTTGCGAGAGGCTTTGCGGTCGAGCGCGAGGCTGAGTTGGTAAAGGAAAAACTCCTCGAAGATGAGGCGCTGCTGCGCGGGAGAGCGGAAGGTGTTCAGGGCGTCGAGGGATTCGCCAGGTTCGGGAAAATGTGTGTGAATCAGAGCTTCGCCGCGCGTGGGAAAGCTGAGCCGCGCGCGCAAGGCTTCCGGCAAAACGTCGGGCATGCGCTGATCGATGAGCTGCACGGCGGCGTACATGGCGCGGCGAATTTGACGCGAGCCGAAAGTGCCGATGGCTTCGTAGATGGGAACGATGCGGCCCACTTCGGTGGAATCGAGTTCTTCGTTGCTGAGAACTTCGATCTGCGGATTGATCATTTCGAGGCGCGCGGGGCGGAGCTTATCGATTTCGGCTTTGCCGTGAAGGATGAGGAGTTGGCCGGGTTTTAAACGCCCCTCGAGGTACCCGCCGTGAAAAAATTTGACGGGAAGCAAGCCACCGGCTTCGTCCTGGACGAGCAGATGATAGATGGCATCGCGGCCGCGCATGGTGCGGACAGCCTGGCCACTCATCACGCGAGCGCGAATGGTGTAAACGCCGTTCGGCTGGATGTCTTTCACTCTGGAAAAATGGATGCGGTCTTCGTAGCGAAACGGCAAGTAGCCGAGGAGATCCTCAAGCGTGTGGATGCCGCGCTGCGCGAGGAGTTCGGCGCGCTGCGGGCCAACGCCTTTGATCATGCGTACTTCGGTGCTGAGGTTCATCGCCATTGGATATGTACGCCCGCAAAGCGGGCAATCGGCAAGTGCGACCGGAAAGCCGGGACGCCTTCTTCTTATATCATTCCCCCTGCGAACAAACAGAAGCACGCCCGCAAAACGGGGGCGAAACTTGCGCCGCTGGCACGCGTACCGATAGAGTGAGTGTTCCTTGTTCCAAGCGGGGAGGTTCGTGTGACGGGAGAGCGCCTGACGGGTTCCGACAAGCGCGCGCTGATTCTGTGGGTGATGGCGGGAGTCGCTGGGGCATTGTTCGCCTACAAATATTTTTTCCGGGCGTTCCCGGAAGCGTCCGTTAATTTCCAAATCTCCCGCGAAGAAGCCCTCGCAAGAGCACAGAAATTCGTCACCAGCCTCGGTGAAAACGTCGGCGGCTACCAATCCACCATTGTTTTCGACGTGGACGACAACGCCAAGGTTTACCTGGAGCGCGGACTCGGTTTGCAGCAAGCGAACAAGCTGATGTCCTCGGAACTGAATATCTGGTTCTGGGACGTGCGTTTTTTCAAGCCGCAACAGGAAGAAGAGTTCCGCGTGCGCGTGAGCCCTGCGGGGCAGATCGCCGGCTACAATCACAAAATAGAAGAATCGCGCGCCGGAGCGTCGCTCGATCGCGCTACTGCACAATCTGCCGCGCAATCGTATCTAGCTGCGAAGCTCGGACTCAATCTGAGCGGCTGGGACTTTCTTCCGGAGGAAGCCAATTCGAGCAAGCGGCCGAATCGCCGGGATTGGGCTTTTACCTGGGAAAAGCACGGCTTCCGCGCGAAGGACGCGCCGTACCGTCTGCAAGTCACCTTGCAAGGAGACAGAGTCGGCGGCAGCGAAGAGTTTTTGAAAGTTCCGGAAGCGTGGGAACGCAGCTACCAGCAGCTTCGCTCGTCGAATATTCTTTACAACCAGATCGCCATCATTCCTTACATTTTGTTTATGGGCAGCGCGCTGTGGGCGGGCATCACGCTCACGAAGCACGGGCAAACAAGCTGGGGCGGGGCCATCAAGCTGGGCGTGGTCGTTGCGGCACTCTTTTTCTTGATGGAGCTGAATCAATGGCAATTCGAGCGCGCAGGTTACGACACGCGCGAATCCTATGGCAGTTTCGTGCTGCTCCGCGTGGGGATTGCGGTGGCCTCGGCGCTCGGTACGGCCCTGATGGTGACTCTAGTGCTTCCGGGCGGCGAACCGCTCTACCGCTCCTATCGACCGGATCGCATGCAGCTTTCGAAGGCCTTCACACGGCGTGGGCTTCGTTCGAAGGAATTTTTTTCGTCGGCTGTGGTAGGGCTGACGCTGGCAGCGGCGCACATCGGCTTCATCGTCGCCTTCTACATGGTGGGAAGCCGTTATGGAGTTTGGGCGCCGCAGGACCTGAATTATTCCGATACGGTCAACACGACGTTCCCGTGGATCGCAGGCGTGGCCATCGGGCTGATGGCCTCGACAAGCGAAGAGTTTTTGTTTCGGCTCTTTGCAATACCGTTTGTTGAGCGCATGACCAAGTCGCGGGTTCTTGCCGTTATCCTGCCGGCGTTTTCCTGGAGTTTTCTGCACAGCGCGTATCCGCAGGAGCCCGGCTACATTCGCGGGATCGAGGTCGGCATCATCGGCGTTGTTGCCGGCATCGTGATGTTGCGCTGGGGCATCGTTGCGACGCTCATCTGGCATTACACCGTGGATGCTTCCCTCGTGGGATTGCTGCTCATTCGTTCGAACAGCCTGTATTTCAAGATATCCGGCGTGGTGGTAGGCGCCGCCGCGCTTGCCCCCTTAGTCTTTGCTTGCATTTCGTATTTGACGCGCGGGGGGTTTGAAAATGTCGAAGATCTCTTGAATCAGGCGGCGCCTGTTCCGGAGAGCGTCCTCGCTAGCGGACAGGAAGATAAAACTTCAGAGGTCAAATCAAGGAGCTACAGCGCGCTTGCGCCTGGCATGATTACATTCCTCGCGATCTGCCTGCTTGGCGGAGGTTTGCTGGCGTGGCGGCTGAAGCCGGCGTCCATCGGCGAATACCTGAAACTGTCTGTGAATGCACGAACGGCCCGGGCCCGGGCCGACGAGATCATTCGGCGGCGAGGCCCCGATCCAAATTCGTATTACCATGCTGCTGTTTTTGTCGACATTGCCGATCCACTTGTGAACGAATATCTGCGGCAGCGCGTGGGTATTGCCGGAGTCAACGTCATCTATGCGGCGCGTGTTCCGGCTGCGCTGTGGCGCGTGCGTTACTTCCGCGACAGCCAGGCCGAAGAGTTCGCGGTTGTCTTGAAGCCCGATGGAGCGCTGCACTCGGTGCGGCACACGCTGGCGGAAGAGACGCCCGGCGCGTCGCTCATAAAAGAAGAGGCCGTTGCGCGCGCAGAGAAGTTTCTGCGCGACGAGAAGAAACTTGATTTGAAAAAGTGGGCCTTGGTCGAATCCAATTCGGATAAGCGGCCGCGTCGCACTGATCACACGCTGACATGGCAGCAAAATGAACCACTCGACGCCACTTCATCTTCGTCCTCGTCCGCGAAAGCAGACGATCATGCGTATGCACGTGTGGATGTGCAAGTATTGGGCGACGAAGTCGCAAACTATCGCACGTACATCAAGATTCCCGACGACTGGCGCCGCAAGCAAGGGGAACTCTCGCTCTTTCGAGCGGTATTCAGTTACGTGATCCCCATCCTGTTTTTCTTCGGCCTCGGGCTCACCGCGCTCATTGTTTTTCTCAAGAACCTGAAATCAGAGGCGGCCCGCTCGATTCCCTGGAGGCGCATCGCGTTCTGGTCGATCTGGGGACTATTGGGTTATCTGTCGGTCTTCTTTCTTGGCAACCGCGTCCCTAGTCTCCTGAATGCGTACAATACAGCGATTCCGCTTAAAGTCATGTATGGCGGGCTCGCCATTGGCGCGCTGCTCGGCGCTCCATTATATTTCGGCGCAATCGCGCTGCTCTTTGCCATCGCGTGGTATTACGCAAGCCGGGCGTTCGGAGAAGACCGTTTGCCGGGCTGGGCCGGAATGCCCGGGAGTTATTACCGCGACGCCCTGTGGATCGGTTTGGGAGGAACCGGGGGCCTGCTCGGCATCGAGCGCCTCCTCGCAGTCGCGTCAACTTACTGGCCGACGGTGCATCGCTCGCTGGAGGCTTCGTTCGGCTTGGACTTTGACGCTTTGTTCCCCGCAGCATCCATCGTTGGAGGAACAGTGCTCCGCGGTTTGCTTTTCACGGGACTTGTCACGGCGACTGCGGCCTTCGTGGCCGCGCATGTGCGTCATACTGCGTTGCGCGTCTTGCTTCTGCTCTTTGGTTCGCTCGCCCTCGCCGGTGGGAATTGGGGCAGTCCCGGTGACCTCGCAAAGCAATTTCTGGCCCGGCTAATTCTGCTTAGCGTTCTCGCATTCGGGGTGCGACGCGTGATGCGCTTCAACATTCTCGGCTGCTTCCTGGTGGTCGCGGCCACTTTCCTGCTCGGCGGCGCCAACGAACTGCTTTCCCAGCCGGATTCGTTTTATAAGGCAAACGGCTACGCAGTTCTGCTCGCGTTGATTCTACTATTTGGCTGGCCATTTGCTGCTTGGCGGATGGGTAATTCAGCGCCGGTCGCTGGACAAGCCGATATGGCTCATTAAGCGATAAGACGAGGACGGAAACCACGGCTTGGCTGGTCTAAACTCGGGATTATTCTTGAAACAAAATCCACAGATTGGGCGTTGTTATAGCGGGAGGCGGTGCTCACCCAAGGGTGGAGGAGTACGTCCAAATTGGGTGGTCGTGTGGCGCGCAACGTTCAGCAGAGTGGCCGGAATTGCGCTAAGGTGTTGCTTTACAAGCGGCAACGCCGATTCACGCGAATAGAAAGCGAAACATGCCGCTCCCCAGATGGGCTTTGGCTTTGGCCGATGATAACGGTCGCTCGGGTAGCACAGACGCCGTCTTGGCCTCGGTGATCTCCTTGTCCCACCTCGACGAGCGGGCCCTGGTCGCGGAAGCGCAAGCGGGCAGCCGCGCGGCTTTCGAGGAACTGGTGCGCCGGTTCGACCGGGACGTGCTGCGCCTGGCGCTGAACCTGATGAAGCGGCCCGAGGACGCCCGGGACGTATATCAGGAAGCCTTCCTTAAGGTCTACCGCAATCTCCACCGATTCCGCTTTGAGTGCAGCTTTTACACCTGGCTCTACCGCATCGTTACCAACGTTTGCCTGGACCACTTGCGCCGCCGCCAAGCCCGCCCAGAAGACCAGTCTCCGGAGCTGAATTCTGGAGTTCACGAAGAAGGCATTACTGATTTCTTCGAGCGCCAGCGTGAACACCGCCCGACGCTGGATCCCGAGCGTACATTTATCGGCAAGGAGATCAAAGCGCGGATCGCCACGGCGATGGAGCGGCTCTCGCCGCGCGAACGGATTGTTTTTGAGATGAAGCACTATCAGGGGCTGAAGCTCCGGGCGATCGGGGACGCCCTCGGCACCACCGAGGAAACCGTGAAGAATTCGCTTTTCCGCGCCACGCGCAAACTCCGCCATGAACTGGGAGGACTGCGATGAGCGTTTTTGAAAAAAGTTTGAGTTGCAAGGACATTGCGCCGCTTCTGGTGTTCTACGCGTGCGACGAAGTCAGCGACAAGGAACGCAAACAGATTGAGGCCCACGTCGCGAAATGCGAAGCGTGCGCCGCTCAGCTCGCCGAAGAGAACCATCTTCAGGAAGCCATGACCGCTACTTTGCAGCCTGCCGATGAACTCGATGCCACCGGAATTCTCCTCGCGCAGTGCCGCAGCGAACTTGCCGAAGCCCTCGACGATCTTTCCGCGCCTCCGATCCAGGAACATTGGCGTCCCTTTGGGTGGCTGCGCCGCTGGATGGCGCTGCGTCCAGCATGGAGCGGCGCGCTTTTGGTGCTCGTCGGGATCATGGTTGGAACTCAGATTGTTCCATGGCTGCAGAATGGCCGTAACGGCGACGCAAACGGTCAGGCCATGAACGTCACGGCCAAGCGACCTCTCACGCCTGACCAACTATCCAAGATTACATTCTCCGGCGTTAATTTTTCGCCTTCCTCGGAATCAGGAGCTCCGAACGTGCAAGTGCATCTCAACGCGGAGCAACCGATGGTTTTGAGCGGCAACGTTGAGGACAGTGACATCCGCGGAGTGCTGACTTACGTGGTTGAAAATGGCGAGCGCTTCGACGCGGGCGTGCGCCTCGATTGCCTGGAAGCGCTGAAGGCCGCCGCGCGGGATCAGCAAGTGCGCCGGGCGTTGATCGCCGCGGCGCGTAGGGATCAGAACCCCGCGGTGCGCATGAAGGCCCTGGAGTCGCTCCGGGTTGCGGCTTCGGATGATGACGTCCGGCAGACTCTGCTCGATGCGCTGGAGCGTGACGCCAATCCGGGTGTTCGCGTTGAAGCCGTCAACGTGCTTGTTGGATCTTTGCAGCACGGCGATACCGAAGAGATGGCGCCGGAAGCACCGGCTCCGACAACGCCAGCGATCGCAGGTCGTCCCGATGACGACCCGTCGCTGGAGCGCGTGGTGCGCGCGCTGGAGCAGTTGCAACACCGTGATCCCAGCCGCTACGTGCGGTTGCGCAGCGCCGCCGCCTTGAGGCAGATTGGCCCGCGTGAAGTGCAGTAACTGCTTTGACGGCAAGAAATCTCGTTCGACGATGAACACGCAATTCAATCAAAAACTCTTGCGCTGCGTGGCGTTATTCCGCAATGTGGCGCTCCTCGTTTCTGCAGTATGTTTCGCACCGACGGCTTTTGCGGCCAAAGCTGATCATGGAGAGCCAACAGCCCTCGCCCTGCCCGCTGATCCGGGTTCGCAACACGCCTCGGCTGTTCGCACTGGCGTGCTGACCACCAGGGACGGCCTGACGCTCCGGCTGACGACTGATTTTGGGCCAGTCAACATCACACAACTCGAGCCCGGCGCTGCGCCGGTCGTGCGGTACACCGTGCGGATCGAAACCGATGCCCGAGGCACGGCCGCGCAACCGCTTCTCGATGCTTATTCTCTCAAGGCAAGGCCAACGCCGTCAGGAGTAGAAATCACCGGCGCACTTCCGTCGCAAGCGGCGCGCTCCGCCAATGCGCAGTTCTGGGTGCAGTTCGAGATCGCCGTGCCGCGCAGTTACAACGTGGAAGTGAACACCGAAGCGGGCGACATTACGACAGGCGATATTGGCGGCACAGCTTCTCTTCACACTTTAGGCGGAAACATTAAGACCGGGCGAATCGGCGCTTCGGGAATCCGCGATGCCGCATGGGGGCGCAGCGCCGCAAAACTGGAAACAGAAGGCGGGCACATTCAAGTGCTGGACGTCGCAGGCGACCTTACAGCCTTCACCGGGGGCGGCCACATCAACGTTGGAAACATTGCGGGCGATGCTTCACTGCGCACCGGAGGCGGTCATATCCGCGCCGGCCAAATCGGGGGACGCGCGGAACTGGACACCGCCGGCGGCAACATCACTGTCGCTCATGCCGGAAGCTACGTCAGCGTACGCACCGGCGGCGGACAAATCGATTTCGGCGAGGTGCGCGGCTCGGTACACGCGCAGACCGGCGGAGGCGGCATCCGCGTCATGTACGTCTCCGGCCCGATGGAGTTGGAATCGAGCAGCGGGAGCATTTGCCTGACTCGCGTGGCTGGCGCCCTGCAGGCGGCGACTTCCGGCGGCACGATTACCGCGTGGATTAATCCCGATCCGCCTGCCGGAGGCGGAAACGTGCGGCTTGCGGGCGCATCGCAGCTCGCTTCGGGCAACGGCGACATCATCGTATTTCTGCCGCGAAATCTGGCGGCAAACATTGACGCCGTCGTCGCAAATGGGGACGAGCGCCACATCGAAGCGGATCCCGAGCTGCACTTCATAGTTCAGACTTCAAACAATCTGACTGGCCCGGTGCATGCAACGGTCGTCTTGAACGGCGGTGGTCCTCCGCTTAAGTTGCGCAGCACAGCGGGGAAAATTCGGCTCCAATACTTAGACTCGGAAGTCGCTCTGCGTGATTCGCTGATCCGCGAACAGATTGAGCGTATCAGTCAGCGTATTCCGGACTTCAAGCCGCACTATATGGACAGGAAGGTCGATACAAATCCTGTCGTTGGACCTGGCGAGATCAAAACGGACTGGCTGGAAAGCTGGCTCACCAGTCTGGAAATCAAATTCAGGGGCGGCATGACTGAGGATACCGATGATTTCCAGAAGCGCCTCGTCAATTTCCCGAGGCCATCGTATCCGGCGCTTGCGCAACGCGCGGGCTTGCAAGGTTTCGTGAAGCTCCAGGTGCGGGTGAAGAAGGACGGCAGCGTCGAGGTGCAGAAACTTCTGGAAGGCGAGCCGGCGCTGGCCGATGCCGCTATCGCCGCCGTCAAGCAGTGGCGGGCAAAACCCGCTTGGATCAACGGCAAGCCTGTCGAAGTGATTTCGACGGTGACATTTAATTTCCAGCTGCACTGAGCGCAGCCGGCTCGGTGCGCGCTAGATTCGTTGGGGTCCTCAGTTCCGATTTGTAGCAAGTACTCGAAGGGGGTAGAACGTTATGCTTCGTCCAGCTCTTCGCGCCATTGCTTTATCTACATTGCTCGCAGCCGTTGTTTGGGCCGTTCCCAGCTTCGCCATCAGCAAGGAGTTCAATCAATCCTATGCTTTGCAAGCCGGCGGTTCCCTGGAGTTGCAAAACGTCAACGGAACCGTGGACGTGCAGGGCTGGGACCGCAACGAGGTCGAAGTCCACGCGGTAAAGACCGCGAAGCACAAGGAATCCGATCTTGAGCGCGTCTCTATCGAGGTCGACGCCAAGCCGGACGCGGTCTCTATCACCACGCGCTACCCGCAAAACGAAGGCGTGGAAGTGGCGGTCGACTACACCATCCACGTTCCGCACGGGGCGCGCGTGGAGCATATCGGCACCGTGAACGGCACACTACGCATCGCTGGCGTAGACTCGGTAGAAGATCTGCACACCGTAAACGGCAATATCGAAGTCTTTGAAGCCGGCGGGAGCATCCACGCGCACACCATCAACGGCAACGTGCGGCTGGAACTGGCGCGTCTTACCGATAAGACCGGCGCGACGGGGGAAACTACCAATGGCTCCCTCGTCCTCGCTGTCCCTTCCGACATGCAGGCGGACGTCGAAGCTCGCTGCCTAAATGGAAACTTCTCTTCCGAGCTCCCCATCACGATGGAGAGCACCCAGCGTCCCCGGGAGATGCACGGCAAGCTGGGCCGCGGCGGGGCGCCGATTCATTTGCGCACCGTGAATGGCGGGATTCGCGTGATCGTTCTGCGGTCGACCGTCTGACACTTTTCCGTTTGCTGCGTCTAATCGCTGAGGAGGATGGGACGGTAATGAACAAACAAACTTTTCTTACGATGGCCGGAACTGCGGCCCTGGGGCTCGCGCTAATCGCGCTGCCGGTTAGTTCCGCAGGACCGCAAAAGCCCGACGCTTCCACAATTGCCCGCTTGCAACAGAGAATCGATGAACTAGAAGCAAAATTACAGGCGCAAATGGAGCGCCAGCAGGATCAACAGGCGGTACTTGCTGATGCAGACGCGCTTGAGGAAGCCGTCGGAGATGTTGCGCTGGAGGATCAGGAACCCGCGCAAATTGAAGTCCAGCCGAGAATTGCAACCGATGACTTGAATATCGTCATCGGTGACGATGGTTCGAGCTGGCTCGGCGTGGAAACACATGAAGTGACCGCGGACAAAGCCAAGGCACTGAAGCTGTCCGCCGAACGCGGCGTGGTACTGGGAAAGATTGTTCCTGACAGCCCGGCGGCCAAAGCCGGCTTGAAGGAGAATGACGTAGTGACGGAAATCAACGGGCAGCGCGTCGAAGGCGCGGCGCAATTCCGCCGCATGATCCATGAGATTCCCGCGGGCCGCTCCATTCAGCTCACGGTGTGGCGCGACGGGCGCACGCAAACCGTCAGCGCGACTCTTGCCAAGTCCGAAGAGCATCGTCACGTCATGACGAGAGTAGCGCCAATGCCGGGAGCATTTGCATTCCGGATGCCGGAGATGCCGGAAATCCCGCCGATGGAGTGGAGTGGCAACATGGTATTCGGCGGCCAGCCGCGGCTCGGCATTGACGCCGAAGATCTTAACGGACAGCTAGGGGCGTTTTTCGGCGCTCCTGATGGCGAGGGAATCCTCGTTCGGGAAGTCAACTCCGGTTCGCCTGCGGAAAAGGCGGGCGTGAAAGCGGGCGACGTCATTACCTCAATCAATGGCGAACGCATTCGGACCGTCGGGGAGCTTCGCGAGAAACTTTCGGCAAAGCGCGATGAAAAGGACCGGACGGTGAAGCTGGGCGTTCTGCGCAACAAGAGCGAGGTCTCACTCAACGTCGAGTTGCCTGCTCCTGCCGCCACGCGCACCAAGCACGTCTTCTCTCGCCGCACCAGCATTTAGCTGACACAGTCGAGGTCAGGCCCTCGGTGCCACCGAGGGCCTTTTTTATTCCCCCTCTCGCAAATACGCAGTCATCGTTCTTCGGGCGGCGGCGAAGAAAACGCTGCATCGAAAGCCGCGTAGTGATAGTGATGTTCGTCCGGTTCGTTCAGCGCAATTCCATCGCGTTCCACCCAGGCATGCGCTTCAAACTTTTCTTCTTTCTTACGAATGCCGATGCGCAGATGCGAAGAAATCCCCTGTCGCGCGAGCAGCCACCAGAGGGTCAACGATTTTGCCAAACACGAAGGGTGAACCAGCCCGTGTCGGTCCGCGGCGTTGACCATGTGCGCGATCATCGCCGCAGATTTGGTTACAAGAGCGGCTTCACGTTCCTGGTTGTCGTTTAAGAGGGAGCGCTGCAGAGTCGCTTGCGTGGCTCGGAAGCCACGCCATCGCAGACTCACGGCGACCAGGGGCAGCAGGACGGTCGCGCGCAGAAAAAGACTCCGCGCCGGGCGCTCTAGCGCGCTAAATCGCCGAAGCCGTTCCCACATCAGCAGGGGTTACCTGGAGCAACCCGCTCTCCACGAGCCGCGTCAGAAGCTCCATCAGGTGGGAGCGGAGCAATTCAGGCTCGACATCGAATTCCGCGATCAGCTCCTGGCAGGCTGCCTCGATGTTCGGCGAGGCCGTCACAAGCTGCCACATGCGCGTGCCGGTCTCGTCCAATCCGAAGTATTGTTCCGTCTCGAGATTCAGCAGGACGGATTCCCGATCGAGAATGCGGACCAATACATGGGCCGGCGTTACGGTCCGGTTGGTAAAAGAAACCATCGGCGCGGTTCCAGGAAGCCCTTGATTTTCCATTTTGTTTACACCGTAACGGGAGAATTGGCCCGTTATAGGCATTCTACCGAGAATTTCGGCTGTTGCCTAACCCACATCCAAGAAAAAAGGCCGGATCTGTGTCGCCGAACCGGCCCGAAAGAGCTTACTCGATTTTAAGACTTCTTTTTCTTCACGTTGATTTTGGTGTCGATGCCAGGAGCCATCAACTGAAGCTGTTCCAGCCCCTGCTTGGCCTGCTGGCCCCAAGTACCATTGGGGTCTAGCTCGACCGCCTTTTGGTAGGCTTCGATCGTTCCCGGCGCGAACTGCACGACTTCCTTATCGCCCACCTTCTTGGTTGTCATCTTATAGACCAGTGAAGCTCCCAGCAGATACCAGGTTTGCGGATTCTTGGGTTCGAGGTCCGCGGATTTTTGCAAGGGTTCGACGGCGTCGCCAAGCCGATTCGCGTTGTACAGGCTGATGCCAAAGTTGCGCCACGCGGTTGCGGCATTCGGCGGGTCAAGCTCCGCGCTCTTTGTATATGCAGCCTTGGCTTCCTCGATCTTCCCGGCGCGCGCCAGCACATTGCCCAAGTTGTTGTAATACCCTGGCACGTCGGGCTTGGCGCTGATGGCCTGCTGGTATGCCTGGACAGCATCGTCATTGCGACCTGCAGTATCGTAGGCTTCTCCTAGTTTGAACCACACCAGGTGCGCATTGGGATCCTTCTCCACAAGGCTCTTCGACGCTTCCTGGAATTCCTTGACGGCCTGATCGGAAAGCTCCGCCAACTTCTGCTTCAGCGCATCGCGCTGGTCCGCGGGCGCCTTCTGCAGATCGGCCTTTACCTGTTTCTCCTGATCGATGAGGGCGTTGCCCGCGTTGAAGTGCGCTTTGAGTCCTTCGAGCTTAGCCTTGGCCTCCTCAGCTTTTTTTACCTGTTCCTGGGCAGCGCTCCCCTGTTTGGCGACGATGTCCTTGAAGTTGAGATCGACCTTGGCTTCCTCACCGCTTTGCACTCTGCACTTGACCTCGTAGGGCGCTTGTTTGTCATTCGGCGGAGGAAATACAACAAAGACGGTGTAAATGCCCGCGCGCAAGTTCGGCAAATTATATTTGCCTGCGCTATCCGTCTTGGTTTCCTGTTTAGCGCCCTGGTCGCTTACGCTGCGAATGACAACCTCCGGCCAAGGATTCCCATTCACGTCCAGGATTGTGCCGGCAATCGACCCAGTCTGGGCCGCAGCGCGCGGTGCCAACACGCTTGCCAGCGCGACCATCAGGATGGCGGCAAGCGCCCACGACTTAAGAAAACTCTTCATGCTGCATTCTCCTTTTTCACGCGGGGAGCCCTGCCCGGAGTATCTGGGCCAAGTGCGCCCCATTATCTCTCTCAAGCGGGCCGATTCCAAGCTCAGCGCCCGGCGGTAACGGTTCTTCGGTAAGGGATGGGATCGGCCGTGCCGGCTTCGGAAAAGGCGCGCAACCGGAGCAGGCAACTATCGCAAGCGCCGCAGGCGGTATCTTCGTTCTGGTAGCACGACCAAGTGAGATGCAACGGGGCACCCAGTTCGATGCCTCGCCGGATAATCTCGCTTTTCTTCAACGTGATGACCGGCGTAACGATTTCGATCTGCGTTTCCGGCCGCGTGCCCACGCGGATCAGCTCCTGGAACGTACGGTAATACTGCGGGCGACAGTCCGGATAGCCGGAGCTGTCTTCCGCCACCGCTCCTATATAAATCGCTCCTGCGCCAATCGCCTCCGCCCAGCTCACCGCCACCGAAAGAAAATGCGCATTCCGGAAAGGGACGTAGGTTACAGGAATCGCGTTGCCGCCCGGGCCGGGCGCGCTCAACTCATTCTCAGGTACAGAAATGCTCTTGTCCGTGAGCGCAGAACCGCCAATCGCGCGAAAGTGTTCGAGGTGCGCGACAAGCCGATCGCCCACGCCGTAGAAATCCGCAATTTCGTCGAACGCGCGCCGTTCGCGTTGCTCCGTGCGCTGGCCATAACTGGCGTGGAGCAAGGCGATGTTAGATGCACCGTGGCGTTCGCGCGCCATTGCCGCGCTCACGCAGGAGTCCATTCCTCCGCTCAAGAGCACTACTGCTTTCCTCTGCTCCACGCCTTTCACCACCGTATCAACTCCCGCCGAGTCTTTTCCTTTTTCTTCCTTTACCTCAAACGCCCGTGGTCGCCGGATCCCAAATAAATTTGTGAAGTTGCAGCCCTAAGCGCACCGGCAGACCATCCGCCAAAATCCATTCCACGAGCATGCGCGGCTCGAGCCCCGGCCACTTCCCTTGCGGATCTTCGAACACTGGCGAAAACAAAACCTGTTTCACGCGTTGTGCCAGGCCGTGCCGCAAGGTAAAAGCGCGCGCAAATTCATAGTCGCGCCGCGTGGAAAGTACGAACTTCACTTCATCATTCTCGGACAGCTCCTCGAGATTGCGCATGTCGAACGTATCCGGCTCGCCGGAATCGGGGCACTTTACGTCGATAATCTTGACGACTTCCCGCGGCAGCCGCCCTATGAAACGTTCCCCGCTGGTCTCGATCATGACGGAATACTTTCCCACGAGCAGCTTTTTGGCGAGAGGATAAATCTCCTCCTGCAACAGCGGTTCCCCGCCGGTCAATTCGACCAAAGGAACAGAGGCTTGCGCGTCGGGTATCCCCTCGCACCGCCCCGCCAGCTCATCGACACGCGCCAAAACCTCCTCGACGCTCATCTTCTTGCCGCCATGAAAAGCGTACGCTGTGTCGCACCACGTACAGCGCAGATTGCAGCCCGTCAGGCGCACGAAAATGCATGGCAGGCCAGCGCGTGTGCCTTCGCCCTGAATCGACTTGAAAATTTCCGTGATGACCATGCTTTGGAGTTCCGCAGGCTCGGCTGTTGCTCTTTTGTCGCAGCTTTACGAGGCTTTCGCGATCTATACCCGCTTGGAATTCGTCTCGCGTCCGCTCCGCTGCGACAACCAGTAAATCATGCCGAAGAAAAGAATCGACGCAACAATCAGCCGCGCGTACCCTGCCGCTAATCCAATATAGCGAAACACAATAATGTAGCCCGCAGCCACGAGCAGGGCCGGAGTCAGGATAATGAAAAACGCTCGATTCACCGGCTCACCAACTTCCCGATCAACTAGGCTCCGGGCCGGTATTGTGCCCGGCTGGTATCCGTCTCCCACAAAATCACGTCTGTAACGCGCGCCCCCGGCGGCAGATCTTTCAATTGCCGCGTGACCTCATCGTAAAAATATTTCGCCACGTTTTCCGCCGATGGGTTTACGGTCTTGAAAGGCTCGAGATCGTTCATGAACTGGTGGTCGAGCTGGCCCATGATCTCGCGGATCACCGCCTTGAGCTGCGTGAAGTCAACCAGAAGTCCGGTGGAATCAAGTTTCGGGCCTTCCAGCGTCACGCGCACGCGATAATTGTGGCCGTGCACGTTCTCGCACTTCCCCCGGTAACCGCGCAGGGCATGCCCCGCCGAAAAAGTCTCTTCTACGCTAACTTGAAACATGTCTCTCCAGAACTGCGCTACACCATTGCCGCGGATCTCCCTGAATCGTGGCCCATCAGGAAGGACTTGCCGATTTGGCACCTAGCCGCCCGGAGGCGCCGTTCGAACCGAGAAAGCAGGCAACATCGGCCAGTTCGTGCGTAATGCCGTATCGCGGCAGCGACTCTAAGAAAATTTTACCATAGGGCATGCGCTGAAGTCGGGTGTCCAGCAGCGCAAGCACGCCGCGGTCTGTCTTCGCCCGGATCAAGCGCCCAAATCCTTGCTTCAACGACAGCACTGCCTGCGGCACCTGGAATTCTGCAAACGGGTTGCGCCCATCTTCCTGAATAGCGCGCACTCGCGCCGCCACAATGGGGTCGCTCGGCACCGCAAAAGGCAGCCGGTCAACGATGACGCACGATAGCTGTTCGCCCGGCACATCCACTCCCTGCCAGAAGCTTGCCGTCGCGAACAGCACCGCCGCTTCCGTGTTCTTGAATCGTTCCAAAAGCACGGAGCGCGGCGCGGTGCCCTGCAACAGCACCGGAAAGGACACGCGCGAGCGCACCCGTTCGAACAAATCATTCATCTGCGAATAGCTGGTGAACAGGCAAAATGCCCGCCCGTGGGTCAGCTCCAGCAACTGCACAATCTCGTCCGCGGCCTTAGCAGGGAACCCTGCGTCGCGCACGTCCGGCATCTTTCGCGGCAGGTAGAGCAGCGCTTGCTTGGGATAATCGAACTCCGGCGGAAGAGTGCGATCCTTGGCGTGATCGATTCCCAGGCGCTGGCGGATGTAATCGAAGCGTCCTCCAACCGTGAGCGTTGCGGAAGTCAGGATGACGGTGTCAAATTGCTCGAATAGGCGCTCGCGCAAAATCTGGCTAACGTCGATTGGCGTGGCCGTCAGGAATACCCCCTTATTCCTCCGCTCGTACCAATACACGAAATTCCGTTCGTTCGATTCGAGTAGGAACGATAGCTCTTGACGCAGCTCGAAGCTCCGTCGCGCGATGCGTGTCAGCTCCTCCGGCTTTGCCGTGAGCGCCGCAAATTCCGCTTCCATGCTTTTCAACGCAGTCGCCAGTGAATCGTAAGCCTCGCGGTTCTGTTCCAGAAATGCTTCGCGCTCGTTCCGCAGGAACGAGAATCGCCCGTCGCGCGGTGGAAACAATTCAAAAAAGCCGCGGCTGCGTTCCCGGATTCGCTGCGTCTTTCGCAATAAGGATGGCGTGCCAAGATGCAATAAGCGCAGCGTTTGATCCGCATCGCGCGCCAGCTCTTCGAACCGGAAATTCGAAATTTGCCGCCCAAAATAATCGCTGGCCACGTCTTCCATCTCGTGGGCTTCATCGAAAACCACCGCCGAATATTCCGGCAGGATGCTGCCGAAATCGTCCTGCTTCAGCGCCAGGTCCGCAAAGAACAAATGGTGATTGACGATGATCAGGTCGGCTTCCTGCGCGCGCTGGTGCATGCCGGTCACAAAACAGGGATTGAACGACGGGCAGTTCTTGCCCGTGCAGGTGTCCCTTCGCGCGTCCAGCTTCCCCCAAAGTTCGGAATCATCCGGCAAAAAGGTGAGTTCCGCGCGGTCTCCGGTCTCCGTCAATTTCGACCAGTCCTTGATCTGGCGGAAGGCGTCCAGTTCATCCATTCCCTTCAGCAGTCCCTGGTCGGCCATCTGATTCAACTTTGAAATGCACAGGAAATTCGCGCGCCCCTTCATCACCGCGACTTTCAGGTTCGGCGCAAAATGTTTTTGTAAAAAGGGAATGTCCTTTTGGTAGAGCTGCTCCTGCAGCGATTTCGTGGCCGTGGAAATTACCACGCGCCGTCCGCTGCAAATCGCCGGCAGAAGGTACGCCAGCGTCTTGCCGGTGCCCGTCCCGGCCTCCACGATGGCGTGATGATGCGATTCGAATGCATCGTGCACCAGCTCCGCCATCTCCAATTGCGCTGGGCGGTATTCGTAGTCGGAGCTGACCGTCGAGCGGTCAAACCCAGCGACCATGCACTTTTCGAGGAATCCTCCCGGACCAAACACCTCGCGCATTGAAGGTTTCGCCGATTCGTTGGCAGGCGCATCGGCGGCGTCTTCCGGCGTGTTTCCGGCTGCGGTTGGATCGTCCTCAATAGGCAGGCACTCGCGCTGGGCTGTCTTTGCCGCACGGTTTGCCCTCGCCACTGGCGATTCCCCTGTCGAATTGGATGCCCGCTTGGCCAAAAATCCGCCTTTGCTCTCGTCCGCCGAAATAAAGGGTCCAGTTACGATAGCATACCCTTCCCCGATGCTCGCCGCGTCCCGCGCCGCCACAAATCACCGTGGCGCAACTCTCTTGCTTCAAGACATTGAGCACTCGAACGCTCTACCGATTTTTGCAGTGCCTTCCCATTCTCTCCGCTGTAGAATTCATCCTGGAATTTTTGCGCCTTCTCCTTGGTAGAAGTAGAGAAGGCAATCGCAGACCGGCCTACGGTGGGGTGTTAGATGGCTCGCAACAAACCTTTGTTCTTCCTGGTTGTCCTCTCTTGTTTCGCTCTTTCCTCCTGCAACCTTCATAGAAAGACCGGTGGGGGCGGAGGGGGTGGAGGCGGCAACGCTACGGTGAGCTTTACTCTCGCCGCAGTGCCGTTGAAAGCTACTGCGCCTGGCGGTTCACCCAGCACTTCCGTTCTCTCCTTTGCCGTTACCCTTAGTTCCATCCAGTTAACGCCCACGAGCGGCAGCGCCGTGACCGTTCCTCTCAATACCGCGACCTACGTCGTGGACTTGACGCGTCTGCAAAGTGACTCCGCGCTAGGGGAAGTCCTTGCCAGCGTTCCAGCGGACACCTATAACAAAATCACTGTTGGCGTAACAACCGCTGTCGTCACCTATTGCACTGACCTGGGGGGAACACTCGGCTGCGACTCCGGCAGCGTCAAGCAAGTTGCGCAGACCGCTGCGAGCACGCCTTCGACTTCATCTTTCTCGGCGACGCTGGCTTCCGGCCAGAAAACCGCCATTCAAATCCAATTCAATTTTGCAAACGCCATCACCATCAGTAGCACGCAGCCTCAAGTGGTCTCTGCAGTGAACCTGGGGGCCAACGTCTTGACGGCTTCCACGCTCGCCCCGACCTCCACCACCTCCAGCCTGGGTACTGGTCAATTGGACTTTATTGAGGACGTGACCGGCACGGTCACCGCGGCCTCTGCATCCTCCGTGACGGTCAAGACTTCTACCTGCGGCTCGATCACTGCCGCGCTGAACTCCTCCACCGTTTTAATTCCGAATTGCGTTACCACCGGCGCTGCTTGCACCCCGGCGGTCGGACAGTTCGCCAGCGTTGACACGGTCCTCAATTCCGATGGCACTTTCACCGCGCTGGAATACGACCCTATTGCTCCCACTAGTTCCGATTGGATCGAAGGCATCGTAACTTCAGTGCCATCGTCCTCCACGCAATTCCAGATCGTCACAAATGACATTTCTCTGGCTTCGTCCAGCAGCCTCATCGGCGCCAATCTGAGTCTTGGTGACCCGATGCAGGTCACCCTTAGCAACGTAAACCCGTTCCTAGTGGACAGCAAAGGCTTGCCGGTAGTAGCCACACCTTTCACAAATAACACTGACGCATCCGTCATCGTTCCCGGCCAAACAGTGGCTTTGCATGTCAACGCGTTTACAGCAAAGAGTGGCAGTGTCCTGGCAGCCATAGCCGCAGACACCGTCGCACTTCGCTTCACGCGCGTCACAGGGAGCATCTCGAATGTTGCGTCTACCTTCTTCAATCTCCAATCCTTGCCGCCGTTCTTCGGCCCCGCCACATCCTACGAAGCGCAAGTCAGTTCTGGCTCGCCAAGCACGAATTATGACGGGGTTCCGAACGCCACCAGTCTCACGGTCGGCGGTACTGCCGCCGTGCGTGCCCTTTACTTTGGTTCCCAATTCACACCCGCATTTAGCGCCGCCAAAGTTCGCGCTTTCTTCTAAATTTTTCTCCGCCTCCGCAAAGGCACCGGGCCGGCCTGAGAAATTCAGACCGGCCCGTAATCTTTTCCATCACGAAACTATAACAACTAAAAACCAAGAACTCATGCTTGTTCTTACGCCGGCAGCGGCCCGCCCACCGTCGTATTCGGCGGAATCGGCGGCGTGTACGGCGCGGATGGCATGTTTGGGGCAATCACCGGCTGGAACCGCCGGTAAACCGCCAGTGAAAGCGCGCCAATGCCCCAGAGAATGGCCGCGAATTTCACCCAGCCTCCCACGTGCGGAATCGTCGTGCACAGTCGTACGATCACTACCCCCACGGTCATTCGCCCGATCAGCGGCCAAAGCTCGCTGGTCCGCCCCATCAGCCACTGTCCAATCAGTGCGCCCACGATGATCTGCGCGAAATACAGCGACGCATACCACAGGAATAGCGTTGAGATTCCGATGAATATCCCCACCACGGTGATGCACGCAATACACGCCGCGATCGGCACGCCAAACAGTACCAGCACACCCAAGCCCGCCGACGCGCCGTAGTGCTCCGCCGATTTCACAGCGTCTTGCGAGAAATTCGGCATCGCAGCGAACAGCACCAGCCCAAACAAAATAAACGCCGCAGCCCAAATAACCTGCCAGACGTAATAGTGCACCGTCCGGTAGTCATCACCGTGCTTCATCTTTTTAAAATGAACGGGTGAAGCCAGTTTGGCTCCGGAGGAAACTTGCGGCTCTTTGTCTCCCGTGAAATCAATCGGGCCGCTGACTTCGGCGGACGAATCGATAATCAACTCCCCGCTCTTGATCTTTGCTGAACCCTTAATCGCCCCCGTGATGGTGATCTGCCCGCCCATGGCCAGAACATCGCGGCCCACATGTCCATCGATGGATTCATGTCCGGTAAAGGAGGTGATGCTCCCGCCGATCTTGGCGTCGCGGTCGATGTTCACGTCGCCGCCGAATATCATGAGGTTGCGGCCGACCGTTCCTTTCAAAGTCAGGTTTCCCGCGTAGCTTCGGATATTTCCGTCCACGTGGCCCGGTATCCGCAACGTTCCCGACGAGGAAATCACATCGCCCAGAACATGGCCGGATATTTCGACGTCCCCGCCCGCTACCACCAAGTCACCTTCGATGGTGCCTTCCATGCGGATTCGTCCTCCGGCAGCGAACAAATCAGTGTGGATGACCTCGTCTTTCGCGATCGTCAATCGTTCCTCGTGGCGAAGCTCCGTCGCCGACGCTCCCGTCGGCATCGCCAGCACGGTGCACAATCCCGCGAAGACCAGCGCCAGCGCCGAACCGCGCCGGAGCCGACGGCGGAAGAACATGGCTCCCAATCCCGCCAGCGTCACCATCGCCAGCACCTCGAGGAGTGTGATCATGGATTGCCATCCTTTCCACATTGCGCCCTGAAAGATCAGCAAGCTCAGCAGGTTCGACCCCCCGAATCCCGCTTGCTCCAGTTGCGTTTCCCAGGGCAGGACATATCCGGTATAAAGCGCGTAGGCTCCCGTTGCCGCCAGACCGAAAACTAATCCCCAAATCCATTGCATGGACTTGCGCGCCCGTTCTTGAAATTGCGCCAGTCGCGAGGGCAATGGCTCGTCTTCTTCCAGCATTGCGCGAGTCAGCAAGCGCGATTCACGTTCCAGCGCCCGCAGCAACGTGCGGCAGGTGTCGCATTCCTGAGTGTGCGCGGAAACTTCCAGCCCACGGGCGCGATCCAGTTGCCGCTCGATATAAAGCAAGAGCGTCATTTCGTCCAGATGCTTCACTTTTTCTCCCGGCTTTTCGCTCATGAAGCCCCTCCCGCCGCCAGCGCTGCATTGCCTTCCAGCGCTTGCCGCAGTTCGTGCCGGGCACGCAAGAGCACCACGCCCACGAAGGCGCGCCGCACTCCCAGCGCATCCGCAATTTCGTCGTAGCTCATGTCTGAGTAATAGCGCATCACCAGCGCCATGCGCGCGCGTCCGCCCAGTTTTTCCAGCGCCTTGCGCACTTCCTCGCTGCTGCGCTGTTCGATCAGTTGATCCAGTTGGCTGGGGTCCGGATGCTCTAGTGGGACGTTATCGAGATCGTCCGTTTCCTTGTCCTGGCGAATCTTCCGCCGCCGCAAAATATCCCAACAGTGGTTCGCTGCCACTTTGTAAAGCCAGGCGGAGAACGACCGCGTCGTATCGTACTGCACCAGCTTGCCTTTCAATTTCATGAAAATTTCCATCATGGCGTCTTCGGCATCTTCCCGTGTCGGCAAGGCACGCCTGCAGAACCGGAACATCGCGGGTGCGTAATCCCGGTAAAGTTCGCCCCAAGCCTCGGCGTCACCCGCCCTGGCACGGGCAATCGCCTCCGTCGGTTCCTTGATTCCCGGCGCGCTCATCCGGCCTGGTCTCAGCGTTTCCATAGACTAGTACGCGCAAGGACCTGCAAATATTACACATTGCAAATCCCGCCCCGCTAATACTTGTACCCCTAAACCCTCTGTATTCTTGCCTTTACACCCCAGCTCGATGTCCCGAAGCCCCGATCTTTGCTCTTTCGGCCCCTTCCAGCAATATTGCTGGAGGTTTTCCGCGTCGGGCCCGCCTTCCCATGCGGCCGCTCTTCCTCCTAAAGTTAGTCAAAGTACAGACAGACGCCAGCGACAAATCGAGCCTAAGTGCCAGCACTCTATCAGACTAGCCACCCAAGCTAAAGTCGAGCCTGCCATCTCAACGGAGTCACAGGAAAATCTGTCGTGGCGTGCGTGGTGAAGGGCGGGTGATTTGGCTTACTGATTGCCGATCCGGCTGATTTCTCTTTGGATCGCCAGTTTGTCGAGACTCGAAAGAGGCAGGCTCAGGAATAAGCTAATCTGGCGTTCCAGGAGCATGTAAGTGTCGCGAAACGCGCGTTCGACTTGCTCCTGCGTGCCTTGAGTCGCTCCCGGATCGGCAACGCCCCAGTGCGCCGTCATTGGCTGCCCCGGCCAGACCGGGCAAGTTTCCCGCGCCGCGCTATCGCAAACGGTGAAGACGAAGTTCATCTTTGGCGCGCCGGGTTTTGCGAATTCCTCCCAACTCTTGCTTCGCAAGCCATCTGTCGGCAAATGCGCTCGGCTGATCTGCTGCAGCGCCTCGGGACTTACAACTCCTCGAGGGTGGCTCCCCGCGCTGTAAGCCGTGAAAAACGGCTTGCCCTTGCCGTTGAGAATCGCCTCGGCCATGATCGAACGCGCCGAGTTCCCCGTGCACAGGAACAGAACGTTGTAGTGTGCCTGCATTGTCGTCGTCGTTCAGCAAGATGCCAACAGAGCGGACCTGTCATTCTGAGGCATCCGACGAGGATGCCCGATCGAAGATTCCGGCTCCTGTCGGAAAGAATCTCAACTTCAAACGTTCAGCAACTTAATGTTTGGACGCGGTGCGCAAGCTCTCTCGCTCTCACTGGCAGCACGTCGGCGCGCAACAGGCGTCCGTCTTTTTTGTGGACTTCGCTTTCGTCGCGCGCACAAACGCGCTCATGAATTTTCCATCCACTTGCGACGCGAGCGCATCCACATCCAGCCCTTTTTCGGTGAGGAACTCGCGCGCGTCTTCCACGCGGTAAATGCGCGTCGGCTCAATCTCCACCTGCTCGAAACCAGCGGACGCGAGCTTGTCGCGATACTCGTTTTCTTCGAGCGCTCCCGCCACGCACCCTACCCACAGCAATACGTTTTGCCGGATCTGCGCATCCACTTCCCCGCGCGTCACCACGTCGGAAACGGCCAGCCGTCCGCCCGGCTTGAGCACGCGAAATGCCTCTCGCAACACTTGGTCCTTGTCGGCGGAAAGATTGATCACGCAGTTCGAGATGATCACGTCCACCGAATTGTCCGGCAGAGGAATGTGCTCGATCTCTCCGCGCAAGAACTCGACGTTTTCGGCGCCCGCCTTGCGCTTGTTCTCGTTCGCCAGCGCCAGCATTTCATCCGTCATGTCCAGCCCGTACGCTTTGCCTGTCGGTCCAACACGCTTCGCGGAAAGCAAAACATCGATCCCTCCACCGGAGCCGAGGTCAAGAACGACTTCACCCGGGTTTAATTTCGCGAGCGCGGTTGGGTTCCCACAGCCAAGCGAAGCTTGCAGCGCTTCCCCCGGAACTTGCTGCATTTGCGTCGCGTCATAGAGATTCGAAGTGATTGGATCGCAACCTGACCCGCTTGCGTCTGCCGTTCCGCAGCAACTCCCGCTCTTCCCTCTTAGCGCCGCCTGCCCGTATTTTTCCTTAACTATTTCCTTGATGTCCGCTCCGTCCATGCCATCCTCCGAGTGTCTTCCGAATTTCGCATCTCGATTTCCGAATTTCCATTTTCGAATTTCGATTTTCCGCCACTCCCTACCCACACGCTTGCGCAATGTCTTCCGGCTTCAGTGCTTTGTTCCGCGTGCAGCACTCCGAATAAAGAAACTGCAGCAATTCCTGTAGCGCTTCCGTATTCGCCGTATAGCGCAAAAACGTGCTCTCGCGTTGCACGCGCACCAGATCTTCATTCTTCAGTTTGTCCAGATGATGCGAAAGCGTCGAATTCGGAATTTCCAATTCTCCCTGGATGTCCCCCACCACCAGCCCCTCGGGATGCGCCGACAAGAGCAACTGCATGATCCGCAGCCGCGGTTCCGTCCCCATCGCGGAGAACATATCCGCGTATTTCGCCACCCGCTCCGCCCGCTTCTTGTTTGACCCGTTTTCCATATTTCGATATTTGCAGAAATATGGTTGGTTGTCAACGCTTCTTTCTTTGGCCCCCAGCCGGACGAGGTTTGGTTCTCGGTTGAGGGAGATTTCCAAAGCTCACTCCCATCTTTCCCTGTTGTTAGCAAATCGAGATGTCCGCTTTTGTTAGCACGTGGTGTGTCCGCTTGCCTTTGGTTTTTCCTCCCCCTGAATCGAGAAGGGAAGACTGTTGTTGGAGCTGTGGGAAAGTGGGAATCCCGC